>Ga0207671_10005429_pt1 | contig 11737 bp, 6 predicted proteins | sample KBSC24metaG_FD_184352 | JGI IMG/M metagenome (GOLD analysis project Ga0207671, IMG submission 184352) | Corn rhizosphere microbial communities from Kellogg Biological Station, Michigan, USA - KBS C2-4 metaG (SPAdes) (version 2) | ecosystem: Host-associated > Plants > Roots > Rhizosphere > Soil... | reverse complement strand
GGGTTGGAGCGCCAGCGACAATAACGCCGAAGGCGTTCGCTAATTCCAGCCCAGGGTTGGAGCGCCAGCGACAATAACGCCGAAGGCGTTCGCTAATTCCAGCCCAGGGTTGGAGCGCCAGCGACAATAACGCCGAAGGCGTTCGCTAATTCCAGCCCAGGGTTGGAGCGCCAGCGACAATAACGCCGAAGGCGTTCGCTAATTCCAGCCCAGGGTTGGAGCGCCAGCGACAACCCTGGGAACGAATAACAAAAGAATTTCTAACCCTGAAAGGGTTTGTCTTGGTCAATGAGCTCGGAGGTTTTAACCCCTTCAGGGTTGAATACATATTTTGGAATGTACCCAGGGTTGGAGCGCAGCGACAACCTGGGATGATTCATCAAGAATACCCCAACAACCCTGAAAGGGTTCCACACTCAATAACCCTTTCAGGGTTGATTCGTTTTTCTAATCGCTCCCCAGGGTTGTCGCTTGCGCTCCAACCCTGGGCTGGAATTAGCCAACGCCTTCGGCGTTATTGTCGCTTGCGCCCCAACCCCTGGGCTGGAATTAGCCAACGCCTTCGGCGTTATTGTCGCTTGCGCTCCAACCCTGGGCTGGAATTAGCCAACGCCTTCGGCGTTATTGTCGCTTGCGCTCCAACCCTGGGCTGGAATCAGCCAACGCCTTCGGCGTTATTGTCGCTTGCGCTCTAGCCCTGGCCTGGAATTAGCCAACGCCTTCGGCGTATTGTCGCTTGCTCTAACCCTGGGCTGGATCAGCCAACGCCTTCGGCGTTATTGTGATCGCGATCGGCAAAATGACGCCAGGTATTTCAAAACTAAACCGCCCTCACTTATTGAATTTCGCGCTCGCCGGTAAGCGTCAGCACAACACGAAACCTAACCCTGCCGCTGTGCATCTGTTCGTAGGCTTCTGCCACACGATCGATCGGATACTTTTCGATCATCGGATGTACATCGCTCAACGCGCTGAATTCCAGTGTGTCTTGTGAATCCTTCGCGGTGCCGGAATACCAACCAGCTACTGAACTGCGATGCGTGATCAGCGAAAACACATTGATCGTGAGCGGCTCAGCGGGCGCCGCAGGAACGAGCAACAATCCACTGGGCGACAGACCATCGACCAACGGAGAGATCGCCTGCGCGCTCGGAGCGGTCGCGAGAATAACGCGCGCGCCGCCAAGCTTCTGTAACTCCGCAACAACGTCTGTCGCCGTGGCGTCGATGTAGTGATGCGCGCCGAGCTTCTGCGCGAGCGCTTGTTTGTCGTTACCCCTGTTGATAGCCACCGTCTGAAATCCCATTCGTCGCGCGTACTGAACTCCAAGATGGCCCAGGCCGCCGATTCCGTGTACGGCAACGACGTCTCCGGCGCGAGCGCCCGAGTGGCGAAGCGCGTTGTAAACCGTAACGCCAGCACACATAAATGCTCCCGCTTCTTCTGCGGGAACTTCATCGGGAATCGCAGCCAACGTAGTTGCTGGTGCAATCATGTATTCAGCATATCCACCATCGAAGTCGATGCCGGTAACTTTTCGATTGATACACATCGCGAAGTCTCCGCGACGACACTGTTCGCACACGAAACAGTGGCCACCGTGCCAACCAACGCCGACGCGTTGACCTACGCTCCATGCTGTCACGCCATCGCCGACGGCATCGATCCGTCCAGCGACTTCGTGACCGGGCACACGCGGATACTGAAGTCCCGGCCAGAGACCTTCCTTGACGAGCACGTCGCTATGGCAAATACCACACGCCTCGACTTTTACGCGCACTTTTGCAGCGCCCGGCTGCGGGATGTCGCACTCCACGAGTTCCCAATCTCCGCCTGCTCTGCTTATTTGAGCTGCTTTCATGAATCGCCCCCTCTGTATTGCTGAGTGAAGGTTAACTTGTCTCTTTGGAGTTATTGTTCCGAAATCGTGACTGATTGTAGCTTCTCCTCAATCGTCGGAATCGAGCGAATCTGAAACTCGGGTTCGATCGTCTTCGCGAGCTGGAGTGCTTTTTCATAACACGCGCGCGCCTGTTGGGGTTGGCCCATCTCGCGAAGAATATCGCCCAGCGCGAGCTGCGTGTTTATTGAATCCGGCGATAGCGCGACCGCCGCTTGTGCTTCCTGGAATGCCGGTTCGAGTTGTTTTGCCTGGGCAAGGTTCTGCGCTTTCTGCGCCTTGCTAATCGCCGCGGCCAACGGCAAGTCGAACTTACCATCAAACACGAAGACGCCGCGATCGATCACGGCCGTAGGTTTGAGCAACTTGAATTGGCCGTAAGGATCGAGCGACCCCGGCCCGAATTCGACACCCGACAAGTTGCTGGCGCTGATCAGCACTGGTCCATTTATCGAAGTTGGCACATCGATCGGCGTGTTTAGCCACAACGTATTAATCGTTGGCAACGGCTTACATGGAATTCCGTAGTAGCTCGGCTCTGCGACGCCCTCCGCGAAATACAGGAACCAGCAGTCTTTCACGCCGCGCTGATCGAGATACTGTTTGACGCTCTTCAGTTGTTGACCCCAATCAGAATTCGAGTCGGTTAGATATTTATGGGTCTGAGATGGTCCGCCCCAGAGTTCATTTGCGTATGCGATATAGTTTGGAAACGCCAGCACGGATGAGACCGCATGGACCAACAGCAATACTCCGACAGCGTAAGCCCACTTTCGACTCTTCTGGATCAACGTCGACATAGCACCGCCGATCAGGACATATAGAAAAACGTAGACCACCAGGATGTGTCGCACGCCGATGTTCATTCCGACAGTCAGTGCGACGAGTAGATAGAAGATCACCGGCACAGTCAGAAAGAGTATTTCGCGCCGGCAGTTCAGCCGCCGTGCAGCAATCGCTCCGAGAGTCAACAAAACCAGGGCGAGGACACCAACGGTTGATTTGATGAGAAAGGCAAGCGGAAAGTAGAACCAGACGCCGTGTGCGTACACTTTCCCGAGGACATAGCTCGTGTAGTAATTCGCAGTGAGTTTTACATCGGCCAAGCCGTAGAGATATGACTCGGGAAGAGCACGCAGTCGAGCGGCGGTTGAAATCGGCCATGCTTCGGCGGGTTTCAAGCCTTTTACATATTCGACGAGAGGCGGATTCAGTTGCAGACCGCTCGGCCGTGCGCTGTACCGAAATCCGTAGCAGGACCATAGGACCACCCAGCCGATTAGCGTGATGAGTGCCAGCGAGCCTGCGAACTTGAGTGCCTTCTCGCGGTTCGGTTCGAAGATGATTTCGCAAAGCGTCAGTAAGAACAGAATCGGCAGAATTAGTAGACCGGTATGTTTGACTGCGAGTACAAGTCCGACCGACACGCCAGCCACTATCAAACGTGAAGCGGATGGCGACTTCACGAACCGGTAGAACATGAACACGCTGAGAAACATGAAGCAGGCGAGCCCGACGTCCGTTGTAATCAGCGCACCGTGAGCCAGGAGATTCGGATCGAAAGCAAGCAGCGTGAGTGCAATGAAAGCAGCGCCGGCGCCAAACATCTCCCTTGTTCCGAAAAAGACGACTAACGCAGTGACGAGTGTCAGCGTTGCGGCAGCCGTGCGCGTGCGCGAGAGGATCTTGTCAGCATCATTCTGGTAGAGGAACTCCTTGCCGCGCAGAAACGCGTCCTCTTTAAAGAAGCGTTCCTCGAGAGCAGGAGATTTCGGGTGTGACGGCAACAACGGCGCGGTCGCGAGTAGTTTCAAGAGTGGCGGATGTTCGGGATTCAAACCGAAATCGCCATGCGTCCATGAGCGATATCCGGCAAAGATGTGATTCGCTTCATCCCACGTTTGCGATTCTCTTCTCACGGAAAAGAACAATTGAAGGCTAAGAACGACGAGCAAAACACAGACCGCCGCGATTTGATACGCGTTGTGGCGTTTTCCGTCACGTAGATTCATTGCACTCCGTTCGTCTGCGCTCTGTCTGACCAGATTACGCCGAAGGCGTTCGCTAATTCCGGTAACGCCGAAGGCGTTCGCTAATTCCGGTAACGCCGAAGGCGTTCGCTAATTCCGGTAACGCCGAAGGCGTTCGCTAATTTCAGCCCAGGGTTGGAGCGCAGCGACAACGCTGGGATCAGAACATTAAAAAGACATTGAACCCTGAAAGGGTTCGCCAATCGCCAAACCCTTTCAGGGTTTGGTCGCGATTGAAATTATGTCCCAGGGTTCTCGCTATGCTCCAACCCTGGGCTGAAATTAGCGAACGCCTTCGGCGTACTCATCAAATTTTTCAAGCTGACGCCGTACCTGTTTCAGCCCGCTCGTTGCTCGACTGATATCAGCAAGCTATTATTCCTGCTGCGTAACAGGCCGCAACCCGTCCGCGGAAAGGGCTGAGCCCACCTGACATTTGTCTTGCGACAAAACTCGATCTTCTTTTGGCCCGCGTGCGGACACGGGCGTTAACGAAAGGAGATCAACATGTCTCGTCTTCCCAATCGCCCGTCGCTCGTTCAACTCCGCAAACAAGCCAAGGAATTGCTCCAACGCTTACGCAACGGCGATCCGTCTGCCATCAACCGCCTGCGCCAGTACAAACCAAACGTTTCCAATCCAATCCTCGCTGATGCCCAGTTCGTCCTCGCCCGCGAGTACGGTTTCGAGAGTTGGCCCAAGCTCGTGCAACACGTGCAATCACCAGAACTCGAACAACACCGCCGGATCGCGGAAGATCTTGTTGCCGTCTACAACTCAGCCGACGTCGCAGCGGCCACGCGGCTCAACGATCTCTTCCACAGCACGCTCAACATCGAACAGATCCGCGATTTCATCCGCGATAAGCTTTTCAATGTTCCCGAGACGCAACGACGTATCGACAACTTCACGCTGGCCGATGCACAACTTCTCGTCGCACAACTCTACGGCTTCCAGGACTGGAACGAGTTAGCAAAATCAACCAACGAACCCGCCGCTGATCTACACTCGGCACCGTTCGTCTTGAGCTCCAAACCGCCTTTCTACCGCATCGATTGGACCAACAATAGCATCGAACCCCGCCAGCCGATGTCAAGAAAAGATTGGGAAGACGTTTGTGCCCTCATCCGAGACTTGGGAATTACCGGTGTCAACTCCGGCAGTCTGATCGGTGACGACGATCTCGAAATCATCTCGAAACTGGACCAAATCACGTCGCTCAACCTCAACGGATCGAAGCGTCTGACGGACAAAGGGCTCCAGTATCTCGCTCGTATGCCGCAGTTGCGAGAATTGATCCTGGACGGTCAGATCACGGACGAAGGTCTCGAGGCGCTGAACCACTTGCGCGAACTACGTGTATTCCAGATGTTTTGGCAACGCAACATCACTGACCAGGGAATCGCGAATCTAAGGTTCTGCGATCAACTGGAGGAAGTCGATCTGTTGGGCTGTAACGCGGGCGACGGCGCAATCGCCGCGCTGGCGGGAAACCGTAAACTACGTCGCTTCAAAACCGGCCGGAACGTAAGCGACGACGGCCTCGCTATGTTGCACCAGTTGCCCGCTTTCAAGACGGCGCAACCGGAAGAACCGAAGTTCGGATTGATGTCGTTTAGCACTGAGCCCACGAATCTCCTGATCGATGGACCATTCACGCGGAAAGGTCTGAACAACCTGCGTGGACTCGATGGACTCTTCGGTTTGAGTTTCTTCTGGCACACGTCGGTTTTGCGTGGTGACGATCTACAGGTTCTCGATGGCTTAGCAAATCTGGTTTACCTTGGCTGTCAGGATCAACTCTGCGACGACGACGCGATGCGACACATTGGCGCGCTTCCGAAGCTTCGCATGCTGATGGGCCAGGGCACCGTCGCTACTGATGAGGGCTTCGAATCTCTCAGTCGATCTAAAACAATTGAATACTTCTGGGGGCGTGAGTGTCCGAACTTCAAAAGTCGCGGGTTTGTGGCGCTGTCGCGGATGCCTGCGTTGAAAGGCCTGGCTGTGAGTTGCAAGTTCGTCGATGATGCAGCGCTGGCGAGTTTGCCGGACTTCCCCGTGCTGAGAGAGTTGATGCCGATGGACGTCGCCGACGATGGTTTTCGTCACATTGGACGCAGTCAGCATTTAGAGTCGTTGATTCTGATGTATTGCCGCGACACGACAGACGTCGCGACGAGTCACATCACACGGATGCCAGGTTTGAAGAAGTATCACGCGGGTTACACGCTGATTACCGATGCGAGCCTCGAAATGTTGAGTCGGATTGAGTCGCTCGAGGAGCTCTCATTCGAAGGATGTAAGTTCATCACCGACGCCGGCATTCCCTTTCTAACCACTCTGCCCCGTCTGCGCGAGATCTCGATCGGCGGTTGTCCGAAGGTGACGCGATCGGGAGTGAAAGGATTTGCGAGCGGTGTGCGAGTGAATTACGACCCTCGATGATCATGCCGCGAAGACGAGTGCGATCCCCTGGATTATCACGCCGGCAAGTAGTCCGACAATGTACCGCTGCCATCGCATGCTGTTTCTCAGGCTGATCAGTGTCGCCAGGCCGAGTGGTACGAAAATCACACTTCCTGAGATCACACCTGCGTCGTAGGCACCGTAGACCAGGCTTCTGATAACGTGTGAAAGGCCGTTCAAGAACACTGTCGCACCCAAACACACCGACATGAAGTGAGGAAATCCGAATCTCTGCGCGAGAAAAATGCCGCCGGTCATCAGCAACAACACGGCCGTGCTTAGGACCAGAAAGACGTTTAGCGACACGTTGATGCCGGGCACAACACCGACGCCCCTGACCTCTTCGACGATATGCAAGAGGTACGCGAGTGGAAAAAACCAGAGCCACCCTTCGAACTTTGCGAAGCTCAGCCGCATCTGATCCAATATGACAGATATTTATCGTTATATCATTGCTGCAATCGCGATATGCCTCTTGTTCTTTGCAACTTCATGTAATGAGAGCTCACCGCGCGCATCACTCACAGCAGACAGCGCGTCCGCCGCGGCAGACGTCACCAGCGCGGATCAACTCTATGCTCAACGAGCAGATCTGTTGCAACTGCGCCGCGGTATTGTTTCCTTACGACAAGCGCTGACCAAAGATCCCGGAAGCTATGACGCAGCATGGAAACTGTCGAAGTTCAATTACTATCTCGCAACCCACAGTGATGACTCGAAGGAGCGCGACACCGCGTTTCGGGATGGTATTGCGGCAGGAAAAGCCGCGGTTCAATTGCAGAATGAAAAACCGGACGGCCATTTCTGGTTGGGTGCGAATTACGGTGGCGCCGCCGAGCACTCCACCATTCAAGGGCTGGCAACAGTAAATGATATTCGGACAGAGATGGAAACGGTGTTGCATCTGGACGAGGGATATCAGAATGGCAGCGCGTACATGGTGCTTGGCCTGGTCGATCTCAACGCCCCGGGCATAGCCGGCGGAGACCCGCAGCGAGCTGTGACAGAAATGGAGAAAGGCCTACGCTTTGGCGAACCAAACGCGTTTCTTCATCTGCACCTGGCTGAGGCGTACAAGAAAGTGGGCCGCAACGACGACGCCCGCAGAGAACTCAAAAAGATCCTCTCCATGCCTCCCGATCCAAACTACCTCCCCGAATACAAAGAGGCGGGCGCCGCCGCACAGAAACTCCTTGATCAAATCGACCACGGCGGTTGACTTCTCTGTGCAACCTCTGTGTCTCTGTGACCACAGAGGGCACACAAGAGAACACAAACAATTTGTGAATACGACTCCCTAAGGCGCACTACCGCGATAAATTAACGCAGATCTGAAACTCTCAGGGCTGCTCGTGCGTAAGCACGTGTTCGTTAACATGCAACCCCATCGACTTTTTACCACGAAAAGAGGTGTTTATGCGTTCAACCGGCCAATCGCGCCGCTCCTTTGTCTCCTTATTAATATTGTCAGCTCTGTTGCTGGTTGCGCTTGCGGCGCCGGTTTGGGCGCAGAGTCCCCCGTTAATTGACCGCGAGCTGTTCTTCGGCGACCCCGAAATAGCGGGCGCCCAGATCTCGCCGGACGGGGCTTTCATCGCCTTTATCAAACCCTTCAAAGGCACGCGTAACATCTGGGTTAAAAAGACGGCCGATCCGTTCACCAATGCCAAACCCATCACCGCCGACACCAAGCGCCCCATCCCCACTTACTTCTGGTCGCGCGACAGCAAGTACATCCTCTTCGTACAGGATAAAGCCGGCGATGAGAACTACAACGTCTACGCCGTCAATCCGGCTGACGCGCCCGCTTCCGGACAAGATGTGCCGGCCGCTCGAAATCTCACCGACGTAAAAGGCGTGCGCGCAGCTATCTTCGCTGTGCCTCGTACCGAACCTGACGCGATCTACATCGGGCTGAACGATCGCGACGCAGCCTGGCACGATCTCTACAAAGTAAAAATCTCGACCGGCGAGCGCACGCTCATCCGCAAGAACACCGAACGCATCACCGCCTTCATCTTCGACCTCAAAGACCAGTTGCGACTCGCAACCAGATCGGCAGAGAACGGCGACACCGAAGTGCTGCGCGTCGACGCAGACAAGTTCACGAAGGTTTACAGTTGCAGCGTGTTTGAGACGTGTGGACCAATTCGCTATCACAAAGACGGCGAACGAGTTTACTTCCAAACAAACAAGGGCGGCGACGTCGACCTCGTTCGTCTCGAACTCTTCAACCCGACCACGGGTAAAGAAGAGCTGGTCGAATCGGATCCTCTGAAACACGTCGACTTCGGCAACGCGATGTTCTCGGAAGTTTCCGATGAGTTGATTGCCACGACGTACGACGACGAACGCGAACGCATCTACTGGAAAGATAAGCAGTTCGAAGCTGACTACAAGAACCTCCAGAAACAACTTCCCGGCAAGGAGATCAATTTCGGGTCGTCAACCAAAGATGAAAAGCTGTTTATCATCGCAGCAAACGCCGATACAGATCCCGGCTCAACTTATCTGTTTGATCGCACGACCAAGAAGTTGACGCTTCAGTATCAGCTTCGCGACAAGTTGAACCGCGCGTACCTCGCTCCGATGAAGCCGGTGAAATATCCATCGTCTGACGGCCTTGAAATCCCTGCTTATTTAACGTTGCCCAAAGGTGTCGAAGCTAAGAATCTCCCCGCGGTGATCGTGCCACACGGTGGTCCATGGGGACGCGACAGTTGGGGCTACAGCTCGCTGGCACAGTTTCTCGCCAACCGCGGCTACGCCGTCCTGCAACCTAATTTTCGTGCTTCAACTGGTTACGGTAAGAAGTTTCTTGACGCCGGAAACAAGCAATGGGGCGACAAAATGCAGGACGATGTGACGTGGGGCGTGAAGTACCTCGTCGCCCAGGGCATCGCCGATCCGAAGCGCGTCGGAATTCTGGGTGGATCCTACGGAGGCTATGCGACGCTCGCGGGCGTTGCCTTTACACCTGACGTTTATGCGGCTGGAGTCTCGATTGTTGGACCATCAAATCTCATCACGCTGCTCGAATCGATTCCGCCTTACTGGGAACAGATTCGAAAGCTTTTCTACGAGCGCATGGGCGATCCAAACACGCCGGAAGGAAAGGCGCAGTTGTTGCGGCAGTCGCCACTGACTGCGGCTGCAAAAATCAAAACGCCGCTGCTCGTGATCCAGGGTGCGAACGATCCGCGCGTCAACAAACGCGAGTCAGACCAGATTGTTATCGCGTTAAGGGATCGAGGGTTTCCAGTCGAGTATTTGGTCGCGCCTGACGAAGGACACGGCTTTGCTCGTCCGGTAAACAACATGGCCATGTTTGCCAGTTCCGAGAAGTTCCTCGCCAAGTATCTCGGTGGTCGTTATCAGGAAAGCATGACGCCTGAGGTGTCGCAACGTTTGAAGGAGATTAATGTCGACGTGAAGACGGTGACGACGCCGAAGATGACGACTTCAACGTCAGAACTTCCGAAACCTGCCGTCGATCTGCGGCCAGGTACTCATAACTACCAGGCGTCGATTGCTCTCGGTGGACGGGAAATGGCCCTCACCGTGAAGACAGACATCAAGGAAGAAAATGGAGCGTGGATCGTCAATGAGACCGCAGTGTTTCCACAGGGCGAGGTCACTGACGTAAGCACCATCGAAAAGGGAAGTTTGCTGCTGAAGCGCCGTTTCATTAAGCAAGGCACAATGACGATCGAGATGAACGTTGCGCCGAATAAACTGAGTGGCACCACGACGATGAACGGGCAATCGAAGCCAATCGACGCGGATCCAGGTGGCGCTTTGTTCGCTGACGGCGCCGGCACGTTTGAAGTGCTCGCTTCCCTGCCCCTGGCTGATGGTTACACTTTGAGTTTTCGGAACTTCGACGTGCAGAAGCAGAAGCCCCAGATCAAACAGTTGAAGGTAATCGGGACTGAGAGCGTCACCGTTCCGGCAGGGACGTTCGACGCGTACAAGCTCGAGATCGTCGACGCCGAAAACGATGCAGACAAACAGACGGTCTGGATCGATAAGGCAAGCCGGAAGGTGTTGAAGATTTCGGCCGTGCTTCCGAGTATGAATGGAGCCGTGCTCACGTCTGAGTTGACGCCATAAAGCGGATTGAGCCACAAAAGGGCACAAAAAGGCCCACAAACGGTCTTTTTGTGCCTTTTGTGTTATACAAATAGTTTACGCTGTAAAGTACTTGACGGCACTCACGCCGGCGGCTTAAGATGCCGGCGTGAGGACCTGCTACGACGTAACCATCATCGGTGCTGGGCTTGCCGGGCTTCAATGTGCTCGCCTCCTCGCCCGCCAAGGCCTGAACGTTCTCCTCGTCGATCGCAAGAACACGCTGCGCCAGAAGATCCATACCACCGGGATCTTCGTGCGTCGCACCCTCGTCGATTTCGACATCCCGGACGACTGTCTGGGACCAGCAATCAGGCACGTCTCGCTTTATTCACCCGCGCAACGGCCGCTCGAACTCGTAAGTCAGCACGACGAGTTTCGCGTCGGCCGCATGGGCCAACTCTACGAGCGTTACTTGCAGCAGTGTTTACACGCCGGTGTGCACTGGCTTCCGCAAACAAGTTACGTCAGCCATTCTGTCGCGAACGGCAAAGTAGAACTTCAACTCAGTTCACGCTCCGTAACAACGCGCTACTTGATCGGCGCGGATGGCGCTCGTTCGCGTGTTGCTCGCGATCTCAAACTCGACCTGAATCGCGAATTCATCGTCGGCGTGGAGAGTGTCTTTCAGGGAACCGTGCTTGATGGTCCACCGCGTCTGCTTTGTTTTCTCGATCCAAAACTCGCGCCGGGGTACATCGCGTGGATTGCTCATGACGGCGAAGAGACGCATCTGGGCGTCGGCGGTTATCCGTCGTTATTCGAGCCGACGGCGGCACTAAACGACTTTCGTTCGCGCGTGGAAGGCATTATCGATTTACGAAACGCAAAACAGATCGAAGCTCGCGCGGGCCTCATTCCGGTCGGCGGCGTGCTGAGAAACATCGCGAATTCAACGGGCCTGTTAATAGGTGACGCCGCGGGCGCCGTGTCACCACTCACGGCGGGTGGTTTGGATCCCTGCATGCGTCTGTCGGCGTTTGCCGCGAGCGTTGTTACAGAGTATTTGTCGACCGGGCACGTGGAGGTGTTGCAGGTGTACTCAGGTGAGCTATTCCGGTCGCGCTTCGCCTCGCGGCTATGGGCGCGTCGCATCGCTGCGACACTTCGTCAGCGCCAACTGCTCGAAGTGGGTTGTGCGCTGCTGCGGTTGCCTGTGTTCAGCCGGCTTGCGCATCACGTTTTCTTTGGTCGCGGTTCTTTCCCA
>Ga0207671_10005427_pt1 | contig 11740 bp, 6 predicted proteins | sample KBSC24metaG_FD_184352 | JGI IMG/M metagenome (GOLD analysis project Ga0207671, IMG submission 184352) | Corn rhizosphere microbial communities from Kellogg Biological Station, Michigan, USA - KBS C2-4 metaG (SPAdes) (version 2) | ecosystem: Host-associated > Plants > Roots > Rhizosphere > Soil... | reverse complement strand
TCTTTTTGTCTTAATTCTTGACTCTTATCTCCTGATTCTATACTACATCTATTTTGTTTTCAGCCCATCCGGAGCAAAATCGAGCGATATGGAGTTCATGCAATATCTTTTATAGGTGGGTGCCGGGCCATCATCAAATATATGCCCCAGATGCGAACCACATCGTGCGCAAAGCACCTCTGTACGCTGCATGCCAACTGAGTTATCTTCGCGGTAAATCACGCTGTTTTTACGTACAGCCTGGTAAAAACTTGGCCAGCCACAATTGCTGGCAAATTTAGCATCCGACCGGAAAAGCTCGTTACCGCATACGGCGCAATAGTAAGTGCCTTTGGCATTTTTATCCCAGTACTGTCCTGTAAATGGGGCCTCTGTTGCCTGCTCTCTTGCGGTGGCATATAAGGCAGGTGGTAATATCTTTTTCCACTCCGCATCGGTCACGTTCAGTTTTTTGGTATCGGTATTGGAGTAATACGGGTTCTTTTCGTGCCCTTTATCGCTTTTCAGGTGTTGGGCATTGGCTGCTCCAAAGCAAAACATCAATATGCCTGCTAAAATTATTGTTCTCATCAGAAATAATTATTGAATTATTGATTTAGTGAATTAGTGATTTGATGCCCTCTGTGGGTATTCAATAATGTGATTTATGATTTCAATTTGTTTTTAAATACTTTTTTGAACTTTTCCAGTTCGGGCTGTATCACATATTTGCAATAAGGCTGACTACCGTTTTGGTTAAAATAGTTCTGGTGATAATCTTCGGCTTTGTAAAATACTTTATATGGAACCACCTGGGTTACGATATTGCTTTTGTAAGCTTTCTCCGTATTGAGCTTGCTGATATAATAATCGGCTTTTTGCTTTTGAGCGGCGTTATGATAAAATATGGCCGAGCGGTACTGCGTGCCCACATCATTGCCCTGGCGATTAAGCTGGGTAGGGTCATGGGCAACAAAAAAGGCTTCCAGCAATTCGTCAAAAGAAATTTGCTTAGGGTCATAAATAATATTACAAGCTTCAGCGTGCCCGGTTGTGCCGGTACAAACTTGTTCATAAGTAGGATTGGCCACATGGCCGCCACTGAAGCCCGAGATCACTTTTTTTACTCCTTTTAACTGCTGGAATTTGGCCTCTGTGCACCAAAAACAACCTGTAGCGAAGGTAGCGGTATCTAGTTTTGCACCGTGAGCAATACCTGTTACGGGTTGTTTACTATGCGTATTACCTGTTGCAGCGAAGGCGACAGCGCAATTGGCTATGAACAATATTAAAAGCACGATATTCTTTTTCATTGATATTTTATTTTACGTTTTATACTTTCTTGGGGGTCTATTACAACTAACGTAATAAGTTTGCCCCTGGTTAATGAAATATATTTTATTTTGCTGAATGTGATGATTGGCTGACAATCTCCTTTAGACAACCGATCATTATTTTAACGCTTAGTCGGCAAACGCGGGTAAACCTTACAGCAAGAATACGAGGTTTTATGAAATATATGAACACGGCAAAACCCGCTTTATAAATAAAGCGGGTTTTGCCCCTAAAAAATATAAAACAGTATTATTTCAGCTGGGTGATCAGATGTGCATACCGCCAGATACTTCGATGCGCTGGGCATTTATCCAGCGGGCATCTTCGGTACATAAAAAGGCCACCACACCACCAATATCTTCGGGCTGCCCTACACGACCTAACGCGGTTGCATTGCTTACCATTTGATTAGTTTCTGCATTATCCCGAACCCGGCCGCCCGAAAAGTCGGTGGCGATAGCGCCTGGGGCAACAACATTCGCCCGGATGCGGCGTGGCCCCAACTCAACAGCCAGGTATCTGGTCAATACCTCAACCGCGCCTTTCATAGAAGCATAAGCCGAGGGCCCGGGCATACTGAAACGGGCCAGTCCTGATGATATATTGACGATACCGCCACCATCATTCAACAGGTTGAGCGATCCTTGTGTTAAAAAATAAACTCCTTTAAAATGGATGTTCAATAGTTCGTCAAACATTTCTTCGGTAACCTGGCCAAAAGGAGCATGACCGCCGATGCCGCCGTTGTTGATCAGAAAATCGAAGTGATCTACATTAAAAGTATTTTTCAGAATACCGGTTAGCTCTTCAAAAAAAGCATCGAAGCTTTTTACATCGCCTACATTTAATTGCAGGGCCGCGGCTTTACCGCCGGCCTGCTCAACCTGGGTTACTACGGTCAAAGCATCCTCTTTTCTGCTGTTGTAGGTTATGATGACGTCCAGGCCTTTTTGGGCCAGTTTAAGCGCCATATCTTTCCCTAATCCGCGGCTGCCGCCGGTTACCAGGGCAATTTTATGATTTGTTGACATTGTGTTATTGTTTTATCTTAAAATTTGATAAAACAAAGTTCTGCCAAATAGCGGCTCAGCCGTTTGTGAATATCAATCCGTTTTTTGCGAAATTCAAATATCGATTAGGCGCGAAACTTCAAGGGGGCGATATTGGTTTGTTTTTTAAAAAAGGTTGAAAAATGCGCCACTTCCTCAAAACCCAAACTATAGGCTATCTCCGAAATGTTCCAGGCAGTTTGTTTGAGCAGGATCTTGGCTTCCTGTATTATCCGGTTGCTGATATGCTCGGTAGTGGTTTTACCCGTATTTTCTTTAAGCACCTTGTTGAGGTGATTGATATGGACAGACAGCCTGTCGGCATAATCTTTGGCAGTGCGTAAACCTATTTTCTGGTGCGGTGAATCGATAGGAAATTGCCTCTCCAAAAGCTCAATGAACAGGGATGATACCCTTGCCGATGCATTATGCCCCGCATACAGCGTGGTGAGCGGTTGCAACTTTTGCCCGTAATGGATCAATTCCAACACATAGTTGCGTAGCAGGTCGTACTTGTAAGCGTAATCGGAACCTATTTCCTCACACATCTTTCTGAAAATGTGACGAATATCTGTCGCCTCCTTGTCGCTCAGTTGGAACACAGGGTAACCACCCGGCTTAAATATAGGCAGATCATCCAGCACTACACCGCTTTTACTGGGTAACAGGAAATCGGCGGTAAAGATGCAAAAGAAGCCCGATTGCTCATAAGTTTGTGGTACCCAGTTATAGGGTATTTTGGGTGTGGCGAAAAGCAGGGCATTCTTTTCTATCTCGATGGCCTTGTCGGCATACTCGGCCATACTATGGCCGCTTATCAGGCTTATCTTGTAGTAAGCCCGGCGGTTATAAGGCATCAATCCGGGCGCTTTTTTGATGCGGGTAAACAGTTCAGCTACATCAAACACATTGAAATGACCAATCTCTTTGTTAATGCCTTCGGGCAACAACGAGCTTACACTTTCACCGCTTACAGAGGCCGCGTGTTCGTAAAAATCATTTAGCGTAGTAACATCCATGGCGCACAGAATTTATAAAATTCAAATATACTACAATAGTGCCCGGATTCCCAATTGGCTTGGCAAAGGGTATCGACTCACCCTGTCATCGCTACGCTCGACATCCCTCTCTTCGCCTGTGGCGGAAAGAGGGAAATAAAAATATAGTTCTCCACCCTCTTTGCCGCAGAGCGGAAGAGAGGGTCGCCCAGCGAAGCGCGGGCGGGGTGAGTCGACACCGCGCGACAAATTTTGTATTACGCTAACTTCAATTTACTCAATGACTAAACACCTGATCTTTTCCACCAATATCCACTACATTTTGCCCCGTACATTTAAGCGTTACCTTTGGAGTACCACTTTCAGGAAGTAAATAGTACAAGGTTATGGCATGATTTCCGGCTTTTAAATTGACTTCCTGCGTAAGCACCGTACCCGGTTGATATCCAAAATCGGCATCGATCACTGTGGCCTCATGCAAACGCAGGTAGGCTTTTCCTGATGCTTGCAACGAAAAGGTATAATGCCCATCGGTAGGAATTTTTATAAAACCATGATAACATATCATACCCGGTTTCCCGCCAGCTTCGGCACCGTTTGTACTTTTGCTTATACCTCTAGTGCTGGTGGTGAGCCCGTCTGTTTTAGCTACCCAGGGAAATTTCCCAGCATAGAATTTCCAGGAAAGACCTGGTAATACTTTCCCAGTTATCTTATCAGCTGGTACAAGCTCGTTATCGTATGGGCGTGGGGCTTCGTCATCCGGGCGCCTCGCCTGCAATACTTTGGCCTTCATCGCCTCCTGAATTTTTTCATAACCTGGCTTTGCGGCCAGGTTGGTTATTTCTTTGGGATCATTTACCGCATTGTATATTTCAAAGTCATCATCAGCGGTTTTGATAGCGTAGCGAACACCTACCAGGTCGCCCATCCGGATGGCCTGCATCTGATCGCGTTTTCTTCGGCGCTTGCCAGGCTCAAACTCCTTAAAATCGGGCGTTTTGCCACCTTCAAAATACTCCACATATACAAGGCTCTGTTTTTGTTTGCCTGTGCCGGTTAAGGAAGGCAGTAAAGAAACGCCATCTGTACGGGCAGGGGCGGAAATATGCGCGGCATCAGCAAAAGTGGGCATCCAGTCTGATAACATTGATGGCGTATTAATCACTTCACCTGCTTTGATATGTTTTGGCCAGGCAGCTATTGTTGGCATTCTTAGTCCGCCCTCCCAGCAATCCCTTTTGATACCGTCAAATGGCCCATAGCTCCCAAAAAACGTAGGGTGATTGGGCACAAATGAAGCCGGCAAATAAGATTCAATAGAGGGGCCATTATCTGAGGTAAAGATCACCAGCGTATTATCAGCTATGTTCAGATCGCTGAGCAATTGCCTGATATCGCCTACCGCGTCATCTATCCTGCGCACTGCCGTAGCGTATCGTTTATAAGTATCGGGCCAGGGCACTTCAGGCGTGGCTGGGTTATGGTCATCGTCGTAGGTCGCATTGGCATACTCCGGGTACATATAGGAATCAATTGTTCCCGAAGCGGTATTGATCATGTGCCCCGCATCGCCCAGCCATTGCAAGCCACCTTTTAGCCCTTTCCCAGCAGGGTAAGCTTGTGTGGGTAATTCGATAACAGCATGGGGCGTATCATAAGCCAGGTACATAAAGAATGGCTTAGCCGCATCTTTCCCATTTTTATGGTCGATGATCCACTTTTTGGCGGTAGCGGTCCAGAGGTCGGCAGTGTAGCATTTGCTTAATCCGGCCGATACTTCCTTGTAATTATCCCATACCTGTTTTTTGCCGCGGTACAAACCCTCCAAGGGATAATGCTCATGACCGTCGCCATGCCGCATATAGCCATAATAATTATCAAAACCCCGTTTCAGTGGGTGGCCGGGCCAATCAGGACCTTCCTCCTTAACACCCTGCAACCCCCATTTACCAAAAGCTGTGGTGCTGTAGCCCGCTGTTTTTAACATGGAAGCTACGGTGTAATTATTTTCCAGCATCTTATCAAACTGGTTATCCTTTACCGAGGCATTGCCCTGGTTAAGCCCGGTGAGGAGCGAAGCCCGGGATGGTGCGCAAACCGGTGCGTTGGCATATTGCTGGGTAAAGCGGGCACCACTCAGTGCCATTTTATCCAGGTTGGGTGTTAATTCGTAAGGCTTACTATGATCGCCGGATGCTTTCCGTTGATTTTGAAAAAACACGCCGATATCGCCATAACCCAGATCGTCGGTTAGTATAAAAATGATATTTGGTTTTTGCTGTGCCTTTACTGCCAGCGTATTAAAACCGACAGCTAAAAAAACGATCGACACCCTTAACCAATGTTTTGTGTTCATAGTTTTTCTACTTACTTTTTCTCCGTGTTTTTGCTTACTTCATTTTTTAACAGTTGGTCAAGCTCTTTTACCTTATCGGGATAGGTATTGGCCAGGTTGTTTTTTTCGCCGATATCATTCTTCAGATTATACAGCTGCGGTGATGGCGAATTGCCCGATTCTATACCAACCTCTTTCATATATGCAGCACCTGGATGTGGTTTAATATACTTCCAGTCGCCTTTGATGATGGCTGTAGGATCATTGCTGCCCTGCTCTATCAGGGTCGATCGTCCCTGTTTACTTTTACCTAAAAGCGCATCCAAATGATCCTGACTATCTTCTGCATCCCCTTTAGGGATCTTTTGATTCAGCAAATGAGCCACAGATGCCAAAATATCCATCTGACTAAACAGAGCGTCAGAAACACCGGGTTTTACCTGTGCAGGCCAGTTCACCATAAAGGGTAAACGGGTGCCGGCCTCCAGCGCGCTGTATTTGCCACCCCGCATCGGGCCCCATGGTGTATGCCCGCTCAATAGGGTAACCGCGCCATCCTGGTAACCATCATCAAGCACGGGGCCATTATCACTCGAGAATATAATGAGCGTATTTTTGGCCATATCATTCAATTCCAGCGTTTTCATCAATTGGCCGATAGTCCAGTCCATCTGCAGGATATCATCCCCGCGATAACCTAAACCACTTGTGCCTTTGAAACGTGTGGCTGGCATACGCGGTACATGGGGTTCGGTTAAGGCGTAATACAAAAAGAAGGGCTTTCGGCGATGATCGGTTATAAACTGCTCAGCCTTGAATAAAAAGGTAGATGATACCTCCTCGTCGACCCAGCGAGCCTGGTAACCGCCACTCATATAGCCAATTCTGCCAATACCATTCACAATAGTATTATCATGCCCCTGCCCGGGTGATGACTTGAGTTTCAGCAACTCTGGATGCTCTTTACCGGTAGGGTCGTTACCTATTTTCTTGCTGTAATCAACCGTTATGGGATCATTCACATCACTGGCCACCACCCAGTGATTTTCCAGGAAAACGGTAGGCACCCTATCGGCCGTAGCCGGAAAAATGAAGGAATAATCAAAGCCAACTTCATTAGGACCGGGCTTTATTTCGCCGTTCCAGTTTTTATTAACGCTATCGCCAAGGCCCAGGTGCCATTTGCCCACGATAGCGGTAGCATAGCCTGCCCGCTTAAATACCTGGGGCAAAGTCGTTTTATTGGTGGGAATAATGAGCGCCGCGTTACCCGGCAATATGCCCGTGCCAGTTTTGCGCCAGGGATATTTGCCGGTCATGAGTGCGAACCTTGATGGCGTACAGGTGGCCGATGTAGCATGCGCGTTGGTAAAGCGGATACCGCTTTTGGCCAGTTTATCCAGGTTGGGCGTGTGCAGTTTGGTAGCGCCATAACAACTCAGATCGCCGTAACCCAGGTCATCGGCGTAAATGTATATCACGTTGGGTTTTTGCTGTGCGTAGCTTACAGAGGTCAGGCCAACAAGCAACAAAAGGGTGTTTATAGTTTTCAGTAAGGTATTGTTCTTCATCATACTGACGTAATTCAATAGGTGTATAAATGACTATCGCGGCGATGCTTTTAGTCCAACAAGATACTTATAAAACCCGGGCACCTTAAATCTTAAAATAACACAAACGTTTGCATTGGTTTCGATCCGGTCACCCAGCCTGATCTGGAGATAAAACTTTTTAAACCTTAAATTTTAACACTTTTTTAGTCAAAAACAGTATAAAAAGGCTTGCTTTTACCCATTTTAACTCAGCTTTAAGGCCATTTTAACACTTTTTAACAAATTTTTGCTGGGTTTTGAAAATTTAAAAAGCATTAAATAATTGATTGTCAAATAACTACACACAAACCAACCTATTTTAGGGCTTTTTTATCCCTTATGCAAACGGCCCGATTCTCCTTTTTACAGGAAAACCGGGCCGTTGTATGTATACAAATATACGAATTTAAGTCGGGAGTCCGAAGTCTTAAACCGCAAGTCATGAGGTAAAACTTCAAACTTACCCCAACGCCTTGATCGGGCTGCCTGTCCATTCGGTTTCGGAGGCCAGGGTTTCACCTTTCATCACCAGCGATAAAGGTTCCAGTTTTACGTCGTCGCCAATCTCACTGTCGTACAAAACAATGCTGCGCGCGCCTATGCTGCAGCGGGCGCCTATTTTAATGCTACCTACCTTCATTACGCGGTCTTCAAATAAATGAGTCTGCGGGCCGCAATCTTCATTTAAAGCGGTATCATCACCGATAGACACCATGTCGTACTCGGTAATATCGGTTGTATTGAGCCATACCCGCCTACCTATCTTTACACCAAACAGGCGCAGGGCCCAGGGTAAAAACGGTGTGCCTTTTAAAAATTCCAGCATAAAGGGTACGGCCAGTGCTTCGTAAGTTGTAGTAATGGCTTCGCTTCTCCAAACGCGGTGCGTCCACATGGGGTTTTGCTCTTTTTTAAACCTGCCTATCACCACCCATTTTAAAGCCAGGGAGATAAAGAATGCCGGCAGCCCCATGTAAAAAAGGTAATAAAACGGAATTTTTGGTAATTCTTCAACGATCTCTGAAACGGTCCGCTCTTTGATCAGGTCGTGACAGTACGCGATGAACAGTACGCTACAGCAAATGATCACGGTTTCGGGCAGCAGGATGCGGATGGTTTCGATCAGGCCCCGCGACAATTTCCTTGACCAGGATGGCGTGGTTGTAAGCGATGCCGGGTAAGTACCGCTATCCTGGCGACGGGGCAAAGCGATGGCCGGCGAACCAAACCAGTCGCCACGGGGGGTGTCCTGCTGTTGTTCGAGAGTTGGCGGTACCGACAGTACTCCTATCAGCATATTGTCGCCCAGCTCATATCCCTGGGGAATCAGAGCGCTGTTACCTACAAAGCTGCTGTTGCCAATGCTTGTCTTTTTCAAGATCAGCCGTTGCGCGCGGATATCCTCTTCGCCCAGGGTAACGGCGTCGGCGATAAACGATTCGTTGCCTATCTCGAGCATGGTATGGGTAACGTTGCTGGCGGTGGAGATCTCGGTATTTTTACCAATTTTTGAGCCCAGCATCCGGAAGAAAAAGGAAACAAAAACAGTGGCATATATGGGGTGCAATACAATGAGCGCCACGGATATCAATTGGTCCGAAAGCCATTTGCGCACATAGGTACTGCTGAAAACCGGGTAGGTGCCGGGTTTAATATTCCACAACAACAGGCGCGATAACAGCACAGTTTCAAAAGCGTAAAGTAATATATATACCAGGGTGAGCGCCGGTACGTGGATAAAATAACTAAAATCATAATCGCCGGTTTGCAGATCCAGGTAATTCAACAGCCGGATGACAGGGAGCAAAGGCACCAAAACAACCGCCGGAAATATAATGAGCAGCAGCGTATATAGAAACCCGTAAGTTTTGATCTTGAGGAAAGGTGATTTAAGCGGTTGCGGCAATTCTTCGGGTTGCATTTGATGCACCTTTTCTGCCGGACTGCCCTTCCATACCTCGTAAGCCTTGATGGTTTGGCCGCTTTGCAAATGACTTAGGTCTCCCAGCTCGCCCCAGTCTTCTACAACCGTATTGCCAGAAAGCACCGCGCCGCTGCCTATATAAGCATGCGCACCTATACTGATCTTGCGGAATTTGATCAGACCGTTTTCAACCGATACGTTATCCAGCACCACGCCCGAGCTCAGGCTCACATCACTGCCAATTTCCAGCAGATCGTTGGCGCCAATAGTAACCGCGCTTATTTGCGCGTCTTTGGCTACACGGGTACCCAGCATGCGCAAGTATAAAGGGTAAAGCGGTGTACCATTCATAAATTGGGCAGGGGCCAGCTGTGTTAACCTGTTTACCAGCCAATACCTAAAATAATAAGAACCCCACAAAGGATGATCGCCTTCTTTAACCTTACCCAGCAATATCCATTTGGCGGCAATACCCAGCAAAGATAAAAAGGGCGGTATCAGACAGTATAACAACAAGGCCACTGCCAGACCGATACCAGAATTGTCCTGCCCGGATTCGGTTTTGCTCACCACATAATAGTAGCCCAGGTAGGGTACAAATATTTGAACGGCGAACAGCCCATATATAAATAACAGGGAAACAGCCTGCGCCAAACCGCACAGCAAATAGCGTAAAGAGGGGATCTTGTGAAAGATCTCCTTATCTACTATTTTCTTTTCCCTTGCCTTCTTTTCGGCAAGTTCCCAGGTATTGATGAGATTTTTTACCGGGCGGTTGGTATAAATATCTTTTAACGACGCGTGCTGGATGCCGGCTTCTTTCCTTAACCATGACGAAAACGTGGCTGCCAACAGAGAATGCCCACCGAGGTCGGTAAAAAAGTCTGATTCGGGGCTGATGTCCCTGCCGGGGAACAGGTGGTTGAGCCCGGCCATTACTTTTACCGCTAATGGATCATCAGCACTAATATGGATCTCCTCCTGTTGCGGCACGTTCTGCAAAGCCTCGGGCACGGGGAGCGATTTGCGGTCGATCTTGCCACTTGACAGCCTAGGGAACTTATCCATCTGTATAACCACCAGCGGTACCATATAAGGAGGTAAAACCTCTGAAAGCCGGGTGCGGCTATGCTGCTGATCAAATGTTTGACCTGGTTTCAGTGTCACATAACCCACCAGCTGATCCTGACCTGTTGAATCCTTTTTCAATGCAACCGCGGCGGTGGCTACTTCTTCGAGCTGGTTCAACCTCGATTCAATTTCGCCCAGCTCTATCCGGTAACCGCGCAATTTCACCTGGTCGTCCAACCGGCCATGAAAATCGATCCGGCCATCAGGCTGCATCACCACGGCATCGCCGCTCAGGTAAATACGGTCGCCGGCCAGTTCCATTAAGGTTGCCGGTTTATCCAGGAATTTTTCGCGGGTAAGCTCCGGTCGGTTAACATAGCCTTCACTCACACCCGGGCCCGAGATAATGAGCTCGCCCTGTTGCCCGGTAGGCAAAAGGTTAAATTTATCGTCAACTACAGCCAGGTCATAGTTGGGCAGCGGTCCGCCAATAGTAATGGCATCGCCTGGTATCAGCGGCACCATGGTGGTGGTTACCGTTGTTTCGGTAGGACCGTAACTATTGTAAAATATATTTTTACCGGGTTTGCTCCAACGGTTTAAAACAGCCGGGGTACAAGCCTCGCCACCGGCGTTGATGAGGCGCAGGGATGGGATATCATCATCCATAACGGCCAGCAGGCTGGGTACGGCGTGTAATATGGTAATTTGTTGTTGTCTTAAAACATCGCTCAATTCATCGATAGATTTTGCCGTAGTGGCATCGGCTATCCATAAAGATGCCCCGGCAAACAGGCTTATCCAGGTTTCCTCGCACCACATATCAAAGGATACCGAGAAACCCTGGTATACTTTATCCTGCGGAGTGATCTCCAGCACGCTTTGCTCCGAGCGAATGAGGTGGCAGATATGTTTATGGAGGATGGGGATGCCTTTGGGTTTACCCGTGCTGCCCGAAGTGTATAATACATAGGCACGGTCGTCCGCATCCGGGCCAATGGGCAAAACATAGTCCTCATACTGTTCCTTAAACGCTGGAACTGCAAAAACCGGGCAATCCAGCGCCGGCTGGGCATCACTGAAACAAGCGGCAGCACCAATTTCCTGTAATACGATCTGCAATCGCTCTTCAGGCATTTCCCTATCCAGCGGAACATAGGCTGCACCCGATTTTACAATTCCCAGAATAACGGCCTGCAGCTCGAGCCCTCGGGATTGCCATACCCCTATGGAATGACCTTTCCCAATACCTTTTGAAGCGATAAATGCCGCGATGTAATTGCTCCAGGAATCAAGCTGGGTATAATTCAGTTGCCTGTCGCCAAAAATGAGCGCGGTATTATGGGCATATTTTGATGCCGACGCTCTGAAAATGTCGGCAATGGTTTCGTGTTTAATAAAGTCAGGTCGTTCAGTCCCTTTTAGTAAGCTCTTGGCTATCATCATCATGGTTA
>Ga0207671_10005426_pt1 | contig 11741 bp, 9 predicted proteins | sample KBSC24metaG_FD_184352 | JGI IMG/M metagenome (GOLD analysis project Ga0207671, IMG submission 184352) | Corn rhizosphere microbial communities from Kellogg Biological Station, Michigan, USA - KBS C2-4 metaG (SPAdes) (version 2) | ecosystem: Host-associated > Plants > Roots > Rhizosphere > Soil... | reverse complement strand
CAATCCACGGGCGCATGCAGGGGGAAGTGATCGACTATGCCGTCCATATGCGCCGGATGGAGGACAGCCGGAGGATGGATAAGCTTTTGAAAGCGGGACAGGTGACGTTCACGGATATAGAGATGCTGGCGCGAAAGATCGCCGCTTTTCACAGATCTGCCGACGTCGTGCGGGATAAAGATCCCGGGGACATACCGGATAAGTTCGCTGACCTGGTTTCGGAGGAAGCGTATCTGAAGGCCGCCCTGGTTTCGGGGGGCCACCCGTCCATGGGCGACAGTGCCTCGATCAGTATCAGCGAGGCCGTCGAAATATCGGATAAATTTTCGGAGAAGCATTGCAAAAGAGTTAAGGAAAGGATTGCGCATGGGTATACCCGCGATTGTCACGGCGATCTGCATGCGGGGAATATCTTTCTACCCGGCACGCCGCAACCTTTCGACTGTATCGAATTCAGCGACGATCTCCGGCAAACAGACGTATTGAATGAGATAGCTTTTTTGTGTATGGACCTGGAGGCGTTTGGAAGGGGAGATCTGTCGCGAAGGTTTTTAATCTCCTACCTGACGCTTTTCCCTGCTGTGGAGACGGACGAAGATGAGCGATTATTCGTCTATTACAAAAGCTACCGGGCCAATGTCCGGGCAAAGATCAATAGTTTAAGGTCGCGCAGCGCGGGGACGGCGGCGGAAAGGGCGGCGGCGTTTGCGGAGGCAGGTAAATACCTTGGCCTGATGAATGACTATTTACGACAACTGCGATAATATGACCGACGTTTTGCATTGGCTGGGCATCGCCGAAAATGCGGCGCTGGAAGCCGGGGAGGCCGTTATGCGGATATACAGGAGCGGAAAGCTGGATATCGGTGTGAAACCGGACGCCTCGCCCATTACAAGGGCGGACAGGTCGGCACAGGACATCATCTTCCGGCATCTGGGCGGGACGGGTCTTCCTGTTTTATCCGAAGAAGCCGACAGTGCCGATCATCGTCGAAGAATGAAGTGGGATTATTTCTGGATGGTAGATCCCCTGGACGGTACAAAGGAGTTCATCGGCGGCCGTGACGAGTTTACAGTGAATATTGCATTGATGCGGGGGATGGTCCCCACCGGGGGTGTGATCCATGCACCTGCCAGGGATGTTTTGTATACCGGATCGAAGGCCGGCGGTGTATGGAAGAAGCAAGGCGGCAAGGTTTTGAAATTACCACCTCTTGCGATACGGCCATCTATACAGGACCTACGGCAAAAAGAAAGGGTTACGGTCGTCGTTTCGAGGTCTCACCTGTCCGGGGAAACGATGGATTTTATCAGGCAATTCCCTGACGTAAGCCTGATCTCGATGGGCAGCTCGCTGAAGTTCATGGCGCTGGTGGAAGGGACCGCGGACATCTATCCCCGGCTCGGCGTCACCATGGAATGGGATACGGCTGCGGCCCATGCCATCCTGCATGCGTCCAACAGGGGCGTCTATGAGATGAATATGTCCACCGAACTACGGTATAACAAGCCGGACCTGCGGAATCCCTTCTTTATTGCTTTTTAGGTTGGCGTTGATGCCATATCCAATAGATACCTTTCACGTCGGACTGCCACCGGGGTAAAAGTAAGACCAGGATGATCTCTTCCACCAGGTCGAGAGCTGTTACGGCAGCCATGCAGTAAAAAAGGATATACAGCGGCTCGGGCAGAAAGTACAGCAGCAGCAGGAACGCCGCCTGTAATACAGCCGCCGTCTTGGCGAGCAGGGTGTGGAAACTGCTTTGTTTGCCATATCTCGCCAGCGCAAGGATGAGCTGTATGACAAATAATCCGCAGAGTATCAGTAGGGTGATCATTTCCTGTCTCACGAATTCCTTTTTTAGCACCAGCATCCCGATGATGGCTACCAGTACTGTAAGGTCGTCGCCGATGGAGTCCAGGCGGGCCCCGGCCACGCTGGTGACCTTGTATTTACGGGCGATATAGCCGTCGATGGCATCGGTGAAGAAGCTGGCCGCCAGCAGCCATCTGAACCAATGCAGCTCATGCCGCCACAGCAGGAATAGCAGGACAGGCGCTGTCGCTATGCGATAGAGCGTGATCCCATTTACGATATATCGGGCTGGTCTGCTCATACAGATGAATGATCATAATCAAAGATGGTCTTGACGAAAGTCAGCCGTTCTCCGATGCGAAAAAACTCTATTTGTGGAAACTTAAATTTATGAAATATCTAGTATTTATGGTATCTGTCCTGTTGTTTACGGCAGGTGCACAAGCCCAGCAAAAGAGCATCACCTCTGCAATGGCAACGAAAGAAAAAGGTTATACGGTGTTAAATGCCGGTCAGCCGATAGTCATCTACAAGTATCAGCATGCTTCCCATTCCCCGAAGGAAACCGAAAAGTATGTACCGCAGTATTTCTTTACTACCGGCGCATCGAACGTGCTGCAGGAGCTTACGAAGATGAACCTGAAGAAATCCTTCCCTGATGCGCATCCTTTTCACGATGCTTTGGATGCGAATTTTAAAGAGGATAAGGAGCTGATCGCGTATGATGATTTTCACAAAGTGTATAAGATCGACCGGCTGTACACCACTACGGCCAAGCACTAAAATTTAGAAAACTAAAAGAATGGCGGGCCTCGAGCCCGCCGTTTTGTTTTAACAATGTGTGATGAACAACGGCGCTTTCAGATGCCGCATCAATTGGTCCGCCAGGCTGGGATGCAGCCAGTTGGAGACTTTATTCCTTTCATAGGCGCCGGCTACTACCAGGATTTCCGACCCCTGCTCTTTACAAAGGTTTACCAGGTCGGATACTTCGCCCTGCACTACCTTGTAGTCAGTGCGGGAGTAGTGTCTTTTCATCCATTCATGTATTAGTTTGTTGTCCGGCACGTGTAAATTGAGCGTTCCCGATTTTACGGATAGTACCAGTACTTCCTTGCCCGACATTTCGGGAAAGAGATAGGTGAACATTTTTATTGCCTGCATGGAAGATGGCGATCCGTCGTACAGGAATACCAGGCGGTGTATCGGGCCTTGTTTTTTTGATACCAGCCAGACCGGGCAATGCGCTTCGTGCAGGATGGTTTTCATAAACCAGCCCGGCGTCTCTTCTTCGATGTAAGAAAAGGTCTCTTCCGGGTCGATGACGAGCAGGTCGGCGAAGGCGCTTTCGTGGAGCAGCTCTTTGCGAGCGGACTGCTTGTCCTTATGGATGCTGTAAGGAACGCCTTCTTCCCGGCATGCTGCCTCGAAAGTGTCAACGGATGCCTGATAAGTGGCCCCATCTTCTTTTTCCAGGTCTTCGAATAATTCCTTTGTACTGCCCGTCTGTCCTACCAGGGTTTCATAGACGGCAAAACCGCGGGTGGTGAATTCATGGAGGAATACGCCTACGAGGTGTGCATTGTATTGCCTGGCCAGCCGGATGGCCTCTTCCAGCGTGCTTTCGGAGAAACGGAGTCCGTCGAAAGCTGCGATTATCTTTTTACTCACGGGGTTATTCGTCTTTTCAATGGTGTTTATGAATGCTTCGTGTTTCATACTTATAAGTGTTGATCCTCCAAATCAACGATGTTTAATCATGGCAACCAATGACAATGATCAGGAAAAGGATTGACAGTGCTCAGCAGGAAGGCTCCTGATTAGGAGTACTATTGTCCTATATATGCTTAATTATGGTCTTTCCTGCAAAAATCCGGCAATTTCTGGGGGTGACGGGACAGTTGTCCAGGTTCGCCGGACGTTTTTTCAAAGAGGGTAGTAAGCCCCGTTATGAGGTAGCCGAGCTTTTCCGGCAGTGTTATCTGATCGGCAACCGGAGCCTTCCGTTGGTGGGCCTTACCGGCTTTATCATGGGACTGGTGCTGACCATGCAGCTGCGTCCTTCCCTGGTGGACTATGGCGTCGAATCTCAGCTGCCCGCCATGGTGGGCATCGCCATTGTGCGGGAAATAGGTCCCGTGATCACCGCGCTTATTTTCGCCGGCAAGATCGGCAGCAGCATCGGCGCCGAGCTGGGGTCGATGAAGGTCACGGAACAGATAGATGCCATGGAAGTAAGCGGTACAAATCCCTTCAAATATCTTGTCGTCACACGGGTGGCGGCCGCGACGTTGATGCTCCCTGTACTGGTGGTGCTCAGCGATGGCATTTCGCTGATGGGCGCCTATTTGGGTGTAAATATCAGGGGCGTCACCAGCTTTACCCTTTTCTACAGACAGGTGATCGACAATCTTTCTTTCGGGGATATCCTGCCGGCTTTTGTAAAGACCTTTCTTTTCGGTCTTGCCGTGGGGATCATCGGATGCTATAAAGGTTATAATTCCAGCAAGGGCACGGAAGGAGTGGGACGGGCCGCCAATTCGTCCGTCGTCCTCTCTTCCATCGTGATCTTTATCATCGACCTCATCGTCGTCCAGGTGACGGACCTCATCGGGTTAAACTGACACAATATGAATACGGCCACGCTACCCATATCGACCATCGATCATCCAGAGGAAGCAAGGCCTGTGATCACCATCGAACATGTGTACAAAAGTTTTGGAACGAATACCGTTCTAAAAGATTTCAGCATGACGGTGGAGAAGGGGGAGAACGTGGTCGTGCTTGGGCGCAGCGGGGTGGGGAAGTCTGTGCTGATCAAATGTATCATCGGGCTGATGAAGGCCGATGAAGGCAGCGTCATCTTACTTGATAAAGATATAAACGGACTGGATCATGAAGAGATGGATAAAATGAGGGCCAGGGTCGGTTTCCTTTTTCAGAGCAATGCGCTGTATGACTCCATGACTGTCAGAAAGAACCTCGAATTTCCGCTGCGAAGGCATTGGATCGAGACTACCCGGGAAGAAATGGATGCAATGGTGCTTGAGGCATTGGAGAATGTGGGGCTTGCGCATACGGTGGATATGATGCCGGAAGAGCTGTCCGGGGGGATGAAGAAACGTATCGCCCTTGCCAGGACCCTGATCCTGAAACCCGAGATCATCTTATATGATGAGCCTACCACCGGCCTGGACCCTGTCACGGGCAAGGAGATCAGCATGCTGATCATGGATGTGCAGGCGAAGTACCATACGTCGTCCATCATCATTTCGCATGATATGCATTGCGTAAAGCGGACGGCTGGAAGGATCGTCCTGCTGATGGATGGAAGGAACTATTGCTCCGGCACCTATGAAGAGCTGAGCCGGAGTGACGACCCGGTCGTCAAACAATTTTTTGAATAATACCAAGGTTATGGAAGAGCAAACAAAAAATAATATCAGGCTGGGGTTGTTGGTGCTGGCAGGGGTGTCCCTGCTCATACTCACCCTTTACGGGGTAGGTAAAAATCAAAACCTTTTTGGGTCCAACTTCCAGCTGAAGGCAAGATTTTCCAATATCAGCGGGCTGATGAAAGGGAATAACATCCGTTTTTCCGGTATACAGGTGGGGACCGTGAAAAGCGTCGAGATCCTGGACGATACGACCATCGAGGTCACCATGCTGATAGATAAGAAGGTACAGCCTTTTATACATGCCAATGCCGTGGCCTCCATCGGCACGGAAGGGCTCATGGGCAACAAGATCATCAACATCGCGCCTTCTGCTGCCGGCGCGCCGGGTGTCGTCCCTGGGACGATGCTGGCGACGCAAAGGATCGTGAACACCGATGAGATGCTGCAGGTGCTGGCCCATACCAACAACAACATCGCAGACATCTCCGAAGATCTGAGAAGCACGGTGCGAAGGATCAAGGGCAGCACCGGGCTTTGGTCATTGCTGAATGACACCAGCCTGGACATACATCTCCGTGCATCCCTTGCCAATATCGACCGGACCACCGTCCACACGCGTCAATTCACGCAGGACATCCGGGAAATGATCGCCGGCGCCAGGGAAGGGAAGGGGTCTGTCGGCCGGCTGCTGACCGATACCACGTTTTACCACGACCTGGAGCAGGCGGCGCGGACTATTGATGGGGTGGGCAAGGGAGCGGGCGATCTCGTCGCCCATCTCGATGAGATGACGCGGCAGGTGCGCCGGGACATAGAAGAAGGCAAGGGCACTGCCAATGCCTTGCTGCGGGATTCCCAGATGGTGATAAAATTAAATGCCAGCCTTGAAAATATACGGCAGGGTACGGATGGCTTCAATCAGAACATGGAAGCGTTGAAGCATAACTTCCTCTTCCGTGGATATTTCCGGCGGCTGGAAAAGGAAAAAAAGAAACAAGCTGCTAATACCGTGAAAAAATGAAAAAGATATTTCTGCTGTTTCTGGGCGGCCTCGCAGCCACCGGAACATTAGAGGCCCAGGGGGAATGGCCGCGGTCCATCATCGGTGCGGATGGGGGCATCCTGTATGTCTATCAGCCGCAGGCCGATTCTTTTTCGGGCAATACGCTGCGGTTCAAAGCGCCGGTGTCCTATATAGAGAAAGGAAAGGATACGCCGAGGTATGGCAGCTTTCAGGCGCTGGCGCTGGTGGACATCGACAAGGATGAACGACGGGTGTCCGTGCTGCTGGCCAATGTGTTGATGCTTTGTCTTTCCGGGCCGCCCGATCCTGCCAGGATAGACTATCTGAAAGAGACGCTGGAATGCGGGATCCCTGGCGCGACCATCGATATACCGTTGGATGAGCTGGTAAGTTCGCTGCCTTTGCAGGCCGGCAGGGAGGATCAGCAGTTTGCCCGTCAATACAAGCATGATCCTCCGCGCATCATCCTGGCTACCCGGCCTTCCGTCCTGGTGCTGATCGACGGTCCGCCCCGGATGCACCGTCATCCTGTCTGGGGTGTGAACAGGATGATCAATACGCCCAACGCGATCATGGAGTCGGAGGACGGCTGGTTTTATCTGTACGGCGGACATCATTGGTATATAGGTCCGTCGGCCGGAGGGCCATTCAACTTCACCGGTTATATCGCACGCGACATGCGGGGGGCCCTGGCATTCATCGGTAAAATGGATGAGGGTGCATCTTTCCATAGCGACACCCTTCGCGAGGGTGCCGGCATTGTGGAGGAGATCATCGTCAGCGCTCCGCCGGCCGAGCTTATCCAGACAAGAGGGAAGCCGGTGTTCCGGCACATTCCCGGTACCCGTCTGCAATATGTGGACAATACCAACAACGATATTTTTTTGGATTCGGTGGAACGCCGATATTATATCCTGTTGTCCGGCCGGTGGTATGCTGCCGCGAGGCTCGATGGCCCGTGGCAATATGTCGCCGCGGATGCCTTGCCGGCGGATTTTGCGCGGATACCGGAAGGCTCTCCCAAGGACAATGTACTGGCGAGCGTCGCCGGGACGGATGCTGCCCGCGAAGCCATCGTGGATGCGCTGTTGCCGCAGACGGCTGTCATATCGCGCGCCGGCGCTACCACTTCCGTCAGCTTTGACGGACCGCCGAAATTTGCGGATATACCGGGTACGCATCTGCAATATGCGCTGAATACCGCAACCGTCGTGCTGCGGGAAAGTGACCGGTATTATTGCGTGGACAGAGGTGTGTGGTTCAGCGCCGCCAGTCCCTCCGGGCCCTGGAAAGTATGCGAGGAAAGACCGGAAGAAGTGAGTCTTATCCCTCCATCCTGTCCCATCTATTTCTGCAAGTATGTCTATATATTCGGTACTACGCCGGACTATATCCATACAGGGTATACTTCGGGTTATCTCAATGCTTATGTCGACGGACCGACCCTTGTATATGGTACCGGTTGGGACCATCCATCCTGGAGCGGGAACGTCAGCTATCCCCGGCCTTCGACCTGGGGATTCAGCATGGCGTATAATCCCTGGTTCGGCTGGTGCCTGGGCGCCGACTACGACCCTTGCTGGTTTAACGGCAACGTGGGCGGCAGTAAAGATCTCACCGGCGGCTGGTGGGGCGCGGCATCCTATCGCCCCCCTTATATCTGGCATCATTTCAGCGGTCATGGGCTTTATGAGCAGGACATCAGCCGGGTGGAGAATATAACCTATGCAAATAATGTTTACCGGCTGCGGACGGATAGGATCAGCCGGATAACCCCCGAACCCTTTTATACGGATACCATCGGGGATGTGTTTATCCGCAGGGGCGGGGGCGGATGGTTGCGGCATGACCAGGGGCAGTGGAAGAAGATAGATGCAGCCCCTGAGATAAGTATCCTGGATGGCATTGAAAGACAGCGGAAGAGGGGGGAAATGCGGATAAGGAATTTTTTGAGACAAAGAGGATGAGGGTATGCAACAGGGAATAACGAAAAGTAAAAGGGATGGCGGATATGCAACAGGGGAATGATAAAAAAGAAAGTAGAAAGGATCGCCGGCTGAAATTTCGCGCCTGGTGGATCTACCTGGCGGCCCTGGCCGTATTCGGGCTGTTATATTTTTTAAAAGGTTATCACAACGGTACGCCCAGGACGATCATCTGGAACGACTTTGAAAAGAATATCCTTGCAAGACATGCGGCCGACAGCATCGCCGTCATCGACCGTGAGGTGGCGGAAGTGTATATCAAGCCGTCATTTGCGGATGATTCCTTTTTCCGGCCGGTGATGAAGCCCTGGGGAGGGCAGCAGGTGGCGGCCGGTCCGCACTTTGTCTTTAATATTGGGTCCGTCGAACTGCTGGAACGAAAACTGGATGAGGCGCAGAAAGATATCCCGCTGGAAAAAAGGATCAAAGTGGGATATTCGAAGAATACGCATCCTATTACCAATATCCTGGGCTGGCTGCTGCCGCTGGTGCTGTTATTTCTCATCTGGAGGAAGATCGTGAAGAGCTATGGGATGCCGGGTGGGGAGGGTGGTTCGCCTTTCGGGTTTGGCCGTTCTACCGCCATCCTGCAAAAAAAAGAGGACAAGAGCAATGTTACTTTTAATGATGTGGCGGGGCTGGAGGAGGCGAAGCAGGAGGTGATGGAGATCGTGGATTTTTTAAAAGAGCCGGGTATTTATACAAGGTTGGGTGCAAAGATCCCAAGAGGTGTCATCATCGTAGGGCCGCCGGGGACGGGTAAGACCTTGCTGGCAAAGGCAGTGGCGGGAGAGGCGCAGGTGCCTTTCTTTTCGCTTTCGGGGTCCGAGTTTGTGGAGATGTTCGTCGGCGTCGGCGCCTCCCGTGTGCGCGACCTGTTCCGGCAGGCTAAGGAACAGGCGCCCTGTATCGTATTTATAGATGAGATCGATGCCGTGGGAAGATCGAGAGGGAAAAATGCTTTCTATACAGGCGCCAATGACGAGCGGGAGAGCACGCTGAACCAGCTGCTGACGGAAATGGATGGTTTCGGCACCAACAGTGGGGTGATTGTCCTGGCGGCCACCAACAGGGCGGATATGCTGGACCCGGCGTTATTGCGCCCCGGCCGGTTTGACAGACACATTTACCTGGAATTGCCGGACATGCGGGAGAGAGCTGCTATTTTCAAGGTGCATCTCCGGCCGTTGACCCTGGCCGAAGATGCGATCGATCCATCTTTTCTTGCGGGGCAGACCCCGGGATTTTCCGGGGCGGATATCGCCAATATATGTAATGAAGCCGCGTTGTTTGCAGCCAGGAGAAAAAGCGCGAAGGTGGAGAAAAGGGATTTCCTCGATGCCATCGACCGTGTGGTGGCGGGCCTGGAAAAGAAGAACAAGATCATCTCCCCCGAAGAGAAGAAGCGGGTGGCTTATCATGAGGCCGGTCATGCCGTCGTCAGCTGGCTCCTCGAACGGGTGGACCCGCTGGTGAAAGTATCCATCATTCCCAGGGGTAAGTCCCTTGGGGCCGCCTGGTATCTGCCGGAGGAGCGGCAGTTGAAAACGTTGGAAGCGTTCAGTGAGAATATATGCGCCGCGCTGGGTGGCCGCGCGGCCGAAGACATCGTGTTCGGGGAAGTCTCTTCCGGCGCACTGGATGACCTTGAAAAGGTAACGAAGGAAGCCTATCGGATGGTGGCTTTTTATGGGTTCGATCAGAAGATAGGCCCTGTGAGCTTCTACGACTCCACGGCCAACCATGATCCGTCATTTCAGAAGCCGTACAGCGAAGCGACGGGAAGGATGATAGATGAGGAAGTGCGTTTGATGATCACCGGGGATTATCAGCGGACCTTGTCCATCCTCCGGGAACACCGGCCGCAGCTGGATATGCTGGCAGACCTGCTGCTCACAAAGGAAATGGTCTATAAGGAGGACATCGAAAAAATCCTGGGCGTGCGCCCGTCACTTCCTGTAAAATAACCTTTTGGCGATCTCTGCCGTGGCGATGTAGCTCAGCAGGATAAGGGAGAGGGAAGCGTAAAATTTGAGGGGCAGCGCGACAAAGCCAAGGACGCCAGCGAGGGGAGTGAATGGCAGCAAAAGGGTGGCCGCGATGACGAGCAGAGTGGAAAGCAGCAGCCATTTACCGGGCCGGCTGCGGATGGACAGGGCAGAAGTACGCACTACCAGCACGATGAGCGAGGCGGAGACCACCGACTCCACGAACCAACCCGTCCTGAACTCGATGGTATCCGCCCCCAGCCAGTACAGCAAGACGCCGAAGGTCACGTAGTCAAAGACGGAGCTGATGATACCGAAGAGGATCATGAACCGGCGTATGAACCGGATGTCTATGCGATGAGGAGCGTCCAGCATCGCTTCGTCGACCGTGTCGTTGGCGATAGTCATCTCGGGTATGTCGGTGAGCAGGTTTGTCAGCAGCACCTGCTTGGGCAATAGAGGAAGGAATGGCAGGAACAGGCTGGCGCCCGCCATGCTGAACATATTGCCGAAATTGGCGCTGGTGGCCATGAAGATATATTTCAAGGTATTGGCGAAGGTCTTTCTTCCTTCTTTTACGCCTTCCACCAGCACGTCCAGGTCGTTTCCCAACAGAACGATATCGGCGGCTTCGCGTGCAACATCCGCGGCGCCGTGGACAGAGATGCCGACATCCGCGCTGTGGAGCGCCGGCGCATCGTTGATGCCGTCACCCATGAAGCCCACCACATTCCCTGCTTTTTTCAGGGCGATCAGTATCCTTTCTTTCTGGTTGGGCTCCACGGAAGCAAAGATCATCGTTTTGCCTGCCTGCCGGATGAGCGCCTCCGTGCTCATCTCCCGTATTTGCTGTCCCGTCAGGATCACCGGGTCCGGAAGACCTGCCTGCCGGCTGATATGTTTGGCGACCAACGGGTTGTCGCCTGTGATGATCTTGACGGAAATGCCCAGCTTGTGCAATGCCGCCAGGGTGGCCGGTATCCCTTCTTTCAGCGGGTCTGTCAGCAGGAGCATGCCCGCAAAGATCATATCCTTTTCAGCTTCTTTTTTCAAATGTCCTTCCGGAGGTCCCGGTCTTTTGTAAGCGACGGCCAGCACCCTGAAACCTTCTTCGCTGTAGCGGGTGTATATCTGTCGGAGGGAAGTCAGCGCCTCTTCCATGGGGGACAGCCGTCCGCCGGCGCCGGCCGCCTGGCTGCAAACCGCGATGACCTGGTCGAAGGCGCCCTTGGTGATCAGTATACTTTCCCCTTTCTCTTCAGCGAGGATGCTCAGCCGCCGGCGGATGAAATCGTAGGGCAGCTCATCCAGCTTGACGACGCCTGTAATATCGGGGGTTGCATAGTTCCTGATGGCCATATCGATGGGATTAGAAAAGCCCGTCTCGAAGAAGGCGTTGATATATGCCAGGCGGAGCACTTCGCCGTCCGCCTCATCCTGCGGATCGATGGCCTTATGCAGGATGATCTCTCCACGTGTGATGGTCCCCGTTTTATCCGTGCAAAGGATATTCATGCTGCCGAAGTTCTCG
>Ga0207671_10005424_pt1 | contig 11744 bp, 7 predicted proteins | sample KBSC24metaG_FD_184352 | JGI IMG/M metagenome (GOLD analysis project Ga0207671, IMG submission 184352) | Corn rhizosphere microbial communities from Kellogg Biological Station, Michigan, USA - KBS C2-4 metaG (SPAdes) (version 2) | ecosystem: Host-associated > Plants > Roots > Rhizosphere > Soil... | reverse complement strand
TAACAAGGCGGCCAACGTGATCGGTAATACGATGAAGTACCACCCGCATGGTGATGCTTCCATTGGTGATGCCATGGTGCAGATAGGGCAGAAGAACCTGCTGATCGACTGCCAGGGTAACTGGGGTGATCCCATCACCGGTGATTCCGCTGCCGCCCCACGTTATATCGAGGCGCGGCTGTCGAAATTTGCAAACGAAGTTGTTTTTAATCCGGACACCACCGAATGGCAGGCCAGTTATGACGGCCGTAATAAGGAACCCATTACCTTGCCGGTTAAATTCCCTTTACTTCTCGCTCAGGGGGCCGAAGGTATCGCCGTAGGTTTGGCTACTAAAATACTACCCCATAATTTTATTGAACTGCTGGATGCGTCCATCGCGGTGCTGAATAATATTACGCCTAATTTACTACCGGATTTCCCGACCGGGGGCATGGCCGATTGCTCGGCTTATAATGATGGCCAGCGGGGAGGCAGGGTGCGTATTCGTGCGAAAATCGTAGAGCGTGACAAGAAGACTTTGGCGATAACCGAAATTCCATTCGGAACTACTACAGGCAGCCTCATCGATAGTGTGATATCAGCCAATGATAAGGGTAAGATCAAGATCAAAAAGATCGAAGACAATACGGCCCAGGACGTGGAGATCATCATCCACCTGGCGCCCGGCATATCCCCGGATGTAACCATTGATGCGTTATATGCCTTTACGGATTGCGAGGTTTCGATATCGCCCAATACCTGCGTTATACAGCACGACAAGCCCCGGTTTATGAGTGTGAATGATATGCTTACCGAGAGCACGCATTACACTAAAAACCTGCTTAAGCAGGAGCTGGAGATCAGGCTGAAGGAGTTGATGGAGAAAATATTCTTCAGCTCATTACTGAAAATATTTATCAGCGAGGGGATGTATAAAAATCCAGACTATGAAAGTTCGGGAAATTTTGAGGCGGTGGTTGAAGTGTTGAACCGTTTGTTCACTCCTTTCTTCCCGCAGTTTTACAGGCCGATCGTTGAAGAGGATTATAAAAAGCTGATCGATAAGCCGATGAGCAGCATTACCCGTTTCGACCTGAAAAAGACGGATGAGCAGATCAAGTCTTTGGAGGCTGAGATCAAGGAAGTAAAGCATCATTTAAAGCACCTGAACGATTACGCCATAGCCTGGTTCCAGAAGTTGAAAGACAAATATGGTAAGGGCCGTGAGCGCAAAACCGAACTACGCACTTTTGATAAAGTGGAAGCTGCCCAGGTGGCATTGGCCAATGTTAAACTATATGTAAACCGCGAAGACGGCTTTATAGGCAGCGGGTTGAAGAAGGACGAATTTGTGTGCGATTGCTCGGATATCGATGAGATCATTGTTTTCCGTGCTGATGGCAAGTGCATCATCACTAAGGTACAGGATAAGGTGTTCGTGGGGAAAGAGATTATCCATGCTGCGGTATTTAAAAAGAATGATGAACGCACCGTTTATAACCTGATCTACAAAGATGGCCAAAGCGGTATCAGTTATATCAAACGTTTCTCGGTAGTTGGGGTTACCCGCGACAAGGAATACGACCTGACTAAGGGTTCAAAAGGTTCAAGGGTGCTTTACTTCTCGGCTAATCCAAACGGCGAGGCAGAAGTAGTTACTGTTCAATTGAAACCCCACAGTAAGCTTAAAAAGCTGCAATTCGATGAGAACTTTGCCGACCTCGCCATCAAAGGCCGCAACTCGATGGGTAATATCATTACCAAATACCCGGTTAAAAAGATCCTGCTGAAAAGCAAGGGAGTATCTACATTATCAGGCCGTAAGATATGGTATGATAATATTCTGAAACGATTGAATGCCGACAGTCGAGGCCAATACCTGGGCGAGTTTGATGGTGACGATCGCGTACTTACTGTAATGGCTAATGGCACCTATGAACTCACCAGTTTCGACCTCAATAATCATTTTGATGATAAGATGATCCTGATCGAAAAGTATAAGCCTGAGAAGGTTTATTCGGTGATTCACCTGGATGGGAAATCAAAGAATTACATGGTGAAGCGCTTCCTATTCGAAAATACGACGATAGGCAGGCAAACGAGTATCATCAGCGAGGAGAGCGGTTCAAAACTGATCATCATATCAGGAGCCGCGCAGCCGGTTGTAAAAGTTGAGCAATTGAAAGGTAAGATAGAAACGCCCGAAGCCGCTGAACTTGACCTATCCACACTGATCGACGTTAAAGGAATGAAAGCGATGGGTAACCGGCTTTCACAAAACCCGGTGAGATCAGTGGAATTGATAGCGGAAAATAATCCTGTTGTGGAAGAACCAGAGCCGGAAGTTTTACCGGAAGAACCACAGGACGAGATTCAGGAATCACCCGAAGAATCTGTAGAATCATCTCCAACAGAATCGGTGGAGTCAACAGATAAACCAGAAGAACCAAAAGATCAATCGGTGGAATCCCAAAAAGAAAAATCAGTGGAATCACCCCCTAAAAAAATAGATTTCGAGATCACCAACCCGGATGATATAGATATTGACGATAAAGGACAGTTAGGGTTATTTTAATAATTAGTATAAGCATGCAAATAAGATATCCCTACTCAAAAAGCAAACCGAAAAAAATCTTACCTTGATAAATAAATTCAAATGAATTTGACATCGGCGACCCAGACGGATTTAAGTTCACTTAACGAAAGACAGCGTGAAGCGGTTGTGAGCGAAAAGAAGCGACTGTTGGTTTTGGCCGGTGCGGGTTCGGGTAAGACAAAAACACTTTTACAGAAAATCATCTACCTCATTGAAGAAAAAGGAGTAAGCCCGTTAAATATTCTGGCAATAACATTTACAAAGAATGCAACCAACGAAATGATTGATCGTTTAATCATTTCAGCAGATGATACAGGGCTTTATGAGAAAAAGCTTTCTAATGAAAGATTAACCAAGGTCGAAAAAGACAAGGAAAGATTTTTACAGCAAAAAAAATATAAATGGATTGACGGGTTAACTATCAAGACATTTCATAGTTTTTGTTACGCCATACTTCGTAATTATGGAGTGAATGAGTTTGACAACAAATTTAAAATTATCGGAGATGAAAAACGAGATGAAGAGGATGAACTTTCAAAGCATGTAGCCCCCGAAACAGTTTTTGAAGTCTTTCATAAGCTTTTGATTGAGCAATGTGATGATATAGAGTACTTGCTCCGGCTCAAACGATATATTCTTGATTACATTGTCGATAAAATTCATTTAAAGAAGATCGACGCAAATTTCATACCGAAGGACGGCAAATATTTTACAACACTCGATGGGGCAAAAGTTCGGTCCAAATCTGAACAATTCATTGCCGACTGGTTTTACCGTCACAGCATCAAATATGAATATGAGCCCTTATTAAATGTAAAGGACTTTTCGTTTCATCCAGACTTTTACATTCCCGCAGCCAATCTTTATATTGAGCATATCAGCGACAAAAGTTTTTCGACAAAAGACAAAGAGGAGCAGTTTGAAAAAGGCGGCCTACTTTTAGTGAAGACTTTTGAAAGCATGACAAAAGACTCAGCTTTATTTAACCACACGCTTGATAAAATCGTAAAGAATCGTTTGCCAGCTGAATATCACAAAACAGTTTCTCTAACCTTTAGGGAGGAGTTTAATGGCTATTACGAGGATATTAAAGATTTCGTTCAGCAAATCATCCGTATTACGGACATGATTAAAGTGGAGAATATTGACATTAATACTGTTTTAGAAAACGCAAGGAAAGATCAGCACGAAAGAGTCAGATGTTTTTATGAACTCGCAATTCCAATCGTAAATAAATATATTCATTATTGCATTGATAAATCTTATCTTGATTTTAATGACCTGATTTCGCGAAGCGCTTCCCTGTTTCAAAATCATGCAGACATAGCCAGCAAATACCAAAATAAATATCAATATATTCTGGTAGACGAATTTCAGGACGTAAACAATCTACAGGTTGAGTTAATCAAATTACTGCTTACTGATAACACACAGCTCTTTTGCGTAGGCGACGACTGGCAAAGCATTTACGGTTTCCGCGGTTCTAATGTGAGCTACATCGTTGATTTTGAAAAGCATTTTATCAATGCCGGGGTTGTAAAACTTGATCTTAACTATCGCAGCACACAAAACATTGTTGGCGCAAGTAATGAAGTAATCAGGCACAACAAATTCAAAGTTGAAAAAGAGATTCGGGCATCGAAAAAATCGGAGCATAAGATTGTTGTCTTTTCGGGCGGCAGCGAAGAAGAAAATCTTCAGTTCTGTGTTGGCAAAGTAAAAGAATTGTTAGATGATGGGATCAATAATGATGATATTTTATTTCTTTATCGAAGGAGTAAAATGTTCACTCCTTATTTCTTCCGTTTCAGAACTGAAAGCATAATGGTTTCATCAAAAACAATTCATGCAGCAAAAGGACTTGAGGCAAAAGTTGTCTTTATTATAGGCCTGACAGAAGGTAACGGGGGCTTCCCTGACATTTGGTTAGAAGACAGAATTTTTCAGGTGATCAAAAAAGCAAATCATGATCTGTTGATGGAAGAAGAAAGACGATTGTTTTATGTTGCGATCACCCGGGCCAAAGACAAACTTTTTCTGATTACTGAGAAAGGGAACGAATCAAGTTTCCTGAAAGAGATCCCTGATACGTTCACCGTTAAAACAAGCATTCCCATAAAGTCTGTTGTTCAAAAAGTGATCACGTGTAACAAATGCTTTAGCCAACTTGAAAAACTCTGGATAATTTGCCCGTATTGCGGAGAAAAAGTAGAAGGTGAACCGAACAAACAAGAAAAATGAAATGCCCACTTTTATCACACCCACAGAAGATAGTATGCCGGCAATCGAAGCCAACCACTACAGCCGGGCAGGAAGTATATCCATATTTTAGAAGGATGAATCTTGGAAAATGAATAAATAATATATGGGAGATAATCTATAAAAACTAAAAATACCTGTTTGTTTGCATTTAAACCTAACTAACTGGCTATTAGTAAAAAAAATCATTTTGACTGTATCGTTTGTTCAACTTTCACCGTATGTATTAGTATGGCTTGAACACCCATACTATAAAAGATAGCGAGGCGCGAGGCCAAACTATCTTTGCTTTTTCCCTCACGCGATATCTCCAACGCATTTAAACCTTTCCCAAATAGATCTCTGTTTCGTATCGGAACATCACGGTACCATTGGTTTGGTACTGGTCGAATATATCTTTCAGTTGTATGCTTAACGCCTGTCCTGCGATCGAATCCTGTGCCGGCAAGTACGATGAGGAGAATGCCCGGCCGGTTAATTGCTCCAGGTTAAATACTTGTAAGTTTGGAAATTTAACCAGCTTGTATTTACCGTCGCGGAAGAAATTTACAAAATCAGTTTCGGTAAGGTTTTGATGATTGACCCTTTCGTAATCATTGCTTTGTTGTTTCAGCAGCAATTCATATGAGATGGCAAAATCGTCCGCATCAATGCAGCGATTGTTCCAGATCAGCGCAGCATGACCGTAAGGCGCCAGTATCCTTTTAAATTCCATTTTTGTTTCAGGTGTGTTAAACCAGTGGAATGCCTGCGCGCAAACGATCAGGTCGGCGCTCCTGTCGGGGAGGGTAGTCGCATCTGCGACGCCGTTTACCGAGTGAAATTTAGGGTAGTGTTTTAAGGTTTTTTCGGCAGCGTGGCGCATGGCTTCATTCGGCTCAACTGCATACACCGTATAATCATGTTTCAGCAGGAGATCGGTAAATATGCCTGTCCCCGAACCGATATCGGCGATAACTGAGTCTGCGGTTAAATGGCATTGCTTCTGCAGGTAATCCAATACTTGCGGAGGGTAGCCAGGCCTGTATTTTACATAGTTATCTACCCGGTTGCTGAAACGGGAAGTTGAATCGTGAGTCATGGATCTGGTTTGTTTATTTTCTTCCGCTAAGCCTAAATGCTTATAAAAAAAGCCGCTTCAAAAACATGCCCGTATTTGAGCTTTTGTATCGCTTCTTTTTGCGTGATATCTACATGTTTGCCAGCGGTATCGGCACATCCCAGCCAGGGTTCGATACACAAAAAATCAGCACCTGGTTTGGCCCACAACCCCAGGTAGTTAAAGTGCGGAAACTCAACAGACAGCGTTTGATCGTGTTTATCGCTTTTGATCGTTAGCTCGCGTGATCGCAGGTTTTTGAGTACCCAGGCATCCTGTATAAACATATCGCGGGTAAGCGGCAGTTTTTTGCCATCCAGTTTTACAGGCTGTGTTTCGCCTGTAAAAAAGCCTTCGGCTGACAGCAGGTGCTTTTCCAGTTTTTCCTCTGTCTCAAACTCCAGGTAGTAATCTTCATAGCTTTCGCCTGTATTAAATGGCACATTAAAAGCAGGGTGCCCACCCACCGAAAAGAAAATCTCGTTATGCTCCTGGTTGATCACTTTGTAAGTAACACGCAGTGCATTTTCAATCAGGTCGTAATTTATCTGGAAATCGAATTTATAAGGGAATACTTTTAGGGTTTGATCTGAATGTGGTAACGAGAACTTGGCCGAAACATCATTGGACTCAATCAGCAATAATTCAGATTGCCGGTTAAACCCATGCCGCTCCATTTTATAGGTTTTTCCATTCACCAATAACTCATTATCGATCAATCCGCCCACAACCGGGAAGAGGTTAGGTGCATGCCAGGGCCAGATATTCGCATCGGCTTGCCACAGGTGTTCAACCCCGGAAACTTTGTTGTAAATGGAGGTCATTTCGCCCCCTTTATTGCGGATGGAAACTTTTAAAAAGTCGTTTTCAATGGTAGTCATAGGCTTAACTTGGGTTGATTTTACAACTACCGAATTTAGGAATTTGTTTTTGATAAATTTCGGTTCAAAAAGCGGGACTAAACCCAAATTCGATGACAATTATACGGCTACTGCCAACTGCCACTGCCAGCTGATTCAGTCGTCATCATCCTTTTTCTTTTTTTCCAGCATCACAAACGCGCTTCGTTTTGGGGCGGGCATTACGGAGTTTTCACCTTTGAAATATTTCCATATCACCTCGTTAAGTTCCAGGTCCGGTACTTTATCTTCTTTTGCCAGGTTAAATTTATCTGAACGCCTGCTGCTTTCATTCACTGCTATATTACGTTGTTCAAGATCGACCTGTGCAGCTTTGGCAACATAAGGCGTTGGATCGGGCTTGTTGGCAAAGCACTCATACATCGGTTTGGCAGCGGCATCATACTGACTCATCGGCGGTAGGCCTAATATGAGTTCGATGGTGCGCAGCACACTTGAGGTTGAATACATTTCATGAATGACGGCCCCGCGTTTTACATAGCCACCCGCTACAAATGCAGGAGAACGGTGCGCATCGATGTGGTCCGGACCGTTTTGGGCGTCGTCTTCTAAAATAAATACCACCGATTCATTCCAGATGGGGCTTTTAGATAAATGTTCGATAAATTGGCCAATTGCCAGGTCGTTATCTCCGACTGCCGCCGTCGGCGAATAGGCGCCTTTGTGCTGCCCGCTGGTATGGTCGTTAGATATCCGCACGGTATTAAGCTGCGGCACCTGGTTAATGGCAAGCAGCGAATCAAAATCATGCGCCCAAATCTCAACCCGTTTTACATCTTTAATATTTAGATCGAAACTTGGGGAAGGCACACAATAATGGCCCTCCAAAGACTTAATATTGGGTTTGTAATCATCGGCAAATTCACCGTAAGTGCGATAGCTTACCCCAGCACGTTTGCAATAATCCCAAATGTAACCATCTTTCGGATCACCTGCACGGCGGGTACCTTCTGAATCATAATTGCCCCCGCGACCGCCGTAGCTTGTCGGCCAGGTCTTCTCAACAAAATCGGTGGCATAGGCGGCTGTACTCCAGTTGTGCCCGTCGGCGCTTACTTCAGCATCAACATAGAAATTATCCAGCAAAACAAACTCACTGGCGATTGCATGATGGTTCGGCGTAATGTGCCGCCCCAAAATGCATAATGAAGTATCTCCGTTTCCCTCGGGCATATCACCTAAGATCTGGTCGTAAGTGCGATTTTCTTTGATGATATAGAACACGTGTTTGATGGGCGATTTTTCACCACGCCTGCGCGGGATTGGGTTGCCGGCTTCACCATCCGCGACAGCTGTTTTTTGGGTAGTGAAAGGGGTGTTGGCATATACCTGTTTGGTATAAATTTTAAGTTGTTCGGCCTGAGGTGCTTTTATAAACGATAGCGTGCCTTTAAATAACCCGCCTATGTATTGTTCTTTGGTATTCTTTGCACCTGAGCGATAGCTACTGTTATCCACTTTTTTAAGCGGTTGCGGCCCTTCGGGATTGGCCATGGAAGTGAAGCCTTTGCCATTGGATACCAGTATTTTACTGCCCAGCGTTTTCACATTGGTAGGATACCACCCAACGGGGATAAAGCCCAAACTATGGCTTGCACCGGGTTTGGTCACATCAAACACTGCCAGGCAATTGTTATCCGCATTGGCGATGTACAATGTTTTTTCATCCGGCGATAAGGCGAGCCCGTTAGTCGTCGAGCCGGTTAACCGGGTGGGGTATAAGGCGGTGGATACCGTTTCAACGGTTTTGCCGGTAATAGTATTAATAATAGAAACTGAGTTGTCATTGGCATTGGCCACAAACAGGTAGGTTCCTTTTTTATTTAAGAGTAACTCATTTGGATGGTTGCCTGTTTTTATGCTCCTGCTAAGCTTTTGGGTTACGGTATTAAATACTACTACTTTTTCGCCGCCCCAGATGGAAATGTAAAGGCTTTTTTCATCAGGAGAAAAGATGCAGCTGTAAGCTTCGGCCGGTAATTTAACTTGCTTCAATACCGAGTTGTTTTTCAGGTCAACAATATATAAAGAACTATCTTCCTTAGTTACGGTATACAGCCTGGTATTGCTTCTGTTTACCGCGATGCCCGTAGGAGAAACCTTATTATCTGGCCAAGATTTTTCAGCTAGTTTGATGGTATCAGCAGCCCCGATTTTATTGTTGTCGATATGAAAAGCCAATATGCGGTTATCATTGCCGCCTGAAACATATAATGTTTTTTCATCCCGGCTAAAGGCCAGTCCGTACCACGATTTTTTGATGATCCGTTCATCCAGCAATCGCTCGTTTTTAGGGTTGATCAATTGGATGGATTGTGTGCTTTGCCCGTTGTTGGTAACTGCCAGCAGCCTGCCTGATGCAGACAATTGTATATTTAGCGGCAGATCGCCCAGGGGTAACCCCGTACCCGCCGGGCTTAGCTTCCAGCCATTGGGTAAAAGTACCTGGCCGGTTTGCACAATTTTACCGGGATGCTGTGTCTGCGCTCTCAGAGAAGCTGTAAGTAGAATAAACGCCGCGAGAATTAGTTTTCGTTTCATAGATAGTTGGCAAAAGTAGAACTCAAAAATAAGCATTGCTTTTGAGTCAATTGCAGTATTAACAAAAACTTAATATTTAGTGATCAGAGATTGGGGAATAGAGATCAGGTAAATCCAGTGGCTATTTATCGGTCTTTAGCAAGAATTTAACAACCGAATCCTTTTGCGCTGAGGTCAGCTTATAATTGAATTTGAACAGCGCATTTTCAAAGTCGCCATAGCTCGGATTTGGGATCACGATGTATTTGCTGCCGAATTTCTTTCTCAATTTTTCGGTTGCAGCCATGCGGTTTTCTTCGGATGGGTTGTTATCGTAAAGCGCATCAAAATCAGGCAGGTTATCGCCACAAAGCAAAACGATATTATATTTTGATAAGACTTGCCGGCGTCGGCCCTCTTTACTGGATGTTTTTTGTTTTAATAATAAGTGTTCATTATCCGCATCTGGCAGATGGTATAATTGCAGGTTTTTCAGCGTGGGGGCACGCTCATCTTCATCCCTGTTGGTAACATAAAATACCTTCACACCCTTTGATGCCGCATATTTGAAAAATGATGGCGCACCGGGTACCGTATCTGCTATCGCTTTAGCTGTCCATTCCTTCCAGGTTTTACTGTCGAAATCCAAATTTCGTATTGCCCTTTCTGCATTATAAGGACTATTATTCAACAGGGTTTCATCAATGTCCGTCACTACGGCTAAGGGTTTGCTGCTGTGTTTTTTTACCGCTTCGTCAATCTTTTGCTTTGCAATATTATAGGCCTGGAAACAAAGCGCTTTATATTCCGCAGCACGTTGCTGGTATAGTGCAGCCCATACTTTACCGGCGTTAACCAAACTGTTGGTGTCGGTAGCTTTTAGTTGTACTGCTGAAATTGCGTGTGTTGGTTTGAATGCTGAAAGCAGTATGACGACCAGTAAAAGAGGGATCAGTTTTCTCATCAGCGATTATTGCAGCAATTCCGGCCTGATTTTATCAGTAAACTCTTTCGCAAACTTGTTCAGCTTGGGCTGGATCACAAAAGCGCAGTATGATTTGTTGGGGTTATCATTATAATAGTTCTGGTGATAATCCTCCGCCTTATAAAAATCACTGGCGGGAGTTACCTCGGTTACGATTGGATTATCAAATACCTTTTCGTCCGTCAGCCTTTTGATCATCGCTTCCGACTGCTGTTTCTGTTCCTCATTATAATAAAATATGGCTGAGCGGTATTGTGTACCCACATCATTCCCCTGGCGGTTAAGCGTGGTAGGGTTGTGCGTTCTGAAAAATACCAGCAGCAATTCATCAAAGGTGATCTCGTCGGCATCATACTCCAGTTGGATCACTTCGGCGTAGCCGGTATCGCCATTGCAAATCTCCATGTAGGTTGGGTCTTTGGTATGCCCGCCCATGTATCCAGACGTTACGGAGGTAACGCCTTTCAGCGTTTGAAATATAGCTTCGGTGCACCAGAAGCAGCCGTTGCCGAATGTTATTTTCTGTATGTTCATATGTAAAATAAATAACGAATATAATGATCATTTGGTTTATTGCTGCCGTATAAGGGTGAATATGTCAATATAATTACTAAGTTTAGCGCTCAAAAAAGTTCAGCAGAAAGATGAAAATCATTGTCTTTATTATACGGTCGGCATTTGCATTGTTTTTTCTTGCGTACGGCATTAACTTTTTTTATCCGTTGAAGTTCCTGCCGCTAATACCTATCGATACAAAGCAGGCTAACGAGCTGATCAATCATTTGCTGAAGACCGGCTACTTTTTCCAGGTGGTTTATGGTATCGAGATCGCCTGCGGTTTTTTCCTGCTGATCAACTGGTTCACGCCCTTGTTTTTACTGATCATACTGCCGATATCCATTAATCTTTTGCTGTTCAATTGTTATTTGGATCCGGGTAATTGGGATATCCCCACGTATGTCCTTAGTGCTAATCTATTGCTGATGCTGGTTTACCGCAAAGGTTACGCGCACTTGTTTTATCGCAAGGCCAGCTTCCAGACCTATAATTTATTCATCAATTTTGTAGATTGATATCGTGATAAGAAAACATTTTTCGCCATTAACCGGGAATATTAATAAACATTCCTAATTTAGTGTGCGATATACATTTATAATTATAATAACTCAACCATGCCTGTTACTCAATTCTTTACATCAAAAGGTAAATTGATCCTTTTGGCGGCCCTGTTTATATCCTTAATTCATTCCGGCATATCGGCACAAACCCGCACGGTTGCCGATTTCGACAAAGGCTGGAATTTCCATTTGGGAGATGTGGTAGGTGCCGAAGACCCATTGATGAAAGATGCAGGCTGGCGCAAACTCGATCTTCCTCACGATT
>Ga0207671_10005417_pt1 | contig 11754 bp, 11 predicted proteins | sample KBSC24metaG_FD_184352 | JGI IMG/M metagenome (GOLD analysis project Ga0207671, IMG submission 184352) | Corn rhizosphere microbial communities from Kellogg Biological Station, Michigan, USA - KBS C2-4 metaG (SPAdes) (version 2) | ecosystem: Host-associated > Plants > Roots > Rhizosphere > Soil... | reverse complement strand
GGCCCGACCGGCTGCGGCAAGACGCTGCTGGCGCAGACGCTGGCCCGCATCCTCGACGTGCCCTTCACCATGGCGGACGCGACGACGCTGACCGAGGCCGGCTATGTCGGCGAGGATGTCGAGAACATCATCCTCAAGCTGCTCCAGGCCTCCGACTACAATGTCGAGCGGGCGCAGCGCGGCATCGTCTATATCGACGAGATCGACAAGATCAGCCGCAAGGCGGACAATCCCTCGATCACCCGCGACGTGTCGGGCGAAGGCGTGCAGCAGGCCCTGCTCAAGCTCATGGAGGGCACCACCGCCTCCGTGCCGCCGCAGGGCGGGCGCAAGCATCCGCAGCAGGAATTCCTGCAGGTCGACACGACCAACATCCTCTTCATCTGCGGCGGCGCGTTCGCCGGGCTGGAGAAGATCATCGCGGATCGCCTGCAGGGCAAGTCGATCGGCTTCGGCGCCTATGTGGCGAGCCCGGAGGAGCGCCGCACCGGCGAGGTGCTGCGCCAGTGCGAGCCGGAGGATCTGCTGAAGTTCGGCCTGATCCCCGAATTCGTCGGCCGTCTCCCCGTCATCGCGACGCTGGAGGATCTCGACGAGACCGCTCTGGTCAAGATCCTGTCCGAGCCGAAGAACGCGCTGGTCAAGCAGTATCAGAAGCTGTTCGACATGGAGACGGTGAAGCTCTCCTTCACCGACGAGGCGCTGGTCGCCGTCGCCCGCAAGGCGATCGACCGCAAGACGGGCGCGCGCGGCCTGCGCTCGATCATCGAGGCGATCCTGCTCGACACCATGTTCGAGTTGCCCTCGATGGAGGGCGTGGACGAGGTGATGATCGACAAGGACGTGGTGGAGGGCCGCAAGGAGCCGATCCGCGTCTTCGCCAAGAAGCAGAAGGAAGCGCCCGGCGCGGCCTGATCTTCGCGGCCATCGTGTAGGGAAGGGCGTCCGGAGCGATCCGGGCGCCCTTTTTCGTCAGGCGCTTCCGTCAGGCTGCGGTGGGCGCGGCGTGCCGCCGATCCGCTCGATATGCGTATGGATTCCCGCCTTCGCGGGAAGGGCGGGAAGCGGTCGGGCCGCTTTCGGCCGGAACGAGCGGCCAAGCGGACTGCGGAAAGAGACGCCAGACCCGCGGGAGTTGACTAGGTTGTCGCCTTAGCTAATATCTTAGCTAAGGAGATTGAGCATGACTGTCGTCACCGTCCATGAAGCGAAGACGAACCTTTCGAAGCTGATCGCCGAAGCGATCGCAGGGGGCGAGGTTGTTATCGCGCGAGGGGCGGTGCCAGCAGTGCGCCTGGTCCCGGTCAGCGCTCCGGGCAAGCGCCGGTTCGGCGCGTTGCGCGGCAAGATTGCGATCGATGCCCGGTTCAATGAGCCGCTGCCTGACGAAGAATTGGGGGCCTGGCAGGGCTGATGAATCTCCTCCTCGACACACATGCTTTGATCTGGTGGCTCGCGGGCGACGACGCGCTCAGTGCCGAAGCACGGACACTGATTGAGGACGAAAGCAATCAAGTCTTCGTGAGCGCCGCTTCGGCGATGGAAATCAGCACCAAGCATCGATTGGGCATGCTTCCTGAAGCCGGACTGCTCGCCACGAACCTGCCTCAATTCCTGAACGATCAGGGGTTCGTCGAGATGCCGATTGCGATTGCTCACGCTGCTCTGGCTGGCAATCTTCAGATCGCCCACAAAGACCCGTTCGATCGCTTCCTGATCGCCCAATCGCTTGTGGAGAATTGCCCGTTAGCATCGAATGAGGCTCTCTTTGACGCCTTTGGCGTCAACCGGATCTGGTAATCGCGAGCATCGGCTGCAGCTGGTGGATTTCGGAACGGCAGAAATCGGGCAGCACTGATAGTTGTGCAGACATTCTCCATATCCCCCATCCTGCAGTGGAAGTATGTTCCGCCTTATGGAACGGCTACGCTTAATCATCGCGCGTTTTCTTGCCGCACTTTTCCTTTTGGTACTCGCATCTCCGAGCGTCGCTGGGCCCACATTCTCGCCGGAAACGGTCACCGCCTACGGCGACGGGATCATGCGAGAGGGCATGGAATCTAACGATGTCGCCGGCGGATCGCTTGCGATCGTCAAGGACGGCCGTGTCCTCGTATCGAAGGGCTATGGCTTGGCACGGGTCGAGCCCCAACCGCAAAACGCGACCGCGACCACACTCTTTCAGGTCGCGTCGATCTCGAAGACCCCCGTGTTCATCGCCATCATGCAGCTTGCCGAAGCTGGCCGCCTCCGCCTTGATGATCCGGTCAATCGTTACCTACCGAACAATCTCCAAATTCCCGCCGATGGTTTCAAGCGCCCAGTTCTCATCCGTCACCTGATGACCCACAGCGCTGGCTTCGAGGATACCGGGCTTGGGACGCTCGAAGTCGATCGTCCGGAGCGACTTCAACCTCTCGCGACGTTTCTCGCCCAACATCGCCCCCGTCGTGTCCGCGAGCCGGGCCTGCAAGCGAGCTACTCGAATTACGGTGAAGCGCTGTTGGCGATTGTGATCGAGCGCGTGTCGGGGATCGACTTCCCCACCTATATGGAAAAGCGCGTGCTGCGCCCCCTCGGAATGGTCCACGCTACCTACCGCTATCCCTACAGCGCGAGCTTGGCGCAGAGGCTGGGCCTGCCGGCGCCGATGGCAGCGCTGAAGCAGAGCAATCGAACCCAACAACTCGCCGGCACGTTGGCCGGGTGGAAGCCTACGCGGGCCGAGTGGATCGAGACGGCACCCTCTGGCGGACTGTGGGCGTCTGCTGACGATATGGCCGCCTATATGATCGCGCTGAGTGATCCCGCTCGCATGGAGGCGACAGGCGTTCTCAAGGCTTCTACCTTTGCGACCATGATGCGGCCCGGTGTTCCTCTACCGGGAACTGAGCATCTAGGCTTCGGGCATTATTGGATGCGGGGCGGTCACCAGGGATTTGGGCATGGCGGCTCCATGATGTTCGGGGCATCCAACCTCGTGATCGTTCCGGAGATGCATCTTGGCGTCTTCACATCGACCAACAGCCGTGGGGGCTTCGATTTCGCGAAAGATTTGGCCGACCGTTTCCTCATGGATTTTGCGCCGGGGGTAGGAGATAGGCCTGTTCGATCGGCGGCGACGATCACGATGGCACGACAGGTTGCCGGCGACTGGATTTGGAATCGCCGCAACTGGACCGACACGCAAGCGGCGCTGATGGTCTTCCAATCGACCTTCTCCATGGAAGCCTTGCCCGGCGGCGATCTGGTGCAACGATCGCTGCTCAGTAAACCCATGCGCTACGAACCGCTAGGCGGCGGCGTTTGGCGATCAACTCGCGACGGCACTCGACTCATTTACGCGAATGACGCCGATGGAACGCCAACGCTGTGGAATGGGCACGGCTCGGGCAGCGCTGTGCGGGCAACCTTTTTCCAGCGGCTGATCCCAGTCGTAGCGATCCTTGTAATGACTTTGCTGACCGCGATCATCATCGCAATACGCGGGGTGCGCCGGATCGCAACGAACTGGCCGGTTAATATCGGCGAGCGTCTTGCCGAGTCCACGATGCTGGCGGCCGGAGTTTCCTGGCTGTTGGGGGTCGGCTGGTTTCTTCTCATCGTTGCGCGGGCCATACCGGATCATGGCATCTCGATCGTATTCGACTACCCCGGGCCAATGGTAGCCGTCGGCTGGTTGATTGCCGCGGCCTCGTCTTTGACCGTGGCCAGCATCGGAATCTTCGTCGCTTTTACGAAGGCATATCGTCTGCCCGCACGGATATGGCTCGGTAGAGTGGCGGCCACCATCATCTTTTTGGTCGCCACGGCGCTTTGCTGGTCGCTGAACCTCGTTGGATACTGGGCTTCATAGAGGCAACGGCCGGTTTCGGGGAAGCACCCCGATCACCTGAGCGACTAAAAGTGGTCGAAAGCGGGCAATCCTACCGTTCATCATAGCTGATCATGCCCAACCCGACATACGCCACGCAGAGCGATATCCGGCACACCCATGCCGGATCGGCGGGGAGGCGGATCGTCGCGAGGATGCCCGCGACCAGCGCTCCCAGCATCGTCCAGGCCTGCCAGGTGAACGGGAAGGGCAGGAGCCCGCTTGTGGGGCTCGGGACGAACCAGCCGGATTTCCGGATGGCGAGATAGGCGCGCAAGAAGGGGTTCATGGTCGCCGCCACCCGCGGTTGCGGCGGCAGGCTACGGAATGCCCCGCGTCCATGCCACCCCATTCCCCCTCACGCCGGCGCGGCGCTCCATGAGGGAGACGCCCAGAATCGCTCTTCCCCAGTAGGATCGCGCATGCCACGATCATCCCATGCCCGGCGCCATGCCCCGCTCCCGCCTTCATCGCCGCATCGCCACCGTCGAAGGGCGCGAGTCCCCCCGTGCGCGGGTGTCCATGTTGTCCATGTTGACCGGCATGCGGCCAGCCGAATCGACCTGGTCCTTCGCTTCATTGATCCGCAGGCCAAGCGTCTCCATATTGCCGGGTGATTGGGGGCGGGACTCAGCACCGCCCCATCGGAGACTGCATTGACCGAATCCCTTCCCGTCCTGCCGTTGCGCGACATCGTCGTCTTCCCGCACATGATCGTGCCGCTCTTCGTCGGCCGCGAGAAATCCGTGGCGGCGCTCGAAGCGGCGATGGCCGCCGACAAGAACATCTTCCTGGTCGCCCAGCTCGATCCCGCCGAGGACGATCCCGATCGCTCGGCGCTGTACGATCTCGGCGTCGTCGCCACCGTGCTCCAGCTGCTCAAGCTGCCCGACGGCACCGTGCGCGTGCTCGTCGAGGGCAAGCAGCGCGCGACGCTGGAGACGCTGGAGGGCGACGGCAAGTCGCTCAGCGCCACCGTCAGCCTCGTCGACGATCCCGCCGAGCCGGAGGGTGCCGAGGCCCAGGCGCTGATGCGCTCGGTGCTCGACCAGTTCGACAATTACGCCAAGCTCAACAAGAAGCTGCCGGCCGAGACCTCGACCCAGCTCGCCCAGGTGGAGACGGCCGCCAAGCTGTCCGACATGGTCGCCGCCAACATCGCGGTGAAGGTGGCGGAGAAGCAGGCGCTGCTGACCGAGGCCGATCCGCTCAAGCGGCTGGAAATGGCCTTCGCCTTCATGGAGGGCGAGCTCGGCGTGCTCAAGGTCGAGAAGAAGATCCGCTCGCGCGTGAAGCGCCAGATGGAGAAGACCCAGCGCGAATATTATCTGAACGAGCAATTGAAAGCGATCCAGCGCGAGCTCGGTGCCGAGGGCGACGAGGAAAGCAACGAGATCGCCGAGCTCACCCAGAAGATCGCGACGCTCAAGCTCTCCAAGGAAGCCCGCACCAAGGCGACCGCCGAGATCAAGAAGCTCAAGACGATGGCGCCGATGTCGGCCGAGGCCACCGTCGTGCGCAACTATCTCGACGTGCTGCTCGGCCTGCCCTGGGGCAAGAAGAGCAAGGTGAAGAAGGACATCGCCGCCGCGCAGGCGATCCTCGACGAGGATCATTACGCGCTGGAGAAGGTGAAGGAGCGCATCGTCGAATATCTCGCGGTGCAGGCGCGCACCAACAAGCTGAAGGGGCCGATCCTGTGCCTCGTCGGCCCGCCGGGCGTCGGCAAGACCAGCCTCGGCAAGAGCATCGCCAAGGCGACCGGGCGCGAGTTCATCCGCCAGTCGCTCGGCGGCGTGCGCGACGAGGCCGAGATCCGCGGCCACCGCCGCACCTATATCGGCTCGATGCCGGGCAAGATCGTCAACAATCTCAAGCGGGCAGGGGCCAGCAATCCGCTGTTCCTGCTCGACGAGATCGACAAGCTCGGCCAGGATTTCCGGGGCGACCCGGCGTCCGCTTTGCTCGAGGTGCTGGACCCGGAGCAGAACAGCAAGTTCCAGGATCATTATCTGGAGATCGACATCGATCTGTCGGACGTGATGTTCGTGTGCACCGCGAACAGCCTGAACCTGCCGCAGCCTCTGCTCGACCGCATGGAGATCATCCGGCTCGAAGGCTATACCGAGCAGGAGAAGCTGGAGATCGCCAAGGCGCATCTCGTGCCCAAGCAGATCGAGGCGCATGGCCTGAAGGACGGCGAGTTCACGCTGACCGACGCGGGCCTGACCGACCTGATCCGCTATTATACGCGGGAGGCCGGCGTCCGCACGCTGGAGCGCGAGATCGCCCGGCTGGCGCGCAAGGCGCTGCGCCGCATCCTGGAGAAGAAAGCGGAGGCCGTGACGGTCGATGCCGAGAATCTCGCCGAATTCGCGGGCGTGCGGAAATATCGCTACGGCGTCTCCGACACCGAGGACCAGATCGGCGCGGTGACGGGCCTCGCCTGGACCGAGGTGGGCGGCGAGCTGCTGACCATCGAGGCGGTGACGGTGCCCGGCAAGGGCATGGTCTCCACCACCGGCAAGCTCGGCGACGTGATGAAGGAATCGGTGCAGGCCGCCTGGTCCTTCGTGAAGGCGCGCGCGCCGGCCTATGGCGTGCGGCCCAGCCTGTTCCAGCGCAAGGACGTGCACATCCACCTGCCCGAGGGCGCGGTGCCCAAGGACGGGCCGTCGGCGGGCATCGGCCTCGCCACCGCGATCATCTCGACGCTGACCGGCGTCGCGGTGCGCAAGGACGTGGCGATGACGGGCGAGGTGACGCTGCGGGGCCGCGTGCTGCCGATCGGCGGCCTCAAGGAGAAATTGCTGGCCGCGCTGCGCGGCGGCATCCGCACCGTGCTGATCCCGGCCGAGAATGAGAAGGACCTCGCCGAGATCCCCGCCTCGATCAAGGACGGGCTGGAGATCGTGGCGGTGAGCCATCTCGACGAAGTGCTGGCACGCGCGCTGGCCTCGCCGATCGACCCGATAGAATGGACCGAAGCGGATGAATTGGCCGCGGCGATTCGCCCCGAATCTTCGGGTGAACAGGCGATTCGCCACTGAATCAAACGGTTCATCGCAAGTCCGGGGTGGGTCTTCTTGACTCACCCCCATTTTGCGCCCCTTTTCTGTGTCAAGGTCGTGCAATCCGTGCGGCTGGAAAGTTCCACGCGGGCGCTTTGACATGCCCGAACGAGGACAGGGGGTTTCTGAAGGATGAACAAGCAGGAGCTTATCGGCGCGGTCGCGGAGGCCGCCGGGCTGACCCGCAGCGATGCGGGCAAGGCGGTGGAGAGCGTGTTCGACAATATTTCGGGCGCGCTGAAGAAGGGCGATGAGGTTCGTCTCGTCGGCTTCGGCACCTTCTCGGTCAGCAAACGCAAGGCCTCCACGGGGCGCAATCCGCGCACGGGCGAGCCGATGTCGATCGCCGCGTCCAGCCAGCCGAAGTTCAAGGCCGGCAAGGGCCTCAAGGACGCCGTCAACTGAGATCAGGGACGGGGCGGCCGTTCGGGGGAGCGACCGCCTTTCCCATCGCATCGTTTTTTGGTCACGGCACCAATCTGGTGCTGGACACGGGCGGCGAGGCGCGCTAACCGCGCCGCCACCCGACGGGATATCGCCCGTCGCGCCGGAGGAGGCCTCAGCCTCGACCAGCCCGGCACCCGGACGTGGGCGCGTAGCTCAGCGGTAGAGCACACCCTTCACACGGGTGGGGTCACAGGTTCAATCCCTGTCGCGCCCACCACGTCCTTCCTTTGATCGGGCGAGAGTTCGAGCGTCCCCGACTCCCCTCCCTGAAAGGGAGGGGCTGGGGGTGGGTTGCTCTCCGTATCTTGCGGCGGCAGTTTCGCACGATGCCCCGCATCGCGCCTCGCATGACCGCCCATGCCAAGGCGCTGCGCAATGCCGCCACGCCCGAGGAACGTTTGCTGTGGGAGCGTCTTCGCCACGCTCGCCCGCGCTTCACGCGTCAATTGCCGCTCGGCTCGTACATTCTCGACTTTGCGTGCCGTAGTGTCCGCCTCGCTGTCGAACTCGACGGCAGCCAGCACTTGGAGGCCATATCCTATGATGATCAGCGCACCGCTTTTCTCCAAAGCCTTGGCTGGACGGTGCTGCGTTTCTGGAACGGCGATGTTCGCGACAATGTTGATGGCGTGACGGAAGCGATTTTAGCGGAGGTCGTTCTCCGCCTTTGACGAACCCACCCCCAACCCCTCCCTTTCAGGGAGGGGAGCAAGGGAAGGGATTCGCGTCGCCCACCTCCACCGTCGCGTGCCCTCCGTCACTTCGCTACAATCCGCTCCATCCATGCGAACGAATCTGTTGCGTTCGACGCCGATTCTATTATCGGTGCGCCTCCCGACGGACGCGCCTTGACGCGGCTTGCCGGGCACCCCTATGGCCGCGCCCACGCTGCCATGGACGGCTTGTGGCGATCGTAGCTCAGTTGGTTAGAGCGCCGGTTTGTGGTACCGGAGGTCGCGGGTTCAAGACCCGTCGATCGCCCCACCGTCCTTCATCCCAGCAGCGCGAACCGGGGACGGGTCGGCCGGCTTCCTTGGATTTGTGCCCAGACCGGCCGCGAGGTGATCGCCATGGCCCCCTGGGACTATCCCGATTTCGACGAGCATGAAGGCGTCCATTTCTTCCGGGACGCGCAGTCGGGCCTCAGCGCGATCATCGCCATTCACTCGACCCATCTCGGGCCGGCGGCGGGCGGCTGCCGCTACTGGAGCTATGCGCGTTCCGACGAGGCGGTGACCGACGCGCTGCGCCTGTCGCGCGGCATGAGCTACAAGAACGCCATGGCCGGCCTGCCGATGGGCGGCGGCAAGGCGGTGATCCTCGCCGATCCGGCTCACCCCAAGTCGCCCGAGCTGCTGGCGGCGTTCGGCCGCGCGGTGGATTCGCTCGGCGGCCGCTACGTCACCGCCGAGGATGTCGGCATCTCGGATGCGGACATGGTCGAGGTCGCGAAGCAGACCCGCCACGTCTCCGGCCTGCCGGTCGCCGGCGGGGCGGCGGGCGGCGATCCCGGCCCGTTCACCGCGCATGGCGTCTATCTCGGCGTGAAGGCGGCGGTGCGCCGCGCGCTCAAGCGCGAAGACATGGCGGGCGTGCATGTCGCCATCCAGGGCGTCGGCAGCGTCGGCGGCGGGCTCGCGCGGCTGCTCGCCAGGGACGGCGCGAAGCTGACGCTGGCCGACGTCAACGCGGATCGCGCCCAGGCGCTGGCCGCCGAGCTGGGTGGCGAGGCGGTGCCGGCCGATGCGATCCTGACCATCGAGGCGGACGTCATCAGCCCCTGCGCGCTGGGCGCGATCCTGACGGCCGAGAGCATCGCCGCGCTGCGCGCGCCGGTGGTGGCGGGCGGCGCCAACAACCAGCTCGCGACGCCGGACGACGGCTGGCGCATCCATGCGCGGGGCATCACCTATGCGCCGGACTATGTGATCAACGCGGGCGGCATCATCAATGTCGGCCTCGAATATCTGGGCCAGGGCGACCGCGCCGAGGTGGAGAAGCGCATCGCCGAGATCCCCGGCCGGCTCGAGACCATCTGGCGCGAGAGCGCGGCGAGCAGCGAGCCGGCGTCGATCGTGGCGGATCGTATGGCGCAGGCGCTGATCGGACGGTGACATGATCGAGCCCCTCCCTGTAAGGGAGGGGTTGGGGTGGGTCTTGGGTCGCGATACGGTGGCCAGACAATATGAGGCCCGCGTCACGCGCGCCTCCACCCACCCCCAACCCCCTCCCTTCCAGGGAGGGGGCTCGAATGACAAACCCGGCTTCCCCCCGCGCGCTCTCCATCGTAGAGCAGCGCGACACATGCACATCTTCGCCAATCCCGCCCGCTTCCTGCAGATCGCGCGCCCGCTCACCGGCTGGTGCGGCTGGATCGGCGCGGTGCTGGTCGTCGTCGGGCTGGGCGCGGGGCTGTTCCTGACCCCGCCCGATTACCTCCAGGGCGAGACCGTCCGCATCCTGTACCTCCACGTGCCCGCCGCCTGGCTCGGCATGGCGGGCTGGAGCGGCATCGCCGTCGCCAGCCTGATGGAGCTGGTCTGGCGGCATCCGCTGGCCGGCGTCGCGGCGCGGGCGGTGGCGCTGCCGGGCGCGGTGTTCACGGGCATCTGCCTCGCCACCGGCTCCATCTGGGGCCGCCCGACCTGGGGGACGTGGTGGGAATGGGACGGGCGGCTGACCTCGATGCTCGTCCTGCTGTTCGTCTACATCGCCTATATCGCGCTGGCCGAGGCGGAGGCCGATCGCGGCGGGCAGGGGCGGATCGCGGCGATCTTCGGCATCGTCGGCGTGGTCAACCTGCCGATCATCCATTTCTCGGTGCTGTGGTGGCGCACCCTGCATCAGGGCGAGAGCATCGGCGTCACCGGATCGACCATCGCCGGATCGATCCTCTGGCCGCTGCCGGTGGCGCTGCTGGGCTTCACCCTGCTGTTCGTCGCGATCGTGCTGATGCGGATGCGCGCGATGCTGGCCCGCCAGAAGGTCGAGGCGCGGCTGCGGCGGATGGGAGCCGGGGCATGAACCAATGGCCCTTCGTGATCGCGGCCTATGCGCTGGCCGGCGGAGCGACGCTGGCGCTGACGCTGGTCAGCTTCGTGCGGATGCGCAAGGCCGAGCGCGCGGCGGAAGGCCTCAAGCGGCGGTGAAAGCGAAGAACCAACGTCTCGTGCTGGCGCTGCTGGCGCTCGCCGCCCTGGTCGGCGCGACGCTGCTCGGCATGTCCGCGCTCAGGGATCGCGCCTCCTATTTCTACAGCCCCAGCGACGCGCTGCGCGATCATGTCGAGCCGGGCCGCGCGGTGCGGCTGGGCGGCATGGTGGAAAAGGGCTCGCTTCGCCACGAGCCCGATGGCGTGACGATCGACTTCCGCGTCACCGACGGCATCGCGACCGTGGCGGCGCGCTACACCGGCATCGTGCCGGACCTGTTCCGGGAAGGATCGGGCGTGGTGGCGGAGGGGCGCTTCACCGCGCCGGGCCAGTTCGCCGCCGACACGATCCTCGCCAAGCATGACGAGAATTACAAGCCGCCCGAGCTCGCCGGCAACGGCATGCACGAGACGGGAAGCCTGAAGAAATGATCGCGGAGGCCGGCCTTTCCGCGCTCTGGATCGCGGCGGCGCTGGCGGCGCTGCAGGCCTTTCTCGGCCTGGGCGCGCTGAAAGCGGGCGGCGAGCAGCTGGTGCGCGCGGTGCGCCCCGTCGCGATCGCGCAGGCGGTCATGACCGTGGCATCCTTCGCCCTGCTCGTCTGGCTGTTCTGGCGGACCGACCTGTCGGTGAAGCTCGTCGCCGAGGACAGCGCGACGACGGTGCCGGCGCTCTACCGCATCGCCGGCACATGGGGAAACCATGAGGGCTCGATGCTCCTCTGGGTCACCATCCTCGCGATTGCGGGCGCGGCGGTGGCGATCCTCGAGCGGCGCCTGCCCGAGCGGACGCTGGCGGCCACGATCGCCGCGCAGGGCGTGATCGCGCTGGGTTTCTTCGCGTTCCTGCTCTTCTCGTCCAATCCCTTCGCGCGGCTGGATGCCGCCCCGCCGGAGGGCAACGGCTTCAACCCGCTGCTGCAGGACCCTGGCCTCGCCTTCCATCCGCCGACCCTCTACGTCGGCTATGTGGGCCTGTCGGTGGCCTTCTCCTTCGCGGTGGGCGCGCTGCTGACGCGCGATGTCGGCCCGGCCTTCGCGCGCGCCATGCGGCCCTGGGTGCTCGGCGCCTGGGTGTTCCTGACGCTGGGCATCACGGCGGGCAGCTACTGGGCCTATTACGAGCTCGGCTGGGGCGGCTGGTGGTTCTGGGACCCGACCGAGAATGCCTCGCTCATGCCGTGGCCGGCGGCGACCGCCTTGCTCCATTCG
>Ga0207671_10005413_pt1 | contig 11761 bp, 9 predicted proteins | sample KBSC24metaG_FD_184352 | JGI IMG/M metagenome (GOLD analysis project Ga0207671, IMG submission 184352) | Corn rhizosphere microbial communities from Kellogg Biological Station, Michigan, USA - KBS C2-4 metaG (SPAdes) (version 2) | ecosystem: Host-associated > Plants > Roots > Rhizosphere > Soil... | reverse complement strand
GAAGATTTATTGGATCGGCAGAGTGAATGAGGTCAACCATAAGATAAGCCAACTGGCTTTGTAATTAGGCGCAATTTTATATGGTTTTGCCCAAATAAGAAGTGCCCCGCCAAAAGGCGGGGCGTCAGATAAATCAATGGCCGGCACTTTCGTGCCTTTCATTTTTTATCCCTCCCGCTCCTGCGAATACATTCGCGTCGCGTCCGGGAATAAAAAATGCCCCGCTATCGCGGGGCCATCGATTTATCTGCGGGGCGTTGGGGACAAGTTTCGAATTTTCTTGTAAAAGAATTAAAAAATATCAATAATTTTTTAAGCAAAGCGTACATATAAGTGAACAGGTAACAATTTGCCCCGAATCTTTGCTTTTTAATGTTTAGATTCGACTAATTAATTTAGCAAACATGGCAGGGCAAATTGGAATACAAGGTCAGCAATTGGTAAGTGATATTGTTTTTCTTATTGAAGAGAGTAAATCTCACATAGCCCAAACAGTAAACTCTACGCTTACACTTCTTTATTGGCGGATAGGAAAGCGGATCCATGAGGAAGTACTGGGAAATAAACGAGCAGATTATGGCAAACAAGTCATATCCAGTCTCGCATCGTACCTTGTCCTGGAATACGGCAACGGGTTTTCAGAAAAGAGCATCAGGAGAATGATACAATTTGCTGAAGTTTTCCCTGACGAGCAGATTGTCGTATCGGCAATACGACAATTAAGTTGGACTCATTTTATAGCGCTGATCCCTTTGAAAGATCCATTGCAGAGAGAATTTTATTTAGAGTTATGCAAAATAGAGGGATGGAATGTAAAAACTTTGCGCCAAAAAATTGAGGGCATGCTTTATGAGCGTACTGCTATTAGCAAAAAGCCAGAGCGACTGATAAAAAAAGAATTAAAGGAACTGAGAGAAGACAACAAAGTAACTCCCGATCTGATATTTCGTGATCCATATTTTCTGAACTTTTTGGGCTTAAAAGATACATTCAGTGAGAAAAACATAGAAGACGCCATTTTACGTCAGCTGGAAACTTTTATCCTTGAAATCGGTCAAGGCTTTAGCTTTATTGAGAGACAGAAAAATATGATTATTGATGGAGAAGACTTTAAATTGGATTTGCTCTTTTTTCACAGAAGGCTTAGAAGGTTAGTAGCCATAGAATTGAAGCTTGGTAAATTTAAAGCTTCATATAAGGGCCAAATGGAATTGTATCTTAGATGGTTGGAAAAGCATGAAATGCAAAAAGGAGAAAAAACTCCCATTGGCCTTATCCTTTGCGCTGAAGGTAATAATGAACAAGTCGAGTTGCTGCAGCTGGATAAAGCGGGAATCAAAGTGGCTGAGTACTTAACGGAACTTCCGAGCAAAAAAACATTGAAACAAAAGCTGCATCAAGCTGTAGAACTTTCCCGGAAAACATTGGAAAACAGAATTGAAGGGTAGTTCCGCGAACTCTCGTTTTTATTCCTGCTCTCACGAGCGAGCTGCTCGTCCCATCTGCTCCGAACAAAATGCCCCGCCAATTGGCGGGGACATTAGTTCGATCTTGCGGAGAGGGAGGGATTACCTCCGCCCGCCCTGGACGGCCGACTCCGATGATCCCAGACGGGGAGGGCTTCAATTAAATGAATGCCCGTTCGCTTCGCTCACTCCCATTTTTGTTTTCCGCATCTGGTCCGAGCGAACTCGCCCCATCTGCTCCAAACAAAAATGCCCCACCGTTGGTGGGGACATTCATTTAATTGGCGGACTGGAGGGGACACTTTTCGAACATTTTCATCAACGAGTTATTGAAAATCAAGCAGTTTTTAACTAGACATAATTTTTCCTAATAGACGTCTGTTAACAATTAGTAGCGACCTCCACCGACGAAATATTAAACCAGTTTGATGGAGTTTTTAGGCTGATTTATCCTCTTAAAAGATTGTTATCCCTTAATTAGTAAGGTGTTCCAGATAACTGCTAGATTTGTAAATATCTTTTCATTTGCCTAACATCCCGGACCGGCGGACATCTGCCTTGTGGGACAAAAGGGCCAGTTTTCGACCTTTTTATTGAAAATGTATTGACAATCAATCATTTTTGGGCCTATGGTTACTCTTCCGGGGAAAGTAGGTGCTGTCCTGGAGATAGTAGGGTAGAGAACTGGCGAAAAGTACCTGTAAGTTTGAGCCAAACCTTGAAATTTACTGCTAAATTTTGTCACCAGGTAGAACCTGAGGGAATAGCGTAATGATGCATAAGACCTAAGGCTGAGATGATCTCCTTCTTTATATTTGGGTAAGGTTACTTGTAGAAGTATTTTGCCTTGTTAAGGTAGGGTAAGATATACACACTAACTAACATTTGTTAGTACGATTGAAATGCTCTTATTTTGCCGGGAACACAATGTCCACCCGTTAAATTTATGCTAAGCGAACAGGACTTTTTAAAGATATCGCAAACACGCCTTGAAGAAGCCAAAATCTTATTTTCAAATGGGCTTTATGATGGTTCGGTTTACCTTGCGGGTTATGCATTAGAAGCAGCGCTAAAAGGAAGAATTTGTAAGATTTTGGATTCGGATTACCCTCCTTCTGGAGATGCATTTAGATCATTTTACACGCATAAATTCGATACATTAATTAAACTTGCCGCTTTAGAAAAGAAACTTGATGAGGCTAAGGTGTTAAGTTCTAACTTTGCCACTAACTGGTCATTGGCAACGTCTTGGACTGAAGCTAACAGATATTTGCGAATAGGATCAAAAACTAAAGCCGAAGCTGCAGATGTTTTGGCCTCTTTAGAAGACCCGACTGATGGTATTTTAACCTGGATAAAAAAAGTATGGTGATAGACATTAAGATTCATAATGTATTAAGGCGGCTCGAAAGATATTTCATTAGTTTAAATGACTTTAAACTAAATGGTAGATCTTATGACTTGTTATTATTATTGCCCGCAGATAGCGGCTATACAACCAAATATACTTGGATCATAAGCTCAAAATATTTAGATGATAAGCCTCAGAAAAAAGTAATTCACGAGTTGTTAGAAGACTTTAGAAGTGCATTGTCAAAGGAAGATTTTGCAAGTGTATCGAGAATCTCTATTATTAACAGCAATGCCCCGACTGTAAAAAACTTGAACTTTATGTTTCCTTACCGAAGTGAGATAATTGAAATTTCTAACAACTCCATTGGTGGTGTTGAATTTGAGAACGCTTTTATTTTACATTCTCGCTTGCTAGACAAATTGAGAGAGGGAAATGCTGTTACAATACAAAATCGAGAAGGCGATTTTATAAACGCAGGAATTATTTCCATTGATAATCAGTATAGAATTAAATTTTATACTGGAAAAGGCTTAAGGGAATTATTTGGACGAGATAGGATGGATAGAGAGAATATTAAGCTTGTTGAGAAAGACAGAAAATCAGATGATTACTTAGCAGAAAATAATTTAATTGATTTTATAAAATTTGACGATATTTTTCAAATTGAATAGAAAGCATCAGAAAATTTGTAATTATATAAATTACGGAAGATGCTCCCACCGAGGTTTTATCGATTTCCGATCACCGCACTTGATTTCCCTTGGCCACATTAAATGGCCTAATTCCCATCTATTCGGACAACCAAGTTTTATTATCAATTAGCCTGTTTCTAATTGATTTAAATGCTGATAGGATGGATTTGTCTAGTTCATCAATCGAACTTTCTGCATAAATCTTATATTTCTTCTCTTCGACAATTTTCTTTATAATGGCTTCATAAGCCTCATAAATTGGCTTGCGTTCCGGGTATGACATATATTTAAGGCTTTAATTGTATTCTCATCGATTAAAAGTTTATCACAGTTTGCATTTCCGCATCTTAATACCACAGGTGTTGAAACTCTTCGATAATTGCTATAAAGTCCGAAGGGTATAAGACCATAATTCCATATTTATTATAAATCCAGTTCTGCCGGTTACGATACTTGTCACAAGTCAGTATGGCATCACATTCAAGCACCAAGGCATCACAAAGCACCTGAAAGTCGCTTTTTGACAACCCATCAATTATAGATTTATCTGATTGAATCCGTGCCAATTTTCGTTTACCATACCCCTTAAAAGCATTTTCTCCATTCCCTTCAATTATCGAATTCCAGTATTGCCACAAATCAGAGAAATATGATGTAAGATGAGGATCGTTTTTTTTCTGTACTTCTTGATAGATATACTCAGAAATTGCAAAATGCATCGAAGTTCTATCGAGACCCAGGAAGATCTTATTCAAGGAAATAATTTGGTTAAACAAAAACGTTCCTTCAGATATTTCCTTACCCCTGGCCGTTATGAGGCGACCATCTTCCAAATAGTTATCGAATATAAACTCGCCAAAATCAGTGAGGTATTGAATCACATTTGTATCAAGGAATATTCGACGAGGTAATTTTTCAGATCTGTCACTTATAGGCATACTGTTATATGCCTCGACCAAACTGGTTTGCATAATAATTTTTATATATGAATAACAGAAGCACTTAATAGACCACCGATAGAGAAAAAGTCAAAATAAATTCTTTATCCAAGCAATTAGTCTTGCAATTCACCCCTGGCGCTGCGGAGAATTTTCCGTTAGAATATCTTTGGTTTCTCTGTCCAGTCTGTCATTAGCAGATGAATCTAAAGATTGTGGCTTATGCTTTTCCTGAGTCTCTTTCAAGTTTTCTCTGATGGTATGACCTTCTAAAGCAAAGTCATGTTCAAATGCGTTTCGTGATAAGTATAACATGAATTTTTGGAGTAGATCATCTGAGTGAGGGGACTTATAATGTCTCACTCGTTTTATTTTCATATCCAAGACTCTCGATTTTGCATTGTAAATTTTCGAACAATCAATTTTGAATTTTCTTAAATCTTCTATGTCTAAAAGATTATTTTCTGTATTTGCTAGATGACTTTTTAGTGTTCCAATCTCTTTATTCAGCCTGTTAAAATCTTCTTTTACATTTGTTTCCTTTATCTTCTTAAGTTCAGTTTTTTTGTTATCAAGAAATGCTTCAAATCCAGTTTTTACAGAATTGAATTCCAAAACCTTTTTCTCATAACTCGTAAATATCCCATGGATATATTCATATCTTTTTTTCCAGGGGAAGTGAATGACCTCATTCTTTAAAATAGCATTGTTCATGTCAATTATCGCCTCGCCACCTTCATTAAAAACTACTAAATCCAAAATATTCAATGATATAATTTGAAAGCCGGGAAAGTATGCGGAACAAAATTTATCAGAGGTCTCTGCAACTTTTACTTCTTCGTTGGTAACATTAAGTCTATTTTTATCAATAAATTTAATTGGGACCAACATGCCCGTGTCATAATCGTAATCTCTTTTACCACATTCTTTTCCTTCGGCCCTTAATGCTAAATTGCATGGTTGTATCAACAGTATATACTCTTTGCCTTTAATTTCAAAAATATCGCCACTACATAATGGCAAATGAAGTTTATTTATAACGCCTCCTTGCAAATATAATTCACTGTTACGGAGCGATATTAATTGATCGTTTTTTAAAGTAGCATTATATCCTGTCTCTATAAAATCTATTTCTCGAATTTTTTTAATCGAGTTATTAAAATTTTGTCTTTGGGCAGGATCGGATATTATATTAAAGTTCTCCTCCTTAGACAGTATTCCATACAATCTGAATAAAGTGGATATCTCCCAAACACCTTCTTTTAAGGATGATTTCTGTACAATTTGATTAAATGTCCTTGGAGAAATATCGTTGATCTTCTCAGCCGCTCTATCATTAGATTTTTTTAAGACCTCCAAGGATTCCTCCTTAAGTTTTTCAACATATGGGTGCAACAGTAAAGCCTTTATTCCTTCAGCAAATCCACTAATTTTTGGATCAAATGCATACCTAAATTTAGAAATTGCATAGAATTGTTTCTTCTCTATTGTGTAATCTGTTGCATATTTTGATCGGTATTCATCTTCTTGATGTTCTGAAAACTTATGAGAAAAAATACCGCAAACAAAACGGCTTGATAAATCTTCTTGCTCAATTAAGTTTTTTGCAAGATGTGCTCCATTTCTGCCTTCCAGTAAACTGTTCCCATTTTGAAATTCAAAATCGAACAGGCACAAAGCTCTCTGTCCTTCCTTTAGCTCCTTAATTAATTTATATTTATCTTTAATCCAGTCGTCAGGCGTCATCGTCTTTATTCTAGCACCATAGTAATGTTTCATTTCCAATACAGGAATAACATTAGCGCCTTCCTCGTCCTTAATATGTCTACAAACTTCCAATAACAGTTCCTCTTTATTTTCTGACTTCTCCCACAACTTTATAAGTTGGCTTTCAAATCTTGGGTCAGGATCGCTCCAATTTAAGTCTTGAAAGCTGTCACTGTGTATATAATTTGATTCATTCTTCAATTTAATCAGACGTGCCTTAAACTCTTCCTTTTGTCCCCCAATATCAAATTTGTCATCAACATAAACTATATAAGCTATGTTTTCCAGATCTAAAAGACGAATCGATGAATCAATAGCTTGTTTACGTAATGTTTCCAACGACGAATCCTGTGAAAGGATTCCTAAGGATTCGCCATTAGTTTTGGTTACTATTTTCTCATCCATTATTTAACGATGATGTTTGATAAGTTTATACAAAAGATATACTTCCTTTTGTTCTGATTTTGGGAAGAATCCAGGCTAATGGTACACCCTAATGAATCTAACAACTGCCGAATAATGAAAAGTCCCAATCCCCGACCTTCTCCCTTTGGTTTTGTAGTAACAAACGGTTCAAATAATTGATTTTCTATTGCAGGAGCTATACCATAACCATTGTCAGAAACATATAACCAAGGAGAGTCAATCTTTATGTTGATACGAGGATGAAATTTAGAATCCTCTTCCTTTCTTTTCTTAAGCCAATATTCTGAATTATTTAAGAGATTATCAATTACCTGGATGAGCTTACCACGATTGACGGATATCGAGTAATCGTTTTCTATAGATACTTTGAGATCTATGCCTTGTTTCTCAAATCGATCAATATAATACTCCGCTTCTTCTTTAAAGAATGCGGAAACTTTGAACTTAGATTTTTTTTCTTTATTATATTTCAAAGCCGGGTCGAGGTGCTTTAACTGAGTCTTCAAACCATTAACAGTTGAATTGATATATTCAATTAAAACGTAATTATCAGACTCCGTTATTTTTTTTGCTTTAAGCCTACCGGAATAAAAACTTGATCTCTCAGCTAGTCTGTCCGCAATTGAAGAAAATTCATGGCTTACTGCTTCAGCTGTTAAACCCAGGCTGGCTAGTTCAGAAAAGTTAGCAAGTTGTTCCTCCAAAAGTTGTATCTTGGGCTCCAAAACATCTATTACCTCGTTTAGTTTTTCGGTTTTGTCTATCACCTTCTTCAATTTATCTAAGACGCCTTCTATCCTTTGTAATTCCTGATGAAGGGCTTCCACTCTTTTAGCAGTCTCTTTTTCGGAATCAGTAGAAAAAATTGGGTTCCCTTTAACTGACTTTACAATTTTTGCAGCTTCGTTAATGGCTCTTTTTACAACAGTTGAAGATTCGTCGAATTCACTTTTTACATCTTCTGTTCTTGCCTTTGCTTCTTTAAGTTGATTGAACGCTTGTGTGACGGTTTTTATGCCGTTATTTTCTATTTTATATCCTTTCAGGAAGTCATTGTAAGCCCTTCTTATGCTATCCTGGTATCGATTTATTTCATCCCGAATAAAATAAGCTATGGTAAAGAAATTCCTTGAATAAGGATTAGAAACCAGTCCTTCTCTATCTGTTTTATCTTTAAGCTTACTATTCGTTCCCTCATCTATCGAAAAGTAACCTATCACATTCACCGGGCGTAAAGGGTAATAGGAATCTCCAGAGGTTTGCGAATCTCTAAGTTTCAACCAATCATCGCCATCAATACCGAAAGGTATAATAGCAAAGCCATTTCTAAAAAGCTTTATTCCTGCTTGGCTTTGTGCAAACTCACGATAATTAGAAAGTTTTCCAAATATCTGTTTGATATTTTCATCGCTTGCTAACCAGTTGTCATAACTATATTCTTCAATCATTCCATTGAATGCTCCTGGGTTAGCTCTTTCTCCGTCGTAAAGCTCAATGCCACCAATATCTTTATGAAAATCAAATTGCCTTTTGAATTGTATAAAGAAACTTCCTGAAGCATTTTTAATATCAGGTTGCCTTTTCTTTAAAAAATCAAAAAATTTTCTTCCATTGTCTGATTCAAGAAAAGCTTGGTATTCTTCTCGTTTATTTCCTACAAACTTCGTAAGCTTTGTTTTTCCTTCTAATATAATTATCGAACCATTGAAGTCAAAGTCGAAATGCGAAATAGCGAGATTTCTTAGATCTTCATTGGTCTTGTCCAAATCTATGGTTATTCCATTTACTTTCAAGTAGACCTCGAAAGGCCTATTTTCTTTATATGGGGATATAATTTGGGAAACCTGTCCTTTAAACTTTTCAAGGTTTTTGCCCTCCCAAATTTCTGAATTATTTAGATTGGTAAGGACTAAGGTTGTACCTTTCTTTCTTTTGGATTCAAAAGTTTCAATTTCAACTTTTACTTTACTTAATGCTTCTTCCTTTTCAAAATCTTTCCAATTGAACCCAATATGGGTTCCTCCTTTTGCCTCTTCATTAGAGAACATTTCGCAAATGTCAGCTAGGCGTTGTGTGCTTAATCTCCCGAGCCCTTTTTCTCCTAAAGGCGTCCTTCCTTCTTTTGTCTTTTTGCCAGCTTCTTTAAGAATTCTTTTTTGCGAATAGGAAATAATTAGCCATGATTTCAGAATGGTCTGTTCATTCATCCCGAAGCCATCATCTTCGACAACTATATAGCCTTTATGATTAGGATAGAAAAGCTTTTCCTTTTGATATTTTCCTGTCGCATTTATTTCTATTGATACATATGATGCATCAGCATCATAGGAATTTTTTATCAACTCCAGCAATGCTGTTATTTCATCCGAAACCAATTGCTCCCCTAGTTGCTTGACGATATGAGGAGTTATATCAAAATGTGGATTACTGTATTCCTTAGCCAATTTTTCTAAAAATTAATATGTCCTCGGTATTCATAAGAGACGTATCCTTATTGCGTTTTGCCATCCTCTTATTAATTATTTCTCGCTCTACTTGCTTAACAAGTATCCCGCCTTTGCATTCAATTAATTGAGTAATAATTTGATCATTGGGAATTTCAATTTTTGCAACCATCCGATTGCCTACGGTCCATATTTGATAACTATTGGGCTTCATTGCTTTAAAGATATTGTCAAGTGTCTTGTCAATATCTATCATAAATGCCCCCACCTTTTTTACATCTTTTTTGGATTTCTTCTTAATTGTTTCGTAGGTCGTTTTTAATATTGGACTTTTTAGAAATAATTGCTGAAGAACGGCTTCATCAATGTTCTTTAATTTACCGCCTAACGACCTTGAATCTATTTCTGAGGTTGATACTAGGCAATCTTTATTTGCTTTAGAGTCAATATCCCCCATATCAATCCACTGAAGAGGTAAATATGAACTTTGACCGTAAGTAACAGTAGTCTTATTATCTCCGTATGGTGGAGACGTTACCAAGAGATCATAGAATGGTTCATCAACAGGTGAAAATATGTGATCCTTTGAATTGATAAGCTTAATATCGAGATGGGCTTTGTAAGCTCCGTTTGACAGCTGCATGCTTTTCTTTAATAAGTTTGCATGCAATTCAAAATCCTCAATGCTTTGATCCATGTGAAGAGTGAAAACATCGATGGCAGAGAAATTCCTTTTTCCTATTTCTTCGAGTGGCCGCATGTGAAGCTTATAGGTCGATGTTCGATCATTTGAAGATAGTCGAATTGCTTCAGCCAGGACGACCCAGAAAAAACGCCTAATAGCTGGCCGACCTTCTTTTCGTATACTCCTTACAATCTTGGATAATTCAATTGATACCTTTTTTTTGAACCATTTATTTATATTGGGAAAGCTGACCTCGATCTCTGTACTGTTATCACTGAGAATTCTATTTAATAGTTCCTGATACTTCTCCTTTAAAGCTTCAATATAGTATGGTCCTGTTCTTGTTTTAGCTATTAATACTGACAATGGATTAATATCTTGTCCATAGCAATTTAATCCGCTCTCCATACAAGTGACCAGAGTTGTTGCTGATCCCATAAAAGGGTCTACCATATTCCGTATTCCTGGATTGGCTTCAAGAACAATCTCAATAAGCTTCTTTTGAACAGCTGGTATCATCCGGGCCGGATATTGAAAGAAGCTATGGACATACTCTCTCTTGTTATAATCTGGGCAAGTCCACACTGCTGAATTTTCTGCAGTCGCTCGATCGATGTTGGCACTGATCAGTTCATCGATTTTTTTAAAATCAACTTGCTCACCCGTCGGTTTTTGTAGCACGATCTTCTGCAACTCTTTCATTTTCAATATTTTCAATAGTAAGGGTTAGTGGTCTACTATAGGTAAATATACCCACAATTACTTGAAATTCACAATAGTTATCTATTTTGCATTGAATTGCATCCGAACCGTGAACTCTCCCATTTTTTTGCTTAAATTAAATTATATGCCTGACATTATTCGGAGGAGGACAATTCGTCCTTCAACACGAAAGGATACCTCGGTAAACTATCGAGTAGACATAACTGGCATTGCACCTTCTGATACTTTAGTAGTTGAAATCGGTCACGAAAGTAAGCCGTTTCAAAAACTTTTCAAATTTCGGGGTATAGATATCTTGAAACGAAAATCCCTTGGATTTAAGGTATCTGAAGTGGGTAATCACATTAGCATTACTTGGACAAGTACACAACCCATTAACGGGTAACGAATGATGTAAGAAAAAAATCTTTCCATTACGAATAACATCGATATCTTAAAACTGCCATATCAGGCATTAAAAAAGATGAACCCGACAAAATTATATCTCGATCAAATAAATTACGAGCTTAGTGCGATATTATCGCAAAGTAATGGAAGAAACGAAGATATTTTGCATCAGTTCTTCGAAAAATATCCCGTTGCCTTACTTAGTGCAATTGATGACGTACCTGCAAACTATCACATTTATTGCGGTTGCATAATAAGTAAACCCAATATCAAGAGCTTGGACGGAGATAGACAACCTGATTTTTTAGTCGTTACTTCCAACTCACTCAACTTGTATTTTAATTTTATTGAAATAGAGTCTTCTGACAAAAAAATTTTCCGCTCCTCGGACCAATCTGTAACGGCTGAATTTTCACAAGCATATAATCAACTGAAACAATGGAGCTCTTTTGAAAATGACGAAATAAAAAACTATTGTAACGACTTACTTGATTCACTGTTTAAAGACAATTATGACTCTCGAACTATAAAAAGGCATCATTATAATTATATTCTTGTATATGGGTCTGTCGAGGAAATCGCGGATCACGGGAAAAGGTGTAACGATGTTCTGCAAAGCTATTTCGACGCAAAGAATTTACATCATTGCACATATAGCAGAATAAAAAAAAATGTTCGATTTTATCCCCAACTATTCACTGTAAGGAAGGATCAGAAATTAAATAAATATAAGGCTATTGGATTTGTTCCTATAAAACATTACGGCATTGACGAATGGATGAACTTTCATAATATTCACGGAAAAGCAGATTTAATTCTTGAAACTGACCTGCTTAATGAGGAGCTGAAGAAGACTCTAATAGAAGAGATCGCCATTTG
>Ga0207671_10005412_pt1 | contig 11762 bp, 11 predicted proteins | sample KBSC24metaG_FD_184352 | JGI IMG/M metagenome (GOLD analysis project Ga0207671, IMG submission 184352) | Corn rhizosphere microbial communities from Kellogg Biological Station, Michigan, USA - KBS C2-4 metaG (SPAdes) (version 2) | ecosystem: Host-associated > Plants > Roots > Rhizosphere > Soil... | reverse complement strand
AATCTTTGGTAAACACATAGGCCTTTCCCAGCAACCCCTTGGCCGACCACTCGCTCGCCCTGCCCCGGTCATTACCCGTCCATACCTGCCCATGCAGCAGATCGATCGCCCGGTTGAGATCGCTTTCCACCAGGTCCCACACCGCCTTAACAGGACTGCGCGGCACCTGGGAGCCCGCCAGCGACGTCGACAACACCGTATCTATCGGCACACCCAGCCCGCTGCCGCCACCGGGGACATTATCCTGACCGAACAATGTCTCCAGCTGAAAATAGTAATAGGCGCGCAGCACGTAAGCCTGACCCCGTATCAGGTCCACCGTCCCGCCATCACCCGGGTGGGAATATTTGTCCATATATATGCTGGCTGCCTGCAAAGTGGTATTACAGTTTTTGATGCCGGCATAACATACCTGCCATACACCCAGCGCATACGAATTGGTATTGGAAAGATCGGTCTTGCACATCTCCACCCACCCGGCATCATATCCGCCATCATCAGCCGCATGCGTACAATTGGCCATCACCTTTGGCAGGAAATTAAATCCGAACATATTGGCATCCCGCATCGCGGAATAACCCGTCGCCAGCACGCTATTCAATCCATCGATAGTATTGGGATAGGTGGTCAGCGAATAAAGATTGGTTGGCACCACCTGCTTTGGATCCTTCGAACAACCCGCCGCCAGCACCAGCACGGGCGCTATGATATAAATAATTTTCTTGATCATATTATTAAAGTTTCAGGATTAAAAATTAAGATCGATACCAGCCGAGTAAATACGGTTCTGCGGATACTGTGACACGCCATCCACCCCCCGCGTCGTCACCCCGACAGCCCCACCCACATATCCACTCATGGAAGCATGCGAGAAACCACTCCCCACCTCGGGATCAAGACCGGAATATTTAGTTATCGTAAACAGGTTATTAGCCATCACAAAGATCCGCGCGCTCCTGACATGCGCTTTTTCCAGCACAGGATTTGAAAAGCTATACCCCACCTGCAGATTCTTCAGCTTTATATAACTGCCGCTCTCTACAAAATAGCTGTTCACCTTGCTGTAATTGCCATTCGGATCATAACTAAAAGTCCCATCCGGTTTTACAAAACCCATTCGCGGCTGCGAAGTCAGTCCATTGCTGCCAAAATAAGAGTCATTCAGCGCGGCCGTAGTGACATTCGCATCACTCACAAAAGGATATAAGGAATAGGCCTTCACCCCATTGAATATGTCCACCCCCGCCACGCCGTTGAACAGCAATGCCGCATCAAACCCTTTGTAGTTGAGCCGTACATTGACCCCATAGACCAATTTGGGATTGGGATTGCCGATCACCTGCTGGTCGTCCGTGCTCAAGGTCTTACCATTCTTCGGGTCGTGTGCAAAGATCAGGTCACCCGCATGAGCGCCCGGTTGCGCGCTGGCCGCAGCCTCCGCATCGGTCTTGAACATCCCGACAGCCTTATATCCATAGAACGATCCAAAAGGCAATCCATTCCTGGTGATCGTTATCGGCTGATTCGCCTGCACGCCGTACCCTTCATTGCCATTATTATAATAGTTATATCCGTCATACAACGCATCGGTAGCAATACCATCCAGGTTTGTCACCTTGTTTTTATTGAACCCGGCCGTAACACTTATGTCATACCCGAGATCACCAGCTTTATCTTTATACCCCAGTAAGATGTCCACCCCCTTGCTGCTTACATTCCCGATATTGGTAAAGAAAGGAGCCGAATAACCCGAATTAGGCGGCAATGGCAGCGCGTATAACATATCCTTCGTCTTTTTGTTATACCATTCCACGCTGAAGTATATGCGCCCTTTCAGGAGCTCTCCATCCAACCCGATATTGGTTTCTTTCACCGTCTCCCAATGCAGGTCCGTATTGGGTATGGTGTTTATCGAAGATCCGATATACAGGGGTGCGCCCGGCGCAAAATTGGCGGCATTCACCGACGTGTTGCCAAAACCCGCCACACCCGAATACGGACCGTAGAAGGCAGCAAAAGTATAGGGCGGCACATTGCTGTTACCCAGCGTTCCATAACTGCCTCGCAGTTTCAACTGGTTGATGGTCGGCAGCATCGATTGAAAAAAGGCTTCATCACTGATATTCCAGCCCGCCGAGGCGGCCGTAAAGGTCCCGCGCTGTTTGTCCGGACCAAAGACGGTAAAGTTCGCATCCTGCCGTATCGACCCCGACACATAATACCTGTTGTCGAAATTATAATTGATACGGCCAAATTCGGACTTGATCAGGCTGTTCGGATCATAGCTGCCCGTAGCCGTCGTGGTCGACTGGGAAGTGGTGATGATGGAATAGTTGGGTAACCCATTGGCCGATACCGTCGTGTTCAGGTTATTATACCGCGCCGATATCTCCTCATACCCCGCTACTGCAGTAATATGATGCCGGCCAAACTCCTGGTCATAGGTCAGCACAAAATTGCTCAGCAGCTGGCCATTTTGATTGTACATCTTGTTCAGCGAATTCGTCGAATTGACCACCGCTCCGAAATTGTAAGGAGCCTGGTAATAATCCTGTGTTTCCTGGAAATAGGAATACCCCAGCGTTGTCCGGAAATTAAGATGCAACGGCAACTTCACCTCGGCGTAGACATTGCCCTGGAAATTGTTCTGCACATCTGCCGCGTTGGCTGACCAGGCAGCCCCCACAGGGTTAGGCGCACCGAATTGAATGCCATAGCCCGGCGGAACCGTTCCCCAGGTGCCATCCTGGTTTTTAATGGGTATCACCGGCGAGGTACGGAAAGGAGCATTATGCAGCTGCGCTTCCGAACCGACCAGCGGGGCCGTCTTACGCTGTGAAAAAGCGATCTGTTCCCCCACTTTGATAAAATTACCCAGCTTGTAGTCCGTATTCAAACGCGCCCCCCCGATATCGGAATAGTTGCGGATGAAAATACCTTTCTGTGAGTTATAATAGCCGGAGAACAGATAGTTGATCATCGGCGAAGCCCCCGAGATGGAAAGATTATAATTCTGTTCGTAGGCATTGCCATACAAAGCCTTCACCCAATCGGTATTGGCCAGCGTATCCGTATGCGCCGCGTTTTTGAAATAGGAAGGATTGATGACATTCTCCAGTTTGATATAATCTTCTTTACCCAGTAGATTGTCGATCAATTTAGGTTTGGTGATGCCATAACGGGCATTGAAATTGATCGTTGGTTTGGCCCCCGATCCCTTTTTGGTGGTGATCAGAATGACCCCGCCCGCCGCAGCCGACCCATAAATGGCAGCAGCGCTGGCGTCCTTTAAAATGTCCACGGTTGCAATATCCTGAATGTTGATGTTGTCGCCCGGCACACGCACCCCATCGACGATATACAACGGCGCAGGCTGGTGCAGCGAAGAAAGCCCCCGGATGATGATCGTAGGTGTCGAACCGCCAGGCTGACCCGAATTATTAATGACCTCCACCCCAGCGGCCCGCCCCTGTAAAGCGGCAGTGATACTGGTAACAGGCTGATCCTTGATTGCTGAACCCTTTACGGAAGAGACAGCCCCCGTCACATCCTTTCGTTTCTGGGTTCCATACCCCACTACAACCACTTCGTCCAGATTCGATCGCGTGGGCTGCATAGACACCCGAAGATCGCTTACCCCCTGCAAGGATAGCTCCTGCGTTTCATACCCGACATAAGAAACGACTAGCGCAGTGGCTTTGCCGGAGACAGACAGACTAAACCTACCCGCAACATCAGAGTTGACACCACCCGAACTACCCTTCTCATCACCCGAACTACCCTTCTCACGTCCCCCCTTAATTTTTATAGTCGCCCCCGACAAAGGACCGCCTTTATCATCAGTTACCGTTCCCGTAATGGTTTTATTCTGAGCCCTGGCAAAAGGAAAAAGAAGGAGAAGGAAAATGCACACAAACATTCCATTCAGCAATCGTTGCTTTGTCATAAACAGTTATTTGTGTCAAAGGAAAAAATTAGCGAAGGCGGATGCAAGTTATATTCGGTAAGTATAAGAAATACCCCGCTAAACCACCCCGAACAAGATGGTACAACACTGAATACCAAACACTTAATTTCGAATTAGAAAAATCAATATATAATGACTTTGTAGCCTGCTACGAAGATTTTACATGTGTACAAAACACATGATAACGGTGATCACCCCGCGCCAGCATCCCGCCAAATCAACGCCCGCCACCGCGCTCGCCAATTTAAATCCCCGCGCCCGCGCGCCCATTTAAATTTTGAAAAGTTTATCGATCAGCAGGTTGAGCACCTCCAAAAAAACAAGAATGATTATTATCCATTCGAGGAAAGTGCTATTTCGATATTGAAGCAGGTCTTTAAAAAGCTCCAGATTTTCTTTGATGATCTCCAACCCCTCGCGAATATCCCTGAATCGCTCCTGCAGGTCAAAGGTCCGTTTAAGCCCCAGATCTATCCGGTTCAGATTCTCATCCTCCCATGTCTCCGGCGGACTATCGAATATATAGAGGTTTTCTGCAATGCGGTTTTTCAGATTCAGCGTCTTGCCTATATACATCTTCAGGTTACGGCCTGATATATCCAATCGCCCCTTTTGCTCCAATCGCAGGGTATGGCTGTCGGTTTCCGCCTGTAACAGATTCGTCTGCTCTAAAAAATAGTCCAGCGCTACCGACTGGCTGACATTCAGCATTATCAGTCGCAATACCTCGATATCCGGTTTTACAATCTCGATCTTATTATAACCGATCTTATACTCCCGGGCATTCGTCTCCACTTCAAACTCTTCACTCAATTTCAGTTGGAACACATTCCTACAATACGGAGCTATCTTTTTCAAAAACTCGTCCGTTCGCGCTTCATCACAATTCAAAAAACACACAACCCCATATTTGAATATGTACACAAAGCTCTCTTCCCCCATCTTATAAAACAACTCGTCCGCATCATAATGATAAATGCCCTCCCGATAGGCGGCCCGGAATGCCTTGACATCAATACTATCTGCAATTTGATAAGAGATAACGTGCAGCATGACCCCAATTTAAGCGTTTTCCCCCACACCCCCATCATCTGTCTTTCACGCGGAACACCAGCTTCAACCCCGACCAATCTTCATCCACTGCACATATCTTCACATCGACCAACCCCACCGCCAACGCCGTATCCCGTACCATACTTTCAGTCACCTCGGTCGCCTTGCCACAACTTTTCTTATACCAGCTCACCCATATCATCCCGTCTTTTTTAATTTCCTGTTTTATCACCGGCAACGTCCGTTCCAATTCACTCGCCGAATTCGTAAAGAAATGCACCAGGTCTAGCCCCACCTTACCAACCGTACCCCCATCGCAAAAATGAAGCGTATCCGCAATCTCCCCGATCAATCCGGTATAATTACGTGGCGGATTGATCAGCTTAACTGAAAATCCCTCTTTTATCCCCAGTTTCTTATATAAAGGGGTGGTGGAATAACCTGCAGTCATAGGGATAATGTTACAAAAAAAACCTCCATAATTTTAAAATACTAAAATATTTAGTATTTTCGACAGATCAAAAAACATACACCAATGGACTCGCTTTCACCCAACATCTTTGTAAAAGACATGACAGCCACGATCGCATTTTACCAACAACTCGGTTTCCAACTCATAATGTCCGTCCCCGCCCAGGGCGAAGACGAGCCTGCGGAAGCCCCACCTACTGAAGGCTCGGCTACAGATGCCCCCGCCAAAGCCACCCCCACTGCCCCCACAAAAAACGCCCTTGTCTGGGCCATGATGACCAACGGTAATGTCACCATGATGTTCCAGACAATGGACAGCCTCGGCGACACCCTCCCCGCGATCAGCCGTCAGAATGGCGGCGGACTCCTGTTCTATATCAATTTACCCGGCATCCGCGCCTTTTTCGATCGTATTAAAGACAAGGTCAATGTCGTCCAGGACCTGCAAAAAACCTTCTACGGCGCCACCGAATTCTCTATCACCGACAACAACAATTACGTGCTGACCTTTGCCGAACACGAAGGGGAATAAGCCTGGCATCCCAAAAACCTCGGCTCCATCTCCGCAATAGCCCCTTCCGCGCCCCACATAAAACCCCTAACTTAGGGCATGAGCCGCAAAACACAACTGATCCTTTTACACATCATCGGAGGTGTCGTGTTCCTGTCCCTACCCCTTCTTTTCTCTCCTGAATCCCTAACCCTCCGCGCCTATTTAAGCAATCCGCCCACCCAACGCGATATCATCATTTATCTGTTGGTCCTCGGCGTCTTCTATGCCAACTTCTTTCTTCTCATACCCCGCCTCTATTTCCGGCGCAAATACGCGGGTTTTGTCATTTTCAATGTCCTCGCCTTTTCTCTCATCACCGCTCTTCCTGCCCTTATCATAAAACACCCCTACCGGCCCGGCTTCACCGCCGGACCGCGCCCACCCGAATTCAACAACCCCGGCTCTGCCCCGAACAACCCCGGCGCCACCCGCTCCCCGGATCCCCGCCGGCCCCCCGGCGCTCACCATCCGCATTTTTTTCTGGACTTCAACCAACACCTCTTCCTCTTTTTCCTCGTCCTTTCTCTCGCACTTTTACTCAAAATACGCGACCGCTGGAAAATGGCCGAAGAAGAAAAATTACACGCAGAACTTGCTTATCTGAAGGCCCAGGTTAACCCGCATTTTCTTTTCAATACCCTGAACAGCATCTACGCACTGGCCCTCGAAAAATCCGACCGCACACCCGATGCCATCGTCAAATTGTCGTCGATGATGCGTTACGTCCTGCTCGATACGGGCCGCGAGAAAGTACCGCTGGAAAAGGAGATCACCTATTTGGCCAATTATATCGACTTGCAGCAAACCCGTTTCGAAGGCAGCAGCCAGGTCGACTTCTCGGTCTCCGGCCACCCCGAGGGAAAAAGCATTGCTCCGCTGCTGCTCATCCCTTTCGTCGAAAACGCCTTTAAACACGGCGTTAACCCCGAAGACCCCTCCGCCATCCTTATTCGCATCGACATCCGCGACGAACAACTCCTCTTACATGTACTTAATAAAAAAGTACTCCTCCCCAAACCTGTTCCTGTTCCGAGCGGCCTGGGCATCCAAAACACCAGACAACGACTGCAACTCCTCTATCCCGCCCGATTCACTTTATACATCGACGACGGAACAAAAGATTTTTCTGTTTCCCTAACTTTGAACCTGACATGAACCCTCAGCCTATCATGATAACAGCCATAGCCATAGACGATGAGGCGCCCGCCCTGAAAGTGATCAGCAATTTCTGCGATCGCACAGAAGGCATCCGGCTGGAAAAAACTTTTCTTTCTCCGGCTGAAGCCCTCCGCTATCTAAGATCTTCTTCTGTCGACCTCCTCTTCCTCGACATCCAGATGCCCTCCCTGACAGGGCTCGAACTCTATAGATCCATCGGCCCCGGCACTCTCGCGATCTTCACCACCGCCCACAGCGAATACGCAGTGGAAGGCTTTAACCTCAATGCCATCGATTACCTTTTAAAGCCATTTACCATCGAACGCTTTCAGCAGGCCATCGCCAAAGTCACCGAATACCTCAGCTTTCGCCGCGATCTGTATCACTCAAAAAACCTTGAACTCCCCCAGGGCTCCGACCCCAACCCTGCCCCCGGCGCCCCCGCTACCCCCGGTACACCCGCCACACCCGGCACATCGCGCTCCGAAGCACTGCTCATCCGCGCAGACTATAGCCTGATCCGCATCCCCGTCACCGAGATCCTCTTCGTAGAAGCCGCCGATGACTACCTCAAGATCCACCGAGAGAACAAATCCCCGCTCCTGGTACGAATGACAATGAAAAGCATCCTCGAAATGCTCCCATCCGAAGAATTCATCCGCACCCACCGCTCCTATATTGTCTCCCTCTCCCGCATCGACAACGTCCGCAACAAAACCATCTCTCTCTCCGGCCACGAGATCCCCATCAGCACCAACTACGAAACCACCTTCTTCCAAAAATTCACCCGCTGATCCCACCCTCTCACCTCAGCCGCGACCACGGCCTGTGGCATATCGTGCAAGCCGCCTTGCATGGTTACACTCACCATTTCACTCCCTCGACGAGATAATGCACAGCGGCGGCACGACTTATGCCACCAGGCCCAACTCCCAAAGGCATTCACCTCAAAATCCCCCGCATTCACCGCACCTATCCTGTTAAAGCAAAAAAAGCAAGCAACTCGCCACAACACACCTTCGTTACTTTGTCCAGAGCGTCTGATTACAGCGCCGCTATCTATAATTTATAAAAACATCAAGCTATGGAACAATCAAGAGCCAAATTTCTAAAAAGCCTGCTGTTAGGCGCAACATCCGTCCCCATTCTCGTCGAAGCATGCAGCAAATCCAACGGCAGCAGCAGCTCCGGCAGCACGAGCACTACAGATAGCACCAGCACCAGCTCCGGTAGCACCACCTCCAGCAGCTGCTCGGCCACTCCCTCCGAAACATCTGGCCCCTACCCTTACGATCTGAGTTCGAATTCCGCCATCTTCCGCACTGACATCACAGAAGGCAAGACGGGTATCCCGCTTACGCTGACTCTCACGATCGTCAATTCGAACAACAGCTGCGCAGTCATCTCCGGCGCACGCGTCGATATCTGGCACTGCGATAAGGATGGATATTATTCGGAATACAGCGAACCCGGTTATCTCGGGACGCAGGATAACACCGGCAAGACCTTCCTGCGCGGGATCCAGCTCGCCGACACTAATGGGCAGGTAAAATTCACCACCATCTATCCCGGCTGGTACACCGGCCGTGTCACACATATCCACGTGGAGGTATTTGTCAATTCTGTGCTTAAGTTGACTACCCAGCTCGCCTTCCCCGATGCTCTCAATACAACAGTATATAATACGTCTCTTTATTCGGCACACGGACAAAATTCCATCGTCAACACAAGCGATCAGGTTTTTTCCGACTCATACAGCAGTGAGTTGGTCACTATCACCGGAGATACAACCAATGGATACGCGGCTACCTTCAAAGTGGGTGTGCCCCTCTGAGGTTACAGCTACTACACACAAGGCGGAGCAGCCCTGAAAGGCCGGCCCTATGGTAAAACATGGACCGGTCCTTTCTTCTCATCATCAGGTAATAATTTTACTATGCCCAAAGCACAAATACGTCTGGCCTGGCGTCCCAAAATCCATCACCGCCCTTCCTTTTAAGGTGAGTTTTTCGATTGCAGGTCTTATAAACGCCCTGGACAACCAGATACCCGGTCTGCAGGATACGCTGGGCGCCGCTTCGGTCCCTTTTGTCCAACATCGTTTTGAATTGATAGCATCCGATGCAAAGGACGCTTTACAAAATCAGGTGAGTATTACATATATAACCCCCGAACTATCCCTCTACGAGATCATCGGTGACCAGTTGCTCCTATCCCCGCAGCCGCCGCAAACCTTTATGCTCAGTATCCAACCCGGTCTTTCCATAATAACTTATCAGCCCGTCACGGCTTATGCATCGCTTTAACCTTATCCAGCTCCGCCGGACTCATCTTCTCTTTTTCCATCAGATCGATGTCCCTGTTGATCATCACCATCTCGCCCGCTTCTAACACCTCCGGCTCATTATCCGTATCGGAGCGATAGGACTTCTTGACCCGTAACCGCCCCTCCAGCAGATCCACCTGCTCGCCGGCGTTCTTCCGGAAAGCATCCACATGAAATCGCGTACCTAATACGGTTATCTCCAGATTGCGGGTGTGTATGACAAAAGGACTGGCTGCGCTACCCTGCACATCAAACATCGCCTCCCCATCCAATTCCAGATCCCGCCTACCCGTACCGAACCCCTTCGCAATGGTCATCTGCGTACCAGGCCACAACACAACGGAGCTTCCATCGGGAAGCTTTACGGTATGAGGGTCTCCCGACTTATTGGTGTATGGAGTTCCATCACTAAGAGTTATATTATGCTCTCCCCGGCCGCCACATGCGCTGGCCGCCAGCGACAGCAACACCAGCAATCGATAAGAAAAAGGCTGAACGCTCATGACGTGAAACTACATAAATTTTCCCGCCGCACCGCATAACGCCCGATTTTCCCGCCGCACCGCTATAAACCCCCGCCCGCCGTTGAAAAATTGTTCAATTTCGGCGCCCGCCCCATATGAACTATCTTTGCGCCATGGTCCGCATCGGCGAATACAACACGCTCACCGTCAAAAAAGAATTGAATTTCGGCCTCATCCTCGATGACGGCCACGAGGGTATACTCCTTCCCAAACGATTTGTTCCCCGCGGAGCCCGCGCAGGCGATGCCCTTACCGTATTCCTTTACCATGATGGCGAAGACCGTCTCATCGCCACCACCCAACACCCCAAAGGTATACTGGGCGATATCGTTAAACTCCGCGTTGTCAGCCTTACCCCCCAGGGCGCCTTCCTGGACTGGGGTCTGATGAAAGACCTCTTCGTGCCCAAATCCAAACAACTCAGCGGCATGCGTCTCGGCGGCGACTACCTGGTAAAGATCTATCTCGACGAACAGACCGGCCGTCTCGCCGCCACAGAAAAAATAGAACCCTTCCTCAGCAACGAGAACCTTACCCTAAAAGAAAAAGACCTCGTCAACCTCACCGTTTATCGCCGCACCGATATCGGCTATGTCGTCATCATCAACAACCAGCACACCGGTGTGCTCCACTTCAATGAGATATTTCGCGACATCAGCGTAGGCGACCGCTTCCAGGGTTTCATCAAAAATATCGTCCCCGCCACCGAGTCCACTTCTGGTGAAACACAGATCGACGTTGTCGCGGGCAAGCCAGGTTACGATCGCACCGAAGACGCCGCCACCAAAGTTCTTCGCCTCTTAAAAGAACACAAAGGTCACCTGCCCTATCACGACAGATCCGACCCCGAAGCCATCTACTCCTTCTTCGGCATGAGCAAAAAAACCTTCAAAATGACCACCGGCCGCCTGTATAAAGAACGAAAAATAAAGATCACCGACGAAGGCATCGAACTCGCCTGACGCGCCGGCATCACTCGCCCCGGCGACAAACCCTGACGCCCCGGCATTCCCCCCCCCAACAAAAATAAAAATCTTAATCCCCAGACAACTAAATGATGCCTTTACCGTATCATATATAAAGACCGCCGGACCCAGCAACAGTTTGGACGACAAACCGGCAAAATACTCCCATGCAACCTTCTGTTTTTCGTCAGGCCATGAAACTAATGGGCAATCGCTTCGAGATAAGCGTCGTGGCAGAACAGGAAGAGTGGGCCCTCCAGCGGATAGACGCCGCAGTACAGGAGATCCGGCGCATAGAAAGACTACTGACCACCTATGATGACAACAGCGAGACCAGCCTCATCAACCGCAACGCAGGTTTAGCGCCCGTGAGCGTCAGCCGGGAAACGTTCGATATCATAGACCGCTCACTCCGCATATCCCGCCTGACGCAAGGAGCTTTTGACATCAGTTACGGCTCGGTAGACCAACGGCTGTGGAATTTTGATACCCACATGAAAAAACTCCCGGATAAAGAAGTGGCAAAAAAAATGGTAAGACTCATCAATTACCGGAACATCATACTGGATAAGGAAAAGACAACCGTATGGCTGAAGGAAGCCGGGATGCGCATCGGCTTCGGCGGAATAGGCAAAGGATACGCCGCAGAAAAAGCCAAAGCCGTTATGCAGAAAATGGGCGTCACCAGCGGCATCGTCAACGCTTCCGGTGACCTGACCACCTGGGGCTATCAGCCCGACGGAAA
>Ga0207671_10005410_pt1 | contig 11763 bp, 13 predicted proteins | sample KBSC24metaG_FD_184352 | JGI IMG/M metagenome (GOLD analysis project Ga0207671, IMG submission 184352) | Corn rhizosphere microbial communities from Kellogg Biological Station, Michigan, USA - KBS C2-4 metaG (SPAdes) (version 2) | ecosystem: Host-associated > Plants > Roots > Rhizosphere > Soil... | reverse complement strand
GTGATCATGGAATTTACGAGATGAAAAAACCCCAATGCTTTTCAGCATTGGGGTTTTTAGTGATCAGAGATAAGTTAATAGAGATTAGGGTAGTCTCTCTTAACTCTATAATATTAGAACCTCCTGCGGCGTTCGCCGTTACCGCTTCCACTGCTGCGATCTTCACGGCGTTTGCCTGAAAAGTCACGGAAACCGCCACCTGCGTTGCCGCCTGTACGTTCCCTGTTGTAACCACCGCCTTCGGGCCTGCTGAAACCGCCTTCGCGTCTTCCGCCGGAACCGGCATAGTTACCACCTTCGCGCCTGCGCGGAGCTGAATCATTATCTCTTCTCTGGCTGCTGCCTTCGCCTGATATTTCTATCCTTACTTCACGTCCCTGGAAATCAGCGCCTTTAAAGCCTTCCTGTACTTTACCAACTTCGTCATTCGGCACCTCGAAGAAAGAATAAACTCCTTTAACATCGATCTTACCTACTATACGCCCGCTGATCTTTGAAGTATTACAGATGTAGCCCAACAATTCGCCACGGCTGAAACCATCTACAGAACCCAAATTGATAAACAAACGGGTAAACTCTGATGGTCCGCTTGAACGGAAAGAACGTTCGCCTGAACTATCGCGACGGCTTTCATCAACCGGTGCATTCAGGTCAGGAGCATTTTTGTAATAATCCAGGAACCGGTTGAATTCCAATGAAGCAAAACGCTTGATGATATCTTCCTTGCTCATGTCCTTAAATTCGTCCATGATGCGGGAGGTGTATTGCTCTATCTGTTGTTCGTTAACCTCAACATTGTGCACTTTATGTACCAGCGCGAACAGTTGTTTTTCAACTACGTCAAAACCGGTAGGTATGTCCATTTTAACAAAACGCTTACCTAAAGTCTTTTCGATCTGGCGTATCTTACCTAATTCTTTACCATTGATGATCGAGATAGAAACACCTGTTTTACCTGCACGGGCTGTACGGCCACTACGGTGGGTGTAGTTCTCAATTTCATCAGGCAGTGAATAGTTGATCACGTGTGTAACGTCATTCACGTCAATACCACGTGCTGCTACGTCAGTTGCAATTAACAACTGCAGGCTGCGCTCACGGTAACGTTTCATTACCTTATCACGCTGTTGCTGTGATAAATCACCATGCAATGAGTCGGCGTTATAGCCGTCCTTAATCAGGGCTTCGGCGATTTCCTGTGTTTCTATTTTGGTACGGCAAAATACGATACCGAATATCTCAGGGTTGAAATCGACAATACGCTTAAAAGCGGCATACTTGTCACGGGCACGGATGATGTAATATTCGTGTTCGATGTTTTCGTTCCCTGTGTTTTTTGTGCCCATAGTAAGCTCAAAAGGATCGGTCATGTATTTTTTCGCGATCCTTCTTACTTCAGAAGGCATAGTGGCCGAGAACAGCCATGTTTTTTTCTCTTCGGGTGTGGTAGACAAAATACTGTCAATATCTTCCTGAAAGCCCATGTTGAGCATTTCATCAGCCTCATCCAATACTACAAATTTTACCTGGCTAAAATCGATCGCTTTGCGGTTGATAATATCAAGCATACGGCCCGGCGTGGCTACAACAATTTGCACACCGCGGCGGATCTCGCGTAATTGATCGGAGATACTTGCACCACCATAAACTGCCACAACGTGTACGCTGGGCATATTTTTGGCATATTTCTTCAGATCAGAAGTGATCTGTAAACAAAGTTCGCGAGTTGGGCATAAAATAAGCGCCTGCGGATGATTTTCTTCGAAATCAAGTAGTTCTAATAACGGCAGTCCAAAAGCAGCTGTTTTACCGGTCCCGGTTTGGGCTAATCCGACAAAATCGTTGCTGCCTGTTAACAATACCGGAATTGACTGTTCCTGGATTGGTGTAGGGTTTTCGAACCCTAACTCAGTGATGGCATTAACAATATCATGACGGATTCCCAGTTGAATAAATGGGTTCATGAATTTAAATAACGAATCTGGCAACATCGCCAAATCGGGCGCAAAGGTACGGATTATAACTTACAATTCAAATAGTTGGATGGGAAATGTAGAATATGACAATTGGATAGTTTTATTAAGTGCCTATTAAATGTTATTTTTGAGATAGATTAAATACTATGGATATTCAACTTGAAAAATTGAATTTAATAAAGTGGCTGACTGATGTACAAGAGCCTTCAGTTATTGAACGGTTTATCGCGCTAAAAAACGATCAGCAGGTAGATTGGTGGGATCAGATTTCCGAAGAAGAAAAAGCTGAAATCGTAGAGGGATTAGCGCAAGCCGATAATGGCGAATTTGTACTACATGAGGTTGTAATGGCTAAGTACAAGGGGTAATATGAAAGAAGCAGAATTAAAAATTGACTTGTTTAATAGGATAGAGCATGCTGATAGTAAACAGCTAAGAGAAATTTACGGTTTACTGATCAATTATTTTAACGGTCAAGATTCCGAAGAGGAATGGGATTTGTTACCTGATGCGCACAAACAGCAAATATTAAAAGGCCTCGAAGAAGCTGATGCAGGTTTAGGGATTCCGGCAAAAGAGGTTTCTAATCGACTGCGTGAAAAGTATAGGTTAAATGGCTAAAGAAGTTGTAGTAACACCTACAGCTGCCGTCAATTACGAAAATATCACTGACTACCTAATGGTTAAATGGGGAATCAGTGCAACCAACAATTTTATTGACAGGTTTGATCAGGTGCTTATTTTATTATCAGAAAGTCCTGGTATCTTTCCGTTTGTTGATAAAGCCAAACAAGTGCAAAAATGCTTACTGACTAAGCACAACATACTGTATTTTACAGAAACTGCTGATGTAGTTAAAATACTTACAATATTTGATACCCGCCAGGACCCGCAGAAGCTTAATACAATATTTTAGCTTCTCTCGTCCTCTGTATGATCCGTTGCCATAACCGGTTCAGCCTTCGGCTTCTCCCTATAAGTAAATAAAAAAGCAATCACTCCAGCTGTTACACACATATCGGCTACGTTGAATATGCCTGTGCGAATATTGCTAATGCCAACATTCATAAAATCAGTTACGTGCCTGTCGAAGAAAATACGGTCGATAATATTACCGATACCACCGGCTATAATGAGGGATAATGCCAGCAGTTTAAGCGTACTAAACTCGCGTATCTTAATGATGGTGTATACAAAAAGGATGAGCAAAAATGCCAACGGTAGCATGCTCAATAACCAAAAGCTGACCGGTTTTGATAAACCATCACCCAGGCTTAAAGCAGCCCCGGTGTTTTCTACATATTCAAGCACTACCGTATTGTGGAAGTAGGATTTGGGCGTCCTGTACATCAGGTGCTGCTTTGCCAGGTCCTTGGTGATCCTGTCGCACCCGATAAAAACCAATGATATAAAACAGAACAAAAATATTTTCAACCAATTCTTCATTTTTACTTATTAAAGTCCTCTCCTTTGGAGAGGATTTAGGTGAGGTTTACCTTAACCTGTCTGCCGACTTTACCAATTTCTCATCCCGTTGTATGGCTTTGGCGGCCAATATGATCAAAACGATATTGATAGAACTTAATAACGCCCCAATGCCAAAATTATTGGTGTTCAGTTGTGCACCGCCAGTAACCGTTTTTACACTTTGCGCGATCCAGAAACTATACCCAAACATCAAAAAGATATACACATAGCAAAGCAGGGTTTGTTGCTTACGGTTTTTGTACAGGAATATGAGGACGAGCGGCAATATAGCCACAACAGCCGTAGCAGCGATGAGGGCCACAAAAGTTTCGATGTGTGCCTGTACGCCGTTTACATCCTGGAATATGCCGGTAACCTTGATGGTTGAGGGTATCCCGTTCACATAAACATTGTGCACCAATGGGAATAAAAACAGGGCAAAAATTACGAGGCTGGCCAACAGTAAATAAATGCTTTGTATTCGTTGTAACATAATTTCAAATTATTAGCGCAAAGATAGAATTGTTTAAACCAAAATTTTGATTCCGATCTAAAAACTTGACTTTCAAATAGTGAATCAAAACATAACTTTGCTCCGTGTCCGAAAAACAACGGTATTTTATTGAGCTGGCTTATGATGGCACCAACTATCACGGCTGGCAGGTGCAGCAAAATGCGGTAAGTGTGCAGGAAGTTTTGAATAAAGCTTTGGCCACCATTTTGCGGGAACCGGTTGAAACTACTGGCTGTGGAAGGACGGATACAGGAGTACATGCGAGGGAGTTCTTTTTGCATTTCGATGTTAAGTCCATAGTTGATAGTCGATGGACCATAGTGAACGAAGAAGGGCAAAATACTATGGACTATGGTCTATGGGCCATGGACAAGATAAGAAGCCTCAATGCCCTTTTACCTGATGACATTGCGGTTAAACGTATCATCCCTGTGCATCCCGAAGCCCATGCCCGGTTTGATGCGGTGTTGCGGTCATACGAGTATCATATTCATTTTAGTAAAGACCCTTTCAGGATCAATCACTCCTGGGAATTGAGGGATAAACCGGATATTGCACTGATGAATGCGGCGGCTAAGATCATTATGGAATATACCGACTTTAGCTGTTTCAGTAAATCAAATACACAAACGTTTACCAATAATTGCAAAATATCCAGGGCCGAGTGGGTTGAAAAAGAAGATGGCCTGGTGTTCCATATTTCTGCTGATCGTTTTCTGCGGAACATGGTAAGGGCCATTGTGGGCACATTGATGCTGGTAGGCAAAAAGGAAACTGAGCCGGAAGAAGTAAGAGCTATCATTGAAAGCAAGAACCGCAGCAATGCAGGAACTTCGGTACCGGCCTGCGGGTTGTATTTGACAGAAGTAAAATATCCTTACCCCCTAGCCCCCTAAAGGGGGAATTTTAACGCTGCATCGGCTCGAACTTATAATTTAAGCTACATTTGATTTAGTGAAGGAAGAAAAAAAAGATAACGCTACAAAACCTCCCCCTTCAGGGGGCAAGGGGGGCGTAACAGGTAAAGCACTGGATTGGAAACTACTGGGCAGGGTGATGCATTATGTAAAACCTTACCGGGGTACGTTCATATTGGCTGCTTTCCTGACCATCTTTTTGGCGGGTAATGCCATTGTGCAGCCTTTGCTGATGCAGATCACGCTGGATAAATATATCCTGGGTAATAATTATAACGGACTGCTTTTTATGGTTGGGTTGATGATCGCTCAACTTGCGCTGCAAACCGTTGTGCAGTATTATCAAACGTATTCAACCAACGCTTTGGGGCAATCGGTGATACGCGACTTGCGTATCGATGTTTTTAACCACATTATGAGCCTGCGGCTGAAATATTTTGACCGTACCCCTATCGGGATGCTCATCACCCGCACGGTATCCGACCTGGAAACCATCGCCGATATCTTTTCCGAAGGTTTGATTTCCATTATGGGCGACCTGCTGTTGGTAGTTGCCATTATTATTGCAATGATGATCAAGGACTGGAAACTGGGACTCATCACCCTCATCCCGATGCCTTTCCTTTTCCTGTCGACCTATATTTTTAAGGAAGCCATTAAATCGTCCTTCCAGGAAGTGCGTACACAGGTGGCACATCTCAACACCTTTTTGGCCGAGCATATTTCGGGCATCAGTATCATCCAATATTTCTCGCGCGAGGACCAGGAAATGCGAAAATTCAAGGATGTTAACAGGAAGTACCGCGATGCTAACATCCGGTCTAACTGGTATTATTCTATATTCTTCCCGGTAGTAGAGATATTGGGCGCCGTTTGTATCAGCTTATTGGTTTGGTACGGCTGTAAACGAATATTAACTGACGAACAACTGTCAAACCTCGGTACACATGATCACCCGATAACACCAGGTACGATATTAGCATTTATCGTCCTGCTTAACCTTTTATTCAGGCCAATAAGGCAGTTGGCCGATAAGTTCAACACCCTGCAAATGGGTATGGTGGGTGCCGACAGGATATTCAAAGTTTTGGATACCGATGAAGTAGCTGTGAACACCGGGAAATTTAAACCGGCTGCCTTGCGGGGTGAGATATCCTTCGATCATGTTTGGTTTGCTTATAATGACGAGAACTGGGTGCTTAAAGATATCAGCTTCCATGTAAAACCGGGTGAAACGCTGGCCTTGGTTGGTGCTACAGGGGCAGGAAAATCGTCTACCATCAATATCCTGAACCGTTTTTACGAGATCGGCAAGGGTGATGTGAAGGTTGATAATGTAGATATACGGGAATACGAGGTTGGTTTTTTGCGTTCGCAGATCGCTACGGTGATACAGGATGTATTTTTATTTACCGATACCATCGCCAATAACATCAGCCTGAATAATCCTGCCATTACACGCGAACAAATTGTCGCGGCAGCAAAAGATGTAGGCGCACATGAGTTTATTGAACGCCTACCCGGTGGCTATGATTATAACGTGATGGAACGCGGCTCTACCCTTTCATCCGGCCAGGCGCAATTGATATCGTTTATACGGGCATTGGTTTATAACCCGGCGATTTTAGTGTTGGACGAGGCCACCTCATCCGTAGATACCGAAACGGAAATATTGATACAAAACGCTATCAGCAAACTGATGCAGGGTCGTACTGCTATTGTTATCGCGCACCGTTTATCAACTATTCAGAATGCGGATAAGATCATCGTGCTCGATCATGGCGAGATCAAGGAAATGGGCACCCACCAGGAACTGCTTAAAATTGAGCATGGTTTTTACCGTAAGCTGTATGACCTGCAATTTAACTCGGCGGGGATTGTGAAGTCGTAGTTTTAAGTCTGAAGTCCAAATGGCTTATAACTTAGAACTCCAGACTTACGACTTCCTACCCCCATCCCCCGGATGTACCGGCTGTTCTTCCTTCTCATGTTTTTTGGCAATATTACCGCCATGCGGCTGATCGGCCTTATAAACCTTATCCGATTTCTTCACTACGCTTTTATGTCCGTTATCATGTGGTCTGTCGGTAGGCGTATCCGATGGCGACGGCTTATCAGTTGAATTTGCAGGTTTTGTCATAGCAGGTTATTTTAATGTTAACAAATCGCTATTGCCTTTTGTTTATTCTGCTGGTTTAATTGGTAACAGTTAGGTACAATGGGTACACATTACTAGTGTTACTATGTTACTACTTAATTTATGCAATAGCGCAAATGCATTATCAGCATAATAATAAGTAACACTTAGGTACATCAGGTACACGTGTCACTAATGTTACTACTGAGCAATGTTATTAAACAATAGTACTTCCATAGTATAACCTATCGGGTATCAAAATCTTTTAAATCAATTACTTTGGAAAGCCGCTCCGTCAGGAGCGAAATGTTGGTAGAATAAAAAAGCAACCCTCTTTTCATGCAGTAGGTATGAAACTAATAGCCAACAAAATGACCGATTACCGAACCTGAGAAGCTGAACAGGTAATGTACCTACGGCACATGGAACTGTTTTATTCTGTATTCTACCAACATTTGACCCCGCTGGGGTCAATTACAAGATATGGGTACCAATAGATACTGTGATGCATCATAGTTTTGAATGAGTGCTACTACTGTTATCCAACATTTCTAACTGATAGCTTCAGTTTGATTGATATAATTTTGTATTCATTTATTTAAATGCCTATCTATTAATACATTACATATCTAACATCATAATATGGCATCACTTCTAATCACATTAATATGACCCTTGTAGTAACAAATAGGTACATAGGTACACGTGTTACTACTGTACCTAAATGTTACTAAACGTTAGTTTAATCAATAGCTTCTGCCTGATATAATATTAATTGATATAATTATTTCTATTTGATTTAGGGTTGAGGCTATCAACCTTGATACTTCATCAATGACACTCCAAAAACCTTAACCAGATATTATAAACCCTTTGTAGTAACATAGTAACATAGTAACAAGTGTACGACTGTTACGAAGTGTTACTATCTGCTATTAATCCCTAAGACTATCATGTTAATTTTTGTTAAAATCCTTAACTGCCGCGGCTATGGCAATAATTAATAACAGATAATGTTTTACCTTTATAACAAGGTTTGTTATTTTCGCAGCATTAGTGCGAAAAATTTAATCGGCTTATGGAAGAATTTGAAGCAAGCGAATCGGCAAAAAAGACCAAGACCATCTACATCTCTACCGTTTTCGGTATCGCGATGGTGTTGCTGATGGTTGGCTTGCTGGGGCTGATCCTTGTTAACGCCAATAATCTTTCGCGGTATGTGAAGGAAAACATCGTCCTCAATATTTTTGTGGACGAAGGCGCGCATGAAACCGACGTACTGCAATTGCAAAAGCAACTGGAATCGAATCCTATCGTGAAGCAAACGCAATATGTAAGTAAAGAGCTTGCCGCACAGAACCTGCAAAAAGACCTTGGCGAAGATTTTGTGAAGTTTTTGGGATATAACCCGTTGTCTGAATCGCTGGATGTGTACCTGAAGGCCGATTTTGCCAACAATACCGATATCGAAAGATTTAAAGCACAGCTGCTAAAAAATCCCCTGATCAAGGAAGTTAAATACCAGCAATCATTGGTCGACCAGATGAACCAGAACCTGACCTCGATCAGCCTGATCATATTGGTATTTGCGGGCATATTCGTAATACTTTCGGTAGCGTTGATCAATAACACTATACGGCTTGCCATCTACTCGCAACGCTTTTTAATCAAATCGATGCAACTGGTTGGCGCGACTAAAGGCTTTATCCGCAAGCCTTTTATCCTGTATGGCATCTGGCATGGCATTTTAGGCGCACTGATCGCAATCGTGATCCTGATGGGAACGCTGTATCTGTCATTAAAACAAATTCCCGACCTGGTTATCCTTCAAAACTACACCGAATTTGGTCTCGTATTTTTGATCGTTATAGGATTAGGGATTTTCATTTCGGGGTTCAGCACGTTCCTTGCGGTGAATAAATATCTGCGCCTTAAAATTTATAACCTTTACAGGTAATCAATAATTCTTTAATTCGACAATTAATAATTAAAAACATACATGGCACAACAATTAAAACCCACTGCACCAGTAAAAACAAGTGCTTCAGCCAGGCCCCAGGTAAAGGAAAATACGCCTTCGCCGATAAAATTCATTTTTGATAAAAGCAATTATCGTTGGCTCATTATCAGCATTGCTGTGGTAGCGTTTGGTTTTATACTGATGTCGGGCACTACCGATATCTACAGCAATACCAAAATCGTGCTGGCCCCTATTGTTGTTTTAACAGGCTTTGGCATTGGTTTCTTCGCGATATTAAAAAAGCCGTCTTCTAAGGTTGAGTAAAGACGCAAAATCTTGCGTCTCTAAAACAACTTAATCAACTTAACTCTACCCCACCTCACAATGAATATTATCCACGTTATTGTCCTCGCCATCATCGAAGGGCTGACTGAATTTTTGCCGGTGTCATCAACCGGGCACATGGTTGTCGCGAGCTCACTCATGGGCATCAGCAAGGATGAATTTGTAAAACTGTTCGAGGTGGTTATCCAGTTGGGCGCTATCCTGGCTGTGGTGGTATTGTATTTTAAACGATTTGTGCAATCGATAGATTTCTACATCAAACTGATCATCGCTTTTATACCGGCTGTAATTTTCGGCCTTTTATTAAAAAAACATATCGATAAGCTGTTGGAAAGTCCGTTGGTGGTTGCTATAGCTTTTGTGGTGGGTGGCGTGATCTTGCTGTTTGTTGACGATTGGTTCAACAAGCCGGTGATACAGGAAGAAAAAAAAATCAGCCATATTACGGCATTAAAAATAGGCTTCTTTCAATGCCTGGCTATGATACCGGGAGTTTCGCGCTCTGCCGCTTCTATTGTAGGCGGTATGTCGCAGAAGTTGAGTCGTAAAGCTGCAGCAGAATTTTCTTTCTTTTTGGCGGTGCCGACCATGTTTGGCGCGACGGTAAAAGACCTGTATGATTTTTACAAAAAAGGAAGTTTTTCTACACCCGATTTCCACCAGGATATTAAATTCCTGATCATCGGTAGTGTGATCGCATTTATTGTGGCGATGCTGGCGATCAAGACTTTTATCACCTACCTGGAGAAAAGCGGGTTTAAACTATTCGGTTACTACCGGATCGTTGCAGGCATCGTTATCATTATTTTATATTTTACGGGTAATGCGCTGCATACTATTTAATCATTCTGATTACACCGATTATGTTTAAGATTGCACTGATTTAAATCGGTGTAATCACATCTAAAATCTGTGAAATCCCATAAATGAAAAAAATCTATTCTAACCTTCAAGAATTCGCCGATGGCCAGCTATTGCTTGTTAACAAGCCCTACAAATGGACCAGCTTTGACGTTGTGGGCAAGATTCGCAACGCTTTCAAACCACTTAAATTAAAGGTTGGCCATGCCGGTACGCTTGACCCGCTGGCAACAGGCTTGCTTATCATCTGCACCGGTAAAATGACCAAACAGATCGACAGTTTCCAGGCGGAAGAAAAGGAATATACCGGCACCATGGTATTGGGCGCCACCACCCCAACCTACGATTTGGAGACTGAGCCCGAACAACAGTTTGCCACGGCTCACCTTACAGAAGACCAGATCAGAACAGCCTGCGAACAATTTACCGGCGACATACAGCAATACCCACCTGCACATTCAGCTATAAAGATTGATGGCGAGCGCTTGTATGAAAAAGCCCGTCGCGGTGAAGAGGTGGAGTTAAGGCTGCGCAGTGTTACCATAAGCAAGTTTGAAATAACAAGAATTGAATTACCTGAGGTTGATTTCAGGGTGGTATGCAGTAAAGGGACTTACATACGTTCATTAGTGAATGATTTTGGCAAAGCGCTGGATAATGGAGCTTACCTGTCAAGATTGAGAAGAACACGCAGCGGAAACTTCCAGGTAGCTGATGCGTGGGAAGTCATGGAGATCGTCAATACAATTCGTGAACTTAAGGTGATTGCACCGATTGTAAAAAGTGATCACACCGATCTCCATACGGGTTCAATTAGTGATTCTGAATAACAAAATTACACTTCAGGATTTGATTTAGTAGTTAACTTTGGCAACCAGGCTCTGAAGTAAAACGTCTATCAGTGTAATTACTCTTTGTAATCGGTGTAATCAAACAATAATCAGTGTAATCACAATAAATGAGGATATACAACAATATAGATGAATTCTCTCCCGTTAAAAATGCGGTAGTTACCATCGGCACTTTTGATGGCGTGCATTTGGGCCATCGTAAGATCATATCGAGGATAAAGGAAATTGCCGATAGCATTAATGGCGAAACCGTTATTTTGACTTTCTTCCCCCATCCCCGGATGATCTTACATCCCGAAGATCATAGCATAAAAATGATCAATACCATGGATGAAAAAGCGGCATTGCTTGAGCAACTTGGCGTGGATCATTTGATCATCACCCCGTTTTCCAGGGATTTTTCAAACCAAACTGCCGAAGAGTATATTAAAAATGTATTGGTTGAGAAGATCGGCACAACGAAGATCGTGATCGGTTATGATCATCGTTTTGGCAAGGACAGGCAGGGTGGCTTACCTGAACTACAGCAATTGGCCCCGATTTATGGATATGAAGTGATCGAGATACCAGAACAGGATATACACGATGTGGCGATAAGCTCCACCCGTATCCGCCAGGCCTTGTTAAGTAACAATATTGAATTGGCGAATGAGTTTTTGGGTTACACCTTTTTCATTAGCGGCAAGGTAACGCGGGGCGACCAGATAGGCCGGACAATAAACTACCCTACCGCCA
>Ga0207671_10005406_pt1 | contig 11764 bp, 15 predicted proteins | sample KBSC24metaG_FD_184352 | JGI IMG/M metagenome (GOLD analysis project Ga0207671, IMG submission 184352) | Corn rhizosphere microbial communities from Kellogg Biological Station, Michigan, USA - KBS C2-4 metaG (SPAdes) (version 2) | ecosystem: Host-associated > Plants > Roots > Rhizosphere > Soil... | reverse complement strand
TGTCAGTGTGCGGGGCCTTATCCTCGGTGGCTTGATCGTGTCTCTCGTGGTTGCAACCGCGGTGATGGGTTGGTTGTACGTCGATGCGCGGCATCAGCTCAGCGCGCGAGACACCCAGTCGGCCAATAATGCGCGCGCGGAGAAGATCGCGCTCGACTATGCAGTCAACGCCGCGACGATGAACTACAAGGACCTGCAGGGTTGGAAGGTGAAGCTGATCGCCGGAACATCGCCGGAGCTCAGCAAGAAGCTTTCCGAGGCAGGCACGTCCATGGAGCAGGTTCTGGTGCCGTTGCAGTGGAGTTCCGGCGCGCAGCCCTTGGTGGCCAAGGTCAGGTCGAGCGCCGGCGGCGTCTACGTGGTGGACAGTTTCGTCAGCGTCCAGACCAAGACCGTTCAGGCACCGGACGCGTTGCAGTCGACGGCGACCTACAGCACCACGATCGACAGCAACAACAACTGGCAGATCACCGACGTCGGCGGCATCGGTTCTGCCATGGGGCCGAAGTAGCACGTGGGAGCGATGGGAGAAACAGGGCCGTGGTGACGATGAAGGACAGATTCCGACGCGGCGTGGGGGTCGCGTGCTGCGCACTGCTCGGGTCGGCGATGATGGTTCTAACCGGGCCGCTGGCAGCTGCTGAGCCCGACGACGTTGACCCAAATGTGGCGGTTCCCCCTCCTGCACCACCGTCGGATCGTTCGGTGATCCGGCCATTGCCCGTCGTAGTTCCGGTGGCGTCGTCATGGGCGCCCCAGTTCCCCTACCCGTACGACCAGATCAGGAACATGGTCACCCCCGCCGACATCACGGCGATGGGCGAGATGTGTCAGTGGTACAACGCTCAGTACGCCACGCTGCGCTTACAGATCGACAGGTTGCAGACCAACCGGATCGACGACGTCACCGGCAGGGACGATGACTACTCCCGAGGCAACATCCAGCAGCAGGTCGACATCGTCTCCGGCAACATCGGCCAGGCCGTGGACTTCCTGGGACCTCGCGTCCAGTCACTGAGCCAGCCGCAGACCCCATTCGGTGACCACTACTTTGCCGTCTACAAGGGTGAGGCTTTCTTCAAGCTCTGGGAGCAACTGGCCAATGTCAACAACGGCATCCTGGCGCACCAACCCGACTGGTTCACCGGCCCGTCGGTGCAGAAGGCAAAGCGCTGGGGCTCCGACATTCACCGGGCGCACGTATGCGACAAATGAGACCCAGATGCGGGAGTGGAGGAACGATGGCGGCTCGGCGACGTAGATCAGGCCTTGTTGCGGCGATTTTGGCCATCGCCGGCCTCGCGTTGGCCCCGGCGGCATCGGCAGACGCGACCGACAGCCTGAGGGCTGCTATACCAGCAGCACGCGCATCGGTCTGCGGAGTGACGCGTTCCGACCCACTGATCGACCAAGTGGCCATGGAAATCACTGAATCGACCGACAAACACATCAACTTTGCGTCTCGATCTGTTCCATTCGACGACGCGATGCTGTTGCTGAAGGACATCGGATACGTCGGCGCCACCAAGGCAAAAATCTTGTCGGGCGCAGCGCCGACCGCGGCCGACTCGATCAAGGCATTGTTGCTGCAGGGCTCCGCTCCACTCGCGGATGGCTTTGCGGTACTGCCGAATTGTTCGTTGAACGCCTACGGCGTCGCCACCAAGTACAACGCCAGGAAGGACGTCGTCATCGCCACCGCCGTTCTGGCTGGTTGAGAGAGACCCGTTCGTATGCAGGGCCTGTGGAAGGAGCCATGTGAAGCGATTTCAACCGATGGCGGTCGTCGTGGTTGCCGGCCTCGCCGGCTTGGCATATGCGCCGGCGGCGCACGCCGAAGACACCGTGAGGTACGACATCTTCTCCGATTCGGTCGGGCAATTGGCCGGTGTCGAATACCGGGACACCTCGGGTAAGCACTTGATCCAGGACGTGCCCCTGCCGTGGACGTTGACGGTGCCGGTGGTCGATGCAAAAAGTCCGACTGCTGACGGTGCCGAACTGCGAGCCGACTGGCGACCTAATTTCCGGACGGCGGCGACCGTGGCACGAGTCTTGCAGGGTCACTTCGTGACTGTCCGCATCATGAGAGGAAACGACGTGCTCTGCGAGAGCATCCTCGATGTAGGAAATGCCACGTGCTACGGCAGTGTGCCGCACACCGCGGAGAACGAATCGTCACCGGGAAACCTGCCGTGACGGGGCGACTGGGTAGCACCGCTCGACGGCTGGGTAGTTGGCTGGCGGTGTCCGCGTGCATGAGTGGGCTGGTCCTCGCCACGTCGCCCGTGACGAACGCGGAGCCGGATACCGGTGATCCGGCCAGTCCGTTTCCAGTGACCAACTTGATCATCGGCTCCTACGAGAAGGTCAAGTACGACGACTACTTCACCAGTAGTTCCGGAGGCGTGTGGTTCTCTACCCCACTCGGGCTGAACTGCGGCATCTGGGATCGTGGGGCGTTCGCCTGCACGGGGGATATCCGTGGCGCACCTGAAGGCTCCACGAACGTCGTCGGGTGGGTGAGCGGACAGATTCGCATGCGTTGGGACCCGTCATTCACCATTCTGATGCCACCGGGAAGGGCGGAGCGCGACCTACCGCCGCGACATTTCATCGAGTACAACGGGACTCGATGCGCCACCATGGCCGATACCAGCACGTACTGCCAGCGCGGTGCGTTCAGGTTCTTCATCACGCCCACCCGTACCTGGCTGGCCCCGCCGTGACGGATGTTGTTTGTCACGGATGCGTTGAAGTAGTTGGCGGACAAGTTCTTTCGTCTGAACGTTCCTTGGATTCCTTGCATGTAGATGGGAGACACTGATGGATAGCCTCACGAGGTTGACGATCGGAACGCTGGTGGCTGCGACCGTTGGTTTGATTTCCAGTCCGCTGGGCCATGCCGACCATAACGACCCCCTGACTCCTCTGACGCCCGGCGAGACCCAGTATCTGGACCAACTACGTAAGGTGTTCGCGGCCAAGCACGACCCCGTCGCATTCCGCAGCGACGGCGAGCTATTGACCCTTGGGGAATTCGCTTGCGACAAGGCTAAGGCGGGTCAAATCGGGTACGGGGCCACATTCCAAACGCCGGCGGTAACTCAGCTGGCATTAATCTACCTGTGCCCGTGAGGGCCGGAGCGCATCTCCTAGAGAACGGAATCGCCATGCGAATGGGTGCATTGACGACTGGTTGCGCCGCAGTCGGAGTAGCGCTCGGGCTGCTGAGTTCGCCTGTGGCCCAAGCGGACTGGACGCCGTCACCGTCGGCCGGAGACGCCGACTTTGTGCGCAAAGTACAGGCCATGGGCTTCATTCAGGGTTATGACAACCTGGTCAGCATCGCGGCATCGGCGTGTTACTACTTTTACCGCGGCCGCGATGCCGACGAGATAGAAGCGCGCATCGTCCGCTACACCATGGTCGATCCGCCGGCTCAGGGCCATCCGTTCTTGGTGCTGGCCGTCAACACGTATTGCCCACAGTTCGCTGACCGCGTCGCTCCCTGAGTCGCTTTGGGCATCTGCCCCGAATCGCATTGGGGTAGAGCAGATTCGGACTCAGGAGCTCACGTGGGAGCCCTGATCGCCGCGCGGACCTCGTCGACGACGATCTCCGGCTGCCCCAAGGCGGCGAAGTGTCCACTCTTGCTGGCGGTGCTGTAGTAGCGCAGATCGGTGAAGCGGGTGCGCACCAGCGTTCGCTGGTGGTCACGGTCTTCTTGGGGAACGCGTGTACGCCGAGGGCACGGTGACTTAACCGAGGCCCCCGAAAGCGGCCAGGGACTCCCAATACGGCTGGGCCGACGAGGTTGCGGTGTTGGTCAGCCCGTAGAGCATCACGTTGTCGAGAACGCTAGTCTCGTCTTCCTGCATGCAAATTCGGATATTGAATGAACGATTGTTATTGGTTGCGGCGCAATCGGGCACTGAGCGAAAAGCTCGCCTAACCCTTCCCCCGAAGCGGGTTACGGTTGCCCGGTAGTCGCCGGCGTCTCAATACCCGTGGGCGCAACGGCCGACGACGGTGGGCCGGGCTCGAGGCCCTGTGCGGTCGCTGCGGTGGGCATGTCCGAGGTGGGTGCGTCGGTGGCTGATTCGTTCTGTAACTCGGGCAGGTGTGGCTGCGGGGTGGCGACTGTTGCCGGCGTATCGGCTGCTGATCCGTTTGGTGCAACGATATGTTGCGTTCCGAGACCGTCGACCACCTTTTGCATTCCGTTGAAGAACTTTGCGTCGATGTCGACATTGGGTGTGAGGCCGTTCGTCCCGGCGGTGCCACCCGAACCCGATGGAGAGTCGGGGACGGCCACCAATGCAGTTCGCGGGATGATGTCGGTGTCGCCCGTCGTCGACCCCTTCGTGGGTGGTGGAGAAGTTGCTCCGACGACGATCCAGGCACCGATCAGGTACGCGATCACCGCAATGCCAAATGCCGGAGTCCGGGCGCCGCGAAGGCACCACTGCCATCGCGGCTCACGGGATACGAACAGGTCGGTACCGAGCTCGGGAATCCGGGGCGCTCGACTCTCGCGGGTGAGTCGCTCGCGAGAGGCCGCCACCACGTGGCGTGCTCGCGAGATCAGGGCGTCACGCGGCACGGTGCAACGGTTGCCAACCTTCGTGAGTTTCGAGGTGGCAGGTAGCGCGTGCGCCGGCCGATGTTGTCGATCGTCGCCCTTCACCGCCGCACGACCTCTCTGGCCGCCAGTATGGTCTGGCGCAGCGATCTCAAGCGGTCGTCGAGATGCCTTGGCTGACTTGGGGTGCCGGGAGTTCCAAAGTAACGCTCTTGCCGAATCGCGTGGTGGATGAATTCGCGCACCGTCTCGACCAGGAGTGATTCCTCGAGAGCGAGGGCGGTTGTCATGTCGACCTTTCAATGCATTGCCGACGGGTGGCAGCTGGTGTGGCTCGCTCGGCGTCGAGGTCAAGGGCCGATGACGGTACGGCGAGCCCAGCTTAGTTTCTAACATAAATTAAACGATGGATCAATGACAAACGACCCCCGGTTAAGGCGGGCTGGGTCGCCGACCGCTTCGGTACCTCGGGGTGGACGCTCCGCCGTCCCCGGCTGCGCAACTTCTGTCTGATATTGAGGGCGTGGAGCGCAATCGCGCCTGCGCGAAACTCCGTGCAGGACGACTCGGCCCTGATGCGCTATTCGTCGTTAGCGACGGCTATGCGCGGCCGTCATCAGAACGAACCCCTGACCGGACAGATGCCCTGAACCGATCGGCTGGCGAAATTTAGGGCCGAACTCATGGTCCAGTCGGGATGCGTCGACTTGACCTGCTGGGCGGCGTCCCAGAGCGAGCCACCGTTGGGCGGTGCCATGAGCTGGCACACAGCGTGACCCTCCTGGATTGCTTGAGCACCGCCAATAACGATGCCGTCGTCGGCGAGCGTTTGGAGAAAGACCGGGTAATTGATATCGGCGTGTGCCGGCACCGCAAGTGCGACCATGAACGGTAAAGCGGCGATCGCCGCAGACTTCTTCCACATGGTGACGATCCTACGACCGACAACGGCGTAATCGGAAGGAGTGTGCCCGATCCGCCAGGATCGCCCATTCTTATTTCCTTACCACTGCGTCGATTGCGCAGCCAGGCGCGCGGCCGCGTGCTCGCCCCAAGCGACCGCGGTGTTCTGCCTGGTCTGGGACAGGTAGTCACCGGAGGACTGGATGCGATCGGATTCGTCTATGCCGGACACGAATTCGCCGATTGTGCGATAGACGCCCTGCGGAGGGTGAGGAGGGCTGTCTGCCAGCGGCGAACATATGTGCAGTCGATGTCGCCGAGGTCGGGAAATGCAGACGATGAGAGTTGTGTTTGGCGCTTTGGCCATTGTGACTGCGGTGTTGGCGGCGTTGGGTTCATCGACGATGTTTTGAGATCAGGCCTCCGATGTCTCGTCGCGTGTTAACGTACGTTCTCAAGAGGCAATCGGGTTGCGCCAGGTTGCCCAACGCGATGTCGGATTCTTCGGTGATCTCCTGAATGCATAGTCCTGGAACGCCTTTCGTGGCGATCAAGGTGTGGCCAGCATCCAGTAGGGGGCGGCGGGTCCGTTGCCTCTGACGTCGGTACGCGTCGCGGGTTTCTCGTCCTTGGTCACACCAAGTTTGTTCGTCATGAGTGCCATCGCATTCTCGAACGCAAATTCGAAATCACTCGACCCCACCTGAGCAGCGGGGCGGTGCAGGCATGGACGGCTGTTGCTCGACGGCGGACCGGTAGCTGGCGATCAGAATTTCACTATTGAAAGTACTCAGCGATGGTTACGCTCCGAGCATCGCCCTACCCAAATATGGCTTCAACAAAGGTCATAGGTTGCCTGCTCTGCAGGTGGGGATCTCGAACGTGGACTGCAGACAAGGAGCGCCATGACTGTGCGCGATGCATTGCTCGCGGGTGCTGGAACGGGTTCTTTGGGCACGACTATGGCTGCACGTCACGACTTCGGATGCACGTCCTACGGACCCATCGCAGCGTCCATCTAAAACTAACAACTTAAGGTGTTGACTAGTCTGCGTGGCGCGATCTTTAATCTAATGACTTGAGATTTGTCGGCGCGTGCCGTCGGTCTGTGACACCATGTTTAGGGGCAGCGATGGCTGAGCGTGAGACCGAGTCCGCCTCGTGGGGAACGCCCCGCGAGATGAATGAACTCGAAGCCACGATGTGGCGGGCCGGAAAACACCCGGAGAGCTCGACGCAGGGCGCGGTGATGGAGGTGCTCGACGGCACCCCGGCATGGTCGGATGTCCGTCAGCTCCACATCGACGGACTCCAGACCTATACGCGATTTCGTCAGCGCGTTGTGGAGCCGGCACTTCCGGTTGGGCCGCCGGCCTGGGTCGACGACGAAGATTTCGATCTCGACAATCACCTGTCGCGGGTCCGGCTCTCAGGGCCGGGCACCACCCGTCAGCTTCTGGACGTGGCGCGGGACTTGGTGATGATCGAGCTGGACCGCACGCGGCCACCTTGGACAGCTACGTTCGTCGAGGGCCTCGAAGGCGGCGGCTCGGCCTATGTCATCGTGGTTCACCACAGCCTGATGGACGGTCACGGCAGTGTGCAACTGCTGTCGGATTTGCACTCCCGCAGTCGATCCGACGCACCGGGGAATGCGGAGTTCCGTCGGACCAGCCGTACGGATCCCCTTCGGCTGGCTGTGGACCAGGCGGTGTCTAGGGCATTGGGCGTACCGAAGTTCGCGGGTCGGGCTGTGTCGGAGGTGATCGGTGCGGTGCATCGTGGGCCATTGGAGGCGGCGCGCTTCGTCTCTTCGGCAGGTCGGGTTGCCACGCCTCCTGTCAGCGAGGCCGCTGAACTCCTCAAAGGCGGCTCTCGTGCCCGGTGGCGGTTCGAGGTCATGGACTGCTCGTTGGCTGATTTGAAGGCCGCGGGTAAGGCCGCCGGTGGAACGATCAACGATGCCTACATCGCCGGCATCATCGGCGGCCTGCGGATCTACCACGAGAAGCGCGGTAAGGATATCGGTGACATCACCATCAACATGCCGGTGTCGCTGCGCAAGGCCGGTGATCCACAGGGCGGCAACAAGTTTGTCACCGCGTTCCTGCAAGCTCCCTCGTCGGTAGCCGATCCCGCGCAACGAATTGCGCGACTCCGAGAGATCGTCAGCAGGCACAGCGCAGAGCCGGCGCTGGACATGTTCGGAGTCCTTCTGCCGGTGATGAATCGGGCGCCGTCGGCAGTCCTGGCACCGCTGTTCAACAACCTGCAAACCCGCACCGATCTGACCATCAGCAACGTGCCGGGGATGAAATCGCAGGTGAAGTTCGCCGGCGCGGCGGTGACCGGAATCTACTACCTGGCTCCTTTGCCCGGCTGTGCCGTCATGTCAGTTCTGTTCTCGTACAACGGCGTCTGCAACATCGGGATCAACTGCGACGAAGAGCTGTTCGGCACCGGCGGCGAACTCCTGGAGTGTCTTCAGGCGGGCATGGACGAGGTACTCGACCTCCGGCACAGCGCGCAGCCGAAGTCATGAATGCACAGAACAGGGACGCGTCGTTGTTCATCGGCGGCCGATTCCGCCCCTCCGACAAGGTGATTCCGGTTCTCGAAGCCTCGACCGGGGAGCCGCTGGGTGACGGGGCGTCCGCCACCGAGACCGACATTGATGACGCGGTGACGGCCGCGCATGGCGTGTCGGCGCAACAGTGGCGCGATGCCGACCCGGGTGAGCGTGCCGCCACGCTCAAGCGGTTCTCCAGGGCCCTGGGCGCCCGAGCAGAGGAGACCTCGCGGCTGGTCAGTCGCGAGAACGGAATGCCGATCACGTTGTCCCGCTTGGTCAACGGGATGTTCCCGGCCGCATTGGTGGGCTACTACGCCAAGCTGATCTCCGACTGGCAGCCTGAAGAGACTCGGCCGGCGCTGATCGGACACACGATCGTGCGCAAGGAACCACTCGGTGTGGTCGGGGCCATCACGCCGTGGAACTATCCGCAGGCCCTGTCGATCATGAAGATCGCGCCGGCCCTGGCCGCGGGCTGTCCCGTCGTGCTGAAGGCTGCGCCGGAAACCGCCTTGGACGCAATGATCTTTGCCGAGGCAGCCGTGGAGGCCGATCTTCCGGCGGGTGTCCTCAACATCGTCCCCGGTGATGCTGCGGCTGGTGCCCACTTGGTCAGCCATCCGGGCACCGACAAGGTGGCGTTCACCGGTTCGGCCACGGCAGGCCGTGCCATCGGTGCGGCGTGTGGTCACTTGATTCGGCCGGTGACACTTGAGCTGGGCGGTAAATCTGCGGCGATCATCCTGGACGATGCAGACCTCGACGCCACCATTACTGGCTTGCGTGCGGCGTCGTTCGTCAACAATGGGCAGACCTGTCATCTGAGTTCGCGGATTCTGGTGCCGCGTTCGCGCTATGCCGAGTTCGTCGACGCGATCGCAGCGCTGGCTGACGGCCTGTCGGTGGGCGATCCGCTCGACGAGACCACCGAGATCGGTCCGCTGGTCAGTGCCGCACAGCGGCGTCGCGTCCTCCAATGTATCGACATCGGCAAGGCCAGTGGCGCGAAACTTGTTGCGGGTGGCGGAGTTCCGGATGACAGGCCGCGGGGTTGGTTCGTCTCGCCCACGGTGTTCGCCGATGTGCAGAACTCCGACCGCATCGCGCAGGAGGAGATCTTCGGGCCGGTCGTTGCCATCATCGGTTACAACGACGACAGCGAGGCAGTGCAGATCGCCAACGACAGCCGGTTCGGCCTGGCGGGTACCGTCTGGTCACAGGACACCGAGCGAGCCACCGACATCGCCCGGGCCATCCACACCGGCTCCATCGGAGTGAACGCCTACGAGCTCGACATGCGTTCCCCGTTCGGGGGCGTGAAGGACAGCGGGCTGGGACGGGAACTGGGTCCTGAGGGCCTCGACGCCTATCGGACCACCAAGTCGATCTACCGCGTGGGCCCGCCCGGCGGGTCCGACTGAATTCGATGCCGAGCTGACTCAGAGGGTGTCACGCGCGGGGCAGTGCGAGGCATCGCCCTGATCGCACGTGCAGAAGGCGGAATGCTGCTGGTCGCCTCGTTGGCCAGCAACATTGCGTGTGTCGCTGCGTGTGCCAGAGACGATCGAGGCCGCTCCGGCGGTCACGCTCATCAGCAACTCGATCGGCTTTGCCGACTGCAGTAGGGCAACAGCTTCATGCACTGTAATCAAGCGGTTTACCATGCTGACCGTCCGGAGCGTTGCATTGCTGTGCGTATCTCGATTCGTCCTCGATGACTGTCGCACAGTACCGACGCCAGCGTCAATACCGCAAACTATGCACGTCGCCCGGGTGAGTGCCGACCGGCGATCAGCGCGCCTTACTGAATCTCTCCGGAAGATCCTGGTACTCCTCGCGAATCGCTCGCTTGTCGAGCTTGCCACTAGGCATCCGGGGCAGCGGATCGGGGCGCAGGACGACGTAGCGCGGCACTTTGTAGTCCGACAGCAGCTTCTCGCAGTGCGCGATGATCGCGGACTGATCGAGACTCTCGTGCCCGGCGGCAGGGGTGATGATCGCGGCCGGCGTCTCGCCCCATCGGTCATCCAGGGCAGGGATGACGGCGACCTCCGCCACGCCGTCGAGGGTGGCGATGGTCTGCTCGAGTTCCACGGGCGAGATGTTGATGCCGCCGGAGATGATCAGGTCCTTGAGTCGGTCGGCGAAGGTGATGCGGCCCTGCTCGTCGCTGCGGCCGATGTCCCCGCTGTGCAGCCACCCGTTGCGGAAGGCAGCGGCAGTGGTGGCCGGATCGTTCCAATAGCCGGGGGTGACCCCGGGCCCGCGCACCACGAGCTCACCCGGTTCACCTGGTGCAGCGAGGGTCCCGTCCTCGTTCATCACCCGGACCTCAGTGAAGATCGAGCCCGGACCACACGAGTCGGGATGCTCGAGTGCCTCGGACTTGAGCGTTGCGGTGGCCACCCCGCCCGCCTCAGTCATGCCGTAGATCTGCCGGAGCAGGACCCCCTTGTCGGCCCACCGGCGCAGCAGTTCCACTGGCACGGCGGCGCCGCCGATGATCGCGGACTGCAGGGACGTGAGGTCAGCGGTCTCGAATTCCGGAGCGCGGGAGAGCGATTCGAAGATCACCGGCACCCCGAACAGCGTTTGGACGCCGTACTTCTCGATCAGGGACACGGCCCGCGAGGCCTTGAGTTCCGGCTCGACGATCAGGGTTCCACCCAGCACAGTGGTGATCAGCACGCCGTAGACCAGGCCCGGGGTGAATGCCAGAGGCAGCACCAGCAGCGACACGGCTCCGGGCCGGAACCCCTCTTCTGTCAGGGTTCGCTCCAACACGATGCCCAGCAGCGTCGCGTTGGTCAGGATCACGCCCTTGGAAAGACCGGTCGAGCCGCTGGTGAAGACGATCGCGATCGGGTCGTCCGCCGCGGTGTCGATGCGGAAGTCGTCAGGCTCGCCGCCGCGTAGTGCCTCGGCGGCGTCGAAGCCGAGCACGCCGAACTCGGTGCCGCCGGCACTGGCTTCCGTGGCGGCAGCCAGCTGCGTGGGTCCTGCGAACAGCATGCTCAGCCCGGCGTCGTCGGCGACCTTCCGGATCTCGGCGGGCTTCAGCCGGGCGTTGAACGGCACCAGGACGGCTCCCGCCTTGATGACCGCCAGAGCGATCACCGGCCACTCGATCACGTTGGGGGACAAGACCCCGACCCGGTCTCCGGGATTGATACCGGTGTCGGCGAGGTGCCGCGCCAATCGGCTGGACCAGTGCTGCAGTTCGCCATATGTCAGTTCGTCGTCACCTACGCGGAGCGCGGTGGTCTCGCCTTTGGTGCGCGCCCACCAATTCAGTGCTGACCCAACGGTTGCGGCCATGTTCCTCCTGCCTATGTCGTGGAAGTATCAGACCGTCGCGGGTGACCCGAAGACGGTGGAGCTGACGAGCGGGGCCATCGGACCGCCGATCAGCAGTGAAATATCTGCTCCGGTAACCGGGTTGGGCGTTCCGCCCCGGATCTGCCGCACCGATTCGACCACCAGCCCGATGCCGTGCACGAATCCCTCCGCGATGTTGCCGCCCGCCGTGTTGATCGGCAGGGTGCCACCGCCGACGGTGAGGTTGTCGACGGTCATGAACTCCCCGGCGGCCGGGCCGGCCGGGCAGAGGCCGTGGTCGATCATGGCGGCCACCGCCGGACCGGTGAAATTCTCGTAGACCTGTGCGACTCCGACATCGGACGGACTGATCCGGGCGCCGTCCC
>Ga0207671_10005401_pt1 | contig 11770 bp, 7 predicted proteins | sample KBSC24metaG_FD_184352 | JGI IMG/M metagenome (GOLD analysis project Ga0207671, IMG submission 184352) | Corn rhizosphere microbial communities from Kellogg Biological Station, Michigan, USA - KBS C2-4 metaG (SPAdes) (version 2) | ecosystem: Host-associated > Plants > Roots > Rhizosphere > Soil... | reverse complement strand
GAGAGCGAAGTGCGGGCGCACGCCGCGCTCGGTGAAGAAGCGGCTGGTCTCGGACAGGGCCTCGCAATGGCGGCGGACGATCATCGTCTCGTGGGCGAGCCGCTCCGGCGCGATCTCCGCCTCGCCCGCCAGCGGATGCCCGGCGGACAATGCCAGGCCATAGCCCTCGGTGACGATGGCGCGCTCCGCGAAGCGATCCGCGCCGCGCTCGACCAGCGTGAGCGCCAGGTCGATCCGGCCCCGGGCGAGATGGCCGGCCAGCTCGCGCTCGGTGCCGAACAGCAGTTCGAAGCGGTGCGTCCGGCCCGGCCGCGCCTGCGCGATCGCCGCTGCGACGAGCGCGGCGGGCACGCTGCCGAGCGCGCCCAGCCGCAGCGGGGGCAGCGTGGTCGCCAGCCCCATCTCCTGCGTGGCGACGTTGAAGTCGCGCTCGATGCGGCGCGCATGGGGGAGGAAGCGCGCGCCCGCGTCGGTCAGCTCGATGCGCTGGTTGGAGCGGACGAACAGCGGATGGCCCAGCTCCCGCTCCAGCTTGGCGATGCCCACCGACAGGGTCGGCTGCGAGACGTTGCACGACATGGCCGCGCGCGAGAAATTGCCCTGGTCCACCACGGCGAGGAAATAGCGGAGCAGGTAGCGATCGAGCATCGGACAGGGCCTTCGCGCATAGGGAGCGGTGATCCCGCTCCCGCAGGTGCATAGATACAGTCTATGGCGTCCATGCCGAGAGTTCAATTTTCGAGAATCGGGCGAAGGCGCTAGAAGAGGCCGGACAGGAGAGATGCCGTGACCGATTTCGACTTCGCGCTGGGTGAGGAAGCGGACATGATCCGCGATAGCACGGCGCGCTTCGCCGCCGACCGGATCGCGCCTCTGGCCGCCGAGATCGACGAGAAGGACTGGTTCCCGCGCGAGCTCTGGCCGGAGATGGGCGCGCTCGGCCTGCACGGCATCACCGTCGAGGAGGACTATGGCGGGCTCGGCCTCGGCTATCTCCAGCATGTCGTGGCGCAGGAGGAGGTGGCCCGCGCCTCGGCCTCGATCGGCCTGTCCTACGGCGCGCACTCCAATCTCTGCGTCAACCAGATCCGTCGCTGGGGCAATGACGCGCAGAAGGCGAAATATCTGCCCAAATTGGTGTCCGGCGAGCATGTCGGCAGCCTCGCCATGTCGGAGGCGGGCGCCGGCTCCGACGTCGTCTCGATGAAGCTCAAGGCCGAGCGGAAGGGCGATCGCTACGTCCTCAACGGCACCAAGTTCTGGATCACCAACGCGCCTTACGCCGACACGCTGGTGGTCTATGCCAAGACCGGCGAGGGATCGAAGGGCATCACCACCTTCCTGATCGAGAAGGACATGAAGGGCTTCGCGATCGGCCAGAAGATCGCGAAGGTCGGCATGCGCGGATCGCCCACCGCCGAGCTGGTGTTCGACGAGTGCGAGGTGCCCGAGGAGAATGTGATGGGGCCGCTCGACGGCGGCGTCGGCGTGCTGATGTCGGGCCTCGATTACGAGCGCACCGTGCTCTCCGGCATCCAGCTCGGCATCATGCAGGCCTGTCTTGACGTGGTGCTGCCCTATGTCCGCGAGCGCAGGCAGTTCGGCAAGCCGATCGGCGCCTTCCAGCTGATGCAGGCCAAGATCGCCGACATGTATGTCGCGCTCAATTCGGCGCGGGCCTATGTCTATGCGGTGGCGCGGGCGTGCGACGCGGGGCGGACGACCCGCTTCGACGCGGCCGGCGCGATCCTGCTGGCGAGCGAGAATGCGATGAAGACGGCGCTGGAGGCGGTGCAGGCGCTGGGCGGTGCCGGCTACACCAAGGACTGGCCGGTGGAACGCTACATGCGCGACGCCAAATTGCTCGACATCGGCGCCGGCACCAACGAGATCCGCCGCATGCTGATCGGCCGCGAGCTGATCGGAGCCGGCGCGTGAGGGCCTTCTTGAACACCTCCCCGGAACGGGGAGGGGGACCATGCGAAGCATGGTGGAGAGGCGGGCGCGTTAGCGCCCGGCTTCGCCGGTCGCCCCCTCCACCACCCGCTGCGCGGGCGGTCCCCCTCCCCGTTCCGGGGAGGTATTGATGACCGCGCCCGTCCTCGACACCAAGCTCCTCCCCGACAGCGAGGCCTTCCGCGCCAATGCCGCGCACAACCGCGCGCTGGTGGAGACCCTGCGCGGCACCGTCGCCACCAGCGCGCAGGGCGGTTCCGAAAGCGCCCGCGCGAAGCATGTTTCCCGGGGGAAACTCCTGCCGCGCGACCGGGTGGAGGGTCTGCTCGATCCCGGCGCGCCTTTCCTGGAGATCGGCCAGCTCGCGGCCAACGGCCTCTATGGCGACGAGGTGCCCGGTGCTGGCCTGATCGCCGGCATCGGCCGCGTCTCCGGCCGGCAGGCGATGATCGTCTGCAACGACGCGACGGTGAAAGGCGGCACCTATTACCCGCTCACCGTGAAGAAGCATCTCCGCGCGCAGGAGATCGCGATCGAGAACCGGCTGCCCTGCGTCTATCTGGTCGACAGCGGCGGTGCCAACCTGCCCAACCAGGCCGAGGTCTTCCCCGATCGCGAGCATTTCGGCCGCATCTTCTACAACCAGGCCAACATGTCGGCGCTCGGCATCCCGCAGATCGCTTGCGTGATGGGCAGTTGCACGGCGGGCGGCGCCTATGTGCCGGCCATGTCCGACGAGACGGTGATCGTGCGCAACCAGGGCACCATCTTCCTCGCCGGCCCGCCTCTGGTGCAGGCGGCGACGGGCGAGGTGATCTCGGCCGAGGATCTCGGCGGCGGCGACCTGCACGGCCGCAAGTCCGGCGTGGTCGATCATGTCGCCGAGAATGACGCGCATGCGCTGACCATCGTGCGCGACATCGTCTCGACGCTGCGGCCGGCGCCGGCGATCGACCTCAACCTGCGCGAGCCGCGCGCACCGAAATTCTCGGCCGACGAGCTGTACGGCATCGTGCCGCAGGACGTGCGCGCGCCCTACGACGTGCGCGAGGTGATCGCGCGGATCGTCGATGGATCGGAATTCCATGAATTCAAAGCGCTTTACGGCACGACCCTGGTATGCGGCTTCGCCCATATCTGGGGCATGCCGGTCGCGATTCTTGCGAACAATGGTGTGCTGTTCTCCGAAAGTGCCTTGAAAGGCGCGCATTTTATCGAGCTCGCCTGCCAGCGGCGTATCCCATTGCTGTTCCTGCAGAACATTTCGGGCTTCATGGTCGGTGGCAAGTATGAGGCCGAAGGCATTGCCAAGAACGGCGCCAAGCTGGTGACGGCGGTGGCGACCGCGCAGGTGCCCAAGGTCACGGTGCTGATCGGCGGCAGCTTCGGCGCGGGCAATTACGGCATGTGCGGCCGCGCCTACCAGCCGCGCTTCCTGTTCACCTGGCCGAACGCGCGCATCTCGGTGATGGGCGGCGAGCAGGCGGCGAGCGTGCTGGCCACCGTCCACCGCGACGCCGCGACATGGACGCCCGCGCAGGCCGAGGCCTTCAAGGCGCCGATCCGCCAGAAATACGAGGATGAGGGCAATCCCTATTACGCCACCGCACGGCTGTGGGACGACGGCATCATCGACCCCGCCCAGACCCGCGACGTGCTGGGCCTCGCCTTCGCCGCGACGCTGAACGCGCCGGTGCCGGACGCGGCGCGCTTCGGCGTGTTCCGGATGTGAGGGGGCGGCGGACGCCGCTTTCATTCCTCCCCGAGCTTGCCTCGGGGAGGGGGACCGCCCGGCACAGCCGGGTGGTGGAGGGGCAGGCGCGACCGCGCTTCCTCGACAATGCCCCGGAGCACGGCCTCAAGATCGCGCAGAACCTCGACGGCCGGCACGCGCATCGTGGCGATGCCTCTGGAACTCAGCCAGATATCGCGCCGCGCATCGCGCTCCGGCCGATCGCCTCGCGAATGGGCCTCGCCATCGATCTCGATCGCAAGCTGTGCGTCGCTGCAATAGAAATCGAGACTATATTCGCCCGTCGGATGCTCGCGGCGAAACTTGAGGCCGCCGGGCCGGGTTCGCAATGCTTGCCAGAGCAAAATCTCTGGAAAGCTCATGTCCTTCCGGCGTTTGCGCGCCGTGCGAACGGCCTGGGCACTCGGCGTCGGCGATCGATCCTTCAACATCGCGCAGGCCCCTCCACCGTGCTTCGCACGGTCCCCCTCCCCGAGACAAGCTCGGGGAGGAATTGAGAGAGACACCATGATCACCTCCCTCCTCATTGCCAATCGCGGCGAGATCGCCTGCCGGGTCATCCGCACCGCGCGGGCGCTCGGCATCCGCACCGTCGCCGTCTATTCGGATGCCGACGCGCAGGCGCTGCACGTCCGCTCGGCCGACGAGGCGGTGCATATCGGGCCGTCGCCGGTGCGCGAAAGCTATCTGCTGGGCGACCGGATCATCGCGGCGGCCCGGCAGACCGGGGCGCAAGCGATCCACCCCGGCTACGGATTCCTCAGCGAGAATGCCGCGTTCGCGCAGGCCGTCATCGACGCCGGGCTGGTGTGGGTCGGGCCGAAGCCGTCCTCGATCACCGCCATGGGCCTCAAGGATGCCGCCAAGACACTGATGCAGGAGGCCGGCGTGCCGACTACGCCCGGCTATCTCGGCGACGACCAGTCGCCCGATCGGCTCCGGGCCGAGGCGGACCGGATCGGCTATCCCGTCCTCATCAAGGCGGTCGCGGGTGGCGGCGGCAAGGGCATGCGCAAGGTGGATGCGGCGGCCGATTTCGCCGATGCCCTGCTCTCCTGCCAGCGCGAGGCGGCGTCCAGCTTCGGCAACGATCAGGTGCTGCTGGAGAAATGGGTCACCAACCCGCGCCATATCGAGGTGCAGGTGTTCGGCGACACGTACGGCAACGTCGTCCACCTGTTCGAACGCGACTGCTCGCTCCAGCGCCGCCACCAGAAGGTGATCGAGGAAGCGCCCGCGCCCGGCATGGACGCGGCGACGCGCGCGGCGATCTGCGAGGCGGCGGTGCGCGCGGCCAAGGCGGTCGACTATGTCGGCGCCGGCACCATCGAGTTCATCGCCGACGGCTCCGAAGGCCTGCGCGCGGATCGCATCTGGTTCATGGAGATGAACACCCGCCTCCAGGTCGAGCATCCCGTCACCGAGGAGATTACCGGGCAGGATCTCGTCGAATGGCAATTGCGCGTCGCCAGCGGAGAGCCGCTGCCCAGGCGGCAGGAGGAGCTCGGCATCGATGGATGGGCGATGGAGGCGCGCCTCTATGCCGAGGATCCGGCGAAGGGGTTCCTGCCGTCGATCGGCCGGCTGGACCATTTCGAACTGGGCGACGGCCCGGGCGGTCGCATCGATACCGGCGTGTATGAGGGAGCCGAAATCTCACCCTTCTACGATCCGATGATCGCCAAAGTCATCGCCCATGGTGGTGACCGCGACGAGGCGCGCGAGCGGCTGCGCGCGATGGTGTCCGAGACGGTGGTCTGGCCGGTCCGGACCAACGCCGCCTTCCTCGCCAAGGCGCTGGCCCATCCCCAGTTCGTCGCGGGCGGTGTTGATACGGGGCTGATCGGGCGCGACGGCGAGGCGATGACGACGCCCCCGACGCCGTCGGAAGAGGCGCTGTCCTGGGCCGCGACGGACCTGGTGCAGGCCTGTCCGCAGCACGGCTTCCGCCTCAACGCGGCCCCGCGGTCGGCCGCCCGCTTTCTGCTGGATGGTCAGCCCATCCTCCTGTCGCTCGATGGCGCGGGGGTCGAATCTCCACGATCCTCGGTGCTGGTCAGCGAGCAGGGCCAGACCTGGCAGCTGACGCCCTGGCGGGCCGGCGGCGCGGCCGGTGCGGACGCCTCGGACGGCGCGATCCTCTCGCCCATGCCGGGCCGCATCATCGCGGTCTCGGTGACCGCCGGCGCGGCGGTGGCCAAGGGCCAGAAGCTCCTCACGCTGGAAGCGATGAAGATGGAGCACAGCCTCGTCGCGCCCTTCGACGGCATCGTGGCCACGCTCGATGCGATCGAGGGCGGGCAGGTGAGCGAAGGCGCGCTCCTCGCGAAGATCGAGAAGGCCGACGCCGGCTGACGGCAAGCCGCCGTCTCCCGCGATCCCGCATAGTCCAGCTGACAGCAGCCTTCCGGTTCCGGCGCCGGCGGGGCCGGCACCCTTGCGTCGACAGGCTCTCGCCGGTCGCGTGCGCCCCGCCATGCCCGCTTGCGAATCAATACAGAGACTAATATAGTCCGTGTTATGATGTTCGCAGGAACGCCGCATTCCGCGCCGCTGCCGGCCGCAGTGGTTCGGACGATGGCGGTCGGCACCCTCAGGCCGGTCATCGAAGGACGAGGGGACGCGCTCCGCGCCGTTTCTCCGGGCGTCCTTCGCTGTGAACCCCCATGTGAAAGGCGAAGACATGACCCAAAGAATCCTCGTGATCGGAACCGGCTTCGCCGGGCTGTGGAGCGCGATCGGCGCTGCCCGCGTGCTGGACCGGGAAGGCCGGTCGGACGCGGTCGAGGTCGCGCTGGTCGGGCCCAAGCCGGAGCTCGCCATCCGCCCCCGCCTCTACGAGGCCGGCGCCGGGGCCTTCAAGGCGCCGCTGGCCGAACTGCTCGAGGTGCTGGGCATCCGCTTCGTCCAGGGCATGGTCGAGACCATCCGTGCCGAAGCGCGTGAAGTCGATATCCGGTCCGACGACGGCGCCGCCGCGACGCTCGGCTATGACCGGCTGGTGGTCGCGACCGGCAGCTCGGTGGTTCACCCGCCCATTCCCGGCCTGGTCGAGCATTGCTTCGATGTCGATCAGCTGGATGGCGCGGCGAGGCTCGAAGCCCATCTCCACGACCTCGCCGCGCAGCCGGACAGCCCGGCGCGCAACACCGTCGTGGTCGCGGGTGGCGGGTTCAGCGGCATCGAGGCCGCGGCCGAGATGCCGGCGCGCCTGCGCGGGATCCTCGGCGAGGACGCCGCCATCCGCGTCGTCATCGTCGAGCGTGCCGACGCCATCGGCCCCGATCTCGGGCCGGGCCCGCGCCCCGTGATCCTCGAGGCGCTCCACGACCTCGGCGTGGAGATGAAGCTCGGCGCCGCGGTCACCGCCGTCGACGCCGACGGCGTCACCACCGGGACCGGCGAGCATATCGCGGCGAAGACCGTGATCTGGATCGGCGGCATGCAGCCCAATCCGCTCGTCCGGCAGATTGCGAGCGAGAAGGACCGGCTGGGCCGCATCCTGGTCGATCGCGATCTGTTCGTGCCGGGGTCGGACGGCATCTTCGCGACCGGCGACGCGGCCTGCGCGGCGACCGACGATGCGGGCCACCACACGTTGATGTCCTGCCAGCATGCGATCGGGCTCGGCCGGTCGGCCGGCCACAATGTCGCGGCCTCGCTGCTGGGCCTGCCGAGCATCCCCTACAGCCAGCCCCATTATGTGACCTGCCTCGATCTCGGCCCGTGGGGCGCTGTCTTCACCGAGGGCTGGGACCGGCAGATCAGGCTGCGCGGCGCCGAGGCGAAGGCGCTCAAGACCCAGATCAACACCCAGTGGATCTATCCGCCCCGGGCCGATCGCGCCGAAGCCTTCGAGCAGGCCGACCCGACCCGGCCCATCGTCGCCTGACGCCCCCGATCCCAAGGAGACAGACATGACATTCCGCACATCCATGAGCGCGGCGCTGCTGGCCGTGGCCAGCCTCTCCGCCGGCTCCGGCGCCACGATCGCCGCGCCGATCCATCCTGCCGATGCCCCGCGCGAGACGATCACCCCGGCCTTCTCGAACCCGATCGCGAACATTCCGGGCAAGAGCCTGATGGCCGTGGTGGTCGCCTATCCGCCGGGCGGCAAGACGCCGCCCCATGTCCACGCCAGGTCCGCCTTCATCACCGGCTACGTGCTGAGCGGCGCGATCCGCAGCAAGGTCGACAACGGGCCGGACCATGTGTTCAAGGCTGGCGAGAGCTGGACCGAGGAACCCGGCGCGCACCACGGCATGAGCGAGAATGCGAGCGCGACCGAGCCCGCCTCGCTGCTCGCCATCTTCGTGGTCGATAGCGACGAGAAGGCGCTGACGACCGTCGTGGACAAGTGACCGACGGCATGCGGGCGCCGCACGGTGCCCGCATGCCCGCCGGTGGGTGGCGTGGCGTACCGATCGTGCCGATCGCGCGCGACCTTGTGGATCATGGCGCCGATTATTAGGGCTGGTGGCATGGCGTATATCGGAAGCGGCGTGGAATATGGGCTGCATTGCCTGCTCTGGCTGGTCGGCTCCCCGGCCGAGCCCGCGAGCAGCCGCGATCTCGCGGAGCTGCAGGGCGTGTCCCCGTCCTTCCTCGCCAAGATCTTCCCCAAGCTGGAGAAAGCCGGCATCGTCCGCGCCTCGGAAGGAATACGGGGCGGCTATGTGCTCGGCCGCCCCGCCGAGGCGATTTCGGTGCTCGACGTCGTCGATGCGATCGAAGGGCGCAAGCCGCTGTTCGAATGCCAGGAGATACGGGGCAAATGCGCGATCTTCGGGGACCGCCCGCCGGGCTGGTCCACCGAGGGCGTCTGCGGGGTCCACACGGTGATGCTGCGGGCCGAGCAGAGCATGCGCGACGCGCTCGCCGCCACGACGGTCGCCGAGCTCGCCAGCCGGGTGGAGCGCAAGGCGCCGGCGGAATTCGCCGACGAGGTCCGCGCCTGGCTGTCCGGCCGGGTGGGGATGCGGGCCGAGGCCCGCAAGGCGGGCGTCGAGCAGGCCCGGCTCGCCCGCGGCAAGGAGGCTTGACGCGCGGCGCGGACAGGCCGGCGGCGGGAGGGGAGCGGACCCTCCCGCCGCCGACGCTGCTCAGAATTCGGCGGTCACGCCGAAGGTGAAGATGCGGCCGCTGGTCGTATAGACTTCCGGCTGCTGCGCCCCGAACACGTTGGCGACCTGCTGGATCGCCTGGTTGGTGAGGTTGATCCCCTCCACCACCACCTTCAGGTGCGGGTTGATGTTGTAATGCGCCTGGAAGTCGACGTTGTTGGTGTCCTTGTAGCCGTCGCCGATATTGCCGATGCCCGATCCGGTGGCGTATTTGCTGCGATAGGCATCGGACACGCGCACGCCCCAGACGCTGTTCTCGTAATAGAGCGTCGCGTTGAACGCCCATTTCGACAGGTTGAACAGCGGCAGCGTGTAGAAGGTATCGACGCCGTTGGTCTGGATGTCGACCTGCTGATGGCCGTCGAACCAGGTGCCGTTGACCGTGGCGCCGAGATGCTTGAGCACGCCGGGCAGGAAGGTGAAATCGTGCTGGAGCGCGACCTCGACACCCTTGATGTTCGCGCCCGGCCCATTGATCGGCTGGCTCACGTCGAACATCGTGTTGGCATCCTCGCCCTGGATCAGCAGGGATAGCGGCAGGCCGGTCTGGCTGTAGGGGATCGACCGGGTCTTGGACGTGATGAAGCTGTCCATATGCTTGTAGAAGAAGCCGATCGAGGCGAAGCCCTCGCCGCCCATATAATATTCGAGCGAGCCTTCCACCGACGTCGCCTTGTAGGGCTTCAGCAGCGGATTGCCGAAGCTGACGCTGCCGCCGTTCGGGCGGGTGGTGATCGATCCGGCCGCTTCCAGGTCGCTCAGCCCGGGCCGGTTGACGTTGCGATCGACGCTGAGGCGGGCGATCAGGTCCTTCGACAGGCTCAGCGCCAGGTTGGCGGCGGGCAGCCAGCCATGGCTGTTGCTCTTCACCGAGACCGGTTCCAGCACCGTCACGCCGTTCACCACGGTGCTCAGGTGGCCGGTCGAGGTGAGGTCCGTCGAATAATAGCGGACGCCGGCATTGGCGCGCAGCCGCATCCCGAACACATAGGTATCGAGATCATATTGGGCGAAGCCGCTCCAGGTCTTCTCGTCGACGCGGAAGTCGGTGCCGGCCTGGAGATATTGCGGCCCGAGCACCCGCGGATCGCCGATCAGGTCGTACACGCCGTCCACGTCGCCGACGATATAGGGGATCTGGGAATCGACCCCGATCACCTCTTTCAGATTGTCCGGGATCGGCGTGTCCTGGTTGTTCGGATTGTGGAAGACCTTGTTGTTATACTGGTAGCCGCTGTTGGTGAAATGCTTGTATTCGCCACCGAACTTGATGGTGGACGTGTCGTTGAACTTCCACGCGCCGGCCAGCTTGCCGTTCGCATAGGTGTTGGTGATGGCGTTTTCCTGCGTGTCGAGGCGCTGGAGGCCCCACTGGCCGGGATCGGTCACGTCGATGCCGTAGGTGTTGGTCGGCTCGCTGGTCGTGTCGTCGAAGCTGAAGCTGCCGGCCTTCGACTCCATGAACACCTTGTCGAATTCCGGCTGGCGGAAGCTGGACCGTTCATAGCCGCCGAGCGCGGTGAAGGTCAGCCGGTCGGTCGCCTTCCAGCTGGCATTGGCGACGCCCTGGTAGAAATCCGTGTGGTTGCGGACGATGTGATGCTCGCTGCGCTGGTTGATGTTGTCGTAGCTCGCCGCCACCAGCGTGTTGTTCACGATCGTGGCGGATTCGATGATCTGCCCGCCGTTGATGGTGCCGCCATTGCCGGCGGTCAGCGCGTTGGTGCCGGCGGCCGCGATCGCGAAATCGTTGCGATAGTCCCACATCCGGCCGTAGAGCAGGTCCACGTCCAGCTTGAAGCGGTCGCCCGGATGATATTGCAGGGCCGAGGTGACGCCCAGCCGGCGGCGGTCGGTCCACCAGCTGGACGGCGATTCCGCCTGCGGCGCGAAGACCTTGCCTGATTCCAGCAGGGCCGCCGTCTGGGGATCGATGTTCGGCCCGATATTGGCCGGGGCGTATTTCACGAAGCCCCAGCCCCAATTGCGATAGCCATATTCGTTGTTCTTGATCTCCGAATAGGCCACCGACACGAGCGCGCCGAAATCGCCCCAGCGATCCGACGCGAGCGCCACCACGCGCGGCGTCACGCCGGACGTCTGGCTGTTGGTCTGGCCCTTGGCGGAGATGACGAACTTGGCGCCCGGATAGTCGAACGGCTTGGCGGTGTAGAGGCCGACGGTGCCGGCGATGCCGCCTTCGTCCTGCTCGGCCGAATAGGATTTCTGCACCGAGACGCGGTTGAACAGCTCGGAGGCGAACAGGCTGAAATCGAACGCGCGCGAGCGGCTGACCGCGCCGCGATTGTCCATGCCCGACGCGGTGTTGCCCAGCACCTCCATGCCGTTCAGCTGGGTGCGGACGAAATCCGGCCCGAGGCCGCGCAGCGTGATCTGGCGGCCTTCGCCGCTGTCACGGGTGATGGTGACGCCCGGCACGCGCTGCAGCGATTCCGCGAGGTTCAGGTCGGGGAAGGCGCCGATGTCCTGGGCAAGGATGTCGTCCTCGGTGCCGACCGCCATGCGCTTGTAGTCCTGCGCGATCTTGAGGCTCTGGCGGTAGCCGGACACGACGATCTCGTCGGGCGAGGCGAGGGTGATGCCGTCCTGCCGCGCGATGCCGGTGGTGAGGGGCGCCTCAGCGGGTGCCGCGCGCTCGGCCGGGGCGCGGCCCGCGATAGGGCCCTCGGCGAGCACCACGATGCTGCCCGACATGTGCGGCGCGAGGCCGGTGCCGCGCAGCAGCAGCGCCAGCGCCTCGCGGGCCTTGTGATTGCCCGAGACGCCGGCGGTGTGGCGCCCCGCCGCCGCTGGCGGCAGGATCACCTGCACCCCCGTCGCCTGCGAATAGGCCGACAATGCGGTCCGCAGGTCGCCGGCCGCGATGTCGAAACGCGCCGACCGGCCGAGGCCGGCATCGGCGCCCTGCGCCAGGGCC
>Ga0207671_10005400_pt1 | contig 11781 bp, 13 predicted proteins | sample KBSC24metaG_FD_184352 | JGI IMG/M metagenome (GOLD analysis project Ga0207671, IMG submission 184352) | Corn rhizosphere microbial communities from Kellogg Biological Station, Michigan, USA - KBS C2-4 metaG (SPAdes) (version 2) | ecosystem: Host-associated > Plants > Roots > Rhizosphere > Soil... | reverse complement strand
GCATCGTCTGGCTCGCCAACCGGCTGCATCAATACGGCATGCGGATCGAGGCCGGACAGGTCGTGCTGTCAGGCTCCTTCATCCGGCCGGTCGAATGCCGGCATGGCGACCAGATCGTGTCGGATTTCGGTCCCTTTGGCGTGATCCGCATCGCCTTCGCCTGATCGACAGCTTTTCCCAACCCACGAAAGAAAAAAGGCCGGGACGCGAAAACGACCCGGCCAGGAATGAAGGTCATAACCTTCAGAGGGGAACATCGCCCGGCGCAATGGGAGGAAAACACCGAGCGATGACACCTATTTGGGGCCTCAACGGTATATTTTCCACGAACGAAATTCCAAAAAAGATCGAAAATGCGGAAAAATCTCGCTCGGAGACGTCGCAATCATCAGCCGACAGCCGATGCTTTTTCCACCAAATCCGCATAATGCCGCCGCGCCACATCGGGATGCGACCTCAGCCGGCTCTTCAGCACATTGGTTCCGACAGTGCGGAACAGCGGATTGTCCGGGTCGCTCGCCGGGCCTCGGGCCTCCGCGGCCAATTCCTCCGGCAGGTCGAGCAGCGGGATCGTCGCATCGAGACGGGCACTAAAGAAGAAGGGAACCGAAATCCGCTCGACGCCGGCCGGCGGCGTGACGACACGGTGAACCGTTGCCCTGAGATAGCCGTTCGAAGCGAGTTCGAGCAACTCGCCGATGTTGACGACGAGCGTTCGCGGGAGCGGATCCACGTTCACCCAGCTGCCGTCATATTCGACCTGCAGGCCCTTGTTCTCGTCCTGCAGCAAAAGGGTAAGGAAGCCGCCATCCTTGTGCGCGCCGACGCCCTGATCGTCGCCGGTGGCGTCGCGGCCGGGATAGCGCACGATCTTCATGCGATGGTTCGGCTCGCCGCGATAGATCGGATCGAAGGCGTCCTCCGGCTGGTCGAGCGACAGGGCGAAAGCCTTGAGCAGCCGGATCGCCACGTCGGTCGCCTTGGCCTGCCAAGCAAGCAACGCGGGCTTGAGATCGGGAAATGCGGCGGGCCACTGGTTCGGGCCCTGCAGCCGCGTCCAGGCCGGCACGCCCGGCCCTTGCGAAATCGTCGTGCGCTCGACGCCGATGTCGAGTTGCTCGCGCCAGTCGGCCTTGCCTCTGGTCAACTCACCGCCGGCGCGCGTATAGCCACGGAACTGCGGCGACTTCACCATCTCGATGGCGAGCTTATCGGCTTCCGGCAAAGCGAAGAAGCGGCGCGCCGCGTCGAGCACCGCATCGATCTCGGGCTGGGTGATGCCGTGGCCGCTGAGATAGAAGAAGCCGACATCGCGGGCGGCGGTGCGCAGATCGAACAAGAAAGTCCGCAGTTCCGACGCGCCCTGCTCAAGGCGATCGAGATCGAGCACCGGGATTATTCTGGCCATGGACAGGCTCCTCTTGCGGCTAACTCTTTGTTTTTCGCAATTCCGGACGGAAAACCGCTGCGCACTTTTCCTGGAATTGCTCTGGCGCCCCCTCGGCACGATGACATGCGCGTCATTGCGGGTGAAGAAACGCACCGACCAATCTCATTGCAAACGGAGCAAGCCGCCGCTCAATTCCCGGCTTTTGCGGCAAATTGCGTTCGCGCGGCCATCCATGCCCGCGCCTTATCCGCGATGATCCAGACGGGCGACCAACCGGTCGCCGATCCACTGGATGCCGCAGACCAGCACGATCAGCACGATGACCACGGCGACCATGACGCTGGTCTCGAAGCGCTGGTAGCCGTAGCGGATGGCGAGGTCGCCGAGCCCGCCGGCGCCGATGGCGCCGGCCATGGCCGAGGCGCCGACCAGCGTCACCAGCGTTACCGTGAAACCGGCGACGATGCCCGGCAGCGCCTCCGGCACCAGCACCTCGCGGATGATCGTCCAGCGATTGCCGCCCATGGCGCGCGCCGCCTCGATCAACCCGTGGTCCACCTCGCGCAGCGAGACTTCGGCGATGCGGGCATAGTAGGGCGTCGCGGCAATCGACAGCGGAACGATCGCCGCCCAGGTGCCGATCGACGTGCCGACGATCAGCCGCGTCACCGGGATCAGCGCGACCAGCAGGATGATGAAAGGGACGGAGCGGAAGCCATTGATGATGGCGGCGAGACTACGGTTCACCCAGAGGCTCTCGGCGATGCCGCCGCGATCGGTGGCGACCAAGGCGAGGCCAAGCGGCAGGCCGAAGACCAGCGAGATGAGGCCGGACGCGCCGGTCATCAGCACAGTCTCCCAGATCGAACGGAGCAGAAGTTCAAATAGAACCGGCGACATGGCCAAGCACCTCCGTCCGCGCGCCGCGGTCTTTCAGGAAAGCAATAACCGCGGCCAGATGCGCAGCGTCCGATCCCGGGATCGCCACGAACAGCGTGCCGACGGGCTGCTGCTGCACATGGTCGATGCCACCATGCACAAGTCGGAACGGACCTGGCACGCTGGCGCTTAGCTCGGACAGCAGCGGGCGGCGCGCCGCCTCTCCGGCGACATCGATCCGCAGGATCGTTTCCGCGCCTTCGCCCGCCGCCAATCGGCTGGCGATCTCGGGCGGCAATTGCGGCCGGATGCCGCCGAGCAGGCTGCTGGTGATCTCCGATTTCGGATTGGCAAAGACCTGCCACACGGCGCCCTCCTCGACGATCCGGCCGGCGTCGATCACCGCCACGCGGTCGGCGATCGAACGTATGACTTCCATCTCATGCGTGATGAGCAGGATGGTGAGGCCGAGCCGGGCATTGATGTCCTTCAGAAGCGCCAGGATCGAGCGCGTCGTCTCCGGATCGAGCGCCGAGGTCGCCTCGTCGGACAAGAGCAGCGCCGGTCGCGCAGCGAGCGCTCTGGCAATGCCGACGCGCTGCTTCTGGCCGCCCGACAGCGACGCCGGATAGGCCTTGGCCTTCTCCGACAGGCCGACAAGCTGCAGCAATTCGGCCGCGCGCGCCAAGTGTTCGGCACGCGGCCGGCCTTCGATCTTGAGCGGCAGCGCGACATTGTCCTCGACGGTCTTCGCCGACAAGAGATTGAAGTGCTGGAATACCATGCCGATGCGCCGGCGCAGCGGCTGCAAGTCACGTTCGCCCAACCGGCTGATCTCGCGGCCCTCGATGAAGACCTCGCCGGAATCCGGCCGTTCCAGGCCGTTCAGGCAACGGATCAGCGTCGACTTGCCGGCGCCGCTGCGGCCGATGATGCCGAGGATCTCGCCCTTCTGCACAGTGAGCGAGACGCCATCGAGCGCCGCCGTCGCGCCGAGGCGGCGCTTCACGTTGACGAGGCGGACGACGTCCTGCGGCCCGGTCGGTTGGATGCGGACCGGATCGGTGAGTTTGGCCGCGACATGCTGGTTCATCTCTGTTTCCGTTTCCGTGCAAACGCGTCGGCGGCCCGCTCAAAAGCGGACCGCCTGCTTCTGCCAGCCAGGCGCCGATCAATAGGCGCTGATCCCGGTGCCCTTGTAGACCTTGTCGAACTCGGCCTTGACCGTCTCGTTCTGATAGGACGCGACCAACGTCTTCACCCATGGCTCGTTCTCTGCCCCGGCCTTGACCGCGATGAAATTGCGATAGGGATTGTCGGCCACCGGCTCCTGCGCGATGCGGTTTTCCGGACCGAGGCCGCTCTTCAGCGCCCAGTCGGTGTTGACGACGGCGGCGTCGAGATCCTCGACCGAGCGGCCGACGATGCCGGCGTCGAGTTCCTTGATCTCGAGCTTCTTCGGGTTGTCGGCAATGTCGGCGGTCGTCGCCAGGATGCCGGTGCCGCCCTTCAGCTTGATCAGGCCTTCATGCTCCAGGACATGCAGCGCGCGGCCCTCGTTGGACGGGTCGTTCGGCAGGCCGATGACGGCGCCTTCCGGCAGGTCCGCGACCTTCGTGTGCTTCTTCGAATAGAGGCCGATCGGCCAGACGCCGGTATAGCCGACCGGCACGATGTGGTAGCCCTGCGTCTTGATCTGGTTGTCGAGATAGGGCTTGTGCTGGAAGGCGTTGGCGTCGATCTCGCCGCGCTCCAGCGCCTCGTTGGGCTGGGTGTAATCGTTGAAGACGACGGCCTCGATCGTCAGGCCTTTCTTGGCCGCCTCGGCGGTGACGACGCGCCAGACATCCTCATCCTCGCCGCTGATGATGCCGACCTTGATCGCCTTCTTGTCCTCGGCGAAGGACGGCGATGGGCCGGTGAGGCCAATGACGACGAATGTCGTGGCGAGAAGTGCCGCTAGTCCGGCGCGCCTGGTGATTGACGTAACGAGAGATTTTGAAGCGTTGCCGCGTTCGGACATGATGCGTTCCTTGCGATCCTGAAAATCATTTCGGCCTGGCGGGATGCGAAGCCTTGATCTCAGGATCATCAATGCTGCCTCATTGGGCAAAGAAGCGCTTTTCGTCTTAGAGGGAGAGCGGAAAATATTCTCTCAAAGATTTTATCACTTGGAGCACGCCGACTGCCGAGGGCGTGCGGCCGTCCCTCAATCGTCAGAACGTCTCGACCCAGGGCCTGAGCTCGACCTCGAAGCTCCAGGCGCTGCGATGCTGGCGGTGCACGGCGAGATAGGTCTCGGCGATCGCGTCGGGCGAGAGCCGGCGATCCGGACGGTCCGCGTCGACGACCTGTCCTGCCGGCTCGATCTGGCCGTCGATGATGAAATGCGCGACGTGGATGTTCTTCGGGAAAAGCTCGCGCGCCATCGATTGGGCCAGCCCGCGCAGGCCGAATTTCGGCATGGCGAAACCGACTGAACCGGAAAAGCCCTTGAGGCTTGCCGTAGCGCCGGTGAACAGGATCGAGCCGGTACCGCGCGAAAGCAGCCGGCGCGCCGCCTGCTGGCCGACCAGGAAGCCGCCATAGGCGCCGACGAGCAGGGCCTGCCTGACCGCCTCGGGATCGAGTTCTGCGATCGGGCCGCGCGTGCGGCCGCTGGCGTTGAAGACGGCAATTTCGAGCGGGCCCGCCTTGTCGGCGGCCTCGAACAGCCGCTCGACGGAGGCCGGGTCCGATACATCGGTTTCCACGGCCAACGCGCCGGTTTCCTTGACCAGGGCGGCTAATTTGTCGACATTGCGGGCGGCAAGGATGACGCGGAAGCCTTCTCTGCCGAGAAGACGCGCCAGCGAAGCGCTAAGCCCGGAACCAGCACCCGCGATCACCGCGACATTGGCTGCCATATCGTTTCCTCCTTGAGAAATCCATCCGGGCAGTCGGCCCGCTTTGTCCGCAGCCTCGCGCCTTCTTCGCCGAGAGGCAAGAACGGCGTTGCTCCGTTTTCACCGTTCGACGCAAAAAGCCGTCGGTCCATGCGGCGGCCTGCTTAGCGAGACACTTGCCTGACGGACCGATCCGTCCGACACGTGATTTGAAAAGCGATTCGAGGGACGACCATGGAACCAATCTGGGCTGTCGGCCTGATGACCGGCACGGTGCTCGACGGCAACATCGACGTGGCGCTGATCAAAACGGATGGCGAGCGCATCGCCGACACCGGCACCTATACTTTGGCCCCCTACCCGCAATCGATCCGCGCCTTACTCGAAGAGACGTTGCTCCAGGCGCGCGCCTGGAACTTCGAAGGGCCGGAACCGGCGATCTTCCGCGAGGCCGAGGAAGCGCTGACGCGCGCGCAGTCGGCGGCGGTTAAGGATTTGGTCGAGAGCCAGGGAATGGGCATGGCCGATATCGGCGTCGTCGGCTTTCATGGCCAGACCGTGCTGCATCGCGCGCCGCAGCCGGGACGGATCGGCCGCACGCGCCAGCTCGGCGACGGCGAACTGATGGCCTCGCTGCTTGGCACCAAGGTCGCCTACGACTTCCGCTCGGCCGATGTCGCGGCCGGCGGGCAAGGCGCGCCCTTGGCTGCTGCCTATCATGCGGCGCTGCTCAAGGAGGCGGACGCCAGCGGCGACACCGCCGTGCTCAATCTCGGCGGCGTCGGCAACATCACCTGGTGGGACGGCAAGGACAATATCGTCGCCTTCGATACCGGGCCAGCCAACGCGCCGGTCAACGATTTCATCAAGTCGAAAGATCTTGGCGAGATGGACCGCGACGGCAGACTGGCAGCCGCCGGCAAGGTCGATGAGGAACGTCTCGCCAGGCTGTTGCAGCACCCCTACCTGACAAAGCCCTATCCGAAGTCGCTCGACCGCTTCGACTTCACCGCGGCGATGGCCGAGGGGCTTGGCGCGGAAGACGGCGCGGCGACACTGACGGCCTTCACCGTCTCCGCCGTCGGCAAGGCGCTCGATCTTCTGCCACGCCGGCCGAAGCGGCTGGCGGTCAGCGGCGGCGGCCGCCACAACCCGACGATGATGGCGATGCTCGGTCGCCGCGCCGGCGTCGAGGTCGTGCAGGCCGAGACGCTCGGCTGGAAGGGCGACGCGGTGGAAGCGGAGTGCTTCGCTTTCCTCGCCGTGCGCGTGCTGCGCGGCCTGCCGATCAGCTTTCCAAGCACCACCGGCGCGCCCGAGCCAATGCGCGGCGGAAGACTTGCGGGCTAAGGCAATTTCTTCTGCAAGAAGATGCGGCTGCGACCGACCGGGAAATCCGGAAGTTCGCCGAACGGCTTGTAGCCCTGGCGCTTATAGACCTTCTCGGCGGTCGGATTGAAGGTGTCGATCAAGGCGCCGTGGCAGCCGCGTGCGACAGCCTCCTGTTCGGCGGCATCCAGCATGCTGGCGGCCATGCGCCGGCCGCGCAGCTTTTCGTCGACCCACAGCCACTGCACGTAAAGCCAACCCCAGGCGGTATAGCCGGAAATTCCGGCGACGATGACGCCATGCTCGTCGCGCACGAAAACCGCCAGCGGCGTCCGGCCTGACGCGCCGACATCGGCATCGTTGAAGGCGGCGAGGCTCCCGCTCAGGAAAGCGAGGTCCTGCGGCAAGGGCTCCGCCGTGACTTCAAGGCTCGTCTTCATCGCGCTTCCGCTCCGGCCGATACTGCGCCAAGGCATATCGAAGGACCCAAGGTGTCGGCAAGCCGGCCACCGTCCGGAAAAAATTTCCCGCACCGCGTATCCCGGAGTGCATCTCGAACGTCCTTGGGACGTCGCCCACGCAGCAGGAGATTTTGTGATGAGAAAATTGATTGTCGGCAGCTTCGTTTCGCTCGACGGGGTTATCGAGGCGCCGATGAACTGGGCATCGCCTTTCTTTGTCGGAGATGCGCTGGAACATTCCTATGCGAAGGCCGGCGAAGCGGAGTTCTTCCTGCTCGGCCGCGTGACCTACGAGCTGTTTTCCGGCCGATGGCCGCAGATCCAGGGCAAGTATATGGACCGCATGAACGGGCTGAAGAAGCTGGTCGCGTCGCGAACCCTGAAAGAGGTCGGCTGGAACGCTTCGCTGATCGAAGGCGACGTTGCGGAGGGTCTCGCCGCTATCAAGGCGCAGGGCGGCGGCGACATATTGAAATACGGCATCAGTCAGCTCGACCAGACCTTGCTCGCCAACAAGCTCGTCGATGAATATCAGCTGTCGATCCTGCCGACGAGGGTCGGCCACGGAAAGCGCGCGTTCCAGGATGTCGATCCATCTCTGGTCAGGTTGGAGCTCACGGACACACACCGGTTCGAAAATGGCGTCGTAACGCTGACCTATCGCGTGCTGAAATGACCCTGGCGCGCAATGAAATCGACCATGCCACATGCCCGCCGCGGGAACCAATCAGACGGCACGTATCCTTTTCCAGCAGCCATACGTCTTGAGGTCGGCCGGCGATGGTGCCGGCGGCGAGCGCGGAGACTATTGGGATATGCTGAAAACCTACGTGGGAAGCTGCCATTGCGGCAAAGTCCGGTTCGAGGCCGATATCGACTTCAGCCGGGGAACCGTCAAATGCAATTGCTCGACATGCACCAAGACGCGCTCCTGGGTGGGCTTCGTCGGCCCTCAGCACTTTCGCCTCATGTCCGGTGCCGAAGCGCAGGCCGAATATCAGTGGACCCCGCCCGGCAGGGAAGCGCCCAGCATCGAGTATCATTTCTGCGCGACCTGCGGCGTGCGCATGCCGGCGCGCGGCGATATTCCGATGCTTGGCGGCATCGTCTTCGCCATTCCGATAGCGGCTCTCGACGGGATCGATCCAGAAGAACTGGCCGCGGCGCCGGTGATGCATGTCGATGGCAGACACGATCGCTTCGATCGGACTCCCGACGACATCAGGCTGATGTAACATGGGCGGACCTTGCTTCGGAGGGGCGTTCGGTTTGTCATGACGATGCAACCGAGACTTGAGCCTAGCGGGCTCTTCGACGTTCGCTATGCCGCATTCCTGGAAACGGTTGCGCATTTGCGGGAACGGCTGCACCGCTATTGCACGCGCATGACGGGCTCGCCGCTCGACGGCGAGGACGTCATGCAGGAAACGCTGTTCGAGATCTATCGCAAGATCGAGAAGATCGACGATCCGGGCGCTCTTCGTTCATGGTTGTTTCGCACCGCGCATAACCGCTGCATCGATTTCCTGCGCAACCGGCAAACGCGGCGGCGCGCCGAAACCAATTTCGCGGTGGACGAGATCGCTCTGCCGACCGAACCGGCGGGCCAAGGCGCCGATCGTGCCATCGAACGGCTGGTGATCCACCTGCCGCCCAAGGAGCGTGCCTGCATCCTATTGAAGGACGTCTTCGACCATTCGCTGGAAGAGATTGCCGACCTCGTCGGGTCGACGGTCGGCGGCGTCAAGGCCGCGTTGAGCCGCGGCCGCGCCAAACTGGCCGCGCTGCCGGGCCGGCCAGCCGTCCGCGCGGAGCCTTCGCCAGATCCCGAGCTTGCAAGACTGCTCGCGCGCTATGTCGAACTCTTCAACCGCCGCGACTGGGACGGCGTGCGGGCATTGACCAGCGCCGACGCGCAGCTGCGGGTGTCGGACTGCTTCAGGGGGCCCTTGTCGGAATCGATCTACTTCGTCGAATATGAAAAGGGCAAGGACAACTGGAAAATGGCGATCGGCGCGGTCGACGGCGAGATCATGCTGCTCGTCCTCCACCGAGGCGAAGCCGGCTGGAAACCAGTCTATCCGGTTCGGATCGAAGCCACCGACGGGACCATCGGTCGAATTAGCGACTATTACGCATGCCCGTGGCTGCTAAGGGCGGCGCACACGGTTGTCGTTGCGAGCCCTAACTGACTGCGCGGACCGGTCAGCCCGCCGACCGCCATGCAGCGGCCGATGCCGCCACCAGCATCAGTCCGGCCGCGATCAAGGCGCAGTTGGCGAAGCCCAGGCTCGTATAGAGCGGGCCGAAACCGGCGGTGCCGACGGTGACCGCGAGATAGGTGACCGCGCTGTTCAGCCCCATGATGGTGCCGCGGCGCGACGGATCGAGCGCGGTGAGGCGCATCACCAGCACGTTCAGTCCGAAATGGTTGGCCAATCCCCAGACGGCGATCGTCGCCACGAGCAGGCCGAAGCCGCCGCTCGCCAGGGCGATCGCGACATAGACGGCAGCGACCAGAAGATAGGCGAAGGGCATGACGCGGCGCGCGCCGAGACGGTCAATGACGCCGTCGAGCAGTGCGGCCGCGCCGAAGCCGAGACCGTAGGCGACGGCCGCCAGACCGTTGGCGCTGACCGGTTCGCCGAGGGCTTCATGGAGATGGTCGCCGAGATAGCCGTAGACGCCGTAGAAGGCGGTCATGAAGGCGCCGCAGGCAATGAGCAGCGGCACGATACCCGGCACCGCGAGCGCGCCGAGCGGCGACGGCGCCGGGCCGCTTTTCCTCGTGTCGTGAAGCGAGCTCATCGCCAGGCCGGCAACGGCGGTTGCCGCCAGCACCGCCACGGCGGCGAAGACGGCGCGCCAGTGGATGAGATCGGCAAGCACCGCCGACAGCGAGACGCCGGCAACCATGGAAAGCGTCCAGCCGGTCAGCACGACACCGATCGTGCCGCTCTCGCGGCCGGGCGGCGCAATCGCCGCCGAACTGGCATAGATCGCCGGCATGGCGATACCGGCGGCAATGCCGGCAACGAGCTGTGCCGCGACCAGTGCCACTACCGTCGGCGCCAGGGCGCTGGCGACCAGCGCCAAAGCCAGCAACAGCAAAGCGCCCTGCAACATGCGGCGTGCACCGATCCGGTCGATGTAGCGGGCAAGGAAGAGCGCGCTGGCCGACGTGCCGAGGCCGAAGGCGGCGGCAGCCGTCATCACCGCCGGCACGCTGGCTCCGAATGATACCGCGACGGCCGGCGCGATCGGCCCGAGAACCAGTGAGTTGGAGCCGATGACGGCGATGCAGCCGGTCAGCAGATAGGCGGCGGCCGGGATCGGCGCGCGCGGCGCGGCAGTCAGAATTGCTGATTGATCACTGTTCGACATATCATCATAATGGCCGAATTAAATTCCGCATCAATGGAGAACTTCCATATGGACACAGAAACAGATGACGTTCAGCGGAACAAGCATCCGGCCCGCGAGATCGACCCTCTCGACCGAAAGATATTAGGCGTTCTCGTCGAGGATGCGACCATCAGCTATGCCGAGCTCGGCGAGCGTGTCGGCCTGTCGCCGCCGGCGGCGCATGAGCGGGTCAAGCGGTTGAAGCGCAGCGGTGCGATCCGCGCCACATCGGCGATCATCGATCCGCGGGCGGTGAAGAAGCCGCTGCTCGCCTTCGTGCATATCGACACCAGGGGCTGGGGCAAGACGCCGGAGCTGATGGCGGTATCGAAGTATCCGGAGGTCGAGGAGATCCACACGGTCGCCGGCGACACCTGCATGCTGCTCAAGGTGCGCACCGAGGACACGCGGGCTCTCGAAGGCCTGCTGGCTCGTCTCTACGACACGCCCGGTGTCACCTCGACGCGCAGCTATGTCGTGCTGTCGACCTATCTCGAGCGTCCTGTGCAGCCCGAGATCACGGCCGAATGGCCGGCGCCCAAGCACATGGCGACGCCTGTGTATTAGGTCGCTGCGAGCTGATGGCGCCTGGAACGCGCCAGCAAATAGAAGGCCGCGACATGCGTGATCATCAAGAGCGGCACGTAGATGATCGGGATCGCGTAGGTCGCGCCCAATTGCCCGGCCTGTCCCGGAAGGTCGAGCATGACGCCGTGATAGTAGTCGCCGACAAGGTCGACCACGCCCACGACATTGAAGGCGACGACCAGAGGCCAAAAGATCGCGGGCCTTGCCACCGCAAGCAGTGCCAGCATGGCGAGCAAGCCGGTCGCGAAGTCGCCATAGGCGGCGAAGTTTGCGAAGCCGGCAGGCAGGTTGGGGCCGACGACGCCCGGGATGAGGAAGACGAGCCCGAAGAAGCGGAAGCTGTGCAGCGTGGCGATGGCGCGCTGCGCCTCTATCGGTTCCATAGACCTAAGCCTCGGCCAGATATAGGCGGCGAAGCAAAGCAGCCACGGCACATAGCCCAATCCAAGATGGATGTTGAGGATTGTCGCTGGTGACATCTTCGCCTCCTGTCAAGCCTTGACCGGAACGGCTTCGAACACCGCTGTCAGAATGCCCAGCCGTCCCTCCATGAGATTGCGCCCGAGATTGGTGGTGAGCTCCGGGAAACCTTGCCCCATGACGACGCCGAGGTTGGGCGAAGGCGGCGGGCCGGAGGCGCGGAGTTCGGAGAACCAGGCCTTGGCGGCGGCCGTGTCGTCGCGGCGGACGAGTGTGCCGAAGCCGGCGGCTTCGATCGCCTCGCAGGTCGCCTCGGCTGTCAGCAGGAAGCTTTCGCCCGGCGTCTTCGCCCACGGAACAGGATAGTGGGGATCGCCCCCGTTCAGCACGACGTCGAAGGTGGCGAATTTCGCGCCCGGCTTCA
>Ga0207671_10005395_pt1 | contig 11791 bp, 9 predicted proteins | sample KBSC24metaG_FD_184352 | JGI IMG/M metagenome (GOLD analysis project Ga0207671, IMG submission 184352) | Corn rhizosphere microbial communities from Kellogg Biological Station, Michigan, USA - KBS C2-4 metaG (SPAdes) (version 2) | ecosystem: Host-associated > Plants > Roots > Rhizosphere > Soil... | reverse complement strand
ATTAAAGAACTCGCCTAATGCTTTTAATCCTGCTATAGCATTCAGAAGACCTATATAGAGCATTTGAAACTGGTCATCCCGTAATAAGGACTGAGCTATTTTTCTATAGAAAACACCTGTCATTACAGTCAATGTATTACCTGCCGTACCCATACTCAGATAATTCTCTATTACATTAAATTCCTCATTTTTAAAGGGAAATTCCAGATTTTTATCCTGAAAGTATTTAAATATGCTGCTGCGCTGATTGATTGTTTCGGGGTCTTTTAAAGGATTCCTGAACATTTCATCCAGTAATCTTTCGCCACCGGCAGTTCTGACCTGATTAAAAATGCTGTAAACGGAATTTGGTTTGTATTTACCCATGAGGTTCAGATCCTCGAGAGTTTGTTTATCTGCTATAAAACTCATGCTAAATTTTGTTTAATAATTCCTGCCTCCAGAATATCAAGAATACGTTCATTGTTAATGATAACCATACCGTGTCTATCATCAGTAACGCCCTCCTTCAAAGTATAAGTGTATACAGGTTGTGTACCTTTCATTTTAGTTGGCAAATAAACAAAACGAACATTTGGGCATTCTTTCCTTAATACTTCAGCAGCTTCAATGATATGGGTAGAAATCAAAAACATACTGTTGTTTTTTTTAGCAAAAGCCCCAGTGATGGCAACGGTACCTTCATAGGCATCTTTGACATTTGTTCCTCTAAATAGCTCATCAAAAACAATAAACAGGCTTTTGCCCTCTGCCAGTTCTTTAGCCATCTTTTTTACACGCAGTATTTCCGCATAAAAGTGACTGGCTCCCATACCCAAATCATCGGGTAGGTTAATGGTGGTATAGATCCCATCCAATACAGAAAACTCCATTTTTTTTGCAGCGAGCGGAAAGCCCATATGCGCGAGAAAAAGACAGATACTTAAAGATTTCATAAAAGTAGACTTGCCCGCCATATTTGCACCGGTTAAAAAAATCACGTTACCTGCAGGTGTAATATGGATAGAATTAGCAATTGCATTTTTAACCTGAGGGTGATAAACGCCTTCAAGTACCATGTCATGCCTGTTTTTTGGCAGCGCTTTTGGAAAAACGAACTTACGTTCCTGTGCTACTTTAGCTACCGATATATATACATCCAGATCATAAATATACCGAAGCAAATTCTGTATGGCATTTCTGTGTCTGAAACGGAAGATTATATCATTGCCGGCCATATGAACATGTGACAATTTACCCTTCCCATCGCTTGATAACGGAACGTATGGAAGCGTTGCCAGTAAACCAACAATCGCCTCAGCCTCTGATTTGTAAAAATCTCCTTCAACCAGATCTAGCGAAATAACGAAATCATGAAAAGCCTTTAGCATTTCCGTTAGCGTAGAAACTCCTCTGTAAACCACTGCGGTTTCGGCATCAAGACCGATCAGGTTACTTAGCTTTTTACTGATCGAATTGTCTTCGGCCGAAAGCTTACTGCGCTCATCTGTATTGCTCAGATAAGGTTCTAGTGCATCAAAATCTGTAGCTGAGAAGGGAAAACCAATTCCCTTCTCAGCAAAATAACGGATGATATTGCTTCTCTGATTGATGGCCTGATCATTGGATAAAGGATGCCTGAACATTTCTTCTAAAACCGCTGCACCTCCCCTTGTAGTGCAGCGGTTGAAGATCGAAAAAATAGAATCAGTTCCATGTTTCCCAAAGATGTTCAGGTCTTCAAGCGTTTGTTTATCTGTTGTAAATAACATATTGTCTATTGCCTTTTTCGTCTGATTAACAAAATAGTTCCTAATGCGAGTAGAATAGCAGGCAGTATCCAGATAAAAAGCAAGTTCAATTTATCTACCTGGCCTGAAGTAACGGTGACCCGATTGTCTCTGGAGTCTGGACGAGCAGTATCTATTGGGAATTCCCCATAATTCAACCAACTAAATAATGCAGTATTAAATACAAAATTTGCTGTTTTTACATTGTTTCTACCCAGTTCTGAATTGCTCATCAGGTCAGCATCACCGGTCACTATAATGCGTTGTTCTTTACCCTTAACATTGCGGGTTAAAGACAGCGCTGTAGCTACTGAAATCCTCTGGTCGCCGCGCGATGCTGAAAAAACAACTGCTGCAGAATCTGCTACCAGTTTCTCTTTTCTGACCCAGCTATTCTCCTTACTGGTCATCAGCAAAGGTTTGATCTGGAAAGCACCACCCTGGGTGTACGAAAGACCTACAGCACCTGGCATAGTCACTGGAAGACTATCTCTAAAACTCTTTTCCACATTTTTTGTAAAAGCAGCTGAGGTTGGAGTAAGCTCATTCTGTACCAAATCTGGTGACAGGTTTGCACTTGGTTGTGCGATAGCCCCATCCATCAACTGTACATTGAACTGCTGCAATAGTGGATTAAGTACAGCCTGTTTGCCAGGTTCGCCCATAATCAATAGGTTTCCACCCTGATCTATATATTGTTGTATTTTTGTTATGGTTGCATTGCTCAAACTTGTTTTTGGATCTGCAATGACCAACGTGGAAACCCAACTTGGAACATTTCCATGTTCAAGTGACAGGGTGTCGACATCAAAACCCTGATTGATCAGTGCATAGCGGAAGGATTTAAGATTGGTCAACGTTTTATATTCCCGATCACCGCTTTTATTGATGTCACGCTCAAGGTTACCGGTTAAAAAAGCCACTTTTGGAAGCTTTGCCTGTAACAAACGCTTAAAGGCTGCTGAAATCTCTGTCTCACTAGGAAACATCATTTGATCGTTAAATACCCTTAGGAAAGTTGTTTTGTCTTTGTATTTCAACTGCATTACAAAACGGTTTAATTCAGGTTCCAGATCAATCACCTTATTTATCTCTTCCGGACTTTTAAACCTGTCCAGTCCCATTTTATAACTTTTGGCAGTCAAGGATGCTATTTCTTTCAAACTTTTACCTGGATAAGCTTTAAATAAATAACTGTTTTCTACCGGTTTATTGTAATACATTACATAGTTAAAAACGATATCTGGTTTAAACCTTATGTATGATTCCCAGGCTGCCAGATAGTTGTTACGTATGGATGGCATACCAAGGTAGCCATGATCTTCCAGCAAATTACTGTATGCAGTAACTTCCAGACGTTCCTGGCCCAGTTCACGAATTATTTTTTGGGCATTAAGCGTAAGCGTATTCGTCCTGTTTGCTGTAGTATCCAGATAAGCTGTAAGGCTTGGAAGAGAGGTGAAATAACCAATAACCAATGCAGAAACCATCACAAATACATATCGTGATACTTTTACCAAACGAGGTTTAGATTCTCTTTCTTCTCTCAATTTGTAGATACTAAATCCTAAAAAGATATAGATAATGATCAGAAAGTAAATGACGTCTTTTGTTACGATCAGTCCGTTTAGCATGTGCTCTGCCCGTCCTGATAAAGAAAGAAAGTAAGTTAAGTCTCTTACAAAATCATATTGCTGCCATAGCGTGCCGATATAACTTAATATACCGATCATTACAAAAGTACTCACTGCCGCAACTACTTGATAAGTGGTTAAACATGACATAAATAATCCAATCGCTGAATAAGCACTAAGTAAAAGGAAGAACCCAAGACTGGCAGATATCAGCATTCCTGAATCAACCTGTACAATATTGAATGCACCGGCAACCATAAAAATACCTACAATAGCCACCAGGATCAAGCTGTAAGCAATCATAGCCAGGTATTTGCCAAAAACTATCTCGCTTATTTTAATTGGTGAAGAATAAAGCAATTTAATGGTACCACCATTTACCTCTCTACTGATTAATCCCATAGTTAATAATGGGATATACAGGTATAAATTGGCCATCACATTGTTAAACAGCCCATCACGACCAGTAAAAATTCTATTGGTCAATTGGATCAAGTAGTTCAGATTATTTCCTCCCAATTCCTGCATATTGGCATAATTATCCAGTACCCTGGTATAGACAATTGCACACTGGATTAAAAATACAATCATTAAAAACCAGGCAATAGGAGAATAAAACAGATGTTTGAGTTCTGTCTTAGCAACTTTAAATATCATTTTCATTGTGTATATTATAAATTATTGGGATGATGAAGTAGACTGAGCTGATTTACCAGACAATTGTTTGAAAATTTCGTCGAGGGCGCTCTTATCAAGGGCAATTTCCCTAAGTTTCCAACCTTTTTGCATACTGGCAGCAATCACCCTTTCAGTTATATCCTGATTTCCAGTAAAATATAAACGAATTTGTCGCTCTGTTAGAAATTCAACGTTGGTAACACCATCTATTTTCAGCAATTCTTCCTGAACAGGTGGGTTCTCCATACTTATCAGCAAACTATGTGGCTCTACATAATTATTAAAAGCGTCCATAGTATCTGCAAATACGATCCGACCACCTTCTATCATCTTAATCTCTTTACAAAGTACCTGTACCTCGGTTAAAACGTGTGACGAAAAGATTACCACCCGGTCTGTAGCTATTTCTTTAATCAGCGCTCTTACTTCAGCAATTTGATTGGGGTCCAGTCCATTGGTCGGTTCATCCAGTACCACTACCTTTGGATGGTGGATAATTGCCTGAGCAATACCTACACGCTGGCGATAACCGCCAGACAAATTACCGATCAGTCGGTTGCTAAAATGGGTAATTCCGCAACGCTCCTTAGCTTCCTCCATCGCCAGTTTAATCTGATTTTTGGAGATCCAGCGCAATTCAGCACAATATCTTAAGTACTCATCTACGGTAAGATCCATATACAGTGGCGGAGTCTGTGGTAAAAAACCAATATCTCTTTTAGCCAGTTCAGGTTGTTCCCTGATATTGATACCATTGATAAAAACATTTCCCTCAGTTTGGTTTAATACCCCGCAAAGGATGTTCATTGTGGTCGATTTACCTGCTCCGTTAGAGCCTAACAAACCTATAATTCCGCTCTGGTTGATTTCCAGATTGATATCCCGGATTGCCCAGGAATTGCTGTATTTATGAGACAGATGCTCAATTTTTATAATACTATTTTCCAATGTTTTATTTTTTTGGTTTAGTGCAGAATGCCTCTACTTTCCACGGCGAAGACACTTGCTATTTTCTAGTTGATCATTTTATTGGTCAGAGTCAGACACTTTTTTAATCCATAATTCCTTTCTTTAGTTTTGTCAATTTGTTATTTATTTACGTTTTCTAATAAAATAATCATTTGTAAACATAGACCTTGTTCCCCTCTACTTTAAAACGCACCAAACCAGACGATTCAATTAGTTTTAAGATGGAGGATAAATTGCTTTTTCTAGATACCCAGCCTCCGGTTTCCATATCATCCGTAATTGAAGCATCATAAATTACCTCTACATTATACCATCTGGCAATCTTCCGCATTGCCACTTTAAAATTCACTTTATCAAGATAGAAGTCACCATTTTTCCAATCCATTACTGATTCAAGATTGACCTGCCTTACAGTAATTGAACCACTTTTATTAAGTGCTTGATCACCTGGCTTAATTATCCTTTGAATACCTCCTGAGGATATTTTAACCGATCCTTCAATTAGTGTAGTCGCAATTCCAGGTTCATCTTTATAGCTATTGACATTAAAATGAGTGCCCAATACCTCTATTTGCTGTTCGTCAGTTTCTACAATGAAAGGATGAGCCTTATCCTTGAAAATCTCGAAATATGCTTCTCCCTGGAGTTTCACTTTGCGCAGTCCATGCTCATTTAAGGATGCGCTGTAAGTCAAACTTGAAGCTGCGTTCAGCCAGACCTTTGATTGATCCGGTAAAATCAAAGTATAGGTTTCACCCTTGTCAGTAGTTAAAGTATTGATTTTATCAGATGCTCCGGATTTCTTTTTGATCTCATAGACTACCTGCCCATTCGCAGTTTTACGAATACTGATCCCTTCCTCATTCGACAATTCTCCGCTACTGGCATCTTTGAGGCTAATTTTTTTACCGTTGGCAAGCGTCAATGTAGCGCCAACTTTACCTGGATCAACGTCATTTGCATATGCAGTTGATTGAGATTCCTTAGTTTTGTTATTATAATTGAAGAAATATATCCCCATAACGATGAGCGCAACAGCTGCAGCGATACTTGTGAAGCGAAGCCAAAGTTTATAGTTGTTTTTTACCTCTACAGGCTGGCTAGCCTTAAAAACAGCCGTAAACATGCGATCCCGTTGGTCCTCAGAAAAGAATACAACTTCGTCCGAAACTACCTTTTTCCAATACTCTTCCATTAATTCTTGTACACGATCCCTATTAAGGTCATCTTCCACGATGTTTAAAAACTCATTGGACTCCTCAAGTGTTGCCACTCCTTTAAAGTACTGCTCAAATAAATAATTAAATCTGTTGTTTTGCATTTCGTTTCGCAAGGCCTTAGTATTCTATTTTACCTTAAAGACAGGAACACTCCCTAAAAAGGGTCAGTGCATATCAGGAAATTTTTAAATAATTTATTAAGATAAGATTAACGGACTCATTAAAACCCCTACAACGACTAGATTCAGCTTTAGGCTGAGTTCTGCTGTAATGAATTTATTTGCATATTGAATGTGTTTTTTTACAGTAACTGGTGAAATGTTCAATGCCTGGGCAATCTCTTCATATTTCATCCTTTCGTCCCTGCTCATTAAATATACTTTTTGTGCCTGAGGCGGCAGTTTCTCAATCGCAGCCTCTACCAGTTCACGGTATTTCTCAGATAAAGTATCTGGATTTTCATTTTTGCCCTGATCAATAACCCGAAGACTCAGACGATCAATGAAATTTCGTTCAGTTGCCTTCTTTTGCATTTCATTGTAAGTGTGGTTCCTACAAAGAATAAACAGGTAATTACTGAAATTCTTTACTTCATTCAGGAATTCTCTCTTCAGCCATACCTTTATAAAAGCATCCTGAACAATTTCCTCTGCAATAGATACAGAACCAGTTAACTGAAAGACATACTTACCCAGATTTTGATAATAACCTTCAAACAGCACTCTAAATGCATACTCATCCCCCCGGGCAACTTTCGCCAGTAATTCAGGTTCGTCAGGAAGTGGTTTGATTGCCATATATGCCGTAGCAGTCTTAAAATTAGAAATCTGCCAATAATAAGCAAAAATCGGCAAATAAGCCATACTGCGTATTTCAATGAAACTCACCCCCTTCATTACTTAGCAGGTTTATTTTACTCAACGTATTGAGGTAACGAAAAATTAACTTTTCTGGTGGCTGGTCTATCCTTTTGGATAAGTTTATTTTATTAAAACACAATTTTTTTGAATTGGAACATCACATTTATAGGTGATTGATGCATATATTTACAGATATCAATTCGCTCTAATTGATATCAAAAAGAATCATTACACTATTTACCTAGATTAAAGAGATTTGTGGGCTTTCATATAGCTCACAGATAGGTGAATAAATAATAAGATAAAGAGTGGGGTTCCTGGATGGGAACCCCTTCTTTTTTTTAAATATAGTCTTATTGACCGGCCTCCTTAGGAGGGCTGTCTGCAGCAAATCCAATAAACCCACCCGTTTGATTTTATTTGTGTTTTATCCATTGAGCTTTGTAAGCCTGAATTGTTCATCAAATTCGGCGACAATCCGGTTTCCGTCTTTTTCTGCAGAGAGATGGTTCCCATTTTCCGCAACATGATAGCCTTTGGCGTTGAGGTAGTTTGTCAAGGCAACTTGGTGATTCATCTCAAACAATGAAATGAGCTGAGGAAAGGTAGTAAGAACCCGGTGATGGTCCTCCTTTCTGATCTTATCAATGTCCCAAAACTGATCTCACCTTTGGTCATATCGACATTCCAGTTATTGCTTCCAATCACTTCACTTAAATCTGATTGTTTATCCAAGGCAATTCCACCAAATCTTTGAATGAGTTCTTGTTCTGTTTTACAAGGCTCTAAATCTATTTTGGAAAGCTTTTCTCCAGTACTGACTGGATTGTTTTCTTGTTTAAATAGCTTGTTGAAAATCCCATAGTGCTTTTCTTTAGGCTAAAGTACTCGCAAAATGATTGCCAATTTATTAATCTAACGTGAGCTCGGGATAAGAAAAAATATAAACCACATACAGACACCTAGATATATAAATATCTTTATATATAGAATAATAGAACGATAACGTCCTTTTATCCCCAATTTGTTGCTGTTAGATACTCAGTCGGCGCTCCGAATCTACAATTCTCACGGTTGTTTTTTAATGACGCTTCGATTTTATCTCGGGTATCCATATAAAATACACCGGTTTGAGAACACTGTTTCTTTGCAATTTTGTTTGCGATTTTCGCCAGAGTTTTTGTTGCACCGAGGCCGATACAAACTGGAACTCCGGTATACTGGAGGATGCACTTACGCAATCCGGTTGCGATTTTTTCGAGGTCATGGTCGTTTATTAATTATCAGTACTAACGTAAAAGTTGTTCGAATCTATTAATGCGAGCACTAGTCCTCCTTCTCTGATCTAATATGACATGCGGCACTACACCCCAAATCTCAAATTGAGTGCTATCATTTCTTTCAATGGGCTTATAATACGGACTATCCGGCATAAGATATTCCTTACTGTTCTTTTTGAAATAAGCCCGCAGGATAAATTCATTTTCTAAGATTCCGACCACGATATCCCCTTGTATTGGAGTAAGAGATGATCCACCACAAGTAGATCATCTGGATAAATGCCAGATCCAGTCATACATTCCCCCACCACCCTGGCATAAAACGTAATATGTGAGTCTTTAGACACATAGGCATTGAGATCAATGCATTCCTCCTCGTAGTCAGCAGCCGAAGTCTCAAATCCAGCATGGATTTGTTCGGCAGGCAATGGCCTCAGTTCGGTAGATTCCCCCTTCTGATAGATCAACAGCTCCTTCATGTGTTTGAAAATTTAAGTGACCACAAAGTTAAGCTAATAATTTTAGTATAAACAAATATTTACTAATATATTTAGTATTTAAATTCGGAAAACGAATAATTTGCAGTACTTCAGAATTTTGTATCTTAATATCAGTAAGATATCTGAATTAGCCCCTCTTTATCAGGAATTTACCACATGACCTTGCTGTAATAACCATAATAAATATTTCATCCTATAAATGAGCAAAATTTATATTTGATTTTTTAGAAATTAAAACTTGCCCTGAATTTCAAAGGCGATAGACTGGTCTTCGCCTTGAATAGCCTGCTGAATGATTGAGGGTGTTCAAAACCTAAGCCATAGGCAATTTCACTCACAGACTGATCCGTCGTGGACAATTGCGCCTTGGCATGTTCAATCAACCTGTCCTGGAGTTGATATCCGGGCTAGAGAGATGAACTCTTTCGCCTAGACCTGTTAGTGTCGGGCGGTAAACGATGTCGCCATGTGCGCTTAGAATGGAGTCTACTTTTGCGTAGTCCCAACCACCGTCCCATGCGCCGGGAACGAAAAGAAAAGTACGGGCATGGTGTTGCTGTCCATAAGCGAATGAAGAAAGGGCCATGCTTAAAATGAAAATTAGCTTATTCATAAAATGTATGATTAAAATAAATTGTTTGAGGCTACAAAATTGAGGAATAGCCAAATGGAAGAACTAACCGTATCTACTTTAGTTGTAACAAAATATCAGATCGGGAAAGAATCGGGCTGAAGGCCACTACTTGATTTCAAGCAGTCTTAATGATTTATTTTCAAAAACAAATAAGATTCAATTGGACTTAATCTTCTTTCTGTGTTTAAGCCCAAATTCAATCAAAGCATTAATGACAGGCAGGGTTTCAGTGGCATGACTAGTAAGTGCATAAGATACCGTAACAGGTTTGGTATTGTTCACAGTCCGGGTAATCAGTAAATTTTCTTCTAATTGCTGTAATTCGTTCGACAACACTTTTGGTGTTATGCCTTTAGAGGTTTCAAGCAAGTCTTTAAACCGAATCGTTCCGTTAAGATATAAACTTCTCAAAATAAGTATCTTCCATTTACCTCTCAATAAGTCAAGGGCATCCTGCAGCGCCAATTGCCGTTCAATGCTAGGTTCTGATTTTGATTTTCCCATAATTATAGTCGCTATGCTAAAGGTAACGGATAACAAGACTATAGCAAATGTCCGATAATTTTGTACCGATCAAAAAATCAAATAGAAAAAGACATGGGAAATAAAAGAGAAAACGGTTTGGCCGGTAAAAAAGTTGTCCTTTTGGGCGGCACATCTGGTTTTGGATTGGCTACTGCAATAGCAGTATCAGAGGAAGGTGGATCCGTTGTTGTGGTTTCAAGCAGTCAGCAAAAGCTTGACGAAGCTTTATCCCTACTACCGAAAAACAGCAAAGGTTTCATTGCAGATCTTGGTAATGAAAAGCAAATCGAGGAGCTTTTTAAGAAAACAGGTGAATTTGATCACCTTGTTTTTACCGCAGGTGATGCATTAAATTTCAGTAATCTGTCGGAGTTAGACATTGACAAAGCAAAGCAATCCATTAACCTGCGCTTTTGGGGTGCTATCATGGCTGCAAAGTACGGAACGCCGCTAATACGCAAAGGTGGATCAATGATATTAACCACCGGCGCTATTGGGAGAAGACCGAGGAAAGGAACCGCTGTGATTGCAGGTATGGCCAGCGCTATTGAGGGACTTACCCGCTCACTTGCTTTTGAGCTTGCGCCAATAAGGGTTAATGCAGTATGTGCAGGAACCTTTAGGACAAATCTTTTATCCAATATAACGGAAGCCGACAAGGAACAATTGTTTAGTCAGATTGGAAGCAAATTATTGACTGGCAGGGTTGGCAATTCCAATGAAATTGCCGAAGCTTATTTATACCTCATGCGCGGGAGCTTTACCACTGGTCAGATTATAGTGGTTGATGGAGGAAGCTTACTTGTTTAACTATATTCTTATGCTTGTTTTTTAATGATGCTTCGATTTTATCTGGGGTATCCGTTAAGACCTATAAATCGGCAATGAAATGATTACCTGTAATTGATCCGGTTGCCCGCAGTGTCTTTTAAATAAGCCACAACGTTTGCCGGAAGCTCCCTGCTTTCTATCGGAAAGCTGACAGAATCGGCAACAAAATTTTTTGTATGGGCCACCTTCTGAAAAATTTCGAACAAAGCAATGGGTTCCTGGTTAAAACTGATACAGGTGCTGATAAAATGCATTTCATCAACCTTATAATTGGGCTGTTTTAGCTTTTCGTTGATGTCCTTTAAACGTGAGATGAAATGCCTTTGCCTGATAAAGGTATTGCTGTTGATGATGATGAATACATAGTCGGCATAGGCTGTTATTTTGCCATAATACTTATGGTTGTCGCCACCGCTCCGCTCTATCAGGTATTCACCCGAAGATTCAGACTTATAAATCTCAACCGATGAACGCCAGATCCTTTCTTCATTATTTTTCTCGGGGTTCTCCGGTAAATTCCGGTTATAACTATACCATACCCCAATCAGCTCATCCAATAATCTGGTGTTCACCGTAGCCTTGGGGATACCGATTTTCAGATCATTAAAGTTAAAAGCTTCCTGGTGCGAGTTGATGAAATCAATGTAGTTGTCGTAGCCAAGTACCTGTACAATCCTGCTCAGCTTACTCAAATTAGGTTTACTGGCCCCGCTCAGGTCTTTCTTACCCTTGTAAGCTTTTAATTTGTTAATGATGAGGTGTTCATACAGGTAGTTTGTACCAAACAGATCCGTTTCCTTTTTTATTTTTTGCTTTTTGTTCCGTTCCTGTAGCAGTCCGTTTAATTCTGCAACAATATAGGCCCATTCCGACTTTGATACATCCGGCCAC
>Ga0207671_10005393_pt1 | contig 11798 bp, 7 predicted proteins | sample KBSC24metaG_FD_184352 | JGI IMG/M metagenome (GOLD analysis project Ga0207671, IMG submission 184352) | Corn rhizosphere microbial communities from Kellogg Biological Station, Michigan, USA - KBS C2-4 metaG (SPAdes) (version 2) | ecosystem: Host-associated > Plants > Roots > Rhizosphere > Soil... | reverse complement strand
TCTTCGATGAGGCGAAAGCGCTCATGCAGAGGATGAGTACCAGTGTGTAAAGGAGTTTAAGTTTCATAATTTAAGTTTTGTGGACTGATGATCCCGTGATTAGACGATCTTCTCTGTCCTGATGTTACTTTTTCAATACTAATTCCTGCATATTCCCATAGTTCTCATAGCTGGAAGTGACCACTTTGTCCCCGGGTTTAAGACCGGAGAGCACCTCGTAGTAGTCTGTATTCTGACGTCCCAGCTGGATATCTACCCGGTAAGCTGTTTTACCATCGTCGCTGACCTTGAAGATCCAGTTGCCGCCTGTCTGCTGGTAAAATCCGCCTTTGGGTACCAGTACGGCTGTCGTCTCATCGCTGAGGGCCAGGGTGATCTGCAGGGTCTGACCTTTACGAAGGCCTTTGGGCACTTCTCCTACAAAGGTCATGTCTACCTGGAAGCGGCCGTTGGTTACCTGGGTATAGACTTTGATGATCTTCAGCTTGTAGGTCTTGTCACCAAAGGCGAAAGTACCTGTCAGGCCTGTGAATACCCGGGAGATATAGTGTTCGTCGACATCCAGCAGTCTCACCTTGAAGCCGTCCAGTACGTCCAGCTGTCCCAGGGGGGCGCCGGGTGTCTTGGATTGACCGATCTCCGCATCCAGGGAGGTCAGCTGGCCGTCCAGTGGTGCGCGGATGATAAGGCCGCCCACTTTTTTCTGCAGGATCTGCAGGGTGTTCTGGGCACGTTGATAAGACTCTTTATCCTGCTGCTCCTGGGCAGTCCTGGAAAGGGTGTCGTTGTGCAGGATCGTCTGGGCGAGCTGCTTTTTCTGCAGGTAATAGTTATAGTTATTCTCAGCCTGTTTATATTCCTGTGCGCCGATGACCTTTTGCGCGTACAGCTTTTTATCCAGGGTATAGACGCGTTCAGCTTCTTTGAACAGGCTCTCCACGTCGGCCATCTGGGTCAGCTTGTTCACGGTGTTCTGGTCGGCATTGACCCGGCTCAGCTGGGTCTGCGCCAGCATGGACGAGACGCTGGTCATCTGGGTAGAGAGGTTTAGTTCCAGGTCTGTATTCGACAATTTCAGGATCGGGTCTCCTTTTTTCAAAATGGCACCGTCCTCGACGAATCTCTGCTCTACCCGGCCCCCATCAGGCGTTACCAGGTAAATAGTCGTCAGAGGAAGTACTGTGCCGTTCTGGGGTATGGATTCCTGGAAGTTGCCTTTTGTTATCTCGCTAATCGTAATGCGCTCTGTATCAACGTTTAATTTTGATTTTCCGGAGGTAAAATAAAAACTTGCCGCGATTAAAAGAACTAAAGCTGAAATACCGCCAATGGTCATCAGGCGTTTGGTCGTCCATGTTTTCTTTGGAATTGCTCTGTCCACGATAAAGAATTTAATTTTTGTTCAAGTTGTTCGTTCGTTTTCTCATTTTTAAAAAAGCCACCCAGCATAGAAATGCCAGGAGGTCTACTACACATGAGAAAATTCTTATCGTATTCCATTACAAACACATGCCAGAAATAAAATCCCTATGATTTACAGGCTGTTAGCCTGGAATAAGCCGGTTTATAGTTCATTTTTGATACAAGAACTGTCCGTTTTCGATACACTTCCCTTTTGATTAGTGTTTATGTAAAGAGCTAATTTTCATTTGGTTACATTTGGGGTACATTTGTAGTTGGAATTTGCTGCCCGGTAATTCGGACAATTTCGGGGACAATGACTTATTATTGTCTAAATAAGAAAGGACGTCTGTAGGACCCTTCTGTTGCATTTAATTAAATATTTTTTTAGATTTTTAAGATTGATATATGACGCTAAAAAATGCCTCGATCCTGGCAGTAGACGATGATCCGGATGTACTTACCGCTGTAAGGTTATTATTAAAGACGGAAGCGGCGGAAGTAGTGACGGAAAAGAACCCGGAGAACATACGGTCGCTGCTGTCTAAAAAGAATTTCGATCTTATCCTGCTGGATATGAATTTCAACAGTAGTATCAATACGGGTAATGAAGGGCTTTTCTGGTTGCGAAAGATCAAGACTGAATTCGGCAGTGATGCGGCGGTCATTATGATCACGGCCTATGGGGATATCGATCTGGCTGTGCGGTGTTTGAAGGAGGGGGCGGCGGATTTTGTCGTCAAGCCCTGGCATAATGAGCGGTTGATCGTTACGATCAAGGAAGCGCTGAAGAGAAATGACAGTAAGAAGTCGGGGGGTGCATATGCGGCGACGGGTGACTCGGTCATCGGTTCCGAGCTGCTGGGCGAATCGGAAGCGATGCAGGATATATTTTTCAAGGTGACGAAGATCGCTCCGACGGATGCCAACATCCTTATCCTTGGAGAGAACGGTACGGGTAAGGATCTCATTGCAAAGGCCATTCACCAGCATTCGCTGAGGGCGGAGAAGCCATATATCAAAGTGGATGTGGGAGCTCTCACGGAGAGCTTGTTCGAGAGCGAATTATTTGGGCATAAGAAGGGCGCGTTTACGGATGCGAGGGAGGATCGCATGGGCCGATTTGAAACAGGGAACGGGGGAACTCTTTTCCTGGATGAGATCGGCAATATTTCTTTACACCAGCAGGCGAAGCTCCTGTCTGTGCTGCAGAACAGGATGGTCACCCGGCTTGGGTCCAATCAGCCCACGCCCATCGACATACGCCTGATCTGCGCTACAAACGTCCCATTGAGCGAGCTGGCCAACGAGAGCAAGTTCCGCAAGGACCTTATTTACCGTATCAATACGGTGGAGATCATGGTGCCGCCGCTGCGTAAGCGGGAAGAGGACATTGTTTTGCTGGCCCGTCATTTTGCCCGGACGTATACCAGCAAGTACATGAAACCCAGTCTGGACTTCGACAGTAAGGCCATTGAAAAATTAAAGAGCTATCATTATCCCGGCAATGTCCGTGAGCTGCAATATACCATCGAACGTGCCGTCATCATGGCGGACAGCGATGTGCTGCAGGCAAAGGACCTTATTTTCTCGCCTATCGAGTCCGGCCGGCCGCAGATGGGGGATGAGCCGCAGGAGCTCAAGCTCAGCATCATCGAGAAAAATGCGATCCTGAAGGTGATCGAGAAGCACAACGGCAATATTTCCAAGGCTGCCAAGGAGCTGGGGTTGACACGCACTGCGCTGTACAGACGGCTCAGTAAATATGATATATAGTTTATGATCTTTAAAAGATACCAAGAGCGGATATTGATCAGGGTACTGTTCATGTTCCTCACCCTGTCAGGCGCCAGTCTTCTGCTGGTGAAGGGGCTTTATCCGTACCTGGCTTCCGTGATACCTATCATTATCTTCCAGCTGGTGGATTTTTATAATTTTCACCGCAAGGCGCAAAACGAGGTGGAGCAATTCGTGGAATCCATCCATTACCGGGATTTTTCCCGTCACTTCGATGTAAAGGAAGCGCCTGTGGAGGTGCAGTCTTTGCGCCAGGGGTTCAACGAGATCAATTCCACCTTCAAGATGATCAGCCGTGAACGGGAGACGCAGTATCAATACCTGCAAAAGATCCTGGAGCTGGTGAATACGGGTATCCTATCGTATGAGCATAAGAGCGGGGACATCAGCTGGATGAACGAGTCTTTCAAGAGCATGTTGGGCATCCCCTACCTGAAGACCATTCATTCCCTGGAACGAAGGGATGCAGGTCTTTACCAGGAGGTGCTGAACCTGCGTCCGGGAGAAAGCAAGGTGGTATCCATCATTAAGGAAAACAGCACTTTCAAGGTGCTGATGGCTGTCACGGCCTTTCAGACGGATGGGAAGATATACAAGCTGATCGCTTTTCAAAATGTGAACGAGGCGTTGGATGAGACGGAGGCCAAGGCCTGGAAAAAGCTGCTGAGTGTCATGACGCATGAGATCATGAACTCTGTAGCCCCTATCGCCTCGCTGGCAGAGACTCTTTCCCACCGGCTGCAGGCCTCCGCCGCCTTACTGGAAGGGCAGCCGGGGGCATTGGAAGACCTGCAAATAGGCGTCGGCACCATACGCCGCAGAAGCGAAGGTCTGCTGAAGTTTGCCGAGACATACCGCAGTCTGAATAAGATCACGACGTTGAATCTGACGAAAGTGTATGTCAGGGATTTTTTTGAGAACCTGCATGTGCTTATGGAGCCCACCTTCGAGCAGAAGAATATCGAAATGGAGATCATCTTAAAAGACCCCGATCTGTCGCTGGAGGCTGATACGAGCCTGATCGAGCAGGTGTTGATCAACCTGGTGGTGAATGCTGTGGAGGCGGTGAAGGAGAGCCCTGAACCAAGGATCACCCTGTCGGGGACGACTTACAACGGCAGGCCGCTGATCAAGGTGGCGGATAATGGGACGGGGATGTCGCCGGAAGTGATGGATAATATCTTTATTCCTTTCTTTAGCACAAAGAAGACGGGGAGTGGCATTGGGCTAAGTCTTTGTAAGCAGATCATGCTGCTGCATAAGGGGAATATACAGGTGCAGTCGATAGAAGGGGAGGGTAGTGCGTTCTTACTGCATTTTTAGTGCGCAGAGCGGCGAATGCGAATGCCGGAATATCAAATCTCGCCGATCCACTTTTTGAATGAGGCGGAGTTTTCCTGGCTGATGATGATCTCCTCACTAACGGGGAGGGTCAGCTCAACACTGATCTTGCTTCTTTCCAGCGGCTTGAAGCGTTTGACATAGTTCGCGTTGATGATATATTTCCGGTTCGCCCTGTAAAAGAGATTTCTGTCCAGCTCTTCTTCCAGCTCACTGAGGTTGTTCTTTTCGGCCATATACTTCCTGTTCTCTTTATCTACGAGAAATACCAGCTTATGCTCGGTAAAGAAATAGCCGGTGTCTTCCACGCGTACTGTCTGGAACTCCATACCTTTTTTTACAAGGATCCTGGATCTTTTTTTATCGTGGTTGTTGAGGTAGTCGTGCATGCCGTGCAGATTGCTGGTGAAGTGGGTCTGCAGGTTCTTATATTTCCGGATGGCATTTTTCAATTTATCCTGGCTAATTGGTTTTAGCAGATAGTCGATGCTGCAATATTCAAATGCCTGGCCGAGATATTTGTCGTAGGCGGTGGTAAAGATGACGGGGCATGTGATCTGGCAAGCCTTAAAAATGTTGAATGACAGACCGTCTGAAAGTTGAATGTCCATGAGGATCAGATCGGGCTGGGGATTTTTATTCAGCCAGCGAACACATTCGTCAACGCTGGTGCAGCCTCCCATCACATTGATGTTCTCGTCTATGGACTGCAACTCCTCTACCATGTTCTCAAAAGCGGGGCGTTCATCTTCTACAATAAGCACTTTCATGTGACTTGGTGTTAGACGTTGTAAAATTAATAATGTTTAGATTTTTGCCGTTACCGTCCATATATAAAATACCTTTTTTCCCTGAAATGTTGCATAAGGTCTTAAAATTTTATGATCGGTAGTTTTACCGTAAAAGTTTTGAAATTATTCTCGATTATAATATTTCGTTTTGTGATAAGCTTATACCGGTTATCCAGGTTGCCAAGACCGATACGGGAGGAGGGTACAGTATAGGTTCTGAGGTTGATGATATTCTTTACGACGGCATAGTTGGTGGATACGGAGACGCTGATGACCAGGGGTGTTTTCTCATTGAACTCGTTATGTTTGATTGCATTTTCCACCAGCGCCTGCATGGAGATGGGGGGTATGAGATAATCTTCGGAGGAGAGGTCCGTGATCTCTATCACCATGCTGATGGCTTCTCCAAAACGGATCTTGAGGAGGTAGAAATAATTGCTGATGAATTCGACTTCTTCTTTCAGCAGCACGAGGTCCTTTTCTTTATTGCTGAGGATGTATCTATAGACTTTGGCCAGTGTGTCGTTGTAGAGGCGGGCGTTTTGCGGATCGCGTGTGATAAGAAAGGAGAGGGTGTTCAGGGAATTGAAGATAAAGTGGGGGTCTATCTGGTTTTTCAGCGCTTCCAGCTCTGCCTGGGCCTTGGCGATGTTGAGCTGTTCGACGCGGGAGCGGCTGTCCTCTCTTTCCCTGTTGAGGAAGATGATCTCGTATATATTGGTAATAAAGCAGGCTGCGATGATGGTGATGAGTGTTGCGCTGACGACGGGGGCCTCGTGGCCGGGGGGTTCCTGAGAGTATGTCTTCCATGTCTGGAACAGCAGGACGGAGATGGCGCCTGAGTAGACGATGTTCACCAGGAAAAGAGATAAGATGATCTTATGATATTGCCGGAAGGACCAGGTATATTTCTTTCGCATGAAGTGCATGAGCCAGACGTTTCCCTGCCAGACGGCGAACGAGACGAAGGTAAAGAAGGCGTAGCTGGCCAGGAGTTCGAGATAACTGTAAAGGCGGTTGGTGATCAGCCCGGAGATATTGGGAATAAAAAGTCCTAAAACAGGGATGCCGATGAGCTTAACCATCCTGTCGTCGAAAGCATTTTTATTGTCCATAGCAGTTGGGTTAGGGCAATGGCGCCTGTTGAAACAAAAATTGTTTATGGGAATGATGCGCTACGATGTGTAGTCCGCTATGTGTAGTAGATGGATAACGAAAGATTCCCATTTACCCTGTAATAGAAAAGTTAATTAATTGCAAAAGGGTTGTTATGGGGATAAAGGTAGCTATATCCGGGACGGTTATTTTTACCATTCGGCAATTGAAATGGCCCGTTCGGTAGCTTATTCACGGGCTTCGGTCAGATTGACGGATGTAAGGGTTAATAATTAGCTATCTTGACGGCACTTTACCCTGAGCTCAAATAAATTTTTCCGGGGAAATAAATTTTTCTAAAAGGCAACTTCCCCGGATTTTTCCAAAAGTTGCCGATAGAAGTTTTCTCATGTGACTCGCAGGTGGTTTCTACCACCTGCTTTTTTTTAGGGGTATATCACTACGCTGGTTAACAATCTTTTAATCTTCTCTTTTAGACTTTTTGGAGTGTTGTTTTAACAACTTGAAATTTAGATCTCTTTTTCAGTTGAGTTTTCTACGCCTTCGGTCGTCAATTTTCCCGGTTGAGTTATAAGCTGCCATCCACATGCGTCATAAAAGTTAATTTTTTTGTCTGATTTTGAATGGCCTGGATCGCTGATGAACGGGCTGTACACTTGAGTCAACACACATATTAACCGAAAAAAGACAGAAAATGAGAAAATGTTTGGTTTTAACCATCCTATTCATGGCTTTCGCATTTCTGAGCCATGCTCAGAATAAGGAGGTGACCGGAAAGGTCACCGATTCCGTAGGAACTCCTATATCGGGTGCTTCCATTAATATCAAAGGAAATAGAAGGGGGGTGAGTGCCGCTGCTGACGGCAGTTTCCGGTTGATGGCTCCGGAGAATGGCACTTTAGTAATAAGTGCGATTGGTTTTACACCCAAGGAGGTCTCTTTGAGAGGGCAAAGTGAGGTAACGGTGCAGTTGTTCATGAGCCGGAACACCATGAACGAAGTGGTTGTTACGGCTTTGGGTATCAGGAGGGAAAAGAGGGAATTGGGGACAGCCACCCAGACGGTGAACGCCGACGCGCTTAACAAGTCGGGTACCGGTAATGCACTGGCGGAACTGGAGGGTAAGGCTTCGGGTTTGCAGGTGATCACCAGTACGGGGGACCCGGGTGGGGGTGTTTATTTCCGTTTGCGGGGTGTCACTTCCATTACGGGCAGCAACCAGCCGCTGATGGTGGTGGATGGTGTGCCCATCGATAACTCTGTGAATAACTATGATCCGACCAATGCGGGCGCCCTGGCGGGCGGACCCGGCGCTGACCTTACGGGGGGCGCTCAGCCGACCAATCGTGGGTCTGACCTGAACCCGGATGACATCGAGTCGGTCAATATATTGAAAGGGCCGGCTGCCACTGCCTTGTATGGTATCCAGGCAGCCAGCGGCGCCATTATCATTACTACGAAAAAAGGATCCAACCGTAAGGGTGTCGGCGTCACTTTCAATTCTTCCTTTACGATTGACAAAGTGAGCAATCTGCCTCCGCTGCAGAGCCAGTTTGCACAGGGTACTTTGAACGGAAAAACCGGCCTCATAGAGTACCGTGGGCCTGAGACCGGAACATCTATTTCCTGGGGACCCAACCTGGATACGCTTTATTGGGATGGGGCGACGGATTATCCCTGGGATAAACATGGTGCTATTGTAGGGAAGTCCGATCCAACGGCTAAACAAAAAGTAGTTCCATATGACCGGTACGCTTTTTTCCAGAAAGGATATACCTACAATAACAATATCGCCCTCTCGGGTGGTAATGACCGGAGTGCCTACCGTATGTCGCTGGGTAACATCGAACAGACAGGCATCATCCCTAAGAGCAAATATGTAAAGACGACCCTTAGCATGAACGGGCAGAGCAGGCTCAGCGACAAGCTGACTATTTCCGGAGGGATGAACTATATCAATTCGGACAATCATAAGACACACCAGGGGTCCAGCCTTTCCGGGGTCATGCTGGGTCTGACAAGGACGCCGGCTACTTTCGACAATGCAAACGGGCATACAAAAAATGCCGCGGATTTTCCGGATGCCTACCAATTCCAGGACGGTACGGGTAATCAACGGACCTATCGCGGGACAGGCGGCTATGACAACCCGTATTGGGTGGTGAATAAATCGCCTTTTACTTCCAAACTGAACCGTGTTTTTGGATATGGGCAGGCTTCTTATAAATTACTGGATTGGATGGACCTCGGGTGGCGGGTCGGAGGTGACGTTTATTCGCAGGCCGACAAGGATGCGTATGACATCAACTCTGCCAATTTCGCAGCCGGGGCTGTTTACCTGAACAATTATACCAACCAGCAGTATAACTCGGACTTTACGATCAATATGCGTCATCGTTTTACGGATGATCTTTCGGGTACATTGCTGGTAGGGCATAACTATTTTACCACCACCAATAACATCCAGTTCTCTTCAGGAACCAATTTCAATATTCCCGGCTTCTTCGATATCTCCAACGCTTCTTCGCCCCTTGCGCTGGAGACGCAGACGCACAAACGGACCATGGCATTCTATGCAGAGGCGAACCTGAAGTATAAGGAAATGTTGTATTTGACGGTCACGAGCCGCCGGGAAACCTCTTCCACTCTTCCCCCAGCCAATAACTCTTTCTTCTATCCCTCGGCCAGCTTGTCCTGGGTATTCTCCGAGCTGGAAAGCATGAAGGGCAGCAACCTGATCTCTTTTGGCAAGATCCGCGCTTCATTTGCGCAGGTAGGTAAGGATGCGCCTATCTATGGTCTGAAAACTTACTTCGCACCGGCCAGTACAAAGGATGGTTTTACCACGGGTATTGCCTTCCCTATCGATGGGGTAGCCGGCTACCAGATCAGCAATGTCAATACGGTGATAGGGAACAAGGACCTGAAGCCTGAAAATACTTTCTCTTACGAATTTGGCGCGGACCTGTCCTTCCTGAAGAACAGGATCACGTTGAATGCGACGGCTTACTACAGCCGGTCCAAAGACGTCATTTTCCCCGTGTCGGTGGCCTATTCTTCCGGCTATGCGGGTAAATTGCTGAATGCAGCCACCATCGACAACAAGGGGTTGGAGCTGACCCTGCAGACGACGCCTATAAAGACCACCTACGGTCTTCGCTGGGATGTAACATTCAACTGGAGCCGCAACCTGAATAAAGTAATCTCTCTTTACAAGGGGATCGACCGCTTCTTCGTAGCCGGCTTTGGCGGCGGCGAAGCAGAAATAGACGCGGTAGCCGGGAAGCCCTTTGGGATGATCTATGGCAACACATATGTGCATACGGACCCCAATAATATCAAGAGCCCCATCGTCATCCAGGATAATGGAGGTGTTGGGTTCGGGCAGAATCAGCCATTGACCGGCGGCCCGAATGCCGTCATCGGCAATACCAACCCCGACTGGATCGGGTCTGCCATCAGCAGCCTGTCCTACAAAGGGCTGACGTTTGGGTTCCAGATCGATGTAAGACATGGCAGCGATATGTGGAACGGTACAAGAGGTGCGCTTGCCAATAAGGGCACGTCAGCGGAGACGCTGAACCGCTATACAGCCCATACATGGAAAGGCCCGTTGGGCCACCTGGACCTGGCCGGCAACCTGGTGCATGATGAAGGTGGCGTTGACAAGCCCGGGCCAGGCGCTCAGAACACGACACCATCCAGCTATGATCAATTCTACTGGCAGAACATCGGCAACAGCTTTGGCGGACCGCAGGAGATCGATGTGGAAAGTGGAGGTTGGACCAGGATACGCCAGGTCAGCCTGACCTATGAGCTGCCGAAGAATGTGTTGGGTAAGAGCAAGCTGACCCTTTTATCCCTGACCATTTTTGCCAATAATCCCAAGATTTGGACCAAGTATGACGGCGTCGATCCGGAGACCAGCCTTGCCGGTCCTTCCAACGCACAGGGTCTGGATTATTTCAACAATCCGGGCACAAAGAGCTATGGCATTCGTCTGAACCTTGGTCTTTAAACAAACAAATCAACAAGTATGAAAATCAAAATATTTTTCGCTCTTTTTATCGGAGGCATCCTTCTTTCGACGGCCTCCTGTAAAAAATCTTTCTTTACGGACTTCAATAAAAACCCGAACGCGCCTGATTCCGTTCCACCCAACCTGCTGCTGTCCAACGTAGAAGCGTCACTGGCGTATACGCAGGGTGGGGATATTTCCCGTTTCACCTCCCTGTTCACGCAGCAGGTGCTGGGCGCCAATGCGCAATCCCAGCAGTATTATAACTACATATTGAACCCGGGTACCTTTGACAATTTATGGCCGGACTATTACACATCCGTGCTGAACAACAATGATACATTGATGCACCTGTCGGACCGGAAGGGTTATAATGCATACAGCGGGATCAGCAGGATATTGATGGCTTACAGCCTGCAGGTGGGAGTAGATCTTTGGGGCGACCTTCCCTATTCACAGGCGATGATGGGTGACAAGAACCTGAAGCCTGCCTATGACAAGGCCCAGGACTTGTATGACACCATTATCAGCCTGGTGAACAAAGGCTTCGAGTACATTGCGAACCCTGACCGGGGCTTGATCACACCGGGTGGCGATGATCATATGTATGGAGGAGATTCTGCTTCATGGGTATATTTCGGGCATGCTATCCTTGCAAGGCTCTATATCCATCAAAGCAAGGGTGATCCAGCCATGGCTAACCTGGCATTGCAGGAAGTGGCCAAGTCGTTCCCGGATGAGGCTCATTCTGCTGTCTATTGGTCCTCATCCTCTTCGAACGGGGCTAACCCATGGTTCCAGTTTACAGACCAACGACCTCAGGATGAGACTTTTACAGATGCTACTCTTGCCGACACCATGAAAGCCAGGAACGATCCGCGCTATACTATGTACATCGATCCTGTCGTAAAACATTATGCGCTTGGATCCTATTTCGGCAACCCGAACTCGCCTGTGGAGTTTATTACTTATGAAGAGCTGCAATTTATCGCCGCGGAGGCAACGTTACGGGCAACGGGCGATTTTGTTACAGCCGCCGGACTTCTGAAAGATGCTGTTACGGCGAATATGGCAAAGCTGAGTGTAGATCCTGCGGCTGCGAATACATATATCACCAAATATGCCACCCTGACGAACGCCAGTGTGAATGCAGCCATTGCGCAGGTGGCCACGGAAGAATATTATGCGTTGTATCTCAATCCTGAAGTATTTACCGTATGGCGCCGGACGGGCAGTCCTGTACTGGAGTCCGTTATACCAGGCGGAAATATTCCCCGCCGATTGCTGTATCCTCAAAGTGAATTGTCCTATAATGGCGCTAATACTCCTTCCGT
>Ga0207671_10005376_pt1 | contig 11832 bp, 9 predicted proteins | sample KBSC24metaG_FD_184352 | JGI IMG/M metagenome (GOLD analysis project Ga0207671, IMG submission 184352) | Corn rhizosphere microbial communities from Kellogg Biological Station, Michigan, USA - KBS C2-4 metaG (SPAdes) (version 2) | ecosystem: Host-associated > Plants > Roots > Rhizosphere > Soil... | reverse complement strand
GGATATGCTCCGGAGCCATGCCAATACCGGTGTCTTGTACGTCAAGCCGCAGTTTTTTGTTTTCGACGGTGAGCCCTACGGATATCTGACCGCCGGAAGGGGTGAACTTGATGGCATTGGACAATAAATTGAACAGGACACGTTCGACCAGGTAGTGATCGAGCAGGAGGGGCGGACACTTGTCGTTCATCTGCAAGGACAGGCGGACATCCTTTTGTCGGGCTGCGGGCAGGAAATCATGCACGACGGACCGAACCAGGGCGCCAATATCAAGGGCTTCCGGTTGATCGGTCATTTTGCCGGCCTCGGCCCGGGCGAAGTCGAGCAATCCCGTAACCATTTGCAGGAGGCGGACGGCATTGTTGTGAATGGTGCCGATGAGTCCGAGTTGTTCGGGGTCCAGCGGTCCATGTTTACCGGATAGCAGGGACTCGGTGGGGGCGAGGATCAGGGAGAGTGGGGTTCGGAGTTCGTGGGAGACATTGGCAAAGAATCCGGATTTTACCCGCTCCGCTTCCCTTAACTTATCGTTGGCTTCCTGGATCTCGCGGGCCCGCTGGAAGATGTCCTGCTCCATTCGCTCTGCGCGGGTTTTCAGTTCTTCGGTGAAGCGATGCTGCTCGGCGCCCCGCTGCTTCAGCCGGATGAATTCGGTGACATCTTCCACCCGGTGAATGATGTATTCCAGGCTTCCATTTGCGTCGCAGACTGGCGTATTGAGGGGACTCCAGTAGCGTTCTTCGAAGCCGCCGCCGGCCGATTCCGGCCGCTGGATATCATACTTCTGGACAGCCATGGCATCGGGGGTGCGGGTCTTGAGGACCCGAAATAAGGAGGCTTTGAGCATACTGACCCCGGAAGCGGCGGGATCGTCAGGGTTGTCGGGGAAGACGTCGAAGACGTGCCGGCCGGTGATCTGCTCCCGTTTTTGCAGGGTGGCGTGGAGATAGGCGTTGCTCGCCGCCACGATAGTCAGATCGGCGGACAATACCAGGTAGAGATCCGGGGCGGATTCAAACAGCGCTTGGAATCCTGTGAGCGACAGCTGGTTTGGTAAGCTAGTCATGCCTTGATAGATAAATATAACGAATATTTGTTGTATTGAAGAAGCCCGCCATAAGGTTGGCGGACTTGCCCTATGCTATTCTGGATAGGTTGCCGGAGATATGACAAATCCGGGATCAAATTCCGGATTTGTCAATTACGGAATCTGTCGCAATGCTTATCTGTGTATTGGGCTTCGGGGGTGACTCCACGAGCATTTCCATTCGCTCGATCTTATTGCCGCTCATCAGCTCTTTGTATGTTTGCCGGAAGCCGATCTCCTGGTAAACCCAAATACCAAGGAGTGATACGACAACCACACCACATACGGCCAATGTACCGTTCCACCTCCGAACCTTAGTTATGCTTATTAATTAATGATATGGGATTGACCATGAATCTATAAGACCACCGTAAGACTAGTATTGAAGATGCAGGACGTGCAGCCAGAAATCGCAAATAGCCTTATTAAATGTTTAGGCATGCATGCGTCTTCATTACACGCAGTATCCACGTCCTTTTGTTTGTCGTCAGGCCGCCGTACTTTTTTTCCAGGACGTTCTTGACTGCATCGATTTCCAGGGTGAGATTGGCTACTATCCGTTTGAGGCGGGCATTTTCCTCTTCGAGATCCTTCATCCGCTTGATTTCGTTGGCCTCCATACCACCGTACTTGGCTTTCCAATTGTAAAATGTTGCTTCGCTGATACCGTGCTCCCGGGCGAGATCCTTGACGGATATGCCGGCTTCCTGTTGCTTCAGGATGGAGATGATCTGGGTCTCCGTGAATCGTACTTTTTTCATGTTTGCGCATTTAAGTTAGAGATTTTTCTCTAACCCTGAGCGGGCGACTTTTGGGGGAGCTTACAAAATCTCTAGCAGTGCTTGTCTGCTCCGAATGAGTTAACTTTGATAAACAAAAGTTCTTTCAATCATCCATTTCGATCCAAGCAAAGCGGTTTGAGTGTACCCATTTCCGTTTCACTGGCAAATTGCTTGCAAATTTTGAAAAGAAAAAAGGCCGCAGTGTTTGCGACCTTTGTAACTTCTTGAACTTCAAGTGCCCAGAACAGGAATCGAACCTGCACATTGTTGCCAATACCAGATTTTGAGCCCGCTTGGATTCTTTTTCTGGTTTAATCGTGCTTTTATTTAGTTTAACTAACTGTTTAAATTTCAATTGATTAAGTTTTTAGGGCTAGCTTCATTGACGCCTCATTAAGGGCGTTTAACGGCTGATTGTTTGCAAATCTGTTTGCAAATTTTTGGTGTGAGGGATTTCGTGAACCTGAAAAATTTAATCAGTTATGTCCGTCAGTATCGCCGTGATCCTGGACACCAGGAGGCAAAAGAAAGCTCAGAAATACCCGCTCAAATTGCGGGTAACGGTTGACCGCAAAGTCGAGTATTACCCAACCATTTTTGATCTTACCGAAGGGGAATACCAAAAATTATCCGCACCGCGGATCAGCGAGGAACTTCAGAAGATCCGAAGCCAGCTGAAGAAGATCGAGCGGGAGGCCGGCAAATTCATCGAGGACGCCGACCCGTTTACTCTTGAAGAATTCGAGCGGGACTTCATAGTCGAGAACCGGCTATTTCGCCAAAGGCGAGCGAAGAAGGAACCGATAGCCGTAAGCAAGTATGAATTCGACATTCGCCCCTATGAGAAGCAATTCCCAATACTTCACGAGATCCACCCGGATAAGGATTATATTTCCCTGACCTTTCTTTCCTATATCAAACGGTTGCTGGAGGAAGGCCGGATCGGGAGCGCCTTGAACTACCAGGATACCTATAATTCTCTGAAGAAATTCCGGGGTAATGTCCGGTTTGCCGAGATAACGGTAAGCTACCTTAACCAGTACGAGCAATGGATGGTTATTGAGCGAAAGCGGTCTCGGACAACGGTAGGCATTAAGTTAAGGTCACTCAGAGCAGTCTTTAATGAGGCTATCGAAAACGGCATTATCCGGAGGGACAAGTGTTATCCTTTCGGCCGCCGGCGCTATCAGCTGCCGACATCCCGGAACGTCAAAAAGGCCCTGGACCTGGTCGAAGTTCAAAAAATATACGAATTCGAGCCCGCAACGGCCGATGAAAGGAAAGCTAAGGATTTTTGGCTTTTCTGCTATTTTGCCAATGGCATGAATCCAAAAGATTTTGCCCACCTACAGTATAAGAACATCGATGGGGAATATTTGAGCTTTGTCCGGGCCAAGACTGAAAGGACGGGTAGGGGGAATCCCAAAACTATTACCGCCTATATCAACGATGACATACGGCGGATCATTGGCACCTATGGTAATCCTAATAGGAGGCCGGATACTTTCATATTCTCTATCATTGAGGAGGGTGATAATCCGATGCGCCGGTATACCTTAATAAAAGAGCTGATCATTTTCATAAATCGAGGTATGGGCGCTATTGCTTCCCAATTAGGTATAACAAAGAAAGTCACTAATATTGTCTCCCGTCATACTTTCTCCACGGTCCTGAAACGGTCGGGAGTAAGTACCGAATTTATCCAAGAGTCTTTGGGGCATACTGATAAGCGGACGACGGAGAATTACTTGGATAGCTTTGAGAAGGAAGTAAAGAAACAGTTTGCGCAGAAGCTGACTGACTTTAAGCCTGCCCCCAACTTACTCGAATAATTCCATTAGGCCTGGCTAGTAACAAAGCATCTGAAAAAATTTGCATATCGGAATGGTTAATTTAACATCTTCCCGTACTTCTGGGGTTCTATCCCTTGATCGGCTTCCCGGAGTTTTTGTTCAAAGCCCCCGTCAAATTCAGTAAATTTAGAAAAAATAGATTCATGAATTTTTCCTACGAAGAGCTGTATGCGATGTTTGGGCGATATGACATCAATATCCATATCCAGTTTGCACCGGGATCCAAGTCTTACGAGATTTTCGGGAGCTATTTAATGGGGGACATTATTTATTCGAAAGAGGAACGAGAAGCGCTGGAAAAAGCTCTAAAGTCGGATACGATACCTAGAAGTGACGAATTAGTTAGAATATTACCATCACCGGCTATTGATCTTACGCCAGATCAATATGAACAAGCTGAGCGACACGGTGTGCCGTGCAGCGATATAATAGAGATATTGTCCATGAACGGACCGAGAACAAATGCATTTACCAAAGTTGGAAACCGCGAACTACCGGCCCCAAGAACCCTTTATATGCACGTCAAACGGGGTGATGGGAATCGGCTTATGTTCGGTTTCCTGGACAGGAGAGCTTCGAGAAAAGATTCACTATCTCCTCAGGAGGTCAATCTATATTTTGGCTTGGCAACTTACTTCTCGGTTAATACGAAAGAAGGCCCCTTCGCTGATCTGACACACGATCCAAAAGACGCCAGATATTTTGAGTTAAAAACAAAATATGATGACTTGGTTATTATCGACGATGAAATAAAAGAATTTGCGGCAGCTATATCCGAAAGGTACTTTGTTAAGGAAGGAATGATTACCGCCGAATTCGAAAGGTCAGGTGAGAAAATGCAAACAATTGCAAAAGCATTTGGCGACGAGGTCAACAACGCAAGAAAGGCGTGTCACAAATTCGACGAAGAAATACTTCTTTTCGGCGGGAAACTGATCTATCTTGATTTAGAGCGCTTTTTACACATTTATTGCAGACACGTAACCGAAGCGCAGGTGGGAGGTGCGTTCGCCGGAAAGAGCGTCTTGCAATACAAATACGATGACATACTAGAGGTAATAAAATTGGTTATCCAATCGCAGTCGACTGAAATTCAGGACCATTTTAAAAATAATCCAGGCAACAACTTTAGACGATCCGGGCGAAGGGCCGTGTATCTATATGGCAACTATTACCATGTTGATATTGAGCCATCTGGACGATTATTAACCTTTTTTCCCTATGAAAATAAAGCAGCATCGGAAGCAGATGCCGAATAGATTTTAGATTGCATTAAGGCATTTAAAGTTCACGATTTACTTCCCGCTCCTCCTGGGCTTGCAATATCTGATTGTAGAGTAAGTTGCGCTTATTGAACGATTTTTTTGTACCAATAACCTCGCCTTTTTGAGTGAGCAGGTAGTTGAATTCCCAGTTGAGGTTATCATTGAAAATAAATTGGATTTTCTCGGCATTCAGTTTCTTTAGCTGCTCGATTTTGGTTTGGACGATTTGCAATTTTTCCTCGGTCAGTGCATTTAAGACATCGTCCGGTTTGCGCGTTGTGATTACGAGTTCTACGATGCAATCGGGATTGGGATATGAGACGACAAAGTTAATAGGCCTATTTGCGGGTATGACATTCTTTATTGTGTCAATCGCCAAACGGGAAACAAGCTTGTAGAAGTTGGCTAAGTCTTCGCCTGCTGCATCGCCCAGTTTTTCGGGAATTTTTTTTGCTCCGAGTCCTAAAGCGAAGGCTACAATGCTAGTGATCGTTATTATGGTTTCCGGATGTGGGAGATCGGATTTCCTGCCAAAAAAATGATATTTAAATTGCATTCCAGATTCTTCCCTGGCTGCTTTGAAGATATCGAAGATATCGGCAATCTTTTTGTAGTTGACAGGATCAGTGGAAATTTCCAATTCTTTGGATTCCTCCAATTCACATTCAATAAAAGGATAACTACCTAGTGAAAACGATTCTTTGATTAGTTCCATCCCATCTTCCAAAACAAGACTTTCCTGCTTGTCGAAAAAGATATTATCCCCAGCTAAATAGTATTCTTTGTCTTCCCCTTGATATACCTCTCCGTTCGCTACGATACCGAAAGGTGGAAAAGTTCGAATGTGCTCCAAACCAAGCCTCATTTTTCTGGGGCCATTCATTTGTTCTACAGCCCCGTCAAGGGCTGATTTAGCCATTTTGTGCCCGTGACTATCTGTGTGTGTAGAACTCAATATATATCGCCGTTTCATCATCTATTCTAGTTTGAGCAATATCGAGGTTGGATGCTGACTTTCAAATTTACAAAAAGCATCCCAGCGGCTGCTGCCGTTTAGATGCATCATCCGCGATGGATTAGCGTTTCTTATCTGATTGCGATAAGACGGTGCCGGCAAGCTCTTTGGTCTGCGGCGAGTACTTTGGACTACTGAGAACATTTGAGGCCAACGTTTCCATTGCTTTGCCGGTTTCCTTGCTTTTGTCAGATTGCGAAAGAGCGGATCCTGCCAGACTTTTTGCTACTTCAGAAGCATTGGGGTCCTGAAGGGTCTTGGCGGCTAGCGACGCCAATGGATGAGTAGTGTGTTTCGGATTCATGAAAAGAAAATTTAATGTAATTTAATTCTTTTTAAAATTTGTCAAGTGTGTCAACATTTAAAGTTATCAAACAATTATCCACATCCTTACATTTGTCAAAAGGTTATTAATGCATTCGCTACAAGAGAAATTGTTGAAAGTTATTGATTCTCAAAATATTGGAATTTTGACCCTCCGGGAGATCGGTACACTCGTCGGCGAAAAATTGCCGCAAAAGGTGAAACATCACTTGAGTCAGCTTGAGCGCAAGGGGTTTATCCTGCATGACCGTTCGGCAAGAAAAATTATAAGACTAACGGAAGCGATCAGCTCGGAGGATATATTTGTTTCCATTCCCATAGTCGGTGCGGCCAATTGTGGACCCATGACTATTTATGCCGATCAGAACATCGAAGGTTACTTGAAGATATCAAAGCGTCTTATAAACAATAAGCAAGGTTTATATGCTGTTCAAGCCCAGGGTAATTCGCTAAACAGGGCAAATATTCAAGGCAAAAACATTGACGCAGGGGATTTTATTATAGTTGACAGCGAAAATACATCACCGCGTGACGGTGACTATATTGTTACAATCATCGATGGACTGGCGATAGTCAAAAAATTCCGGATTGAAAAAAATTACTCGAGGATAGCACTGGTTTCAGAGTCTACCCAAGATTACACACCCATTTTTCTTCATGCCGAGGATAACTTTGTCATTAGTGGCAAAGTCGTGGATGTGGTTAAAAAATATCAATTTTAATTTCAAACGGTTTCCAAACCGAAAAAGTTTGAAAGGTATGGTTGATTTCTGTATTCGTTCTATTTATCTCTCGCCTCTTTAGCCTTTTTCATTTTTTCCCGATATGAGCTACCTGCGTCATAGCTGATCAGATGGTTAAAAAGGATCGGTCCTTTTGTGAACATGAGCGCTTCGATCTCGTCGTTAGTCAACCCTAATTCTTTAAGGATGCAGATGATTAAGATCAGCATGAGTTTTTGCGACAGCACTAGAAGTTCCGACAACGGAGCTTTCTTTTCTTCGAGTTGCTCACCGTAATGGGTAAAATAATTGCGATTGTCTTTCACCCGTAATATAAAATTCGGCTCATTGTCTAGCAGTGCTGACCGTACCATATCTGGTATACCAGTAACGATATCTTCAAGCCTGGCTTGTAAATTTGGACCGTGGTCATAGCCGATTTTCTCATGCAGCCATTTATGATGGGGCCATTCCGGGTAACTTTGCTTGATGGCATCTTTTACTTCTTTTACTCGCTTTTTATGAGCAACAGGGTCGGCATGATGGGCATCATTAAGACGGCGATGCCAGTTCTCTAAAGCCTGGACTAGGATCAGGAAACGCAGTTCGACCGGGGCAGTCCTCTCCATCAAAGACTCGACAAGGATATCCAAGGACGCCTCGGCTATCACCTCAAGCCGCCACCAGTGCTGCACGATCTTTTGAAAAGCGCGAGCCATATCAGTATAGGTGAGTAGAAAGTCCCTTCGATTGCTGCGTTTTCTTCGGTGGGAGATAGTAGTCGAACGAAATATAATCGTTATCGGATTTACTGGCAGTTCCAGTTTTTCGGGCTCAGGATTATTGATGTTGCCAATCACATTGGCTATTCCTGGTGCAGCGAAATAACAAAGAGTCAGAAAGTGGGTGAATCGATCCATTCGGTCGCGGAAGGCGAAATAAGAAGATTTCGAAGGTGGCGTTAAAATGAATTCAGGGCGTTGCTCGATGACGGCTTTCAAGCGCGGGATGAAACCCTCAAAAGGAGCGTAATAACTGAAATCGATCTTGACCTTCCATCCTTCTACAAGGTCAAATTCTATTGCCGGCGGCTGCTCATATTGTAATGTGATTGAGTTCGGATCGTTCTGATACGTAGGCCGTTTAAATCCATAGATGTCCAACCAAGCACCCAGGCCGTGATATTCCACCTGGAGACTGTCGAAGAGGATATCGTCCGCACTAGAGAAATGTTCGCCAATAAAACAATATAGGGCAGCTACCTTAGATGTTTCAAACCCCGGCAAACTCGTAGAATGAGAAAACTCTCTGCAATTAAGAAGAGTGATCTTCTTACCATTTTCTGTAAAGCCGAGGATTATGGTATTTGCGGTAGACGCATTATCCAGTTCCTCGTCGAAACTACCGAAAAGGTCAAGTTCGAGGCCATCCTCGGTGCTATAGTGTAGTGTACCTGTGTTTTGATTACTGTCATTACCGGGAATCCAGAAAATGCCCTTAAATTCAAAAATATTATTAAGGTCGTAATTCTCGTCCGCCATAAAGACAATATTAACTCTTTCCATCCAAATGATACACGGTGTTTTTTACTCGTTTGTTCGCGAAAAGGGGTTATCGCTAGGGGTAGAGATCCTATGCGCCGATACACATTAATAAAGGAGCTTATTCTATTCACCAATCTTCTCATGAGAATTATTGCAATGCTCCTGAGGATATCCAAAAAGGTTTCGATTATAGTTTCCCGGCATACTTTCTTAAAGGTTTTGATATGGCAGGAGTAAATACCGAATTTATTCGGGAATCGGTCGGTCCTACGGACAGATGGACGGCAGAAAACTATCAGGATAGCTTTGAAAAAGACGTGAAAGATGAATTTGCCCAAGCCTACTTGATTTCAAGTATGATCATTAGAATTCATGACGGATGGTTATATGCTTCGACTATTCGTATGCGGTGATAAGAGATGTTTCGATGTCAATTTGTCACAGCGATTGCATTGCTAAATCGTTTTTTCAGCGGCGACTGCCATTTTCGATAAAAGAAATAGTTTTTGCAACTGTTTATTGGATAATCAACAACTTATGCTGGCTTAAGTAAAAATATTATTTAGGCATCACGATTTTTTGGCATTCGGTCTATCCTTTGATCTTTAAGGGCCTATGTAGTTGAAAATTTCCTAACTCCAATTTTTTTTAATGGCCCAAAGAAGACCGTTCAAATCTGAACAAGTGATTGATGAAAGAATCTGCATTAACGGCTTAAAAGCCTACCACATCGGGTTTGATCAAAAGGAGTTTCGGTTGCAACCTCTGGTCGATGTTATCAGAAAAGTAATCCCTGAATTTGCATTCGGATTTCATGAGGGCACTTGTGTTGCACAAGCTGATATAGTAGATCGATTGAAAGAGGCCGCCTCCACCGTTTATGATACCGACAAATTCAAAAAGCGCGGTGAATTTGGAGAGCTAATACTGCATCTGTTGTTACGCGATTTTCACAATACGATTCCCTTGGTAAGTACGATCTATTTCAAAGATTCGCCAAATGTGCCGGGACATGGTTTTGATGGCGTCCAGGTGACTGTCAATGGTGACGAGAAAAAATTATGGCTTGGAGAATCAAAGCTATATAAAACTGGGAAAGCCGGCATCAGAGATTTAATTGGGGACATAAAAAAGCACGTTCAAGGAGACTACATGCGAAAGCAGTTTAATCTCATCAGCCGGAAAATACCTTCCGATGCGGTTGAGATTGATCATTGGAGGCAGTTGCTTGATAAGCATCAAAAGCTCGACACAGTTTTCAAGAGCATAGTTATACCGATGGTTTGTACATATTCGAGTGGCATTTTCTCCAAACATTCTGACAATACAAAAGAGTATTTCAAAGATTTTGATGCAGAATGTCATGAGTTGAACGCACTCTTTCAGCAGGGTAAAACAGTAGCGAATATTGAAATTATATTACTCCTAATGCCCGTGCCAGACAAGGACATTCTAAATTCGGAACTACACAAACGCCTTAAAGCAATGCAATCAATATGAACTTTCCCAACTATGACATTGCCAGAGAATTTATTAGTAGAGGAAAGGAGATTAATTACTCAGATAGCTTTGACTTGGCAAAGTTATCTGCCAGATTGCTTCGAAATAAAGAGACCGAAAAGTTTGGACGGGATCTGATAATACGAACAAAAGATGCCATTGAGGCAAATAGGGTGGATAAGAATACCGTTGCGATGTGGAATGAATTATTGGTAGCCGCGGGATTGTATCCTTACGTTGACGCTGGAACTTTGAACGCTGGATCTTTATTGAGATACGAATGTCATAGATCCAACAATTTAGAAGGGGTCTATTTTCATGAAGAACAATTGCCGATCAGTTTGGCTTTATCCGGAGAAAGACCTGTTATACTAAGCGCACCAACCAGCTATGGCAAAAGCTTACTCATAGAAGAAGTTGTTGCAAGCAAATTATATCGAAACATTGTAATTATTCAGCCCACCCTTGCCTTATTAGATGAAACCAGAAAAAAACTATCGAAGTATAAAGAAAATTATAAGATTTTGGTGTCAACATCTCAGGACCCTTCTTCCGAAACCGGCAATGTGTTTTTGTTTACCGGTGAACGCGTGGCGGAATACGATAGATTTCCACCTATCGATTTCTTTGTCATTGATGAGTTTTATAAACTGAGTATGGAACGAGATGATGATCGTGCAATCGTCTTAAATCATGCTCTGTATAAGCTTTTAAAACATACCAACCGGTTTTATATGCTTGGACCTATGATTAAAGATATTCCTCCAGCAATTAAAGAAAAATTGGGAGTTATCTGGGAGAGAACGGATTTTGCAACGGTAGCGGTAGATGAAAATATGATAGGACCTGATGGAGGAAAAAAGCAAAAAAAGGAAGACAAGAAAGTGCAGCTTTTCAAAAAGCTGTCTGAACTCGATGAACCTACACTAATCTATGTTTCGTCTCCGGCGAAATGTAACGAACTTGCCTTGGGGTTCATTCAATATTTACAAAGCGAAGGCGTCAAGCAGCGACGAATTTCCAGCGAAATAGCCCAAATGTGTGATTGGATTAGAGAGAATATTCACCGGAATTGGACCCTGATCGATGCATTGCAAAATTCGGTGGCATTCCATCACGGCGCATTGCCAAGACACTTGGGAAGTTCAATTGTTGATGCCTTTAACAGCGGATCAATAAAATACCTCTTTTGTACAGCGACTCTTATTGAGGGTGTAAACACTTCTGCAAAAAATGTCATACTATTTGACAAAAAGAAGGGAACCAAGCCAATTGATTTTTTTGACTATAAAAATATTGCAGGCAGATCCGGAAGAATGCGTAAGCATTACATTGGGAATGTTATACGATTTGAGAAGGAGCCGCCGCAATTTGATTTCGAAGTTGACATTCCAATTCTGACTCAAGACAATGCTCCATTAGAGATATTGCTCGCGATCGATAGCGAGGAAATAAAGCCGGCTTTAAATAACAAACTTAGTGCTTTTCGTCAGCTTTCAAGTGATGTACAGGAAATTGTAAAAAGGCATTCAACGATCAATATAGAAGGGCAGATGCAGCTAATAACAGAACTGGAAGGAAACCTTCAATATTATCATGGGCTTCTATCCTGGAACGGTACGCCTCCGTCATATGAGCATTTGGCAAAAGTGGTAGAATTGGCATGGAATTATTTGGCTAAAGATGAAGAGAAAAGGTTGCGAATTGAAGGCATTGGTAACTTATCTGCACGTTGGCTGT
>Ga0207671_10005371_pt1 | contig 11838 bp, 8 predicted proteins | sample KBSC24metaG_FD_184352 | JGI IMG/M metagenome (GOLD analysis project Ga0207671, IMG submission 184352) | Corn rhizosphere microbial communities from Kellogg Biological Station, Michigan, USA - KBS C2-4 metaG (SPAdes) (version 2) | ecosystem: Host-associated > Plants > Roots > Rhizosphere > Soil... | reverse complement strand
GGGCTATACCAAAAGAAGATACTTTATGGGCTGAAGTAAAAAAAGGAGATATAAGGTCGAGGGGTTTTGACCTTAATGGTGGTTGGTCACCGTGGTATAATGTACATAAGATTATGGCGGGGCTTTTAGATGCTTATTTATATTGTAATAATACAGAAGCACTTACCATATGCAAGAGCATGGGAGACTGGACGGGTGAAACGATAAAAAACCTTAATGATGACCAATTGCAAAAAATGTTGTTTTGCGAATATGGAGGCATGGCCGAAACTTTGGCCAACTTATATGGCATCACGGCAAATAAAGAATACCTGGATTTATCTTATAAGTTTTATGATAAACGCATATTGGATCCTATTTCAGAAGATAAGGATATTTTGGCCGGGAAGCACTCCAATACACAGATCCCTAAAGTTATCGCCAGCGCCAGGAGATACGAACTTACCGGCGATAAAAAAGACAAAGATATTTCAGGATATTTTTGGGAGATGATAACCAGGGACCACTCCTACGCGACCGGTGGTAATAGCAACTATGAATATTTGAGTGAGCCCGGCAAATTAAATGACAGGCTTACAGAAAACACTACCGAGACGTGTAACACTTATAATATGCTCAAGCTTACACGGCACTTATTCGCTGTTGCCCCTTCGGCGACATTAATGAATTTTTATGAAAAAGCGCTCTACAACCATATTCTTGCTTCACAAAACCACGATGATGGTATGATGTGTTACTTCGTGCCGTTGCGTATGGGTGGGAAAAAAGAGTACAGCACCCCATTCACCACATTTACCTGCTGCGTAGGTTCGGGCATGGAAAATCATGTTAAGTACAATGAAAGTATTTATTTCCGGGGAAATGACGGCAGCTTATATGTAAACCTGTTTATTCCCTCTGTGCTGAACTGGAAGGATAAGGGTGTAACTATTACCCAGCAAACCAATTTACCTGCAAATGATGTAGTTAACTTTGTTTTGAACACAGCAAAGCCTGTTTCTTTTTTGTTGCGGATACGTAAACCCGATTGGTCGAAAAATTGTGTTATTAAGGTTAATGGAATAGTCCAACCTGTAGCAGCCGATCAGCAGGGCTACTTCGTTCTAGATCGTAAATGGAAAAACAATGATAAAATAGAATTCACAATTCCTGAAAGTATTCATACCGAGGCAATGCCGGATAACCCTAACCGTTTAGCGCTGTTTTACGGCCCCGTTTTGCTTGCCGGAGATTTAGGAGAAACTGAGCCGGACCCGCTTAAAGGTGTACCCGTATTTGTAACCAATGAAACTGATCCAAATAAATGGTTGCAAATGATTGATCGGAAAAATTCAGGATTTAAAACTGCAAATATTGCCAGGCCTTCAGATGTCCGCCTTATTCCCTTCAATCAAACCAAAAATGAATATTATTCCGTCTACTGGGATGTTTTCACTCCCCAAACCTGGGCTTTGCAACAAAAGGCTTACGACGAGGAAAAGAAGAAGCAACAAGAAATGGAAATGCATACCACCGATATAATACGTTTAGGCGAAATGCAACCCGAAAGAGATCACAATTTTACGGGAGAAAAACAAATCACCGGTGAAGATCATCAAAAGAAATGGCGCTCAACAGAGGGAGGCGGATTTTTAAGCTTTGAGATGAAAGTTACCCCGAATAACCAAAATACATTAATCAATACCTATTGGGGAACAGACAATCGCGGAAGGGTGTTTGATGTTCTTATTGATAATGTTAAGATAACTACAGAGGATCTGAATAAATACAAGGAAAACAGGTTCTATTATATAAATTACGAAATTCCAATCGGGTTAACAAAAGGCAAATCAAAAGTGGTAGTAAAACTACTACCTAAAGAGGGGAACAGTGCTGGTCCTGTTTATGGAAGCCGAATGGTAAAAGATTAACGATAACATGTCTATTTAAACCCGCATTTTTTAGAAAGCTAGCATGAGACTATACTGGCAAAAGAAAAAAAGAAGCAAAAAAAGAAAAACGCATTAGTAAGTGGAAAACTGAAGGAGTTTCCCACTTACTAACACGACAAACAAACCACAAGAGATCTTTATAAGATATAAGAAATATAATCTTATCCTTATAAAGTAGAATCAGGACTACTAAAAAAACACTGTCAAGTAATAGCAGTATTATCACTCAAAAACGACAAGTAAAACCGGGACGAGACATCAACTTGGACATTCCGAAGCCGTTGACCACTTCATTCCGAAAACTGCAAACAGGCATTTGAGGAACACTTTGACCACTTCAACTTTCTGGGCGCTAATTGGGATTGTCCTTCTTATCAACAAACCTCGATGCTCTAAGGAGCACGAAACAGCCAAGTCAAGCCTATCGTAATATCTAGTTTGGACACACAACGGATCAACACCATTTTGCCGCCATTCTTCACATGCCGGTGGATGAGTGAATTCTGCTCGCTCGCTACTTACATCCTGCACTTACCTATCAATTCAATGAGTTCCGGTATTCATTGGGTGAATGCCCAACATGCTGTTTAAAGAAACGGGTAAAATGTGAGGGGTACTTGAAGCCGAGCTTATAAGCCACCTCGCTTACTGATTTACTTATATCGAGTATCTGTTCTTTCGCGGCATCAATCAGTTTTAGCTGTATGTACTCCTGAGCTGATTTTCCCGTCTCTTTTTTTACCAGGTCTCCGAAATATTTTGGAGACAGGTTGAGTTGCGCTGCACAATACGAAACTGAAGGCAATCCCAGGTTTTGTAGCTTTTCCGACCGGAAGTAATCGTTCAGTAATCCCTCAAATCCGGTCAATACATCTTTATGGATATGTTCTCTTGTGAGAAACTGCCGGTCATAAAATCGAACGGAATAATTCAGGAACATTTCGATGTTACTTACGATCAATGTCCTGCTGTGCTTATCAATTGGGTGAGCTAATTCATATCGGATCTTATTAAAACACTCCAGCACTATTTCTCTTTCTGCATCAGAAACGTGAAGTGCTTCATTGACATCGTAAGAGAAAAAACTGTATTCATTGATATTTTTGCCAAGATGGGTCCCACGAATTAAATCGGGATGAAAGAATAATCCCCAGCCTGTCGGCTGTATCATGTTTTCACTTTCATCAAAACCAAATACTTGTCTGGGTGCAATGAAAAGAAGTGTTCCCTCTTCGTAATCATAATGACTACGGCCATATTTTACCTCTCCGCACTTCTAGTCTTTTAAAAAGATCATGTATACGTCCGAAATATAACGTGTCTCTTTTACGGGCTTTGATACTGACTGGTCAAGAACACTAACTAAAGGATGCAGGGTCTTTTGCCCCCGGTCGTTATTGATCTGGGTCACACTTTCAATTCTGAGGGGATTTCCCATGACTTCGGTTATTTGAAGTGAAATTAGATTAAGTATTGCAAACAATCTTACAGAAATACTCCCGAACTGAAATAATGATAAGAGAAACAGGAATCTGTATAACGATCTGATGCAAAAGTATAAAGAACTTCGCCCCTTAGAATGATCTATTGAATCATTTGATATAGTAAAAGCTATTCTCTTGTCAAAAGTTGATAAACGTCCAATCACGGCAATACAAAACACAACTTCGTCAGATCTGAATTCATTATCATTTTTAAAACTAAATTGCTTTAAAAATGTGATGCTCCAGTCCTATTTTAATGCAATAGCTATTTTTCAACCGTTATTTTGTTTTTCGTATTGCCATTTTAAATCTATAAGGTAGCATACTGGTTTACATAACGGATTTTTATTTAATTTCCGATTTCAAATTTGATATATGAAATGATTTATATATCTTAATTAAAATGAACACTGATACACTCTATACGCATATCTGCTCATACGTTCAAATATCCAGAGATGAGTTTGAGCTCTTTTTCAATTTGTTTAAAACGGTTTATTTAAAAAAGGGTGAGTTCCATTACATAGCTGGTAAAGTTCCTAAATATTGGTCGTTTACTTTAAAAGGCTGCTTGCGTGAATATTGGATCGATACAGAGGGCAATGAGAAAATTTTCCAATTTTATGAAGAAAATGCATGGATTGGTCAGATCCAAAGTATGATAACGCAAAAGCCCACGGACATGAACCTGCAGGCACTTGAGGATTGCGAGTTATTGTGTATAACAGGCGATGATATGTGTAACGCTGTAAAGACACCCTGGATTCAGCACTACACAATTCGGAAGAGCTTTGCTGATAATGCCTCAATAATGGAAAATTCAAACCGAATTAAATCGGCATCACCAGAAGAGTTGTATTTGGAAATTCTTAAGGAAAGACCATCCTTATTGCTGCGTGTTCCACAGCACTATATTGCAAACTTTCTTGGCATCCGGAAAGAAACACTAAGCAGGGTTAGAAGAAGAGTTGCCCACCTATGATTTGTTGATCCAAGTCAACAACATTCAATTTCCGTTCGGGTAATTTTACAACGAAAAACGATCACCTCAATGTTATCGATATCGCGTTTTATACGCGCGACCTTATAAGTCATTGAGTGACTGACCATTTTCTCGAACAACAAATTTTTAAGAAAGAATTAAATCAATGAAAAAAATAATCTATGACCAATACGGCAGTGTCGACGTTTTACATTCCGTGGAGGTGAATAAGCCAATTCCCGATACGCAACAAATTTTGGTTAAGGTAAAGGCAGTTTCTATTAATCCTATTGACTGGAAGATTTTAATGGGTGAGGTCAAACTGATGTCAGGCAATAAATTCCCAAAATCTGTTGGCTGCGACTTCTCCGGAACAATAGAAAGCACAGGTACGGGTATCCAAAGATTTAAAGCCGGGGATGACGTGTTTGGCGTAACAAATCCTTTTAAAGAAGGAGTCCTTGGAGAATACATCCTGGTGAATGAAAAAGAAATTGCTAAGAAGCCTGCGGAGCTGACATTTGAGCAGGCTGCTGCAATACCAACGGTCGGCCAGTCAGCTTTACAGATGCTTACTAAAAACCTTAATAACATCAAAGGGAAGGAGATTTTGATAAATGGTGCGTCTGCAGGAGTAGGTATGTTTGCTATTCAGATCGCTAAAAGCCACGGAGCGATTGTAACGGCTGTTTCAAGCGCAAAAGGACATCATTTGTTAAAAAAATGGGGTAGTGATTATCTGATTGATTACAACAAAGAAAAGGTGACGGATTTAAAGAAGAAGTTTGATATTATCATTGAACTCTCCGCAAAATTATCTTTCAGCCAGGCTAAAAAATTGATGAAACCTGAATCAACATATTTTACCGTAACCCCTTCGCTATGGAATTTTGTGCACTCATTTTCAAATAACATTGTATCTGGAAAGAAATTTGAAATTCTTTTAATGAAATCAGATACTGAAAGTTTAAATCAATTAGCAAATGATGCATTAAAAGGTTTTGATATCCATATTAGTAAGACCTATCCGATGTCGGATTATAAAGAAGCTTATAAAACTATAATCAAAGAGGGGGCTTTAGGTAAAGTCGTTTTTAATATCTCAACTTAAATATGCGATTGAAGAACTGGGGACCGACAAAATTATTTACTCAGGTGATTACGCCTATTTAATAGATAAAAATACCAGGCAATTTCTTGAAACGGCGCCTATTTCACAAGAGGCCAAAGAAAAAATCGGTTATAAGAATGCCGAAGAATTGTTGGGGTTATAGTCTGCTGTTTTTATGCCGTAAGTTAAAAAGTATATAAGTTTTACATCTGCAAAAAGCTATAAAAATGATAGAATTAATGAATGGGATCTGTAAAATACCTAATGGTGGTGTAGCGCTAACCAGAATTCCACGCCCGGAAAAAGCCTTGCCTGAACATCTGCTTATCCGTATGGAGTATGCTGCCATTAGCCACGGTGACAAAGCTTTTGTTAACCGGCCGCATCCGCCTGGATCTGCCAGCAGCCTGTATGATGTATACGGTTCGTCGGGTGTAGGTGAAGTGATAGGAATTGGTGAGGGTGTTCCTAAAGAATATTTGGGCAAACACGTGGCAATTTTCCGCTCATTACACAGTAGCGATGTGATGATCGGTGCCTGGTCGGATTATGCACATATGCACCATTTATGCTGTGTTATTATTCCGGATAATGCCAAATCAGAGGAGTTTTCCGGTACGTTGTCCAATATTATCACTGCTTACGCTTTCCGAATGCAATCATTGGCCGAAGGCAATACAGGTATTATCAGTACCGCAGGAACCTCCACTACCGGCATTATGATGTTGGGGATTGCCCTTGCCTTAGAATTTCCGCTGATATCTATAGTTAGAAATGAGGAAGGCAAACACTTACTTGAGGGCCTTGGTGCGATATCTGTTCTGGCTTTAGATGCGCCGGACTTCAATAATCAACTCATGGAATTAGCTTTGAAGCTAAAAGCCACCGCCGTTTACGATGCCGTAGGCGGAGCTGCGCTCAATAAAATAATAGACTTGGTGCCTATTGACTCAATGATCTATTCTTACGGGCTTTTGGGAGATGATGTGCCGCTTACGATTTTCATGCGTCAAATACTTTTTAGGGGATTGACTATCAAATCATTCAGCACCAACCGATCGCAGACAGTCAGAGATCCAAAGCTACTTTCGCAGGCCTTAAAGCTGATTCCGGATATTATTGACATGCCGCATTTCAAAACGAAAGTCGGCAAAAAGTTCAGGTTATACGAGATAGACGATGCATTGGCATATACTCCCACTGGTATTGGAAAGGCTATATTAACTTTCAATGATTAATTAGTAGTCATGGTTCGCAAATCTAAAAGAGAATCTATTAGCCAACGCTTAAGGAGTTCAATCTTACCCTGATTTGCAGACCCTTTCCATAAGGCGTCGGCCACTTTTCATGCTAATCGGAATAATGGTAAGTAAAGCAGGAATCCGTATAACAGTCTTGAGCGAAAGTATCAAGAGCTTTGTTCCTCAATACGGGTAATCATTTATTGTAACTGTAGAAGGCTGGTTCAAGTAAAATATAAAGCCTTTTATAAACATCGAAATACTAAAAAAAACTAATGAAATTATCAAACAACAAAATTTTAATCACTGGCGGAGCCACTGGCATCGGTTTGGGATTGACTGAAAGATTTATCCAGGAAAATAACCAAGTTATTATTTGCGGCAGAAGGAAAGAAGTGCTGCAAGAAGTGTCTGACAAATTCCCGGCAGTAATAACAAAGGTTTGCGATTTATCGGAGGAATCCGGGCGGACAGAACTTTATCACTGGATTGCTGAACATCACAGTGATTTGAACGTACTGGTAAATAATGCAGGCATTCAAAACTGGATGGATATTTCAGATAAGAGTTTTTATGAAAAAGCGAAAAATGAAATTCAAATAAATGTTATAGCTCCCTTACATTTGACTTCACTCTTCACCGAACTCAAATCATTGGACACTGTCATAAATGTAACTTCTGGATTGGCATTTGTACCCCTTACAAAAGTACCCGTTTATTGCGCCACAAAATCTTTTTTTCACTCCTTAACCCTATCACTAAGGCATTTGTTGAAATCAAAAAATATAGAGATCATCGAATTGATCCCACCGGCCCTCAACACCGACCTGGGCGGCAAAGGATTGCACAGTGAACACCCTTCTGTAGATGATTTTATTAAGGCAATATTTCAGCAACTAAAAGAAGGCAAAGATGAATTGACCTTTGGATATAGCGAAATGCTATCGAAAGCGACATCAGTTGAAATACAGGGAATGTTTAAAAGAATGAACCCATAAGAAGGACCGATCAATATTCTGAAGAACGATTTAATTAGTTACCAAAATTATTAATAAGTAAACGGTATGAAAAAACTTTTTTTAATTACTTCCCTTGTAGTGAGTATTTGCGGTGGCCTATATGCACAAGGACCTTTCGGATTTCGTAATGCTTTTAGTGCTGTACCTGATACTAATGCAAGAGTTACATTCACTAATCCCATAATTCCTGGTTTTTTCTCAGACCCAAGTGTCTGCCGGGTAGGAGATGATTATTATCTTATCACCAGTACATTTGAATACTTTCCCGGCGTTCCGGTTTTTCACAGCAAAGACCTGGTGAACTGGGAAATGATAGGATATTGTATTACCCGGGATACTCAGTTGCCCAAAGGCTTGAGTATTTATGCTGCCACTATCCGCTATAATAATGGTGTGTTTTATATGATTACCACTAACACAGGCAACACCTGGGGTAATTTTTATGTTACGGCAAAAAATCCTGCCGGTCCCTGGTCTGATCCAATATGGATAGAAGCGCAGGGGATAGATCCTGATTTGTTTTTTGATGATGATGGGAAGGCCTATGTTATCTCATCTCCTTTTGATTTGTATGAAATTGATATAAAGACCGGGAAGTTTCTCACCCAGGGTAGAAAGCTGTGGAATGGAACCGGTGGCCGGTATGCCGAAGGTCCGCATATTTACAAAAAGGACGGCTTTTATTACTTGATGGCTGCCGAAGGAGGAACAGAAGAAGCACACTCAGAAACCATTGCCCGCAGTAAAAATATCTGGGGTCCTTACAATTCCAATCCGGCCAATCCCATTCTTACCCATGTTAATGCAGCCGGGCAAGGCAATCCTATTCAGGGGGTCGGGCATGCCGATATAACCCAGGCTCACGACGGTTCGTGGTGGATGGTCTTTCATGGATACAGAACCGTTGGTGGCGGAGTTCAGCATATTCTTGGACGGGAAACCTGTTTGGCACCGGTTACCTGGCCAACTAACGGCTGGCCTGTGGTGAATGGCAATGGAGTGGCCACCGTTAATATGACAGCTCCCACACTTCCTTTAAAGCCCTTTGCTGCAAAACCAACCAAAACAGATTTTGACGATCCCACCCTTGGATTAGAGTGGAACTATATTCGTTATCCGGTTATGAGTAATTATTCCCTTTCTTCACGCAAAGGTTTTCTGAAGTTAACGGGTTCCGAACAAACGATAGAAGACAGGAAATCTCCAACTTTTGTTGGGCGCAGGCTTCAGGACATGTATTTTACTGCAACTACCCAGGTAGAATTTAATCCAGGTAAATCAAACGAGGAAGCGGGAATAACCTTGCTTAATAATGGAGGTCATTTTGATATTCTTATTAAACAATCTAAGAGAAAAAGGGTGGTTGTAAGCAGGCTAAGATTTGGATCGCATGTAATTCATGAGTCAGAGGAAGCAGTATTAAAACCCGGGCCGGTAAAATTGATGATAAAAGGAGAACGTTCAGTTTTTTCTTTTTCTTATACCCAAGGGAATGAGCCCTTTAAAGAAATTCAGAAAGTAGATTCAAAATATTTAAGTTCTGAAACGGCTGGAGGATTTACGGGAGTTTTTGTGGGGTTGTATGCGACCGGTAATGGTAAAGGTTCTACAACAAGCGCTGATTACGACTGGTTCGAGTATATTAAAAACGAGGCTCCAAAGCAACAGAATCCGGGCTTCGGAGGGTTTTAAGAACAAAGCGATAAGTGGTTTTTTTGCCGGATTGAAAATGCCAGGTGGGAGATTGCTACCGTGTATGCGCCGGCCTCCAATGTGATTGATGTAACGGAAAGCTTAAAGAAAACAGATAATATCACTAAGTATTTTACTGACGAGTCGCATGGCGATTATTCTACGCTTAATTTCTTACCTGACACTGGGTTTAAACCTGACAAAAGAATATTTTTAAAAATCCTGGGGTACAAACTACGTTTTGAGGTACAAAAATAGTCAAAATGATGGCAAAATTACAAATTTGAGCGGAAACAAAAAACTACTTAAATAATTGAATTTAAGCAATTTACATATTTTTCTTTGCGTGAAAATTGGTTGATTTTGGTTAATTATTTGCCGATACAGAACTTGCTAAAAATATTATCCAGCAGATCGTCCGTAGTAACCGCGCCAGTAATTTCACCAAGATAGTGTAAGGCTTGCTTGATGTCCATCGCCAGAAAATCAGAAGTAACCTGTGAGTCGATGCCCCTTAAAAGACGGATCAGGGCTACTTCTGTTTTTTGGAGCGCCTCGAGGTGGCGCACATTGGTAACCAGGGTTTCATCTGCGCTCAGTTGATGCTTAACCGCTGCACTATAGATTTTATGCTTCAATTCATCAATATGTTGCTTTTCTTTTGCCGAAATGATGATGGCACTTTGTGTATGAGGCAAAGACAATATTTGTTCTTCTGTAAGCAAGTCTGCTTTATTGGCTACTACCAGCATCGTGATGCCTGGTTTTTGCAAGCTTGCAAGGTCATCATTCAGATCCTCAATGCTGATCGCTAAAGCATCAAAAACATAGATCAGCAATGCCGACTGGCTGATCTTTTCCATGGTACGCTGTACACCTATCTGCTCAATGGTGTCTGTCGCTTCGCGTATGCCGGCTGTGTCGATCAACCTGAAATTGATGCCATTAATATTCAGCACCTCCTCTATCGTATCGCGCGTAGTGCCGGGTATGTGGCTCACAATAGCGCGTTCCTCATTCAAAAGCGTATTTAATAAGGTCGACTTTCCAGCATTAGGCCTGCCGGCGATTACTGTATTCACTCCGTTTTTGATCACGTTTCCCAATTCAAAAGATTGTATCAACTGGCTAACTACCTTAGTGATATCATGTGTCAATTGTTTGAGTTGATCGCGGTTGGCAAATTCCACATCTTCTTCAGAAAAATCCAGCTCCAGTTCAACCAGGGAGGCAAATGTTACCAGTTGCTCACGTAAGGTTTGCAATTGATTGCTGAAGCCACCACGTAGCTGCTGCATGGCCACCTGCTGCGAGGCTTTTGAATTGGACGCGATCAGATCGGCAACCGCTTCGGCTTGAGAGAGATCCAATTGCCCGTTTAAAAAAGCCCTTAAAGTGAACTCACCGGGTTTTGCTGAACGTGCGCCATTTTTGATGAGCAATTTTATAATCGACTCAATAATATAATTTGATCCGTGGCAGGAAATCTCCACCACATTCTCGCGGGTATAGGACTTTGGCGCGATAAATAACGAAACCAGCACCTCATCCAAAACCAGATCACCATCAACAATCTGCCCAAAATGAATAGTATGTGATGCCCGTTTGGTCAGATCCTTTCCTTTAAAAACGCTATTGGCGATAGTAATGGCATCTGGGCCCGATAACCTGATCACACCAATAGCGCCAATACCGTTAGGGGTCGCTAAGGCGACTATTGTTTCTTCTTTATTACTCATTTATTATCTGAACCGTTGATTATTATAATTTATTGATTTCGCTGATCAATCATAATAATCAGTTCATCAATGTAATCAGCGGTTCAGACAAAAGTCGTTATTTAACACCTCATTTTTATTCAGGGAGTGTAAAATATTAAACTGTAATTTTGAATCATGGCGAAGTCTGTTACGTCAATTCCGTATGAATTTGTATTTGATTACTTACCTGGCGGGATAATTAGTAAAAAGATGTTCGGCATGCATTATATCTACTGGGGCAAGAAACTCATGCTGATGTTGCGCAAGCGCGATAACGAACCCGAAATGAACGGCATATGGGTTGCCACTAATAAAAAATACCATGAGAGCTTAAAAAAGGAGGTTGCGGTATTTATACCGTTTAAGATGGATGGCTACGAGCAAGAGGGCAACTGGCTGCTGATACCTGATAACGCTGAAGAACTGGAAGAAGCGGCGATAAAGGTTTGCGAAATGATATCGCATGGTGATCCAAGGATCGGAAACCTGACAAAAAAACCACCTCTCTGAACAATATTTCCTTACTTTCGCACCCAATTATGGTAAGTTATTTTGAAGCTTCGTTGGACACCGTTTCCGTCCATCACATTGGTAATCAGTCGCAAAATGAGCTATATG
>Ga0207671_10005363_pt1 | contig 11851 bp, 9 predicted proteins | sample KBSC24metaG_FD_184352 | JGI IMG/M metagenome (GOLD analysis project Ga0207671, IMG submission 184352) | Corn rhizosphere microbial communities from Kellogg Biological Station, Michigan, USA - KBS C2-4 metaG (SPAdes) (version 2) | ecosystem: Host-associated > Plants > Roots > Rhizosphere > Soil... | reverse complement strand
GGGTGCGCCAGCTCAGCCCAGAGGCCGGGCTCGCGGGTCACCAGTACCGCGAAGCAGCGCGCGAGCGCCGGGTCGAACCAGCTGCCCGAGCGCGCCGCCACTTCCTCGATCGCCGCCTGGGGACCGGCTGCGGCGTGGAACACGTCCGCGATCTGGGCGAGCAGCGCCAGCTGCGCCGGCAGCGGGATCGCGTCGCCGCGCAGGCCGAGCGGCTTGCCGCTGCCGTCCCAATGCTCGTCCAGTGCGGCGATCGCCTGCGCCACCGACTCGGGGAAGCGGAGCTGGTGGGCGATGTCCGCGCCGCGGGTGCAGCGGGTCTGGATCAGGTCGGTGACGATGGCGTTGCCGTCGCGCAGGATGGCGAGGATCGCCTTGGCCCGCGCGCCCAGCCGCTCGCCCTGGCCGGTGCGGGTGATTATGCGGCGCAGCGTCGGCCCCAGCCCCACCGCCAGCAGCTTGTGCTCCTGCTTCACCTTGCGATCGTCGGCGAGATAGAGCTCGGCGATCCGCGCGGCGTTGCTGCTGCAGCCCAGGTCCTTGAGCAGCGTCGCATAATAGACGGTCCGCCGGTCGGCCGCCGACAACCGCAGCGCCACCGCCATCCGGCTGGCGATCCAGCAGGCCCGCAGCGAATGGCCGGCGGGCTGCCCCTCGGTCAGGTCTAGCGCGTAGGAGAAGGCACCCAGGATCTCGGCCAGCGAGGTCGTGTCGTCGGACCGGGCATCGAAATGGGCGGAATCATAGTGCAGCATGGGCGGCGTCCATCGGGGGACGCAGCCATAGCCGGAGTCGGCTTAAGACCGGGTTTCGCTCAGCTCTTGATCTTCCATCCGCGGCGCAGCAGCGTGTAGCAGAACAGCCCCAGCACCACGTCGAGCCCGAGGATCACGGCCGTCCCGAGCAGGATCGGCGAGTCGGCGACGCCCAGGAAGCCGTAGCGGAAGCCCGAGATGATGTAGAAGAACGGGTTGGCATGGCTGATCGCGCGGAACACCGGCGACAGGTTCTCGACCGAGTAGAAGGTGCCCGAGAGCAGCGACAGCGGCGCCACGACGAAGTTGGTGATCGCCGCGGCATGATCGAACTTCTCCGCCCAGATCGAGGTCAGCACCCCCATCAGCGCGAGGAACAGCGAGCCGAGGAAGCCGAACCAGAAGACGGCCCAAAAATGGACAGGCCAGACATGGACGCCCCAAAGCGCCATCGCCAGCCACACCGTTGCACCAACGCAGAAAGCCCGCGTCACCGCGCCACCGGCCAAGGCAGTGAGCATTTCCCCGGTGGAAAGCGGCGGCATCAGATAGTCGACGATCGTGCCCTGGATCTTGCCGACCAGCAGCGAGAAGCTGGCATTGGCGAAGGCGTTCTGCAGCATTCCGGTGGAGATGATCAGGCCCGGTGCCAGAAAGTCTGCAAAAGGAACGATTTGCCCGCCAACCTGCACCGGCGCGCGGAAACCGAATGCGGTCGTGAACACGACGAGAAAGAGCAGCGTCTGCACGGCCGGCGCCCACACCGTCTGGAGCTGCACCTTGAAGAAACGGCGCACCTCCTTGATATAGAGGGTGCGCAAGCCTCCCCAGTTGACGTTGCGAATCACCGGAACGCCCGGCTCGGGAAGCTGTGAACCGATTTCGGGGTGGCTGCTCATGGCGCGATCGCGTACCCGCTGACGCCGCCGCCCGCAAGACGAAGGAACCGAAGTGAGCTGGACCGACGAGCGTATCGAAACGCTGAAGAAGATGTGGGACAGCGGCCTGACCGCGACGCAGATCGCCGAGGAACTGGGCGGCGTGTCGCGCAACGCGGTGATCGGCAAGGCCCACCGCCTCGGCCTGCCCTCGCGCCCCTCGCCGGTGAAGTCCAACGAGGCCAAGGCCGCCGCGGCCGCGGCGCCTGCCGCCGCAGCACCGGCCGAGCCCAAGCCGGCCCCCGCGCCCAAGCCCGCGCCGGCACCCGCCGCGCCGCGCCCGCAGGCCGCTGCGCCGGCCCCTGCCCCGCGCCCGGCGCCGCCCGCGCCTGCGGCACCCGCGCCCTTCGACGATGCCGATGTCGACAGCGACGCCGAGGCTGCCGAGCCCGCCGCACCGCGCGCGCCGCAGCCGGTGCTCCGCTCGGTCGGCCCGGGCGGCTTCATCCGCCAGAATCCGGGCGAGCAGGCCCCGCCGAGCACGCCGGCCCCGCCGCGCCGCCTCGTCCCCGCCAAGCCGAGCGAGGCGATCGCGGGCAAGACGACGCTGCTCGATCTGAACGACAAGATCTGCAAGTGGCCGCTCGGCCATCCCGGCGAGCCGGACTTCCACTTCTGCGGCGAGAAGGTGAACCCGGGCTTCCCCTATTGCGTCGATCATTGCGGCCACGCCTATCAGGCGCAGCTCCCCCGCCGCGACCGTCGCCCGGCGCCGACCATGCCCTTCGGCGGCACCCCGCGCCCGCGGTGACCTGCTAAACTCCTCCCCGGCACGGGGAGGGGGACCGCCGCCGAAGGCGGTGGTGGAGGGGCCGCCGCAGCATGCGACCGTGTCCCCGCGCCGGACCCTTCCGCGCCTTGCGGCGCGGCCCCTCCACCATGTGCTGGCGCACATGGTCCCCCTCCCCGTTCCGGGGAGGAATTGAGGGACACCCCCCGCCTTGCGCGGGCACCCCCGCACCCCCTATACGTTCCGCATGTCCGAAGACCTCTTCGCTGCGCCCTCCGTCCCCGCCGGCACCTATGACGCCTCGTCGATCGAGGTGCTCGAAGGCCTGGAGCCGGTGCGGCGGCGGCCGGGCATGTATATCGGCGGCACCGACGAGCGCGCGCTCCACCATCTCGCCGCCGAAATCCTCGACAATGCGATGGACGAGGCGGTCGCGGGGCACGCCAACCGCATCGAGGTGACGCTGGCGGCGCCCAACCGCATCACCATCGTCGACAATGGCCGCGGCATGCCGGTCGATCCGCATCCGCGCTTCCCGGACAAGTCGGCGCTCGAGGTGATTCTCTCGATGCTCCATTCGGGCGGCAAATTCTCGGGCAAGGCCTATGCCACCTCGGGCGGCCTGCACGGCGTCGGCATCTCGGTGGTCAACGCGCTGTCGGTGGACACGGTGGTCGAGGTGGCGCGCGACAAGCAGCTCTATCGCCAGCGCTTCAGCCAGGGCCAGACGCTGGGGCCGCTGGAGAAGCTGGGCGGCACGCCCAACCGGCGCGGCACCAGCGTCGCCTTCACCCCCGATCCCGAGATTTTCGGCGAGATGTTGTTCAAGCCGGCGCGGCTGTACAAGCTCGCCCGCTCCAAGGCCTATCTGTTCGCCGGTGTCGAGATTCGCTGGAAGTGCGATCCGTCGCTGATCACCGACGACACGCCGGCCGAGGCCGTGTTCCAGTTCCCCGGCGGCCTCGCCGATCACCTGAAGGAGCAGGTCGGCACGCGCGAATGCGCCACTGCCGATTTCTTCGCGGGCACCCAGGAATTTCCGGACTCGCAGGGCCGCGTCGAATGGGCGGTCGCCTGGCCGTTGTGGAGCGACGGCAGCTTCAGCTGGTATTGCAACACCATCCCCACGCCCGATGGGGGCACCCATGAGCAGGGCCTGCGCCAGGCGCTGGTGCGCAGCCTGCGCAGCTTCGCCGATCTGGTCGGCAACAAGAAGGCCAAGGACCTGAGCCCGGACGACGTCGTCACTGGCTCCGAGGTGATGCTCTCGGTGTTCATCCGCGAGCCGCAGTTCCAAAGCCAGACCAAGGACCGCCTGACCAGCCCCGAGGCCACCGCGCTCGTCGAAAAGGCGGTGCGCGACCATTTCGACCATTTCCTCACCGACAATATGGAGCGCGGCAAGGCGCTGCTCGGCTATGTGCTGGAGCGGATGGATGATCGCCTGCGCCGCAAGCAGGAGCGCGAGGTCAAGCGCAAGTCGGCCACCACCGGCCGCAAGCTGCGCCTGCCCGGCAAGCTGACCGATTGTTCGGCCGACAGCCCCGAGGGCACCGAGCTGTTCATCGTCGAGGGCGATTCGGCCGGTGGCTCGGCCAAGCAGGCGCGCGACCGCAAGACCCAGGCGATCCTGCCGATCCGCGGCAAGATCCTCAACGTCGCCAGTGCGACCTCGGCCAAGATCCTCGCCAACCAGGAAATCGCCGACCTGATCCAGGCGCTGGGCTGCGGCACCCGCAAGGACTGCGATGCGGCGCACCTGCGCTACGAGCGCATCATCATCATGACCGACGCCGATGTCGACGGCGCGCATATCGCGACACTGCTAATGACCTTCTTCTTCCAGGAAATGCCGGACCTGGTGCGCAAGGGGCATCTCTACCTCGCCCAGCCGCCGCTCTACCGCCTGACCGTGGGCTCCAAGAGCCTTTATGCCCGCGATGATGCGCACCGCATCGAGATCGAGAAGACGGCGTTCAAGGGCAAGAAGGTGGAGGTCAGCCGGTTCAAGGGGCTCGGCGAGATGAACCCGAACCAGCTCAAGGAAACCACCATGGACCCCAAGACGCGCGGCATGCTGCGCGTGACGCTGCCCCAGGAATATGAGGAACGTGCGGGGGTGAAGGACCTGGTCGACCGGCTGATGGGCAACAACCCGGCCCACCGCTTCGCCTTCATCCAGGAAAATGCGGCGCGGCTGGACGAAGAGGTGATCGACGCCTGAGGCGGAGGGGGCGCCGATCGGACGCCCCGCCCCTTCAGTAACCCACCCGCACCGATGCCCGCACCGTGCGCGGCGCGCCGGGATAGACCCAAAGGCTGCTGTACGAACTCATCGCATAGTGCGCGTCGAACAGGTTGTCGGCCTCCAGCCGCACGCGGACACGGCGCGAGAAGGCATATTCTGCCGCCGCCTTTGCCTTGAGGTAGCTCGGCAGCACCAGCCCGCTGCTGTCGACCGCCCCCGCGCGATCGCCGACATAGGCGAGGCCGCCGCTCACCGAGGGCCCGCGCCCGTCCGCATCGAGGAAGCGGCCGAGCAGGAAGACCGTGCCGGCATGGGTCGGCACGTCGAGCACGCGATCGGTGGCGAAGCTGCGGTCGAGCGTGCGGGCATGCGTCCAGGCATAATTGGCGACGAGCTGCCAGTTGCGGCCGAGCCGCGCCGAGCCGTCGAACTCGATGCCGTGGCTCTTCAGCCGCCCGACCGGCGCGTTGAAATTGGGATCGACCGGATCGTTGGTGAGGATGTTGCGCTTCTCGATCGCGAACCAGCTGGCCGACAGGTCCACGCCCGCCAGCCGCGCCGAGGCGCCGAGTTCATAGCCCCGGCCCGTCTCGGGCGCGAAGCCGCCGCCGTCGCGGCCGGTGCCCGAGTTGAGCACGAAATTCTCGCCCCAATTGGCGTGGAGCGCCAGGCGCGGATCCAGCCGATATTGCGCTCCCACCCGGAAGTGCACGGGATCGTCGACCGCGCTGCCGACGGCGCCGGTGCGGGCGTTGGCGATGCGCTGGCGATAGGGATCGTAGCGCACCGCGCCGCTCAGCGTCAGCCGGTCGCTGACCTCCCACAGGTCCTGGAGATAGACGGTCGCCGCCCAGCGCTTCTCGCGATTGTCGGTGAACGGCGTCAGCGGCAGCGCGGTGCCGCCATAGACCGGGGCGAACACGTCGATGGCGTAGGGCGCGGCGGCGCTCGGGTTCCGGCGGAACAGCAGCTCGTGATAGTCGAGCACATAGCCCTTGAGGCCAAAGCTGAGCTGGTGGCCGGCGACCCGCCCGGTCAGTTCCATCCGCGCCGAGACGTCGTCCACGGTATAGCCGCGCTGCCGCCGCTGGCGCCACAGGCTGGTGCCGACCAGCCGCGACTGGTCCGCCGAGAGGCCGCGCAGCGATCCCGTCCGCCACGCCACGCCGCCGTTGAGCGCCCAGCCACCGCCCAGCGCGACCTCGCCGGTCAGCTGGTGGCGTTCGTTGCGGAAGCGGGTGACGCCGTTGCCGGGCTCGCCGAAATAGCGGTTGCGCGGCAACGCGTTGGCGTTCCCGGCGATGGCCGGCATGCCGCGATCGAACGGCGTGTCGAAGCGGGTGATCTCGCCGACATAGGTAAGCTGCGCCGAATCGGAGGGCCGCCACGTCAGCGAGGGTGCGACGACGCGGCGCTCGAGCGTCACGAAATCGCGCCAGCCGTCGCTGTCCTCGCCCGCTGCCACCACACGCGCCGCCAGCGTTCGGGTGAGCGGCTGGGTGATGTCGACCTCGATGCGCCTCGTGTCGAACGACCCATAGGTGAGCGTCGCGCTACCGGTGGCGGTGAAGCCCGGCGTCTTGCTGACCAGGTTCACCCGCCCGCCGGGATCGGCATCGCCGAACAGCGCGCCCATCGGGCCCTTGAGCAACTCGATCCGCTCGCTCGTCGCCGGGTCGCGCGGCGGCGCCATGCCCCGATTGGCGAGGAAGCCGTCGACATAATATTCGGCGCCGCCGTCCGGCGTGCCGAGAAAGCCGCGGATCGCGAAATTGTCCATCACGCCGCCGCGATTGTTCTGGTTGCTGACGCCGCTGACCAGCTCCAGCGCATCGGACAGGCGATAGGCACCCGCGGCGGTGAGCAGGTCGCGCTCGAGCACCCGGCTCGATTGGGACATGCGCTCGGTCGCCGGGTCGGCGGACAGCGTGCGGTCCGTGTGCTGCTCGCGCGTGCCGAGCACGACGATTTCCTGGCCGGCGGGATCGGTCTCGGGTTCGCGCTCCTCGGCGGCGGCGGGGAAGATCGCGCCGAACGAAAGCAAGGCCGTGGCGAGGGTTAGGCGCAAAATGGGTTGCCCTTTGTGTGATGTTGTATCATTGCGCTGCAGCATGTTGCAGTCCTTGTCAACCATCGCCCCGGACGTGTCCGCCCGCCCCCGCATCCGCTCGATCGACGCGCTGCGCGGGTTGGTGATGCTGCTGATGCTGGTCGATCACACCCGCGAATCCTTCTATTCGACGGTGCCGGTCGCCGATCCGTTGGGGCCGGAGACGCCGACTTCGCTGTTCCTCACCCGGCTCACCGCGCATTTCTGCGCGCCGGTGTTCGTGTTCCTGACGGGATTGGCGGCGTGGCTCTACGCACAGTCGCGGGGCGGCGCGGCCGCTGCATCGGACTTCCTGTGGAAGCGCGGGCTGTTCCTGGTGGCGCTGGAGCTGACCCTGGTCAACTTCGCCTGGGGCTTCGATCTGACGCCGCCGATGCTGTACCTGCAGGTGATCTGGGTGATCGGGCTGGCGATGCTGGCGCTGGCGGTGCTGGTCCACCTGCCCCGCCCGGCGCTGATCGTGCTGGGGCTGGCGATCGTGCTGGGACACAATCTGCTCGACGGCGTGCATGTCACCGGCGAGCCCGGCCATGCGCTCTGGGCGGTGCTGCACGAGCGCACCGTGTTCGACCTGCCCTGGGGCCAGCGCCTGCGGATCAGCTATCCGGTGCTGCCCTGGATCGGCGTGATCGCGCTCGGCTATGCGCTGGGGCCCTGGTTCGCGCACTGGGTGGACGCTGCCACGCGGCAGCGGAAGCTGGTAGCGACCGGCCTCGCCGCGCTGGCGCTGTTCGTGCTGCTGCGCGCGACCAACGTCTATGGCGACCTCCATCCCTGGCAGGCAGGCAAGGACGCGCTCGCCACCGCGCTGCAGTTCGTCAACCTCACCAAATATCCGCCCTCGGCCGATTTCGTGCTGGCGACGCTGGGTGTGGGGCTGATCGTGCTCGCCGCATTCGAGCGGCTACCGGCGCGCGCCGCCAGACTGCTGGCGGTGCTGGGCGGCGCGCCGCTGTTCTTCTACCTGTTCCACCTCTACCTGCTGAACGGCCTCAACCAACTGGGCCGGCTGCTGCTGGGCGTGACCGGGCCGGTAAGCGTGCCCAATGTTGCCACGCTCTGGCTGCTGGCGGCGGTGGTCGCGGTGCCGTGCTGGTTCGCCACCCGTGCCTTCGGCGACCTGAAGCGGCGCAGCGGTGCGTGGTGGATGCGCTACCTATAGGTCGCCGCGCATCCGGCGCTGGTGGTATTTCACCCGCACGGTGATGCCGAGCACCATCAGGAAGAAGGCGAGGCCCAGCACCGCCGCCGGCACCGCGACCGGCATCGGCAACACCTTGGCCCTGAGCGCGGCGAGCAGCGCGCCGAGTACCGCCAGCCACACCGCGCCCATCCGCAGCGGCCGCGCGACTTGCCGCAGCTCGGCCTTGTAGGCGGCGCGCTCGGCGCGGTCGTTCAGGCGGGGCGGGGTCGGCATGTCCAGTCTTCCTTCAACAGCCCGTAGAGCGTGGTGTCGCGAATGCCGATATGGGTCTCCCATTCGGCGCGCAGCACCCCCTCCAGCCGGAAGCCCAGCCTTTCGAGCAGCCGGCGCGAATACACATTGTCCGGGTCGGTGTCCGCAAAAACCCGCCGCTGGCCTTCGGCTAGGAAGAGATGGTCGAGCACCGCGCCGATCGCCTCCTCGGCGATCCCCTGCCCCCAATGCGGCCGGGCGAGCAGATAGCCGATCTCGCTGACCCCCGGCCGCTTCTCGCCCACCGCGACATAGCCGATGGCGGTGTCGTCGCCGGCCCGCGTGATCGCCCAGACGCGCCAGGCCGGGTCGCCGCAAGACAGGCTGGCCCGGGTCTGCTCGACGGTCTCGTGGGGCGCATGGCTCCACCATGTCATCAGCGCGGGATCGGAGAGGCTGGGGAACAGCGCCTCGGCATCGTCCACCGTCCGCGGCCGCAGGCGCAGCCGCGCGGTGGTCAGCACGGGCGTCTCCGCCATCTCAGCGATTGCCGCCGATGAAATTGCCCAGCCCCCCCAGCACCGAACCCTCGCCACGATTATGCCCGCCGCCATTGGCCGCGGCGAGCATGCGGCCCGCCAATCGCGCGAAGGGCAGCGACTGGATCCACACCTTGCCCGGCCCGCGCAGCCGCGCGAAGAACACGCCCTCGCCGCCGAAGAGCATGCTGCGCACGCCCCCGACCGAGACGAGGTCGAAGTCGACCGACGGCGTCAGTGCTGCAAGACAGCCGGTGTCGACATGGAGCTCCTCGCCCGGCGCCAGCTCGCGCTCGACGATCGCGCCGCCCATCTGGACGAACACCCAGCCGTCGCCGTCGAGCCGCTGCATGATGAAGCCCTCGCCGCCGAACAGCCCGGTCATCACCCGGCGCTGGAAGGCGATGCCCATCTGCACGCCCTTGGCGGCGGCGAGGAAGGCATCCTTCTGGCAGATCAGCGTGCCGCCGATATCGGCCAGCCGCAGCGGCACGATCGCACCGGGCACGGGCGAAGCGAAGGACACGCGCGCCTTGCCGCTGCCCTGGTGGGTGAAGACGGTGGTGAACAGCCCCTCGCCGGTGACCAGCCTTTTGCCCGCGCCGAGCAGCTTGTCCATGAAGCCGCCGCCGGCGTTGCTGCCGTCGCCGAACACCGTCTGCATGGTGATGGCGGCGTCCTTCCACACCATCGCGCCGGCCTCGGCCACCGCGCTCTCGCCGGGATCGAGCTCGATCTCGACGAACTGCAGCTCCTGGCCCTTGATCTCGAAATCGATGTCGTCGGCATAGCCTTCGCGGCGCGTGTGCGACCAGGGGCTGATCGGCGGCATGGGTCTCTCCTGTGCGTGTTGCAGCGGTGTACTACACCAAGGTCGGCGGTGCGGGAAAGCCTCTCCCTCCCCTCCCGAACGCCCGGGGTGACATCGGGAAGGCGCTGTGTCATTGCGCAACTTAATTACAAGGCATGAGTCGGCGTCCAGCCGATCCGCAGGAGAGTGTGATGCGTGTTATCGATCATGTGATCGTCGGCCATTCCGGCGGCGGCGCGGGCCGCCGGTCGGACGTTTTCGATCCCAATAGCGGCGCCGTGCAGGCGCAGGTGACGCTCGGCACCGCCGCCGATCTCGACCGCGCGGTCGCCGCCGCCCAGGCCGCGCAGCCCGGCTGGGCCGCGACCAACCCGCAGCGCCGCGCCCGCGTGATGTTCCGCTTCAAGGAATTGGTAGAGGCGAACATGGACGCGCTGGCGCACCTGCTCTCCTCCGAACACGGCAAGGTGATCGCCGATTCGAAGGGCGACATCCAGCGCGGGCTCGAGGTGATCGAGTTCGCCTGCGGCATCCCGCACGCGCTCAAGGGCGAGTATACGCAAGGGGCGGGCCCCGGCATCGACGTCTATTCGATGCGGATGCCGCTCGGCATCGGCGCGGGCATCACCCCGTTCAACTTCCCCGCGATGATCCCGATGTGGATGTTCGGGGTAGCGATCGCCTGCGGCAATGCGTTCCTGCTCAAGCCCTCCGAACGCGATCCCAGCGTGCCCGTCCGCCTCGCCGAGCTGATGCTGGAGGCCGGCGCGCCCGAGGGCATCCTGCAGGTGGTGCAGGGCGACAAGGAGATGGTCGACGCGATCCTCGATCATCCGGCGATCGGCGCGGTGAGCTTCGTCGGCTCGTCGGACATCGCGCATTATGTGTATCGCCGCGGCGTCGAGGCGGGGAAGCGCGTCCAGGCGATGGGCGGCGCCAAGAATCACGGCATCGTCATGCCCGATGCCGATCTCGACCAGGTCGTGGCCGACCTCTCCGGTGCGGCGTTCGGCTCGGCAGGCGAGCGCTGCATGGCGCTGCCGGTGGTGGTGCCGGTCGGCGACAAGACTGCCGATGCGCTCCGCGAAAAGCTGATCCCCGCGATCGAGGCGCTGCGGGTGGGCGTCTCCACCGATGCCGAGGCGCAGTACGGCCCGGTGGTCAACGCCGCGCACAAGGCGCGCGTGGAAGGCTGGATCCAGACCGGCGTCGACGAAGGCGCCGAGCTGGTCGTCGACGGCCGCGGCTTCCAGCTGCAGGGGCACGAGAACGGCTTCTTCATCGCCCCGTCGCTGTTCGACCGCGTCTCGCCTCACATGCAGGCGTACAAGGAGGAGATCTTCGGCCCGGTCCTCCAGATCGTCCGCGCCCCCGATTTCGAGACCGCGCTGCGCCTGCCGAGCGAGCACCAGTACGGCAACGGCGTCGCGATCTTCACCCGCAACGGCCACGCCGCGCGCGAGTTCGCGGCGCGGGTGAATGTCGGCATGGTCGGCATCAACGTGCCGATCCCGGTGCCGGTCGCGTACCACAGCTTCGGCGGCTGGAAGCGCTCGGCGTTCGGCGACGTCAACCAGCACGGCATGGAAGGCGTCCGCTTCTGGACCAAGGTCAAGACCGTCACCCAGCGCTGGCCCGACGGCGGCGTCGGCGACGCGGCCAACGCCTTCGTCATCCCGACCATGGGGTGATCCCATCCCATATCCTCCCCCGCCAGGGGGAGGATACGCTCAACTCTTCCTGCAAATGGCTGAACCCATGACCCACCAGTTCGACCTCACCGACGACCAGCGCCAGATCCAGGAGATGGCGCAGAAGTTCACTGCCGATGCGATCACCCCGCATGCGGCCGAGTGGGACGAGAAGCACGTCTTCCCGCGCGATACGATCCAGGCCGCCGCCGAGCTCGGCTTCGCGGCGATCTACGTGTCCGAGGAGTCCGGCGGCATCGGCCTCGGCCGGCTCGAATCCGCGCTGATCTTCGAGGCGATGGCCTATGGCTGCCCCTCCACCAGCGCATTCATCTCGATCCACAACATGGCCGCCTGGATGATCGACCGCTTCGGCGCGCAGGCCGTGAAGGCCAAGTATCTCCCCAGCCTGGTGACGATGGACCGGCTGGCCAGCTACTGCCTCACCGAACCGGGCTCGGGCTCCGACGCCGCCGCACTCAAGACCCGAGCTGTCCGCGACGGCGACCATTATGTCGTCACCGGCACCAAGCAGTTCATCTCGGGCGGCGGCGAGAACGACCTCTATGTCACCATGGTCCGCACCGGTGAGGACGGCCCCAAGGGCATCTCCGCGCTGGTGATCGAGAAGGACAT
>Ga0207671_10005361_pt1 | contig 11857 bp, 7 predicted proteins | sample KBSC24metaG_FD_184352 | JGI IMG/M metagenome (GOLD analysis project Ga0207671, IMG submission 184352) | Corn rhizosphere microbial communities from Kellogg Biological Station, Michigan, USA - KBS C2-4 metaG (SPAdes) (version 2) | ecosystem: Host-associated > Plants > Roots > Rhizosphere > Soil... | reverse complement strand
CGTTGGGGCCAGTGAGCGTGTGCTCGAGATTCTTGATGAGCAGGGTGAAGACATATCCTTAAGCCCGGCCAACAACATCATCAAGCAAAAAATCGAGGGTAATCTATCTTTCAGCAACGTTGAGTTCGGCTACCCTTCCCGCCCGGAACTAACCGTGTTAAACAATGTATCGTTTAATGCGGAAGCCGGGCAACGTATTGCTATTGTAGGCCCCAGCGGCTCAGGTAAATCAACCATGGCGGCGCTGATATTGCAGTTTTACCATCCGCAGTCCGGTGAAATATTATTTGACGGAAAACCGGCAGCTAATTATTCGCTGACAGATATCCGTAACCAGGTTGCTATAGTTCCGCAGGATGTATTGCTGTTTGGCGGCACCATCCGCGAAAATATTGCTTATGGTAAGCTTACGGCCAATGACGATGAAATTATGAAGGCAGCCCAACGCGCCAATGCCCACCAGTTTATCATGTCCTTCCCCGAGGGTTATGACACGGTTGTGGGCGAACGTGGCGTGAAGCTTTCCGGCGGTCAGCGGCAACGTATTGCCATAGCAAGGGCATTATTGAAAAACCCCGCCATATTGATACTGGATGAAGCCACCTCCTCCCTCGATTCTGAATCAGAGCGCCTGGTACAGGAAGCACTGGAAGAATTGATGAAAGGCCGCACATCCATCATTATCGCTCACCGCTTATCAACTATCCGTGAAGCAGACAATATTATCGTTTTAGAAAAAGGAAAAATCATAGAATCCGGCAATCACCTGGAATTAATCAACCATGAAAACGGCTTATACAAATATTTGAGCTCGCTACAGTTTGAAATGAGCTAAGATCGCTGATGTTTGCAGATGAACGGATGACACAGATATTTTTATCAGTGTAATCGGTGAAATCATTCTCAAATCGGTGAAATCACAAAAATAATTATGAACGCGGATGAAACTGTATTATCGTCCCTTTAAGATACTCCCTGTCCAAATGCGTATAAATCTCTGTAGTAGTGATGCTTTCATGTCCCAGCATTTCCTGCACTGCGCGTAAATCGGCGCCGCCTTCAACCAAATGGGTAGCAAAAGAATGCCGCAGCGTATGCGGACTAATAGTTTTATGGATGCCGGCAAGCACAGCTAATTGTTTTATCAGCATAAAAATATAAACACGGCTCAGCCTGGCGCCACGGCGGTTTAAAAATACCATGTCTTCTTCCCCCTTTTTTATAGGTACGTGCACGCGAATATTCTCCATCCAGATTTTCAACGCCTTTATTGCTGATGCACCGATGGGTACAAGGCGCTCTTTACTGCCTTTGCCGGTAACTTTTATAAATTCGATATCGAGGTATAAATTTGATAGCTTCAGTTCTGTAAGCTCGGATACGCGCAACCCGCAGCCATAAAGTACTTCAATTATGGCCTTATTGCGCCCGCCTTCAGGTTTGGACAAGTCGATAACATCGATTAACCGGTTTATATCGTCAGTACTCAGCGTGTCCGGCAGCTTCCTCGTTATTTTGGGGGATTCGAGCAGTTCCGATGGGTCGCTTTTGATAATGTCCTCCATCAGCAGGTATTTATAAAAAGCCTTGATGCCTGATAAAATCCTGGCCTGCGAAGAGGGTATCATGCCGAGGTCGGCGGCCCAAACGATGAAGTCGCGTAAATGAGCCAGAGAAATACTTTCCGGATTGCATTTAAAGTTCTCCCTGTCAGAAAATTGATGCAGCTTTTCAATATCCCTGCTATAGGCTTCGATAGAGTTTGCAGAAAGCGATTTCTCCAACTTTAAATACGACTGAAACCCTTTTATCGCCGAACGCCAATCCAATTGATTTTATTTAATGTTTTTATTTAAGTTTGGTGTGATGAAGATACAAATTATAAACGGCCCCAATTTAAACCTGCTCGGCGTTCGCGAAAAATCCATTTACGGTAATACAGATTTTGAAAGCTATCTGAGCGACCTCCGCAAGCGTTATCCCGCGGTTGAAATTGACTACTACCAAAGCAATGTTGAGGGCGAAATTATAAATAAAATTCATGAGGTGGGCTTTAGCAACGATGGTATAGTTATCAACGCCGGCGCCTACACCCACACTTCCATCGCCATTGCCGATGCCATTGCAGGCATCAAATCGCCGGTCATCGAGGTGCACATATCCAATGTTTATAAACGGGAGGAATTCAGACATCATTCTATGCTGGCAGCCAGCTGCCGTGGCGTTATTGCCGGTTTCGGTATGGATTCGTACCGCTTAGCTATCGAAAACTTGCTCAATACCTGATTAATCACACCATATTATCCCGATGCGTAAAATAATTAAACTAACCCCGCTAATTATAATTTTACTGGCTGTCCTGTGCCTGCAAAAGAGTTACGCGCAGGAAAAAGAAAAAAAACCGCAGCAATCCAGAAGAGAGGCCGAAAAACATAAGATGCGTTCACGCGATTCATTACTGCGCGTAATCAACCGGAACGACACGTCCGTCAATAGCTTGCTGCAGCGCGTAGAGCATTATACTACCAGCTTTAACCAAATTAATAATGGCTTAGCTGAGGGATTGGACACCACCGATGTAAGTGTTGGCTTCCCTCCCATTCAACGCCGTATCAGTAAGATTGACAGCCTGATTAATACGCATAAATCAAGCACGCTGCGCTACCTGTTTGTGCTAAGGGATAATTTAGACCACACGCAGGATATACTAACCGGCTGGCAAAGCGACCTTGAAGCAGTAAGCTCGAAACTGATATCGAACCAAAATGAGCTGATAAAATTCACAAAAGACACTTCGCTGAATGTAACGCCCTTCGACAGCGCGATAAGAAGCACTTTTTTTGAGCAACGGAGAATCGCCAGGCACCTGTTTCACAAAACCGACTCGGTAAACCGGGCAAACCTGTTAAAAGTAAATTTATTGCAGGATAAAATTACGGTAGCATATACACGCACACTTGACGAAAGCGACCAAATAGACCTGAAGATCCGACGCTTTACCGCAAGGGCGTTTGCCGGCGAAAGCGGAAACATCCTGACGCCATCCCTGCAGTTTAATGATTTTAAAACCGCCTGGAAAGGTACGGTCCGCCTCAATGGGATATTATATAATTACTTCCTCAAGTCGGACCCAATAATACATTATACCTGCATATTCTCGCTGCTGGTAATCCTGGTGTGGATATTCTACATCCGCAGGCGAACATTACGCCGTATTGAAAATCCGGAGACGATACTCGGACAGGCGAATTATGTACAGCGTAACCCTGTTGTATCGGCCCTGCTGGTAACATTGGCAATAGTGCCTTATTTTTATGACCATCCGCCGGTTATATTTCTCGAGACGATGTTCCTGGCGGCGATGGTTTGCACGCTCATCTTGATAAAAAGACATTTTTTACGCGAAACGTTCAATTTTCTTTGCGGGTTATTTATACTCGCCCTGTTATATGGCGCCAGCAACCTGTTTGTGCAGATCACTAACGTAGACAGGTATGTTATTCTCTTGTTAAGCATCGTATCCATCGTATCCGGTACTATCATTTTACGCAGCGCTAAAAAAGCCGCCAGCGACCACATACCCCATACCTGCACCGCATTGCGGGTATTTATCTTTCTCCATGTTGTATCGCTTGTGCTTAATATAACCGGAAGGTTCAGCCTTGCGAAGATCATCGGCATTACTGCTGTTTTTAACCTGTGGTTCGCTGTTATCCTTTTCTTTGTGGTGCAGATATTACTGCAAGGGCTGTTCCTGCAATTGCAGGTAAGAAAAGGGAGCAAGAGTATTGTTGCTTATATAGATTACCCGATACTGCAAAAGAAATTCAGAAAGATGCTCACAACATTAGCAGCACTCCTATGGCTTTTCTTTTTACTGCAAAACCTGAATATTGACGATTGGGTGTTTGATAAAATTACCGACTTACTTAGCCAGCCGCGGTCGGTGGTCGGTTCATCGTTCACTTTAGGCGGGTTTGTGATATTCATTATAGTAATATGGCTATCGTCCATATTTTCTAAAGTCGTCAGCTATTTTTATGATATTTCCTCGCAACGCGTTAGCGACCTTTCTATCGCCAAAAAGAAAAATCAAACTTCTGCCCTGCTTATACGGATAGGCGTATTTTCAATTGGCTTTTTGTTAGCAGTATCTGCCTCTGGTTTCCCGCTGGATAAACTAACAATCATCATTAGCGCCTTTGGTGTGGGTATCGGTTTCGGCTTGCAAAATATCGTTAACAACCTGGTGTCAGGTATCATCCTCGCATTTGAAAAACCTATACAGATAGGCGATTTGATTGAAGTGGATAACCGTTCCGGTCGTATGCGGGAAATCGGCATCCGTTCAAGCAAAATAATGACTGCCGATGGCGCTGAAGTTATTATACCCAACGGCGACCTGATATCGCAGCATGTGATTAATTGGACACTCAGCAATAACTATCGGCGGATAGAGTTGGTAATAAACGTTGTTCATGGCTCGGATATAAGTAAAGTCAACGGTATTTTGCGGGAAATTATCAGCACCCACGGCGAGGTTATACAAACCCCGGAACCGCTGATATTTATCGAGAGTTTCAGCGATGCGTCCGTAGACTTTAAATTGCTTTTCTGGGTTATAGCAGATAACACCAAGGCCCTTTTACTAAAAAGCGACCTGATGACTAAAATTTATGGTGCTTTTGATGAAAAAGGTGTTGAAATACCATCGGATAAAAAAGACATTAACCTGCATTTTCCGAACGGAATGCCGGCTTTAAATGTAAACAACGGGGGTGCTGGCAAACACGCTGATAACGACCACGGAGTTGGTAACGGCTAGCAAAAGCGGTCAGGCTCTAAATCGGTAAAGTGCCGCTTCTTTTTCACAAAGAAAGCCCAAACCAGACCGCCGTGGTATATCCCTTTTTTGTTGGGGCTGGCGTGATGCTTAATTTCCGGGCGTTTGGTTTTATTCTTTTTAAACAGGCCTATAAAAAAATTCTGATGCGCACGGCTAACAGCCCACGCATCTTTGCGCTTGCCCTCGCCCAAAAAGCGGAAGAGTGCCAGTAAATCCATCCAGAAACGGATAATAACGACGAACGTAGCGCGCCAGAAAGGCAGGTTGTTAGACAGCAGTAGCAGGTTATTGCGGAAGTTAAGGTAAGTTTTAAATGGATTCTCGACGTTTAATGTGCCGCCGCCCAGGTGAAATACTTCTGATTCGGCACAGTACATCACTTTGTAACCCATATTCTTTAAGCGCCAGCACAAGTCTATTTCTTCCATATGCGCAAAGAAGCGCTCATCAAAACCACCGGCTTCCTGCCAGCATTTTTTCTTAACGAACATGGCAGCACCGGTAGCCCAAAACACTTCTTTCGATTGCTGATATTGGCCCTTATCTTCTTCTATCTCATAAAACATGCGTCCCTGGCAAAACGGGTAGCCATAGCTATCTATAAATCCGCCCGCTGCACCAGCATGCTCAAAATGGGTACGCTGGTTAAAAGCCCGTATCTTCGGCGCGGCCGCAGCGATAAGCGGGTCGCTTTCCATTAAATCGATAACCGGTTTGATCCATCCCGGTGAAACCTCTACATCTGAATTGAGCAATATAAAGTAGTCTGCTTCCACTTGTGCCAATACGCGGTTATACCCGCCAGTAAAGCCGTAATTTTGGTCGTTTTGAATGATTTTTATCGAGGGATATTCTTGTTTGATGAAGTCCACTGAACCGTCAGTCGACGCATTATCACCTAAAATAATATCCAGGTTAGGATACACCGACGACATAACCGAGGGCAAAAACTGGCGCAGATGTTTCACGCCATTCCAATTCAATATAACTAGGGCTACTTTGGGTATATCTGGTGTCATGTGTTTTATAAGCCTATACCGGTGTTTATAAAATCACCAGGGTGCGCCTTTCTAACTATTCAGGGCGCTTTAAATATAGACATGATTATCTAACTATCAAACTTTAGACGCGCCGGGCAATTGTATTCGGCTTTTCTCATAGCGATGGGTTTAAAACCCATCGCTATAGAGAGATGTTTTGCGCCAGTATATGTATTTCTAATGAACCACCGTCCCCTCCGGCGGCTTTATTTTCCACCTGCGGTGCGACCATAGCCAATATTCCGGCTTTTCGCGTATCAGTTCTTCCAAATATTTTACATGTATTTCGGTAATTTCGTAGGGCTTTGTTTTTTCGGGCTCTTCAACCAGGGGAATAAATGTATAGGTATAATGGCCGCGCTTTACCAAATCTATCCTGTAAAACACGACAACGCTGTTTACAACCTTGGTCAGCTTCTCGATCCCCAAAAAAACTGCTGTAGGCTGATTCAGGAATGTAGTAAAGTATTGAGCCTCGTGCGCGGTTGGCGTTTGGTCGGATGCCAGTACAGTAAAGGTCAGCTCATTTTTAAACTCAATCATTTTGCGCAGCGTCTGCTTCATGGATATCATGGTGGCGCCAAAGCGTGTGCGCGTGCGGTTAAAAAAGTCAGTAAAAACCTCGTTCGACTGTGGTTTATATACAATCATCCGCCGTTCGGTCATTAAAAACCCAAAGCTTAAACAGGCCATCTCCCAGTTACAATAATGCCCGGCAGCGGCTAATATGCTTTTACCCTGGCCAAAGTAATGTTTTATTATTTCCGGATTGGTGCAAAACATACGCTTCTCAACAGAGCGGCGCGACATGCTTACCGACTTGATAGTTTCCATCATCAAATCAGCCATATATTTAAAGTATTTCTTTTCGATGGCGGCGCGCTCCTGTTCAGATTTTTCGGGGAAGGAATTGCGGAGATTCTCCTGTACCACCTTGCGGCGGTAACCCATTATATAATAAAGTATAACGAAGAGGATATCGGCGATGATGTACAAAAACCAAAACGGGAGCAACGACAGTAGGTACAAAAAGAATGTCCCTAATCTTGAAAGCCCTTTTTTTATCATTATTTTCGTCCGATTTTTGCTGCAAAAATAGAAGATATGATTGAAAAAGGCGCTGTGTTCCCTATGTTTTATCTCGCTCCAGTTGAGTACTTTACAAAACTTGTTGCTCACAAACAGGGCATGCTTATCGAAAAAGAGGAACATTTCCCTAAACAGACCTATCGCAACCGCGCCAATATTTACACGCCCGACGGCTTGCTGTCCATAACTGTACCCGTTATAAAAGGCTCAAAAAATCACACAAAAGTTAAAGATGTTAAAATAAGCTACGACTTCAGGTGGCAGCAAATACAGTGGTCTACCCTGCAAACCTGTTACCGCCGCTCGGCTTATTTTGAATTTTATGAAGATGATTTAATTAAATTTTACGAAAAGCGCTTCGATTATCTTTTTGATTATAACGAGCAATATTTTCAGTTTATCCTAAAGGCGATGAAGCTGAAGCTTGACTACGGTTATACTGAAAGCTATGAGGCAAGTTATCCCGATTTAGATGATTACCGTGAAAACATCAACCCAAAATTCGAATCGGCTTACGAAAACAAACCCTATTTCCAGGTATTTGAGGACAGGCATGGTTTTATCAAAAATCTCAGTATTGTCGATTTGCTGTTTAACCAGGGGCCCTATTCGGTGAATTATTTATAATTAAGAATGAAGAGCCAAGAATCAAGAGGGGCAAAATCCTTTTTCTCTTGGTTCTTGGCCCTTGACCTTAATGCAACATTAATGTTACCTTAACACAACTAAACAAAATCAGCGCAACATTGTACTTAACTTTGTAGTTTATTTTACGTGGTTATTAAAATGCAACTCATCAAATCAGCACTAATTTCTCTCTCCTTCGCGGTGCTGATGTTTGTTGCCAAACCATTTATAGGGTTCGGAGCGTTTAAACAGCTTCATCAAATAAAACATATCAGCATTTGCGTTAAGGCTTTCAGCAAACGCAAGCAGGAATACATCGAAGGCAGCAGCCTTGATATTCAAACAGTCTTAAAAAAACTAAGAAATCCGGCTGATTCAATATTGCTTACATTCTCTGCGTTATTGAGCATTGTATTGCCTTTACTATCTGGCGCTGAAAATATTGCTAATCGCATATTACGGGAGTTAGAGTTCAGACTGCCGCCAACCCAACCGTATTACCTGCTCAACGGAAATTTACTTATCTGATTTTTTTGAAGTGCCTATCACTTCGTGACTTTACATGCTGCCGGTATAACCTGCAACGATAATTATTTTTTCGTACTCAATTCTCAATTTCAAAATGTTAAATATTAAACGATGCTACGGCATGGTGCTGCTGCTTTTTATAGCCTTGGCCGCACGTGCTCAGCAATCAACCCCTATAACTTTAAAAGAGCTGTTAAGGCAGGTAAATCAAAAAGCACCATCGCTGCTTACAGATTCTTCCGCTATACTCATCAGGCAGGCTCAAGCCGCCGAAACACGCAGCGCATGGCTGCCAAATCTTAAATTAAACTACCAGGCCGATATCGGCACCAGCAATAATACTACAGGCCCATACTTTGGCTTTGGCATGGTACCCTCCAGTTCAGGTGGTGTGCGCAATACCAGCGTTACAACGGCTGTGGGCGATAACCTAGGTATAGCCGCGCTCGACTGGGAGATTTATAACTTCGGCAAATACGGTGCTCAAAATCGTGTGGCCAATTCCGATATTACCGTAGAGCAAAACCAGTTTGCACAATCCAAATATCAGTTACAGGCCTATACCATCGGCAGTTATTTGGAGCTGCTTCGCTTGCAGGATTTCCTGAATATACAAAGCCGCAATATTCAGCGTAATGAGCAGATACGGCGCTCCATCCAGTCGCTTGCCAAAAGCGGTGTACGCGCCGGTGTGGATACCAGTATAGCCGAGGCCGAACTTTCAAAAGCACGGCTGAACTATATCGAACTGCAAAACCAGCTAAAGCAGCTCCAATTGCGTATATCTGCTATCAGTGGATTGCCCTATCAAACCATTGTGCCGGATAGCACCGTTGAGGGAAGCCTGATCAATCAGCCATCGGCATATTTATTTACAGCTGATACGGCTAATCATCCACTCACCAATTTCTACAAATCGGTTTACCAGAATAACCTGGAAAGGGAAGATCTGGTAAAGAAGCTGTACAATCCCAAAATATCTTTTGAAGCGGCTATGTGGGAACGCGGCTCAAGCATAGATGGTAATGGCAATTACGGCAGCGTATCCAGTGGTTATGGATTTGACAGGGGAAATTACCTCGTAGGCCTAAGTCTTTCTTACAATCTTTTTGATTTAAGGCGAAGACAGCTTAAGCTTCGTACCCAAAAAGCCAGCACTGATTACTCCCTAAAGAAATTACAGGAAGAGCAGCAATTATTGGCATCAAGCTCCGACCAGGCAGATGTGGAAATGCAAACCGCCCTGGACCGTTTACAGGAAATCCCTAAACAGTTAAAAGCTGCCAATGACGGTTATCGACAAAAGCTTTCGCTATACAAAAGCGGGCTTACGGACATCATCGAGCTAAACGCAGCACTTAATATCCTCTACCGTGCCGAAACTGATTTTATGCAGGCTAAATACCAATATGCCAATGCATTATTCCAGAAAGCCATTACCCAGAACCAGGTAAACACCGTTTTAAACTTATTAAAATAAACAGCAATGTCACTAGTAACATCCTCATTAAAAAGGCCTATTACCACTGTGGTAATAACACTGAGCCTGTTGATATTTGCTGTGCTTAGCGCAATAAATATCCCCATAGATATATTCCCGCAATTAAACCTGCCGACTATATACATCATAGAATCGTACGGGGGCATGTCGGCCCAACAGATGGAAGGTTTCTTTTCCACGCGTCTGCAAGACCAGTTCCTGTATGTAAACGGTATTAAAAACATCAGCAGTAAAAACATCCAGGGCCTCACGCTGATTAAGCTGTCGTTTTACGAAAGCACTAATATGGCCGAAGCTTCAGCGCAGGTAGCCCTGCAGGTAAACCGGGCGCAAAGCTTCTTCCCCCCCGGCGCATTACCGCCGCAGGTAGTCAGGTTTGATGCATCATCGTTACCCGTTGGTGAATTGGTGCTCGATAGTAAAACAGAAAGCCTGAAAGATATTTACGATATGGCGGCAACCCGCATAAGGCCAATGTTTTCAACCATTCCCGGCCTGTCTGCTCCCCCGCCCTTCGGTTCAAACGCAAGGTCGATAATATTGAGTGTTGACCCTAATAAGCTGCGCAGCTATAATTTAACGCCAGATGAGGTGGTTGAAGCATTATCCAAGTTCAATGCCATGTCGCCATCAGGGAACCTGCGACTGAACAACACGATGTATCTGACTACCATCAACTCGCTGGTTAAAAAGGCAGATGAATTTGGTAATATCCCGGTCGTCACCAAAAATGGAGTGCCTGTCTATATTAAAGACATCGCCCGCGTCACCGATGCAGCCGACGTCACGGTGGATTACGCACTGATAAATGGCAAACGCTCGGTATACATCCCCGTGGTAAAAACAGCCGATGCATCTACCTGGACAGTGGTACAAACTCTGAAGAAAAAGCTCCCCGAAATGCAAAACCTGCTGCCTGACGATATAAAAATATCGTACGAGTTTGACCAGTCGGTTTTTGTGGTGAATGCGGTAAAAAGCCTGATGACCGAGGGTGGCCTGGGCGCTTTGCTTACCGGCTTGATGGTGCTGCTATTCCTGCGCGATTTACGGAGCAGCTTAATTGTGGTAATCACCATACCTGTTTCTATTATGATTGGCGTGCTGTTGCTGAGCCTGTTCGGCCAAACCATTAACATCATGACGTTAAGCGGGCTTGCGCTTGCTATCGGTATTCTCGTGGACCAAGCGACGGTTACGATAGAAAACATTCACCAGCACCTGGAAATGGGCAAGAGTAAGCGGCTGGCTATTTATGATGCCTGCGAGGAAATCTCATTCCCGTTGCTGCTGATATTATTGTGTATCCTGGCTGTATTTGCACCATCGTTTTTAATGACCGGGGTGCCAAAGGCGATGTTCCTGCCACTGTCGCTGTCTATCGGCTTAACAATGATTGTTTCTTATGTACTGGCGCAAACTATGGTGCCGATATTAAGTAACTGGATGATAAAAGCCGAGCGTTATCAGCATTATCACCATGACCAGGTACATGCGCATGCCGGCGAGGCGCTGGACTATGACGAAGAAAAGCAGGTTGAACGCCACCGCAAAGAAGAACTGGAACACCCCGAGCAAAACGACTTTTTTGAAAAGGTTAAAACCCGTTTCACACGGATTATCACCAACCTGATGCCCCGAAAAAAGCTGATAATCCCGGTTTACCTTATTGCTGTATTCCTGCTTGCGGGTGCCGGCTTTGTTATTATAGGTAAGGATATGATGCCAAAGCTTAACAACGGGCAGTTTCAAATCCGCATGAAAGAGCCGCAGGGCACCCGCCTGGAGCGCACTGAAGATAAGTTTAAGGAGGTACTGCAAATCATCAACAAAACGGTTAACAACCATGTGGAGATTAGTTCCGGCTATATCGGTCTGGTGCCGAGCAGTTTTGGCGCAAGTAACCTGTATGTGTTCAATACCGGTACTCACGAGGCTGTATTACAAGTGAATTTGGATGACAAGTTTAAAGTGAACATGGACGAGCTGAAGGATGCACTGCGCAAAAACATTGCTTACGCGCTGCCAGAAATGACCATCAGCTTCGAACCCATAGACATGACTGAAAAAATCATGAGCCAGGGCGCGTCTACTCCTATCGAGGTGCAGGTTGCCGGTAAGGACATGAAACAGATTGAAGCATATAGTAATAAGGTGCTGGCTAAACTGAAAGCCATATCTTACCTGCGTGATGTAATGATAGCTCAGCCGCTTAAATTCCCGGTG
>Ga0207671_10005358_pt1 | contig 11864 bp, 9 predicted proteins | sample KBSC24metaG_FD_184352 | JGI IMG/M metagenome (GOLD analysis project Ga0207671, IMG submission 184352) | Corn rhizosphere microbial communities from Kellogg Biological Station, Michigan, USA - KBS C2-4 metaG (SPAdes) (version 2) | ecosystem: Host-associated > Plants > Roots > Rhizosphere > Soil... | reverse complement strand
CTCCACGGGCTCAGGGTGAAGGCGATCCGCGCGGTGCCGAACGGATCGGCCATGGCCTCCAGTTCCAGGCGGTGCTCCGGCTCGCTGATGCGCACGACGCAGGAGTCTGTGATGCGCAGCGGACCCACTCCTGCTTGGAAGCACAGTTCGGCACCCACGGCCGGCCACGCGGCATCGACGCTCAGAATCCTCTGGGTTCCCACGACCCATCTGGCATAGCTGTCTCCGGAGGCCAGAATCCGCCACACCTGATCGGGGGAGCACTTCACCAGTTGGTGACGCTCGGCCATGGTGCCTCCTAGGTCCGTCGGTCGGGGTCGGTGGTCATGGTCAGGTCTTCTCGGGGCGCCAGGACAGCCGTCGCTGTGTCCCGGTGAGGGCACGCGAGGCGATCCCAGTCCTGGCACGCAGCGCGGCGCGCGCGGCGTTGGCGCCGCACGCCCCGTGCACGCCGCCGCCGGGGTGGGCCGCTGCGGAGGCGAGATAAAGGTTCTGAATCGGCGTCTCGGGGCGGCCGGAGCCGGGGACGGGGCGGAAGAACAGCTGTTGGTGGACCGCTGTGGTGCCGCCGTTGAGGGCCCCGCCGACCAGGTTCTCGTCGAGGGATTCCAGGTCGGCGGGAGTCAGGATCCGGCGCGCGGCGATGCGGTCCCGAAAGCCCGGCGCGAAGCGTTCCACCTGGTATTCGAGCCGGTCGGCCATGGCTTCGGCCTCGCGGGCATCCCACCGGCCGGTGACGGCGGCGGTGCCGGGGCCGGTATCGGCGCCCAGGTCGGCGTCGATGCGCTGGGGCACGTGGGTGTAGGCCCAGGCCGATTCGGTGCCGGCCGGCGAGCGGCTGGGATCGGTGGTGGTCATCTGGCCCAGGAGGGCGAAGGGGTGCACCGGCAGGCGGTGGCTGCTGACCTGGAGCGCGTAGTCGCTCAGCTCGTTCATGTCCGCGGCCAGGTGGACGGTGCCGGCGGACGCGGCGGCCGGCGCGGTCCAGGGGATGGGGCCGTTCAGGGCCCAGTCGACCTTGAAGGTCGAGAAGTCCCACTGGAACCGGCGCACGTCGGCGCGGGCCCGGGCGGGCAGCTCGTCCCAGCTGATCAGGTTTCCGTACAGGCTCGTCACGGCGACGTCGGCCAGCACGGCCTGAGAGGCCGCGTGGAACTCGCCGTCCGCGGTGCGTACTCCGGCGGCCTTGCCGTCGCGCACGACGACCTGCTCGACGCGCGTGCCGCAGTGCACGCTGCCGCCGAGGGACTCCAGCCGCCGCACCAGCGCGGCGGTGAGCGCGCCCGCTCCGCCGACCGGCGCCGGCCAGCCGTACTGCTGGCCGAGCATCGCCATCAGCCATCCGAAGGCCGAGCTGGCCGTGGACTCGGGCAACAGGTCCGCGTGCAGGGCGCAGCCGGCCAGCAGCAGCCCCGGGCCGGCGCCGATGAACTCCTCCTCGGCCAGCCGGCGTACCGGCAGCGCCAGGAAGCGGGCCGCGCGAAGGCCTCCGGCGCCGCGCAGCTTGCGGGCCATCGCCAGCGCCGCCTTGACCGGCGGGAACGGGGTGAACATGGCGTCGACCAGATGGGGGTCGAGCCGGCGCCACAGGGCACTGAGCCGCGACCAGGCCTCGGCGTCGTGGGTCCCGGAGTCGCGCTCGATGCCGACCGCGGTCTCGGTGAATCCCTGATGCAGCACCGGACAGCGGCCGTCGATCAGGGGATGGGCCAGGACGATCGGCGCCCGGCTCCAGCGCAGCCCGAACCGCTCCAGCTCCAGAGCGCGGATGGCGGGCGAGGCGACCGCCAGCGGATGGAAGGAGGAGAACAGATCGTTGACGAACGCCGGATCGACTCCGCGATCGCTGCGCACCGCCCCGCCGGCCTCGGGCTGGGCTTCGAAGACCATGACCTCCCAGCCTCGGTCGGCCAGGACGTTCGCAGCCACCAGGCCGTTCGGCCCGGAGCCGATGACGATCGCGTCCACCACGGTTCGACCTCCGTTTCAGCGAGCGGATCCTGGGTGGCCGCACGGGCGTGCCGCCACAAGTTCCTTTGCCTACACGCTTGTGAGCGCCTGAGGGGAGAGCTCCTTGATCAAGGTCTCGGTCCACTTCATCTGCCGGACCGTCTGCGGCCGGCAAGCCTTGGTCAGAGCAAGGAGCTCACTGTCACGCAGCGCTTGGGCTGCTTGAGCCAGCATTTCCCAGTAGACGTTGTTGCCGACGGCGCAAAGGTGCAGTTCGCGCAGGTCGCGGAGCAGGAGCAGCGCGGGCTCGGGCCGGCGGCCCAGCGCCTCGGACGTCTTCTCCAAGCCGAAGGACTCCTTCAGCGCCTCCCCGGCCGTCGCGGTGCACATGCGGGTGTTGCCGTCGAGGTGGTTGGTGCCGATCCCGGCCCGGGCCAGCACCGCCAGGGTGTAGTACTCCTCGAGGTAGAACTGCCCGGTGGTGTAAAAGCCGATCGATCCGGGGCCGTGGCTGTGCAGGAGCTGCCGGGAGTGGTCGGCGATCCGGTCCATCGCGGTGTCCCAGTCGGTCTCGACCAGGCGGCCGTCCCGGCGGATCAGCGGCGCGGTGAGGCGGTCGCGGGAGTGGTTGGCCTGCCAGCCGTACAAGTCCTTCGGCCCCAGCCGGCCCCGGTTGACGCGGTCGCCGAGCCGTCCCCGCACCCCCACCATGCGGCCGCCGGAAACCGCGATGTCCATGGCGTCGCCGTCGGAGTGCAGCAGCGACGCCGACCGCACCCAGTGCTCCACCTGCGACTCCTGCACGCCGGGGGCGAGGAAGGTGTCGACGCGGCCCGGCCAGGACTCGCCGGGCCGATAGGGCGTTCGCTCGCCCCACGGCTCGGCTATGCGATCGATCCGGGACATCTTCGTCAACCTCCTTCTGTTCCGCCCCCGGCGCCGGGGGCGCTACCTCCTCAGACCGACGGGGTGAACCGGTCCCAGACCCGGTGTCCGCCCAGCAGTTCCTTGACACGCTCCAGAACCGGGGCGGCCTGGTCGCCGGCCACCACTCCCGGGGAGTCCGTGGCGATCCCGACGGCTTCCAGCGCGTCGGCTCCGTCGGCCCAGGCACCCAGCGCCTTGCCGTGGCGGTAGGCCTCGGTGAGCAGCAGCAGGACGCGGGAGTCGACGCCGGCCCGGGCGAGCTCGTCGTCGGCCTTGGCGTCGCGGGCGCCGTAGGCGTCGGAGGCCGGGGCGGGCGCTCCGGCCACGAGGATCGCGTCGAACTCGATGGACCGGGCGGTGGCGAAGGTGCGCTGCACCGCGACCGGGTCGCCGTCGGCGTCGCGGGTCCCGGCCCGCGCCGCGATCACCAGCGGGACCATGCCCGCCTCCAGGATCGCCTGGCGGACCGTGCGCACTCCGGACAGGTCCTGGCCCTCGGCGATGACGATGCCGATGGTCCGGCCGTCCACCGGCCAGCGCCGCCCCAGCTGCGACAGGGCCGGGCTGGGATCGGGATCGTCCAGGGCCGCGGCGGGCCGGGCCGCCGGCAGGCCGAGACCGGCGGCGACCTGGCCGCAAAGTTCCCCGTCGATGTTGGCCAGGGTGCCGACCACGCGCTCCCGGATCGCCGGCTCGCGGCACTTGGCCAGCTCGAAGGTGTAGGCGGCGATGATGTGCTCGCGCTCGGTCGGCGTCATGCTCAGCCAGAACAGCCGGGCCTGGCTGAAGTGGTCGTCGAAGGTGGCCGCGGCGTCGCGCACCTTGGCGGTGGCCGCCAGCGGCTCGGGGAACTCGATGTAGGCGCCGGCGTCGGCGCCGGCGGTGAACGGGCACCCGCCGTCCAGGGAATTGGGCCGGTAGGGCGCGACCCCGCGGTGCACCGCCGTCTGGTGCATGCCGTCGCGCAGCATGTCGTTGACCGGCGTGTGCGTGCGGTTGATCGGCAGCTGGGGGAAGTTGGGCCCGCCCAGGCGGCTGATCTGCGTGTCGAGGTAGGAGAACAGCCGTCCTTGCAGCAGCGGGTCGTTCGTGACGTCGATGCCGGGAACCAGGTTGCCCGGATGGAAGGCCACCTGCTCGGTCTCGGCGAAGTAGTTCGACGGGTTCTTGTCCAGCGTCATCAGCCCGATCGGCTTCACCGGGGCCAGTTCCTCGGGCACGATCTTCGTCGGGTCCAGCAGGTCGATGCCGGCGAACGTCTGGTCCTCGGTGTCCGGGAAGGTCTGCACCCCCAGCTCCCACTGCGGGAGGGCCCCGGCCTCGATCGCGTCGGCCAGGTCCCGCCGATGGAAGTCCGGGTCCATGCCCGCGGTGAGCTGGGCCTCCTCCCACACCTGGGAGTGCACGCCGAGCCTGGGCTTCCAGTGGAACTTCACCAGCGTGCTCGCGCCTTCGGCGTTCACCAGCCGGAAGGTGTGGATCCCGAAGCCCTCCATCATCCGGAACGAGCGCGGGATGCCGCGGTCCGACATGTTCCACAGCGTGTGGTGGGTGGCCTCGGTGTGCAGGGAGACGAAGTCCCAGAACGTGTCGTGCGCGCTCTGCGCCTGCGGGATCTCCCGGTCCGGATGGGGCTTGGCCGCGTGGACGATGTCCGGGAACTTGACGGCGTCCTGGATGAAGAACACCGGGATGTTGTTGCCGACCAGGTCGAAGACGCCCTGGTCGGTGTAGAACTTGGTCGCGAAGCCGCGGGTGTCCCGGACGGTGTCCGCCGAGCCGCGGGAGCCGAGCACCGTGGAGAAGCGGACGAACACCGGCGTCCGGACGCCCTCGCCGAGGAAGGCCGCCTTGCAGATCCCGCTCGCGGTGCCGTAGCCCTGGAAGGCGCCGTGCGCCGCGGCGCCTCGTGCGTGCACCGCGCGCTCGGGGATCCGTTCGTGGTCGAAGTGGGTGATCTTCTCGCGCAGGTGGTGGTCCTGCAGCAGCGAGGGTCCGCGCGGACCGGCCTTCAAGGAGTGGTCCGTGTCGTACAGCCGCGTGCCCTGCGCCGTCGTGAGCCGGTCGCCGCCCTGGGCGACCTCCTTCTGCGCGATCCCGGTCTTCTGACCGGTGGGGCTGTACGTCTGCGGTCCGCGCTGGTCCGGCTTCGGCGGCACCGGCGCGCCCGGCTCCAGCGGCTCGGCGACCGGCGGCGGAACCGAGGACGGTGCCCCGGGGATCTCGCGTCCGGGGGCGGCGCTGTCCTGCGCGTCGGGATGCTCAGCGGCGGCGGCCGCGGGGTTGGTCTCGGTCATGAAGTTTCCGATCGCTCAAGAAGATCGCCGGACACGGAACACCGAAGCCCCTCGGGCCGTGCCTGACGTGGCGGCCCCGCGCCTGTACCCGGCTCGCCGCGAGCAAACCAGGATTTTCGGCGCAGAGGGCGACCAGCCGGAGGGCGGGGACCCTCAGGACTCCGGCGGCACCGGCAGCGGGTTGCCCCGAAGCGCCTTGGCCGCGGCGAAGAGGTTCGCGGCCATGGTCCGGCCCGTCTTGTCCGACCACTCGTGGCCGCGCTGGTCGTCCAGGTAGTCCGGTCCGGCCCCCGGGCCCAGGTGCCAGTACGTCCACGCCTGCCCGGGGATGGTGAAGCCGAGGTCGACCAGCGCTCCGCTGATCTCGCTGATCACGTGGTGCGCGCCGTCCTCGTTGCCGGTCACCACCACTCCGGCGACCCGTCCGTAGGCGACCGGGCGGCCGTCGTCGTCGGTCTCACCGAGCATGGCGTCCATCCGCTCCAGAACGCGCTGGGCCACCGAGGAGGGCCGGCCCAACCAGGTCGGCGAGGCGATGACGAGGATCTCCGAGTCCAGGATCGCCTCGTGGATGGCGGGCCACTGGTCACCGGGGCCCTGATCGGTCTTGACGCCCGCCGGCAGGTCGAGGTCCACCGCGCGGACCGAGGCCGTCTCGGCGCCCAGGCGGTCGAGCTCGTCCCTGACCACCTGGGCCAGCGCGGCGGTGTTCGAGGTCTCCGGGGACTTCTTGAGCGTGCAGTTGATGATCAAGGCTTTCATGGCAGCCGCTCTACCCCGGCGAAAGGATGTGAACCGTGGCGATTCGCCCGGGCGCGCCACGATCGGGGTACTCGAGCACGACCACCGCGAGGTGGAGGCGATGGTCGGCGAGATCGGGGGGCTGGGCGCTCACGCCTGTTCGGTCGGATCTTCGAGCCAGCCGTCATCCGGAAGCTGGGACCGCACCGCGTCGGCCGCCTGCTTCGCGGCCCGCGCGACCTCGAAGCGCGCGGCCTCCTCGGGGTGGCGATGCGCCGCGCGGGACCGCTCGGCCAGCGCCAGGCGGATCGAGGTCTGCTCCTCCAGCAGGGCGATCGCGTGCCACAGGGCCGATTCCCCGGCGCGTGCCTGGTCGGCCAGCAGGCTCAGGGGCGAGTAGACGTGCCCCACGTGGCAGCGAAAGTGCAGGTCGTCCATGCTGTCGACCGGGTTCATCGCGCCGAAGCAGGCCGGGCAGGTGACGTTGGACGGCCACCCGGGCCGCGGCCGGTCCGGCGGCACGTCCTCGGCCGGCTCGGCCATGTCCGTCTCCCAGACCAACTCCGCCGACGCCGGCTGGGACGGGGCGGCCACCTCCCGGCCGACCAGGTCGAGCACGACTTCGGCCAGCTTCGAGCTCGGGACCGAGATCGCGCCGGGCACCGTCTTGAGCGCGGCCGAGGGCATGCTCGGGTAGTCGGCGTCGGACGGCTCCTGGACCAGGACGGTCCCGCCGCGCGCGGCGACCGCCGCGGCCCCGGCCGCGCCGTCGTCGAGCATGCCGGACAGCACCACGGCCACGCTCCGGGAGCCGTGCCATCGCGCCAGGCTGCGGAAGAGCGCGTCGGCCGAGGGCCGGACCCGGTTGATCTTCGGGCCCCGGGTGAGCATCAGCTCCTCCTCGTGGACCACCATGTGGTGGCCGGCCGGAGCGATCTGGATCCGGCCGTACTGGATCCTCTCACCGTGGCCGGCGAAGGCCGCGGCCAGTTTGCCGCTGCGCGTCAGAATCGAGGGCAGCTTTCCGCTGGAGTCGGCGGACAGGTGGCGGACGACGAGCAGGCCGGCCGGAAGCGATCCGGGCAGTCCCGCGATCAGAGCGCGCAGCGGCGTGAGGCCGCCCGCTGAGCAGGCGATTCCTACAACATCCCTGGTGGGCATCGCCAACGGCTACCCGTTATGGCGCCGATCATGCCTAACCCGCGGCCTGAGCGCGTCGGCGGGGCACAGTGCGCGCCTTTGGAGCGAGGGATCGGCGCTCGGTGATCACGCGCGCCCGGATCATCGCCAGGGCGTCGTCGAGCGTGCCGCCGTAGCGCAGGGCGGTGGCCTCGGCGATCCGCAGCGTCGCCTGGCGGCAACCGGTGTCGGCGGCATCCGGCACCGTGTTGAACACCCGGACCAGCGCGTTCCCGGCATGCTTGGCGGCCAGTCGTCCGCCGTCGACGTGCTCCTGCGGGTCGAGCAGCACCAGCGCGCCGGTGAGGACGCCCCGAAGATCGAGGGGAACGGCCGCCACGCCGGCGTAGCCGAGCGCCCGCAGTTCGCGTCCGTAGTCCTGCCATCGCGACGTCACGTCCGGGCCCTGAGCCTGCACCGGCTGCCGATGCCGGAGGACCTCGCAGACCGGGCCCTGGCTGAAGGCGAATTCCATGTCGGCCACCCGGCGCGCGCCGGCGTCGGAGGCCATGACCAGGGTCTGGAACGACTGGGTGTCGACCATGATGAGGATCGCGGCGCGCGCATGGGCGACAGCGGCGACATCGGCCACCACGGAGAACCGCCGGATGCTTCTCGTCTCCTCGACGGACTGCAGGGCCCGCTGCAACGCGCGGGAGCAGTACAGATCCGCCATGGCCAGATGACGGCGTTCGTTCCGGCGGTGCACAGACGCCATGTGTTCGTGGAAGGCGCGGCCGGAGAGCGACTCTGCGGCCAGAACACCTTCATGCCGCATAGCGAATCCGGAGGAGTCGCCGGCGCGTTCCTGCTCCCGGACCACCCGCTCCCAGACCGTCATGTCCTGCTCGTCGTTCATCAGCCTGTGCCTGAGGTTCTCGGTACCGCGATCTTCATAGCCCGTCCGGAGCCGTTCATGCGCCCTCGCCGGACCTGATCTTTGCCGAAGGCCCGCGTTGCCGGCCGCGCTAGGACCTGGCCCCGTCGTAGTCAGGCCGGGGCCGTACGCACTGCTCCGGCGTCTCGCCGCCGTCGAGCAGCCGCCTTGCGGTCTCCGCGATGCGGTGCGCCGACAACCCCGCCGCGTCCAGTTCCTCCGCCGGCTCGCGCGAGTCCGGCATGGTGCGCACGGCCAGGTGCGCCAGCCGGACCGGGACGGCGTTCGCGGCCAGGGCGCTCAGAACGGCCTCACCGAGCCCGCCCTCGGGGTGGTGGTCCTCGACGACCAGCATGCCCCGGGTCTCGGTGGCGGCTCGGACGAGGGCCTCGACGTCGATCGGCTTCACCGAGTACATGTCGAGCACTCGCGCGGTGATCCCTTCGGCGGCCAGCGCCTCCTGGGCCTTGAGGCATTCGTGGACGGTGACGCCGGCGCCGACCAGGGTCACGTGGTCGTGGTCGGATGCGCGGAGCGTCTTGGAGCCGCCGATCGGGAAGGCCTCGTCGGGGCCGTAAAGGATCGGGTAGGAGCCCCGGGTCGCTCTCAGATAGCTGATACCGGGCAGCTCCGCCATCGTGATCGTGAGTGCGGCGGCGCTCGTGGCGTCGGCGGGGTACAGCACGGTCGAGCCGTGGACGGCACGCATCATCGCCAGATCTTCCAGCCCCATCTGCGAGGGTCCGTCGGGCCCGATCTCCACGCCGCAGTGCGTGCCCACCAGCGCGAGGTCGACGCGGGAGACCGCCGCCATGCGGATGAAGTCGTGAGCCCTGGTCAGAAAGGCCGCGAAGGTCGAGGCGAACGGCCGGTAGCCGACCGCGGCCAGGCCGACCGCGGTGGCCAGCATCTGCTGCTCGGCGATGTGGCACTGCACATACCGGTCGGGGTACTTCTTGGCGAACTCTTCGGCATGCGTGGAGTTCCCCACCTCGGCGTCCAGCGCCACCACCTTCGCGTGAGCACCGAGGGCGGCCAGTCCCTTCCCGAACCCCAGGCGCGGGGCCACAGGATCGTCGGTGCGGAACTCGGGACGCCGGATCCGCGGCGGCCGGCTTTCCGAGCGCTCCTCGGTGATCTGCTCGATGGGCCGGGCGGACGAGGCCAGCGGGCCGTGCACCGTCAGGTTCCGGATCCCGCCCAGCTCCTCGATCGCCAGATCGGCGGTGCCCTCGGGCAGGGCCTTGCCGTGCCAGCCTTCCTTGTCCTCGATCTGCTGGACGCCGCGGCCCTTCACGGTCCGCGCCACGATCACCGTCGGCCGCATGTTCGCAGAGGCCGACTTCAGCGCCTCGTCGATCTCCCGCAGGTCGTGGCCGTCGATCACGATCGCGTGGCAGCCGACGGCCTCGACGCGCCGCGCGTAGGCGGACAGGTCCCACTCCAGGCTGGTCGGGCCCTGCTGGCCCAGGCGGTTGACGTCCACGATGACGGTGACGTGGGCCAGGCCCTCCCGCGCCGCCATGGTCAGCGCCTCCCAGACCGAGCCCTCCGCCATCTCCCCGTCGCCGCACAGAACCCAGACGTGGCGTCCGTTGTGGGCGGACCACTGCAGACCCAGGGCCATGCCGACGCCGATCCCCACGCCCTGGCCCAGCGATCCGGTGGCGGCCGGAACCCAGGGCAGGAGCGGCGTGGGGTGGCCCTGGAGCCGGCTGCCGGCCCGGCGGTATCCGGTGAGCAGTTCGTGCTCTGTGATGGCGCCGGTGGCCTTGAACAGCGCGTAGAGCAGGGGTGAGGCGTGGCCTTTGGAGAAGATCAGGAAATCGTTGCTCTCGTTGTCCGCGTCGGTCCAGTCGTACCGCAGATAGCGGGTGGTCAGCACGGCCATCAGGTCGGCGGCGGACATGCTGGAGCTCGGATGGCCGGAGCCTGCTTCCGTGCTCGCGCGGATCGCGTCGATCCGCAGTTGCTGGGCCAGTTCGAAGATCTCCGGAAGGCTGGACAGCGAGTCGAGGGCTGCGGCGGATGGCGCGGTCGTCATGCCATCTTCTCCTTCTTCTCCTTGAGGGACTCCTCCGGCATCACGTGGATGGGCATCTTGCTCATCGCGCTCGCCTACCCCGTGTACGGCCGGACATGTACTCCGATCGGACATTTGGTGGCACCAGACGTTTGACTCCGGGCCGAACGGTCACCACACGCCGTGGGCAGAGCCGCCGTCGAGCACGAGGACGGCCGGCCGTGGCCGCAGCGCGGGATGGTTATCGGGTTCGGCATCGTCCCCTGCGATGGCGAGCCGGGTGCGTGCGGCGCCGGCGCTGCGGAACGGAGCGCGAGCGGTCACCGGCCGCCTCGGTTGTCGGCGGTTCTGCCCGATCGACGGCTATGGAAGCGCGTTGATCCGCGCTTGTTCGCTCATTCAAGCGTCTCATTCCATCTTTCCTGGTGACAGGGAGCTGGACGGGGCACAGAACCAGCCCGCATCTGCTGCCCCTGCTCGACGCGGGCGTGGACCGCGGACTGCCGTACCTGGTGATGCCCGTGGTCGAGGGACCGAGCCTGCAACGGCAGCAGGCGCCGTTGGCACCGGACCAAGTGCGTCGTATCGGGGCGGCCGCGGCCGGCGCGCTGGCGTACATCCACGGCCGCGGCATCCTGCACCGCGACATCACGCCCGGCAACATCCTGCTGGACCGCCGCGACGGCGTCTTCCTGACCGACTTCGGCATCGCGAAGGCGTGGGACGGGCCCGACCTCAGGGCCGAGAATCTCATACCCGGCACGCTCGGGTACCTGGCCCCCGAGCAAGCCGAGGGCCGGGGTGCCTCCGCGGCGTCCGACGTCTATGCCCTGGGGCTGGTTCTCCTCGAAGCGTTGACCGGTGTCCGCGAGTACTCCGGGACACCCCTGGAGCGCGCGTTCTCCGCGGTCAGGCGCTCACCGCGCATCCCGTCGACGCTGGGGGAGATATGGTGCTCGACGCTGCGCCGGATGACTACTCGCGATCGCATCAAGCGGCCTACTGCCGCGGAGGTCAGGGCATTGCTGAGCGGCCGAGCCGAGACTGCCGACGAGGCGGTCAGCGCCTGTCACCCGGCGGTCGGTGTTTCGCTGGCGGCACATCTCGGCCTGGCCGGCTAGAACTGCTCTCCGGCTCGGAGAGTGTTCAGCACCCACGCAGGGAAGGCGCTCAGCACCTGTACTCCGGGAACCCGCGGCACCCTCACTCAGACGGATCCTCGTTTCCCATCACATCGTTCTCGGGCCGCTGCTCCTGGCGGTCGGACATACCGCGCAGACCCGGCGAGGGCTCCGGCGTGGACACGCCGTGCAACCCCTGCACCGGTTCCTGAGGGGAAGCCGTCCGCGCGGACCGGGGCCCCCTGTTGATGGTGACCTTCCGGCGTGTCGCGGTCGTACCGCGAACCGGCGCGCTCACCGTCAGCACCCCGTCGACGTAGTCGGCCGTGATCTCGTCCTCGGCGATCCCCTCGGGCAGGGGGACGGTCCGAGTGAGGTAGCCGTAGTGGAACTCCGAGCGCTTGCCGTCCACGAACTGCTCGGTGCGCTCGGCGGCGAGCGTGAGATGTCCGCGCTCGACGCCGATCTCGATGTCGCGGTCGGGGTCGACGCCCGGTATCTCCGCACGGACCGTGTAGACGTCGCCGTTCAAGTACTCCTCGATGCGGATCGCGTGTTCGTCCGAGGCGAACGGGGACTTGAACGGGAAGTTGCTCTCCAACCAGTCGAACAGTGTCGGCATCGGCCGACGCGGCGGCTGGACCTGGTTCGCCATGATCGCCCTCCTCAGTGGCGTGAAGGATGCCGTCAGACAGGCCGGTGCCGCCGACCCGCTCGGCAGATCCTCGCTGTGCCCGATACGAATCGGG
>Ga0207671_10005356_pt1 | contig 11865 bp, 7 predicted proteins | sample KBSC24metaG_FD_184352 | JGI IMG/M metagenome (GOLD analysis project Ga0207671, IMG submission 184352) | Corn rhizosphere microbial communities from Kellogg Biological Station, Michigan, USA - KBS C2-4 metaG (SPAdes) (version 2) | ecosystem: Host-associated > Plants > Roots > Rhizosphere > Soil... | reverse complement strand
AAAATTCTTATAACAATTTCATACCTTTGCACGTTCAATTCTAAACACAGAATCGAGGTTAATAAAATAGATGAGACAACTCAAAATAACCCAATCCATTACCAATCGTGAGTCGCAGTCGCTTGACAAATATCTTCACGAAATTGGTAAAGTTGACCTGATAACAGCCGAAGAAGAAGTAATATTAGCCCAGAAAATAAGGGAAGGTGACCAGGCCGCTTTAGAGCGCCTTACAAAAACCAACCTTCGTTTTGTGGTATCAGTAGCGAAACAATATCAAAACCAGGGCCTTACCCTTGGCGACTTAATTAACGAAGGTAACCTGGGTTTGATTAAAGCTGCAAAACGCTTTGACGAAACCAAGGGTTTCAAATTTATATCATACGCCGTTTGGTGGATCCGTCAGTCGATATTGCAGGCTATCGCCGAGCAGTCGCGTATTGTGCGTTTGCCATTAAACCAGGTAGGTTCATTAAGCAAAATCAGCAAGGCTTTCTCAAAACTTGAGCAGGAGTTCGAGCGTGAGCCGTCGCCTGAGGAGCTGGCGGATATGCTGGAAACTACAGTTGACAAGATATCTGACACCTTAAGCAATTCAGGCCGCCACGTATCTATGGATGCACCGTTTGTGCAGGGTGAAGAAAATACATTGCTGGATGTACTGGAAAACCAGGAGCCAAACACCGACTCTATCTTAATCAATGAGTCGCTTTCAGAAGAAATAAAACGTTCATTGTCAACCCTTACCGAGCGTGAGCGCGAAATTATCGTATTATTCTTCGGTTTAGGAACCAATCATCCGCTGTCGTTAGAAGAAATCGGCGAGAAGTTTAATTTAACCCGTGAGCGTGTTCGCCAGATTAAGGATAAAGCTTTACAGCGCCTGCGTCATACATCGCGCAGCAAAATCCTGAAATCGTATCTGGGGTAATTTTAAGAGACAAGAATCAAAACAAAAAATAAAAAGCCGGAAGAAGTTCCGGCTTTTTTGTTGTAGAGACGCAATACTTTGCATCTCTGACCGGTATGTTGTTATCCGTTAACGTGAAGCTATATCCCTTTTTTTTGAGTAAATTATTTAAAAACACTGTGGGTAGCTTTTATCATGGCGATGGATTTGATTTTAAACCCGTCGCGATATTAATAATATATTGTTTCGCTTCTCTCATCCATATATTATTAATGAATGTCTTAAAAGTAATTCACCTTTCCTGCCTGACAGTTAATCTTTTATCAGCAAAAAACTATATTTTTAGAGGCTGCATTCTGCAAATCCTATATCAACTCAATGCGCCTGAAGTTTTATTTTGTTTTATCGCTGCTTATTATCATCCTTGTTTCCGCAGCGAGGGCACAAATCTGTACAGGAAGCTTAGGTGCGCCGGTAATTAACGAAACCTTCGGACACAGTACGCAATTTGATGGCGGCCCGCAGCTGCCTGCCGGTGTTACAGACCTGACTTATGTATATGGTCCGGGGTGTGGCGGGGAAGACGGCAGCTACGCTATTTTGCAGCGAATGGGCCCATCGTGTAAAGGGGGGACCTGGCAGGCTGTTCCGTCTGACCATACAGGGATAGCTACAGGCGAAAAGTATGGGTATATGATGGTTATTAATGCAACCCTGCAGGCAAGCCTTTTTTTTACTTATAAGGTTGATGGCAGCAAACTTTGCCCGAATACTACCTACCAATTTGCCGCGTGGATAATGAATATACTGCGTCCGCTGCCGCAAACGCAGGGTTACTCGAGGCCTAATATTACGTTTAGGATCGAAAAGGTTGACGGAACGTTGCTAAAGGAGTACAATACCGGCGATATATTGGAAAGCGAAGAACCTTCATGGGTTCAATATGGTACTTTTTTTACCAGCCCCAGCGACGGCTCCGATTTGATAGTAAAGATGATCAACAACGGGCAGGGCGGCAATGGCAACGATTTGGCGCTGGATGATATTACCTTTAGCGCCTGCGGCCCCATGATACAAACCGGGTTTACCACGCTTGGCAATATTGAAGCGAAAGGCAATTGTGAGAAAGATAATTTGGATTATACCCTGGTTGCCGCTCAGGAAGGATACGATAATCCTGACTATAAATGGCAGATAAACAAAAACGACGGCAACGATTGGGTGGATATACCCGGCGCAAAATCATTAAGCTATCACGTGGTTATTCCTAATGTTGCTCCGGGTAAATATCAATATCGCATAGGTGTATTAAACAAGGCTACTATAGGCGCAGAACAATGCCGCATTTACTCCGATCCGCTTACCATAAACGTTTACCCGCCGCCTGATTTGGTGCTGGCCGAAAGCACCAGTGCCTGTATGGGGCAGCCTGTGCAATTGAGAGCGAGCGGCGCCGATACTTATTTGTGGACAGGCCCCAATAATTATAGTTCTACAGAAAACAGCCCGGTAGTAACCCAAAGCGGTGACCCGACCTATGATGGTGTTTATAGGCTAATGGTGACAAAGAACAATTGTCCGTTCTTTACATCTACCACAGTTAAGGTCTACGTTTCTGCCAGTGTGCAGCCTATGGCCGATAGACAGGTTTGCGAAGGAGATGCTGTGCAATTATCGGTACAAAGCGCCAACGCTACCCATTTTAAATGGGAGCCTGCCGATGGGCTCGACCATGACGATATCCCTAACCCCGTGGCAAGTCCGGCTGTAACAACACACTATACGGTAACGGTTAGTAATGATGGCTGCACCACGTTAAAACCAACATCTTCGCTAACGGTAACTGTATTAAAGCGGCCGGCGGCAAACGCCGGCAAGCCGCTAAGAATGTTTGAAGGGCAAACCGTAAGGCTTTCTGGAACAGCGGGCGGCGACAATATATCGTATTACTGGACGCCGGTTGATTACCTGGATAATCCTACGTCGCTTACGCCGGTTAGTAGCTCGCCTAATGATATTACCTATACTTTACATGTAGTATCAGGCGTGGGTTGCGGTGAGGCTGCCAGCAGCGTATTTGTAAGGGTTTATAAGGTGCTTACGGTGGTTAATAGCTTTTCGCCCAATAATGATGGAATAAATGATACCTGGTATATAAAGAATATCGAAAACTATCCTAAAGCTGAGATAAATGTTTATAGCACGTATGGTTTGCCGGTATTTCACGCTGTTGGCTACGGCAAACCCTGGGATGGCAAAAAGAATGGTAGCCCATTGCCTGTGGGTACCTATTATTACATCATCGATTTAAAGGATGATTATGTGCCAAAGCAATCAGGTTGGGTTTTTATTGTGAGGTAAATTAAATCCTTGTCATTTCGAACGATAGTGAGAAAACTTTTCGGCCATGCTTGCGGACTATGACTGGCAGACTACCTATCTTCAAAAGTTTTCTCCTCCATTGCTGTAACTATATCCTTTCAAGTGCTGTCTATTGGGTAAGAACAAGAACCAATGCGCAGGCTGTATCTTTTACTATTCCTTTTCATGAGTTGCGGGGCAGTATTTGCCTCACCGGGAAAGGGCATTGTAATTGGTGATGTGCGTTTTAATAATGTCCTGTACGCCCGCGACCCTGACCCGGCGCCTTCTGCTGATTTTCAAACATTAATCGTTCCCATAAAAAGGGCGGGCAATCTAATAATTGTTGAAGCACAAGTTGACACGCTGGAAGGCAATTTTGTGTTGGATACAGGTGCTCCCTATCTTATATTAAATGCAACTTATTTCCGTCAGCTCCCTAAAATAGACGACCAGGAAGCAGGTGGAATAAACGGCACCTCGCCTGGTTCATTTACTACCTACGTACACAATTTTAACATACTGGATTTACAGTACAGCAGGCTTACCGCCGGTGTGGTTGATCTGTCGTTTATTGAAAATGGACGTAACCTGAAGATACTCGGGTTGTTGGGCACCCGTTTGTTCTCGAAGTTTGCCATTACTGTTGACTTGACTAAGAATGTTCTCTACATTCACAAACTCGACAATAAAGGCAATATTCCCGAAGGAGAACAACTTTTTCATAATAAGCTGTTGTCGACGCCATTTTCATTGATGAATGATGTGGTTTTTTTCAAGGTATCAGTCAGTACCAAAACCTTTTGGTTCGCCTTTGATTCGGCCGCCGAAACAAACCTTTTTGATTACGACAGGTCGAAGAAATTGCCGGGGGCGTTTAAGGTTATCAGTCGTTCCAAAGTCAGCGGTTTAGGTGGCTCAAAGCTGGAGGTGCTTTATGCGCAGTTTGACGAATTGACGGTAGGTGGGCATGTTTTTAGAGAAAATAAAGTATTATTGACTAACCTTGAAAAAATGGGGGAGTCGTACGGGCATTCGGTAGATGGGATTTTGGGGTATGATTTTTTTGCAAGAGGGATATTCAGTATCAACTTCGTGAAAAAAGAATTTGATATGTATAATTTGTAAAGATTAGAAATGAGGCGCAGCGGCTATATACTATGGTTTTTTGTATTGCTTTTAAGCAGTATAAAAACTGCTGTTGCCCAAAATCGAAATAGTCTTTTTATACAGAATGATGTTTTGGTTTTAGAGATAGATGTTACATCTCCTGCACCGGTGTTGGATAGTCTATTGAAAGTGGCAGGTGTATCAACCGATAACACAGCCAAGATAAAAGCAGGCGACTTTAAGCTCATGGCCGATGACGGATGGGGCATGGTTATGCGTAATGGTGATATAGTTACCTTTAACCGCCCGCTCGCCGAGCTAAGCGATAATCCGCAGGATATGCCGCTCAGGATAACTATTAACCTCCCCCAATTCCGGGGTGAGGCCGGCTATCCGAAGGATGTACAATACGGCATAAACCGGTTCTCAAAAAAAACGGTGTATACTTTATCCTCAGGGCTTACCAGGTTTGTTTTGCCCGGATATGATCGGGCAAGAAGAGTGTTTTTATCCGGCAGCTTTAACCAGTGGAGCACGCTAAAAGGCGCCATGAAGCGGATAGAAGGTGGGTGGATTATAGATATCAAGCTGGAGCCCGGCGTATATGCCTACAAATTTATTGCAGATGGGCGCTGGACTACCGACCCCAACAACATGCTGCGGGCTAATGACGGAATGGGAAATACCAATTCAATTTTCTATAGATATAATTTTACTGTCAGGTTAAAAGGCTACCCCTCTGCACAAAAAGTGGTTTTGACCGGTGATTTTAATAACTGGGATAGGAATGAAATTGTGCTGCAGAAACGAGGCAATACCTGGGAACGGCAAATCTATTTGAGCGAGGGTAAGCATGCTTATCATTTCCTTGTTGACAGCCGGGAGGTAAGCGACCCAGTTAACCCAACGAAACTGAAAGATGGCGAAGGCAGCCTGAATTCGGTGCTCAATCTTGGGGCTATGGTAAGCTTTAAGCTGGCGGGTTACGAAAATGCAAAGAAGGTTTATGTATCCGGCAATTTTAATGGCTGGAAACACAACGACATGGCGATGCAAAAGACCGCTAACGGATGGATTTTGAATACCACGCTGGCCGCCGGCAATTACCAGTATAAATTTATTGTCGATGGTAATTGGATTACCGACCCGGCGAACCCAAATTATGCAAAAGAGGGAGGTATAGAGAACTCTTTTTTGTCGGTGAAACCTAATCAAACATTCAGGTTAAAAGGGCATAATAATGCAAAAAGGGTTACCATCACCGGTAATTTTAATTACTGGGAGGGCGAGGGTTATACGATGACACACACCGGCGATGAATGGGTGGTCAGTGTTTATTTAAAGCCAGGTAAATGCCTGTATAAATTCAGGGTAAACGGCGAATGGATGATTGACCCCGCCAACAAGCTTTGGGAACCCAATGGCTCTGGTTCAGATAATTCGGTGCTTTGGAAAGAATGAGGCTAATTCGGCATTCCGACTTCCGCATTAAAAAAAAACCTTTTACCTTTAAGCCATTACCATAACGTTATGACGATACCTATATACCAGGCCGATGCATTTACCGGCAAGCTGTTTGGCGGAAATCCGGCTGCTATCTGTCCATTAAAGGAGTGGCTGCCTGACGAACTAATGCAAACCATAGCCGTGGAAAATAACCTGGCTGAAACTGCTTTTTTTGTGAAAAATGAGACCGGCTATAAATTGCGCTGGTTTACCCCTGAATATGAAATAGACCTTTGTGGCCACGCTACGCTGGCATCTGCTCATATTCTGTTCACCGAATTAGGTCATGAAGCCGATAACATACATTTTGAAACCGTGAAAGCCGGTACGCTTACCGTAAAGCGCGATGGCAATAAATACGCGATGGATTTCCCGTCGAGGCCGCCGATACATATTGATGCTCCCAACGGCTTGATCGAAGCTTTAAGCGAGAAACAGCCGGTTGAAGTATTACGCTCCCGCGACTACTTTTTGGTTTATGAATCGGAAAGCGATATCCGCGATATATCACCTGACTTTTTTGCATTGTCGAAAATGGACACCGTGGGTGTTATTGTTACGGCACGCGGTGATAACTCAGATTTTGTATCCCGTTTTTTTGCGCCGGGTGCGGGCATTCCTGAAGATCCGGTTACAGGCTCAGCGCATTGCAACTTAATACCTTATTGGGCCGAAAAACTCGGCAAAAACAAGCTGCACGCTTACCAGCTATCCGCCCGTGAAGGTGAGCTTTGGTGTGAATTTAAGGGGGACAGGGTGTTAATGAGCGGCAAGGCAGTTACGTATTTGAAGGGCGAGATATTTGTGTGATTCCGGATTTCGAATGTTCGATTTCGGATTTATTTGGGATTTTTTAATTCCTAAATCGAAAATCAGACCTCCGAAATCCGTCAATATCCTACTGTGAATCTTTCCTTAAGGTGCGCCGGTTTTTCCAGTTCGTCTATAATCGCAACAGCGAAATCTTCCATGGATATCCTGCTATTGCCATGCTCGTCGGTTATTAACTGGTCTTTTCCGGTTTTGAAGATACCTGTGCGCAAGCCGGGTTCTATATAGGCGGCGGGACTAATGTACGTCCAGTCGAGGTCTTTTTCTTTTTGATAAACATTCAAGGCATCACGGTGGGCGAGGGCTGCTGTTTTAAATTCTTCGGGAAAAGTTGGGGTATCTACCAATTGCATGCCAGGGGCAACCTCAAGGCTCCCTGCACCGCCGCATATAATCAGCCGTTTTACGCCGGCCTGCTTCAGTCCGTTCATCAGCGGCTCAGCAACTTCAATAATAGTTGATGGTGTAGCACCTTTGGTAAAATTGTAGGCGCTCACCACAGCATCATGGTCGAACACAGCGGCTTCTACGTCCTGTGTTTTAAAGAGGTCGCCTTTTGTTACGTAAAGATGGTCCCGTATCTGCGTATAGTCTTCGGGGTGGCGCATGATGGCGGTAACGTCATGCCTGCGGCTTAAGGCTTCGGTAACAATGCGGCTGCCGATATTGCCGGTGGCTCCAAATATTGCGATTTTCATAGTTAATGGGCTTAAAGCGTAAAGCAGAAAGTATAAAGCTTTATGGCTAAAAGAGCTTAAAGCCTAAAGCAAAAAGTCCAAAGCTTTACCTTGTTATAAGGCTAACACGGTAAAAAGCCTTTTGCTTTAACTTTTCCACTTTTTGCTAAAAAAATGCTTAAGGCGTGAAGCAGAAAGTCCCAAACCTTAAATGATTCTATAATTAATACTGTAAATGCTTTTCGCTTTTAGCTTAGAAAAGCTTTCGGCTTTTAGCTAAAAAAACATGGAAAAATGGATTTTTTATAATTACTTTACAGGTTCGAATTTTTAAGGAACGGGACAACGTAAATGCAGCTTACTAAGTTAGAAATCAAGGGATTTAAGAGCTTTGGGGACAAGATTACCATTAACTTTAACGAGGGTGTAACTGCAATTGTGGGTCCTAACGGCTGCGGGAAATCTAACGTAGTCGATTCCATTCGCTGGGTGCTGGGCGAACAGAGCACACGAATGCTGCGCTCCGAAAAAATGGATAACGTTATCTTTAACGGAACCAAAAGCCGCAAGGCAGCCAACCTGGCTGAAGTTTCCCTCACTTTTGATAATACTAAAAATATCCTGCCGACCGATTTTTCGCAAGTAACGCTCACCCGCAGGCTATACCGCAGCGGGGAAAGCGAGTACCGCCTGAATGATGTACAATGTAGGCTTAAGGATATCACCGACTTATTCCTGGATACCGGTATCGGCGCTGATTCTTATTCTATTATCGAGTTAAAGATGATAGATGAGATTATAACCAATAAGGAGGGATCGCGTCGTAATCTGTTCGAGGAAGCATCAGGTATATCTAAATATAAGCTCCGCAAAAAGCAAACCTTCAGCAAGCTTAAAGATACGGAGGCGGACCTGGAAAGGGTAGAAGACCTGCTTTTCGAAATAGAGAAGAACCTGAAAGCCCTGGAAAACCAGGCTAAGAAAACAGAAAGATATTACCAGCTAAAAGAACAATACAAGGCGCTAAGTATTACGCTTGCGTCGTTCAGGATAGCCTCGTTTAGCGAATCGTTAAGCAGGATTGAGGACCATGAGCAAAAGCATAAGGAAGGTAAATCGGGGATTGTAACCCAGATTGACACGCTGGAAGCATCGCTGCAGCAGCAAAAGCTGGACAGCCTTACCAAAGAGAAAAACCTTTCGATACAGCAAAAGGCTACCAACGAATATGTGTCGAAAATCCGCGCCTACGAAAGCGAGAAGAAGATAAAGAACGAGCAGCTCAAATTTCAGCAGGATAAGGAAGCGAGATTAACTGAAGAACTGGAGAAAGACAAAACGCAGCTTAATCACGTTTTTTATAATATCAAGCGCTTATCCGAAGAAAAGCTGCAGGAGGATGAAAACCTCGAAAAAGTACGCTCACAGGTAGCTGATTTAAAGGAAGCAGTAGACGACCTGCGTGCACAGCAATCTGAATCACGTGCGGAGCTGACGGAGCTAACTAATGTAAATACCCGCCTGCAAAACCAGGCTTATAAAGCCGAAAAAGATCTCGACATATTAAAAATACAAGAGCAGGCCTTAGAGCAGGAAGGTCAGCGCAATATGGAGGATGCTACCAATAAGGAGGCGGAGCTTTCGCACTTTAATACGGCGGTTGATGGCTTGCGCGAACGTGTGGAGGCGGCGGAAAAAGACTATAATGAAGCTGTTGATTTCGAAACCAAATTACAGGAACAAATAGCGGCAACAGATGCGGAATTGAATACGGTGCAGGAAACTATCATTCGCGAAAGCCGCAAGCTGGACGCCAAGCAGAATGAGTATAATCTTACCAAAAGTATGGTTGACAACCTGGAGGGTTTCCCCGAGTCGATACGCTTTTTGAAAAAGAATACCGAGTGGTCTAAAAATGCACCGTTGTTTAGCGATATCTTGTTTTGCCGTGAGGAATACCGCGTAGCCATAGAAAACTACCTGGAGCCGCTGATGAACCATTACGTGGTTTCTAACTATACTGAGGCTATAAAGGCCATAAACCTTTTAAGCAAAGCTGCGCAGGGTCGTGCCCAATTTTTTGTGCTTGATAGTTATGAAACTACATCCGGCTTTTCGGAAAAACCCGAACTGGAAGGCGCTATCCCGGCCCTGAATGTTGTGGAAGTTGAACGGCAATACCAGCCTCTTTGTGACTACCTGCTCAAAAATGTTTACCTGGTTAATGACGATAACGACAATGCGCTTAACAACAGTGCCTTGCCGGATGGGGTAGTAGTAATAGGCAAGAGCGGCAAGTTCAACAAAGCAAGGCACACCATGGCGGGTGGTTCCGTTGGGCTCTTCGAAGGTAAGCGTATCGGTCGCGCCAAAAATTTGGAGGCATTGCTTAAGGTTATCAAATTGATTGACCTTGAGGTAACGGAATTGAAGGCCCGCTTCGATAACCTGCAAGCCAGGCTAACCGGGTTAAAAGCCGATGGCAAAGCAGCGGTAATCAAACAAAAGCAACACGATCTTAACCTGCTGAATACCGAGCTGGTAACTGTTAAAACCCGGCAGGAGCAATACCAAACTTTTATAGAGAACAGCCTTAACCGCAAGGAAGACATCGCGCGGAAAATAGAAAGCATAAGAGAGGAAACTCAAGCCTTAATACCGCAGCTGGAAGATTTAAAAGGGCAAAAACAAACCCAAAGCGAACTGCTGGCCGAAAAACAAGAACTTTTTAACGAGCTTAACGAATATGTTTCGGTAAAATCGAACGCTTACAACCAGGAAAATATCCGCTTCCATCAACAGCAGAATAAGGTATCGGGTCTTGTAAAAGATTTGGATTACCGGGAATCGCAAAAAGAAAACCTGGAAGGCCGTATAAAAGTAAATACCGAAGAGCTGGAAAAGGTTAAGCTGGCCATACAGGAAAACCTGCAGCAGTCTGACAATACTGACGACGACCTGCTGGGTATGTACGAGCAAAAGGACTTACTGGAAAAAGCGACGCAGCAGGCAGAACAGGAACACTATGCATGGCGCGGAAAAATCAGCGAGACCGAGGATGAAATAACTGCGCTCAGGAAGAAAAAGGACAATGCCGAGTTGATTGAAAATGAGCTGAAAGACGAGCGCAATAACTTAAAACTGGAGTTGAATGCGCTTAAAGAACGCTTGTCGGTGGAGTTTAATATAGATATCCAGGATTTGCCGGAAGCCGAAATGGTTGCAGGTGAAAACGAGCATGATATAAGAGAAAAAGCGGAACGGCTAAAAAAACGGCTTGATGAGTTTGGCGCTATTAACCCCATGGCAGTTGAGGCTTATAATGAGATGAATGAGCGCTATACCTTCATCCAGGCGCAAAAAAAGGACCTGAGTGACGCAAAAGCGTCATTGCTGGCAACCATCCAGGAAATTGACGATACGGCCAAAGAGAAATTCCTGACCTCGTTCACCCTGGTGCGTGAAAACTTTATCAAAGTATTCCGGTCCCTGTTTAACGAAGAGGATTCATGCGACCTTGTACTAACTGATCCGCAGAGCCCGCTGGATTCGGACATCGATATTATCGCCAAGCCAAAGGGGAAAAGACCATTATCTATCAACCAGTTGTCAGGAGGGGAGAAGACATTAACGGCAACGGCTATTTTGTTCTCGCTTTACCTGCTGAAGCCTGCACCATTCTGTATATTCGATGAGGTTGACGCACCGCTTGATGACACCAACATCGACAAGTTTAATAATATTATCAGGGCATTCTCAAAAGAGTCCCAATTCATTATCATTAGTCATAACAAGCGCACCATAGCCAGCACCGATATTATTTACGGCGTAACCATGGTTGAGCAGGGCATATCCCGCGTAGTTGCAGTGGATTTAAGAGAATTAGCAGATTAAAGCTAAAAGCAGAAAGACTAAAGCGAAAAGCCGGAAGATTATTAATCTTCCGGCTTTTATATACGTGGTAAAATAGCTTTCTGCTTTTCGCTTTCAGCTTACTTCTTCAGCGTCACTTTCTTAAAGTTAAATAACATTCCCTGGAATTTATGTTTGTTCAGCTCGATGGATTTATCGTGCGAAGCGGCAAGCGAGAATGTTTTGCTGTTATCCGCAGAAAGACTTTGAATAACCTTCTTAGGCGCGCCGAAAGTACCGGTCTTTACAAAATTAATTGCGTGGGCCAGCAGGGCCTCCGATGGATCTCCGAATTCAACGGTGAAATCGTCAAAGTCGTTTATACCGTTGTAGCCGCCGGTGCCAGGTGTCATGCCATCATAATAACCACCCTGGCCAGCAGAGTTTTTAGTCTCAAATTCGGGCGTAAACATGGTGTACTTATTGATTTCAATATCAAAGAAGCCTACCGGTTTACCGTAGCTTTGCTCACCGATTAACTGTACGTCAACCACCGGGCGGAGGTTATTAATAGTAAGCTCGCTTGCTGATGCAGTGCTGCCGGTTACTATAAAGAAT
>Ga0207671_10005349_pt1 | contig 11877 bp, 8 predicted proteins | sample KBSC24metaG_FD_184352 | JGI IMG/M metagenome (GOLD analysis project Ga0207671, IMG submission 184352) | Corn rhizosphere microbial communities from Kellogg Biological Station, Michigan, USA - KBS C2-4 metaG (SPAdes) (version 2) | ecosystem: Host-associated > Plants > Roots > Rhizosphere > Soil... | reverse complement strand
TCCATGGCTCGTCCGGCTCCTCCGGCACCGTCAACCACGCGCTCACGGCCGCGTTTGCCTCACACGGCGTCGAGACCTGGGCGCTGGACACGCGCGGCCACGGTGCCTCCGGCACGCGCGGCGACATCGGCTATGTCGGCCAGCTCGAGGACGACCTCGTCGACTTCGTCGCCCATATCCGCAAGAGCGCGCCTGATTTGCCGCTGACACTGGTCGGCCATTCCGCCGGCGCCGGCTTCTCGCTGCGCATCGCCGCGACGCCGATCATCCAGGACCTGTTCGTCCGCACCGTGCTGGTCGCGCCCTATCTCGGCTATGACGCGCCGACCAACGTCGCGCATTCCGGCGGCTGGGCCAATGCCGACATTCCGCGCTTCCTCGGCCTCGCCGCGCTGCGCAAGCTCGGCATCGACTGCTGCGCGCAGCTTCCGGTGCTCGCCTTCGCGGTGCCACCGAACTCGGAACGGATTCTGACGGCGACCTATTCCGATCGCCTGATGCGCAACTTTGCCACCCGCGGCTATCGCCTCGATCTGCCCGCGGTGACGCATCCGATGACGATCTTCGGCGGCACTGAAGACGAGATGATGATCTCGGCCAAATATGCCGCGACCGTGCAGGCCATCAAGCCTGATATCGACGTCAAGCTGATCGAGGGCGTCAACCACATGGGCATGGTCACCAACCCGAAGGCGGTCAATGCGATCGCCGAGGACGTGGCAACGCGCGGAGCTGGCCAGTCATGAAAAACCTGTTCGAAGCCGGAAAGTTGCTGCTGCTCGACATGGCGGCGACGCTGCTCTTCCTCGTGCTCTATCTGCTCACCCACAACGTCACCCTGTCGGTCGTGCTCGGCATGGTGCTGGGCCTCGCCCAGATCGGCTGGCAGGCCGCGCGCCGCAAGCCGATCGACACCATGCAATGGATGAGCCTGTTTCTGGTGCTCGGCGCCGGCACCGTCACGCTGCTCACCAACGATCCGCGCTTCGTCATGATCAAGCCGAGCGTAATCTACGTCGTCGTCGGCATCGTGATGCTGAAGCGCGGCTGGATGAACCGCTATCTGCCACCGATCGCGATCGAACTGGTGCCTGATATCGCAATCATCGTCGGCTACGCCTGGTCGGGCCTGATGTTCTTTTCGGCCGCGCTCAATGTGGTCGTGGCGCTCAACTTCGACGTTGCGACCTGGTCGGCGGTGATGTCGATCTACGGCATCGTCAGCAAGGCTGCGATGTTCCTGATCGGCTACGCGCTCATGCGCACCATTGGTCGCGCGCGTAGACGCCGTCTCGCCGGCGAGAGCCCGCGCGATGTTGCACCGATGCCGGGTTGATGGGGGCCGACATGATCGACAGCAAGCAGGCGGCCGAGGCGCTCGCCGACATCGACGACATGGTCCATCGTGTCAGGCAATCGCGGGTCTACGACCTCGCCAGCCAGATGATGATCCTGTGGGGCGGACTGGTGTTCGCAGCCAACATCGCGACCTGGCTCTGGCCCCATGGCGCCAATTACTACTGGCTCGCCGTCTACGTCCTTGGCATCGCCGGCACGTTTGCGATCAGCGCCGCGAACCGGGCCTCGACCGGGGGCCGCGGCTTCGACATGCGGGTGCTGCTCGCCTTCCTGATGTTTATCGCCTTCGGCTTCCTCTGCGTGCATGTGCTCGGCCATTTCTCGCCGCGTGAGCAGGGCGCGTTCTGGACCATCTATTTCATGCTGTTCTATGCGGTGGCAGGTCTCTGGTTCGGCACGGCCTTCGTCGTGATCGCGCTTGCGATCACCGCGCTGACGCTGATCGGCTATGTCTTCGTCATGGGCGATGCCTTCCTGCCGTGGATGGCTGTCGTCAATGGCGCAGGCCTGATCGTCGGCGGCCTCTGGATGCGGCGGAGCTAGCACCAATGGCCGAGCTCGACGACATCATCCACCAGCCGCTGCGGCTCAAGATCATGGCCGCACTGAATTCGCTGCCGGCCGCCGCCGCGGGCCTTGAATTCTCTCGCCTCAAGAAGCTCACGGGCGCCACCGACGGCAATCTCGGCGCGCATATCGAGACCCTCGCCAAGGCCGGTTACGTCGCAGTCGACAAGGCTTTTGTGGGCAAGAAACCGCAGACGACGGTGACCGCCACCGCGACAGGCCGCGGCGCGTTCGCGCGACACGTGGCGACGTTGCAGGAGATTATTGCGGGGAAGCAGGTGTAGCAGCCGCTTCACGCTCACTCTTTGGATTCAGCGGCTAAGGAGTGGGATTCCTCAAACTCTCGTCTTCTCGTATGAGCTCTCTCAATTGAGATCAATCCAGGTCCGGCGAAGCTGTCAAGACAAAGTCAGCCCGGGAAGTTGATCCCTTGCGATTAGCTTCCAGCCATTCTTGGAAAACTTGTCGGCAACTCTCTGAGAAAACCGTTTGCCGTTGGTGGCGCCGACCACAATAGCGTCCGCGGCGTGCCAATTTTCGCGAACTCTTTCCGCATCGACCAACAGGCCGTTGTCGACCGGAGCATCAATGTTTGATACATGTTTGCACTGAACTAGATGCGAAATAGTCCCTAACTCATCTCGAACAACGATATCTGCGCCGCCATCGCCTGAGCGGATTGTGAGCTTAGCATTCAAGCCGCCCTGAATAAGACAATCTCTCACAAATTCTTCAAGTCCAAGGGGGCCGGATTTGTCCACTTCCTCCAGAATTTTCGCAGGATTTGGCGGCGATTTTGATTGGAATGCTTGAGTAAAGTCAGCAGCCGTAATCTCGGTCGACGTCAGTATCCTTCTCGAAACGGCTCGCCTGCTCGCGAGGAGGTCATCTAAAATGACATCATAGGAAGTCTCTTGGAGCTGCGGATGGACAGCACCAAATTTATAGACGTAGACCTCCTTCTTTGCTCCAATTCGATAAGCTCGGTCGGTGCACTGGTCTTCGACGGCAGGATTCCACCATCGATCGAGATGGATCACATGATTTGCGGCCACGATATTTAGGCCAACGCCGGCGGCTCTTGGAGAGAGGATCAACGCAGCAAATCCCTTTATCTCAGAGAATCTGTCAACGATGGGCTGTCGCTGACTTGGATTCGTGTCTCCTCGAATGAATTCTGGTTGAGAGCAGGCGAAGCGTTCCTTTATGAGGCGCGACAAGACAGTTTGAATCTTCCTACTATTGACGAATATGATCACCTTTTCCTGGCGACTAGCGATCAACGTGAGTTGCTGAAATGCCGGAGCAAACCTAGCGGACATCACGATGTAGTCCTCAGCGGATACTAAGCCGCCAGAGACACCGTCAGGATCTGCGGGATGCAGAGAAATCGATCGGAAGTCGTGGAGAGCTCTCAGTATCTGAAGGTTGCCCGCCTGCGTAGCCGCACTTATCTCAGCGTAGCGGCTGGCTTGTACTCCAGGCATCGCTGTTCTGACCATATTGCCTTCATGCTTGGCCGGTAGATCTTTGGCGACGTCTTCTTTCATTCGGCGAAGCGCGTACGCTGGCACGGCCTTGCCGCTAACTGTGCTAGGGCTCAATATCTCGTTTGAGAGCCGCTCCAAAGATTTTGCGCGTTCTGCCTCAGCCTGCGACTTACCGTAGGTCTTCATAAACTCGCGTAGCGGAGAAAAATAGCCAGGCGCTACAATGTCGGTGATTGCCCAGAGGTCGGCGATAGAATTTTCGACCGGTGTGCCGGTCATGCCTAAGACAAAATCGATGTTCAGCGCTTTAAGCGTCGCATTGATTCGGGTGGTTGGATTTTTTGCTTTCTGAATCTCATCGAACACGCCAACGCTGAAGGGCACCCCGGCAAAGCTAACGTGATAGTCTCGAACCGTTTCGAATGTTGTTAGAACCCATGTCGCCTGCTTGATCTCTTGTGAATCCAAAAGCATCAGCCCATCATTGGTCTTCCCAATTTTTAGTGCGCTCAATTGATTGCCGAAAGCTATCAACGGCGGCCCGAGCCCCTCGTCGAACGCAAATTTCTGATGCTCGCTCTCCCAATTCTTCAACAGACTGGTAGGCGCAACCACCAGTGCGGGACGGCCACTCCGGACGAGACGCTCTCGCTTGAGAAGCATCAAGAATGTTAGGCTTTGGAGCGTCTTGCCCAGCCCCATATCATCCGCAAGGAGTACCCCAGGCCATCCACTCGTGTATGCGCCGACTAGCCATGCCACGCCCTCCTGCTGGTGCTGCTTCAACTCAACCTTCATGAGTGGTTGAGTCGCATCAATCAATCGGCGAGGAATGAATTGCCTCTTGAATTCTGCCTCGTCAAAGTTCTCCCGCGTTTTGAGAACGGCGATCCGTCGGCGAATGGGAGGATGTTGCTCTTGTTCTTGGCCGCTGGAAGAAAGTTCTTTGCCGGGTGGCGCCTCTGGTGGCATCAAGCGCTGAAGGGTGGCAAGGAGGCCCGGAGCATTCGTCGCAATGCTAACGTCACCGATCGTGACCTGCTGTTGACCGCGCGATATCGCATCTTGTGCAGCACGCAACCATCCTGGAACATCTTCTGGTTCGCCAACAACGAGCTTCTCTCCTAAGATGACGGAGAAGCGTTCGGGTAACCATGTGTTTGACTGCTTTTCGAGATAGGAAAGCTGCGGCGGAATCCATTCACCAAGCCCGACGATCCGCTGCGAGTATTGATCCGTCTCATAGAACAGCGTGTCCCCGATAGAGACATCACGATCATCATCGGACTCCCTATATGCCGCCGAAATCGCTGCGGCCGGCGCCATCAAAAATGAGAGGCGCTCATGAATCGGGGCGGACTGCTTTCGCTTTACGACCTCGAGGGCCGGCCGGAGAGACGGATCAATAAATATGTATTGGCCGCTTTCGATTGCGTATGTGGAATTGACTTGCTTTTGCAGCCTAAATTGCTTGCCGAACAGTTCCGCAGCCGCTGGCGTGACCGCCAATTCCGCCTCTGCGTTGTCTTGCATTTCAGAGCTACTCTTCCGCATCGGAATGGGATCGAAATTAATGTCGCCTTCGCCCAAAGTGGGCTTCAAGCTGAACGCGGTCACGTGAGACACGCGTACTTTCATAATGAAAGCGTCAGCTCCAATGTTCGGAATAGGAGCATCGTCGGGCATTAAAAGACGCAGCGCGGCAAAGGCAGCGATCTTTTCGTTTCTTGTATTTACCGAGTTAAGCTCATTGGCGCGCCGCAGAACCTCGAATATTGTCCCAGAAATGCGAAACCTTTTTCCGCTAGCTTGAAAAATCCCTTCGCTGAAGGTTCCGACCACCCGAACGCCGCCGTTGGTAGCGAAGTAAGAAATTCTGAAATCATCCGACGCTAGTCCTCCAACGCTCTGGATATCGATTTGATATGGAAATGGCGGAAGGAGATCGAGCCGCACAGCGTCGTCGTTGGCAACCGATGCCGCGTGCTCAAACCTTAGAAGCCTTGTAGCGTCGTCTTTGGGCTCGAGGCGCCCTAGATACTTTAGTTCGTCCAGTACCGCTGACGTTAGCGGAGGCAGCTTCTCTAGTGCTTCATCCCATTCGGACTGAAGGGCAAGACGGCTACCGAACAGGCGGCTGCGTTTCTCGCATACCCTCAGCAAATAGCCATTACTGCTGAGCTCTGATGCAATCTCAAACATTGTTAAGCCCGTATGCCGGTGTGATGCTCGATTGCGCGGCGAGCCCAAGTAGTCCAACTACCATTTTTATCGTGACGGATCGCGTCGCGCATGAAGTCCCCGATGCGTACTTCCATGCTCGCGCGCCTAAGTTCTTGGCCGACATAAGAGGGCTTATGGAATTCTGGAGCGGCCTTGTCGCCAACACGCCAAAATCGAAGCGCTCCAGAGTGACTCCACTCGGCGATCACCAGATCGCCTAGTCGCATCAGCAAGACCGATTGGTTGGAGTTTGCTCCACTCAAGTTTGACCACTTCATATATTCTGTATCGGGACTTGCCCGCTGTGCTTGCTTGGCGATCCGTCCTGCTTCGGTAGCGAGAATCAACGTCAAATCGGTTACGTACCCCCTCTCGAAATACCGGAGCCAGAACGTCTTGCGCGGCATAAACTGATCGTCTGCGGTGTCCTCGATGATTCGTATGAAGAGGTCGAGATACTCCATCGAGAGCCAGCGCCTGACAGCGACTAAGCAGGCATCTCGTCGCTGCCCGCCATCGCTTCCTAGCAAAGTTGGCCACATGAAGAGCCGGGGGTCGCGATATCGCGAAATGAGTATGCCGGTTATCTTTTTTTGAGCCTCTGGAGGCGGAGGCACGTCAAGGAAGGGATAAACCAGCGCCTCATAAAACTCCGGTTGAGGGGTGCCCACCACGTCGTCAAACGCGAATGACAACGCCTGCTCTAGGCGGCCGGCCTTCAAATTCCTAGTAGCCCAACGAATGCACGCCAACTTTAGCTCGACGCCAAATGCGGTTGAGAGAATGAACGGCGATAGCCCCTTGGCAAAACTGGCTTGATGGACGTTGCCGCTTAACAAAAGCGAAGTCGCAAGCGAGTTCACCGCCTCGTCGCTCGCCAGAATCCCTGTAAGTTTGCAGAACCGCCGATTGTTTTCAGTTAAAAGATCGAGGTTCCGCCCGATGTAGGATCTCAGCAACTCGCGTAAGGATCGATCTCGATAGCCAAAGAGCAACGAGCTGAGGCTGGCGCGAATGCAGCGCCGATCATTTCTGCGAGTTGCCTCGGTTAACAGAGCTAGAACATCTTCGATATTAAGGCCGTCGTGCAACCCAATGGCAGAGATAGCAACTCGCAAATCCCGGCGTGAGACAAGTGATAGAGATCCCGTTCGAGCCGACGATATGATAGTCTCTAACGTTGACGCACTCGGCTGGAGCCCGGATCGGTCAACGCTGTATTCGGAGCATGCTTCGATAAGCTTGCTGCACTCGCCCAACCTCGTAGCTTCCAGGTGGGGCAGAGAAAAGGACTTTATTGCGGACAGTATCGACATAGGCGAGCTGCTACTTTGTCAGCAAGTTCTGCACTTCGTTCAAGCTGTCTGACCGCGGAGAAAACATGAGAACCCGGAGATCGATTCTGCGATTGCTCTTTTTTCCATCGTCAGTGTCGTTTGAGAAGGCGGGGCGGGTCTCGCCATATTCGGCAGGATTGATCAGGGGTGATGTACCCTCACCCAGCATCTTTCCTTTGACGCTAGGAGAGATACTGAACATCTGCGCAAGACGGGGCTGGTACGCATAGATCGTTTGAACAGTATTTATTGCCCGACGCCCCGATAGCGATAGATTATCGCGTATGTTGCCTTCGACTGTGCCCCATATGGGTGTGTTGTCGGTGTGTCCCTCGACAAATACAGCGTCGATGAAAACTGCGCTGGGATTGCAGAGGCGCGTTGGATAGCTGGCAGGGCCGACGCTAAAACAAGGTAGAACCTTAGCGAGGGCCGCAGCTAACGACTTTACGGCAGCCTCACTGGGTGAGCCGGGGACAATTATAGACTTTCCCGGTGGGAAGAGCATGTCGCCGGATAAACGCAGAATTCCTTGTTCGGGTATTACTTTTACGTCGCCGTCGGCTATGCCTTGAATATTGCTCAAGCTTCGCTGCAACTCATAGAGTATCTTTTCGCGGGTGGCGTCCGCCTGCTTTAGATATCGCTCGAGAGGGTTTTGCCGTAGTTTTTCAAGCTCAGCTTCCAGTTCTGAATTGCGGCGCTTCGCTTGCTCCAGTTCGGCAGTCGTCGCCTTCAGCTGATCCACTGTTACCAGGTGTTGAGACAGTGGGACTGTGCGCTCAGTGTCTTGAATGCGATACGCAAAGTACATAAGGAGGATAATGAATACGAACAACATGCCGACCATGATGTCGGTCATCGATATGAAATAACTCTCCTCACTCTGTTCTACTTCAGCTTCACTCATTCAGCTGCCGCCTGCTTTGGCGTTGTTCTTACCTCAACCAATTCATCTATGAGCTGCTCGAACTGGTTAACAGCTCGCGCGAGAGCCTGATCCATTGTCCCGAGCTGATCGGACATCTGTTTGGATTGAAACTCAAGATGATCCGTGATGGCCTTGAATACCGTCGCTAGTTTTTCATCAACGAGATTGAAGCGACTAAGATGCGTAGACATTTGCTTTTGTAGCGTCTCAATCATGTCGCGGGTTGATGCTTGCATTTCTGAAGCGGCCCGATGGAAATCGGATGCCGCGCTGGTCGAGCTTTCCATGGCGGAGACAAGCTTTGCCACGTTTGAATCGACCGCTGAACCAGCCCGTACTAGTCCTTGGCTCGCGCTCACAATGTCTTGAGAGATGCTGCCGAGCTTCTCCTGAAGCTCGCTATGTTTTCGAGTGACGTCAGAGAGGGATATGACGTGCTGGCTCTGAGTGTCTGCAAGCTGTGCAAGGAGAGCTTCCATCTTGGCGACGCTACCAGAGAATGAGCTGCCTCCAGCGGCTAAACCTTGAACGAAATCGCTGGTCCCTGCCGCAAGGCTTGTCGAAAGTTTGTTGCCTGCGTCGGCAATCAAGGCAGACAACGCATCCCTTAGGTTTTGAGAAACTTCGGCTTGCTGCTTGTTGGCTTGCGTACCAGCATCGCTAATGGTCTTTGCTGCTTGCTCGATCCTGTTTGGCAGATCCTTCAATTCAGACGCGAGGTCACTTAGGGATTTGCTTGCGTCAGCCAAGCTGGCTTCGAAAGCCCCTTTCATCGCATCCCCAACGGCCTTTCCGGCTCCTGCTCCGGACACCTCGATCAATTTTGAGAAAGAGTCCGCAATCTCGGAAAGCTTGGTTGTTAGGCTATCGTTGCTTTGTTCGACTGCTTGCCTAACCGCATCGCCAATCCTCATTGCGATGTTCGTATTGAAGAGCTTAAGTTCAGTGAGGCTTTCCTGCTGAACGCTGAGCTGCCTCTCAGAGATTTTCTGCTCGCTGACAAATAGCAGGCGTTCTTCGAGCAACTCGTTCAGCTGATGGACCGTGGCGCTCAGATGTCTGAGGATCAGACGAAACAGGAGAGAAAGTAGTAGGGATGCGACCAAGCCGGCTGCAGATATGTAGAATTTCGCTGCCGCTGTGGTCAGAAGCTTGCTGAGAGCCCGCTTTATCTGCTCTTGATCAATTGCGCTGGTCAAACTTTCAGTAGAAAAAGTGAGCGCGGCTATAAGTCCAATGAACGTGCCGAGGAGGCCGATGCCAACGAAAAAATTTGGTAGACTGCGCACGAAGTCATACTGAACACGTAGACTGCGCGTGGAGAAAAATTGGGACGGTCGCGCGGACGCAAGAATTATTGGAGGCTGCGCCGTTTCGCGGAAGATTAGCGTTTTCCGAAATTCGGCCCAGGCGGCAGAGGTCAGCTTGTTAGACGAAAGGGCTGAATCCACTTCGTCATATCTGCTCTGGAAGCTGAGGCGCTTCTGATCTTCGGACGCTTCTTTCGTCTTTCCGCGCACGGTCGACAGTGCGGCGTGCAGTCGAAGTGCTCGCGGGAAGACTGCGCACACAAATGCTATGAGTAGTGTAAGGGCGGCGAGAAGTAAGTAGGTCGCTACTTTAGGCCCGAAATCTTCGGTTCCGAACGGCTTTAAAATCTCGCTGTATATTGAGATTGTGTACTGAAGCCAGTGATCCATCGTACCCACCCCCCTTGATGGATGCCGAGGCTTGTTTGTCTTTGAAATCAATAACCTACTTGGCGCTCTGAGATTTGCCTTTCTTCCTCTAGTCGTCAAGGCGCGGGGTAGGCAAATCGTCCTTAAGTTGAATGTTTCAGCCTATTCGGCGTATTTGGCGTCATTCAGGTACCTGGAGGCAGGCGCATTGGAAGCTCTCCGCAAACGGGGGATAGTCGAACACGTTGAACTCAGAGCTCCGATTGGTCAAAACAGGCTTTCTTTTCTGATGTCCCCTTGTGGGGAGAGATTGGCTTCGCTGAAAGCGAAGCCGGGTAGGGGGCTCTTTAACTCACGAACAGTAGAGCGAGTGGAGATAACCCCTCACCCGGCGCCACAGCCGATGCGAAGCATCGGCGATCTCAAGAGCGGCGGCCAAGGCCGCCTATGCCACCTTCTCCTAAAAAGGGGAGATGGAAGATGAGCTGCGTGTGCACGCGAATGAAGGGGAGTTCGGGGCGACACCCCCTTGAGCCCCGACCCGATTCGTGCGACCTCCGCCCCCAGCAAAACCCCTCATTTCGGGCCCTCGATGCACATTCTCCTGCTTGGTTCCGGCGGCCGCGAACATGCCCTGGCGTGGAAGATCGCAGCCTCTCCCTTGGTGACCAAATTCTGGTGCGCGCCCGGCAATGCCGGCATCGCGCGCGAGGCGGAATGCGTGGCGCTCGATGTCGCCGACCATGCGGCCGTGATCGCCTTCTGCAAGAAGAACGCGGTCGAGCTGGTGGTGGTCGGCCCGGAGACGCCGCTGGCGGCCGGTATCGTCGATGATCTCACCGCCGCGGGCATCAAGGCGTTCGGGCCGAACAAGATCCCGGCCCAGCTCGAAAGCTCCAAGGGCTTTACCAAGGCGCTGTGCACCGAATTCGGCATTCCGACCGGCGCCTACAAGCGCTTCACCAACGCCAATGACGCGCGCGCCTATGTGCAGAGCACGGGCGCGCCGATCGTGGTGAAGGCCGACGGCCTTGCCGCCGGCAAGGGCGTCGTCGTCGCCAAGACCGTGCGCGAGGCCGAGGACGCCATCGACATGATGTTCGAGGGCGCGTTTGGCGAAGCCGGCGCCGAAGTCGTGATCGAGGAGTTTCTCGCAGGCCGCGAGATCAGCTTCTTCGCGCTGTGCGACGGCGAGACCGCCATTCCGCTGGCGTCCGCGCAGGACCACAAGCGCGTGTTCGACCATGATCTCGGTCCGAACACCGGCGGCATGGGCGCCTATTCGCCGACGCCGCTGGTGACGCCTGCGATCCACGACGCGATCATGGCCAAGATCATTCTGCCGACGGTATCAGGCATGAAGAGCCGCGGCACGCCGTTCCGCGGCATTCTCTACGCCGGCATCATGCTGACGACGCAGGGCCCAAAACTGTTCGAGTTCAACGTGCGCTTCGGCGACCCTGAATGCCAGGTGCTGATGATGCGCATGATGTCGGACATCGTGCCGGCGTTCCTTGCCTCAGTTGATGGCCAGTTGAAGAACTTCGATCTGCGCTGGTATCCGGAGTCTGCACTGACGGTGGTGATGGCCGCGAAGGGCTATCCCGGCGATTACCAGAAGGGCACTGAGATCGAGGGGCTCGATGACGCGGCCAAGGTCGAGACCGCCGAGATCTTCCACGCCGGCACGGTTGCGAAGGATGGTGCGATCCTCGCCAATGGCGGCCGCGTGCTCAATGTCTGCGCGCTCGGTGCAACCGTGACCGAAGCGCAGGCCCGCGCCTATCAGGCCGTCGACCGCATCAGATGGCCTGATGGCTTCTGCCGCCGCGATATCGGCTGGCAGGCGGTGGAAGCCGAGAAGGCGAAGGGCTAGCACGCGCGCGCCATCGCGCCGCCACATCGACATTGCCTAGATGCGCAATCGGCTGTTGGGCTTAGCGTCCTCCGCCGAAATCACCGTGCTGCTGTGCATGGGGTTGTTTTCGACATCCAGGGGATGGAACCGATGTCCGATCTCGCCGACCTCTATCCCGGCTTCGCCTCCGAATGGATCAACACCTCGTTCGGCCGCATCTTCGCCCGCGTCGGTGGCAAGGGGCCGCCGCTGTTGCTGCTGCACGGCTTCTCCGAGACGCATGTGATGTGGCACCGCGTCGCGCCTGAGCTCGCCGAGCAGTTCACGCTGATCATCGCCGACCTGCCGGGCTATGGCTGGTCCGACATGCCCGAGAGCGATGCGCTGCACATGCCCTACAGCAAGCGCGCGATGGCCAAGGCCATGGTGGAGG
>Ga0207671_10005347_pt1 | contig 11880 bp, 13 predicted proteins | sample KBSC24metaG_FD_184352 | JGI IMG/M metagenome (GOLD analysis project Ga0207671, IMG submission 184352) | Corn rhizosphere microbial communities from Kellogg Biological Station, Michigan, USA - KBS C2-4 metaG (SPAdes) (version 2) | ecosystem: Host-associated > Plants > Roots > Rhizosphere > Soil... | reverse complement strand
CCGACGTCATGAACATGTCGGTGTCCTCCTCGTCCATCAAGAAGGGCGAGACGCTGGTCGACACCGCGATGACGCTCAACGCCATGCACCCCGACATATTGGTTGTGCGCCATCACGCCTCCGGCGCGGTGGAACTGCTGGCGCGCAAGGTTGACGGTTCCGTGATCAATGCCGGCGATGGCGCGCACGAGCATCCGACCCAGGCGCTGCTCGACGCGCTCACCATCCGCCGCAACAAGGGCCGGATCGAGGGTCTCGTGGTCGCGATCTGCGGCGACGTGCTGCATTCGCGCGTCGCGCGCTCCAACATCATCCTGCTCAACACCATGGGCGCCCGCGTCCGCGTCGTCGGCCCCTCCACGCTGCTGCCGCCCGGCATCGAGCGGATGGGCGTCGAAGTCGCGCGCGACATGCGCGAGGGTCTCAACGGCGCCGACATCGTGATGATGCTGCGGCTCCAGCGCGAGCGCATGAACGGCTCCTTCGTGCCGTCGACATCAGAATATTTCCATTATTTCGGGCTCGACCAGAAGAAGCTCGGCTACGCCAAGCCGGATGCGCTCGTGATGCATCCAGGTCCCATGAACCGCGGCGTCGAGATCGACACGGCCGTTGCCGACGGCGCGCAGTCCCTGATCCGCGAACAGGTCGAGATGGGCGTGGCCGTGCGCATGGCCGTGCTCGAAGCGCTCGCCCGCAACCTGCCGAACGCGTGATGCCCATGCTGACCGACCGCCGCCCGATCCTGCTCGCCAACGCCCGCGTCGTCGATCCCAGCAGGGATTTCGACGGCCCCGGCGACGTCCTGATTGCCGACGGCATCATCCGCGAGACCCGCCGCGGCATTGGCGCGGCCGGCGTCCCCGAGGGAACCGACGTCATCAATTGCTCCGGTAAGATCGTCGCGCCCGGTCTGATCGACATACGCGCCTTCGTCGGCGAGCCCGGCTTCAGCCATCGCGAGACCTTCGCGTCGGCGAGCCAGGCGGCTGCGACCGGCGGCATCACCACCATCATCTGCCAGCCCGATACGTCGCCCGTCATCGACAATTCGGCCACCGTCGATTTCGTGATGCGTCGCGCACGCGATACCGCAATCGTCAACATCCTGCCGATGGCCGCACTCACCAAGGGGATGCGTGGCGAGGAGATGACCGAGTTCGGCCTGCTCAAGGCTGCCGGCGCCGTTGCGTTCACCGACAGCGACAAGAGCGTCACCAATTCCCAGGTAATGCGGCGCGCGCTGACCTACGCCCGCGATTTCGACGCGCTGATCGTGCATTACACCGAGGACCCTGACCTGGTCGGCGAAGGCGTGATGAACGAGGGCGAGTTCGCCTCGCGCCTCGGCCTGATGGGCATCCCTAAGGCTGCCGAAGCCGTCATCCTCGAACGCGACATGCGCCTCGTCGCGCTGACCGGCGGCCGCTATCACGCGGCATCGTTGTCCTGCATCGAATCGCTCGAAATCCTCAAGCGCGCCCGCGATGCCGGCCTTGCCGTCAGCGCTTCGGTCTCGATCAACCATCTCGCACTGAACGAGAACGACATCGGCCCCTACCGCTCATACCTGAAGCTGTCGCCGCCGCTGCGCACCGAGGACGACCGCCGCGCGCTGGTGGACGCGGTGGCCTCCGGCCTTATCGACGTCATCATGTCCGACCACAACCCGCATGACGTCGAGACGAAGCGCCTGCCCTTCGCGGAAGCGGCTCCCGGCGCGATTGGTTTGGAGACCATGCTGCCGGCGGGCCTGCGGCTGTTCCACAATGACGAGCTCGATCTCAAGACGCTGATCCGGGCGATGTCCACGCGGCCAGCCGAATTGCTCGGGCTTCCGGGCGGAACCCTGCGCAACGGTGCACCGGCCGACGTCGTCGTGATCGATCCCGATGTGCCCTGGGTGGTCGACCCCGCCGACCTCAAATCGCCCTGCAAGAACACCCCGTTCGACGAAGCCCGCTTTACAGGTCGCGCCGTCAGGACCATCGTCGGCGGACGGACCGTGTTCGAGCATGTCTGACATACGGAGATACAGACATGGGGCTTGATGCATTCCTGCCGGTGGCCTTCGTCATCGGCTATTTGCTCGGGTCGATTCCGTTCGGGCTGGTGCTGACCAAGCTCGCCGGCACGCAGGACCTGCGCTCGATCGGCTCCGGTAATATCGGCGCCACCAACGTGCTGCGCACGGGACGCAAGGGCCTCGCCGCCGCGACCCTCTTGCTCGACGCGCTCAAGGGCACCGCGGCCGTGGTGATATCCGGCTACATCGCAGGCCCCAATGCCGCGATGGTCGCCGGCCTCGGCGCCTTCCTCGGCCATCTCTTCCCGGTCTGGCTCAAATTCAAGGGCGGCAAAGGCGTTGCCGTCTATATCGGCATCCTGCTCGGCCTGTTCTGGCCGGGCGCGGTGGTGTTCTGCCTGCTGTGGCTGGCGACCGCCTTCACCACCCGCTATTCCTCGCTTTCGGCGCTGGTGGCGGCCTTCATCGCGCCGCTGTTCCTGTGGTGGTTCGGCCACCTCGCGCTCGCCTCGCTGTTCGCAGTGCTGACGCTGCTGCTGTTCTACATGCATCGCGAGAACATCAAGCGCCTGCAATCGGGAAAAGAAGGCCGCATCGGCGAGAAGGCTTAGGGCCGGGCATCTACGGATACCGAAGCCGCCCGTCTGCGTTATATGCCAAATCCTGTTCGCAACTTGCGGCCTGCTCGTAGCCGGGAGTAGCGAACGGGTTCCATGCCTGTCATCCTGACAGAGGGCATGGCGTTACGCGGTTGCTCAGAATGAGCGAGAAGATTGACGGCACGCATGATGACGCTGGCTCGCAGGGCACTGCGGCAAGCCGCCTGCTCTCGTCGACCAGCATCTGGTCCGATGCCCCCTCGCCGCCTCCTGCTCCCATCTTGCAAGCTCCCGTCGAGGTCATTGCGCCGGCGCAGACTCGCGCCAACCGATGGCCCCCGCGAAAACTCTCGCTGGCGCTGCAGGGCGGCGGCACCTTTGCCGCCTTCACGTGGGGCGTGCTGGAACGACTGCTCGAAGAACCGTCGATCGAATTCGACACCATCAGCGGCGCCAGTGCCGGCGCGATCAATGCGCTGCTGCTCGCGGGCGGACTTGCCGAAGGCGGCCGCGAAGGAGCCCGTAATCGCCTGAACCGGTTCTGGATCCGGCTGATGCACGAGGCCTCGTTCCGCTCGCTGATGCTGGTCGGCGGCTTCTCGCCGGCGGGAAGCTCGGTCGCGTTCGGCCCGACGTTGCGCTCGGGCCAGTTCGATCCGTTCGATCTCGATCCGCTACGCCAGGCGCTGTCGCGCGACATCAATTTTGCCGCCTTGCGCGATGCGAAATGCCCAAAGCTCCTGATCGCGGCAACACGCATCCGCGACGGTCAGCAGCAGATCTTTGGCAACGATGCCATCACGGCCGACGTCGCACTGGCCTCGACCTGCCCGCCGCTGGTTCACTGCGCCGTCGAGATCGACGGCGAGGCCTATTGGGATGGCGGCTTCGGCGGCAATCCGCCGCTGCTCAAGCTCGCACAGCAATCGACAACCGCCGACCTGCTGCTGATCCAGGTCACGCCCACGCGCGACAGCTACGTGCCGATCACGCTCGCCGCGATCGACCGTCGTCTCGACCAGATTGCGGCCAATGCAGCGCTCAAGGCCGAGATCGCAGCGATCGAATGGGCGCAGTCACACGCAGCACCTGCATTGCGGCTCTCGACAATCGCCGCAGAAGACTCAATCGAGGGCTTGGCGCAGCGCTCGTCCACCGATCTCGGCCGCGGCTTCATCCGCACGCTGCACCGAAGCGGCCGCGCAGCCGCTGAGCGCTGGCTCGGCGCAACTGCCGCCGGGCCCCTGCGCACCCTGCCCGCAGCAGAGCCCGTTCTAGCCTGATTTCGCCAGCGCATTCTCCAGGAACCACGCCGCTGCCAACGCACCGGGATCGTTGCCGAAGCGCGCAATCACCTGCACACCAACGGGCAGGCCACCGACCTTCATCACCGGGACGTTGACGCAAGGATTGCCCATCAGCGTCCACAGCCGGTTGTAGCGGGGCGAACCGGTCGAGGCGAGTTCCTTGGCCGGCGCGGTGCCCGGCGCCGAATAGGTCAGCAGCACGTCGACGCCCTCGAACAACTCGCCGAGTTCGCGGCGGCCGCGGCGGGCGATGCGGCGTGCGTCGTCGTATTCTTTCGTCGTCAGTCCGACCGTCTCATCAAGGCTCGCGCGCAGCATCGGCGCGATCTCGTCATGATGCGTATCGAACTCCCAGGCGAGCGCGCGATGCGCCTCGAAGTCCTGGATGATGGGGTGGATGCGCCAAGCCTCCTTGACCGCCTCGGGCAGATCGATGGTCTGCACGCTGGCACCAGCCTTCTCGGCCGCCTTGATCGCAGCCAGCAAGCCCTCTTCCGCAGCCGGCTCGACAGCCTCGGCGAACTCCTGCCTGACAATGCCGATGCGCGGCGACTTCGCCGGCGCGATGCCTGCGAATTCCGTGCGGCCGGTCATTCCCAGAAGTCCACGCGCAAGATCTTCCGCGCGCGATCCGAACAGGCCGACCGTGTCGAGCGCCCACGAATAGCACTTCACGCCGACCGTCGGCAGCATCCGGAACGACGGCTTGATGGCGGCAGCGCCGCAATACGCCGCAGGCCGGATCACCGAGCCGCCCGTCTGCGTTCCCAGTGCCAACGGGATCATGCCGGCGCCGACCGCGGCCGCCGAGCCCGATGACGAACCTCCAGGCGTATGGCCCGGGTTGTGCGGATTGAGCGTCGGTGTCGGATCGCGCGAGGCGAACGCCGTCGTCGTGGTCTTGCCGATGATGGTCGCACCCGCCCGCTTCAGCATCATCACGACAGGCGCATCGCTGCGCGGCTGCCAGCCGCGATAGATCTCCGAGCCCATTTCGGTCGGCATATTGGCGGTGTCGATGATGTCCTTGATGCCAACGGCGATGCCGCGCAGCGGACCGGAGGCCTGCGCCTTCGCCGAGAGGTCGTGACGAACGAAGGCGCGAACGTCCTTCTCCCTGGCCTCGATCGCCGCATGCGACTGGGCGATAGCGTCTTCTGGCGAAAGCCCGCCCGCTTCAATGCGGCGCTGGAGATCGGCAAGTGAAATCATGGCAATACCCTTCTTATTGGGATCGCTTTTAGCATTGCGCCGAGGCTGCGCAAGCGCACGTCCCTGTTGCCCACGCCCTCAGGTTGCTCCATGCTGCCTCCACAAGGAGACGCCGTGGACGCTTTCAATCCAAGCATGGAGCTGACCGAGGCTGATCGGATCGACCGTCTGCGGCTGATCCGCTCCGACAATGTCGGGCCGCGCACCTTCCGCTCGCTGGTCGATCATTTCGGCACGGCGCGTGCCGCGCTGGAGCGGCTGCCGGATCTGGCGCGCCGCGGTGGCGCGTCGCGATCCGGACGCATCTGCAGCGTGGACGAGGCGAAGGCCGAGCTCACTGCGAGCCGCAAGTTCGGCGTCGCCTGGCTCGCGCCCGGCGAGGACGGCTATCCGGCGCGGCTGGCAGCGCTCGACGATGCGCCACCCCTGCTCGCCGTACGCGGTGACGTCGCGACCTTGATGCGGCCGATGATCGCGATCGTCGGCTCGCGCAATTCGTCTGGCGCCGGCTTGAAGTTTGCCGGCCAGCTCGCGCGTGAGCTCGGTGAAGCCGGCTTCATCATCATCTCGGGCCTTGCCCGCGGCGTCGACCAGGCCGCGCATCGCGCGAGCGTCGCAAGCGGCACGATCGCCGTGCTCGCCGGCGGCCATGATTGCATCTATCCGCCCGAGCATGGCGATCTGCTCACATCGATCCTCGACAACGCCGGCGCGGCGATCTCCGAAATGCCGCTCGGCCACGAGCCGCGCGCCCGCGACTTCCCCCGCCGCAACCGGCTGATTTCCGGGGCTTCACTCGGCGTGGTCGTGGTCGAGGCCGCGCACCGCTCGGGCTCGCTGATCACCGCACGCATGGCAGCCGAACAGGGCCGCGAAGTGTTCGCTGTGCCCGGCTCGCCGCTCGATCCGCGCGCCGCCGGTACCAACGATCTGATCAAGCAGGGCGCGACCCTCGTCACGGAGGCCGCCGACATCATCAACGCGGTTCAGCCGATCATGGAGCGGCCGCTGATGCGTCCCATGAGCGAGCCCGACAGCGAGCCGTTCGAGAACGATCCGCAAGGGCACGACCGCGACCAGATCACCGGCCTGCTCGGGCCTGCCCCCATCACGATCGACGATCTCGTGCGAATGTCAGGTGCTTCGCCCGCGATCGTGCGCACGGTGCTGCTGGAGCTGGAGCTCGCCGGCAAGCTCGAGCGTCACGGCGGCGGAATGGTGTCGCTTCTCTAGCCGTTGCTACGCTCATCGAAACGCGTGCGTGCCGCCGCGATCTGCGTCTGGTGCTCGAACGCCCATTGCCCGAGTGCTATCACCGGCTGCTGCAAGCCACGGCCGAGATCGGTCAGTTCGTAATCCACGCGCGGCGGAATGGTCGGAAAGATCGTGCGCGTGACGAGACCGTCGCGCTCCAGCCCGCGCAGCGTCAGGGTCAGCATCCGCTGCGAGATGCCGTTGATCGTGCGCTTGAGCTCGTTGAAACGCTTCGGCCCGTCGCTCAGCTTCATGATGACGAACACGCTCCATTTGTCGCCGACGCGCGACAGGATCGAGGCCACGCCGCGGCAGTCGGCATGGTCAGGACCCGGCAGCCGAGAAGCGGGCAAATCGGTGTGTCCAGGTTTCAAAGATGTGCCCATGGCTCAAAAAAGTGCGTTCTTGCGAGGGATTTGACAGTCACTCATGTAGTGCGGGTTACAAATCTATACCATAGGTGCTCTCCATGAAACTCCTCCATATCGACTCCAGCGTGCTTGGTCCCGTCTCCGTCTCCAGGCAGGTGTCCGCCGCCATCGTGGCGCGCCTGCGCCAGGCGACGCCCTCGCTCGACATCGCCTATCGCGACTTAACCCAGACACCGCTCGCGCATCTCTCCGGTTCGCACCTCGCGGTCGCCCACGGCGCGCCCGCGCCGGCGGAACTCGCAACCGATCTCGCCGCGAGCGCCGCCGTGCTCGACGAGTTCCTGGGCGCCGACATCGTCGTGATCGGCGCGCCCATGTACAATTTTACGATTCCGAGCCAGCTCAAGGCCTGGATCGATCGCGTCCTGGTGGCAGGGAAGACTTTCAAATACGGCGCGAACGGGCCGGAAGGCCTTGCCGGCAACAAGCGCGTGATCGTGGCGATCTCGCGCGGCGGCTATTACGGCGCCGAGACGCCGTACGCGGCCGGCGAACATCTCGAAACCTATTTGCGCTGGGTGTTCGGCTTCATGGGGATCACGAGCGTTGAATTCATCCCCGCCGACGGCGTCCAGGTCGGCCCGGAGCATCGCGAGAAGGCGCTCGCAGGGGCGCTCCAAGCAGCAACCGGCCTGCAAGCGGCCTGACGCTACGACGCCGACATCATCAGCCGCCGAGACATCTGCGGCGGCTGATGGACCGGTGAATCCTCGGCGAGGCTAAAACCAGATGCCTTGCACGCCCAGGATCACGGCAACGAGCGATACGAGCAGGCCGATGCCGGAGAAGATGGCAACCCCGATGAACTCGGACATGTCGGAGTGCTTGGTGGGAACAGACGTGCGTTCGGTGTAAATACGCGGTGCTGGTGCTGAAATCGGCGCAAAAATGCGTGCTGCTTTCGACATAACGGGTTCCTTAAATGGGCCGTATGACCCCTCGCCCGTAAAAAAGTCTCGGCAAGCTGCGCGAAGGTTCAACGCATCACGCAAGCTTTAGAATTTACATCTCGCAAGACACGGGAACCGGCCAGCGCAACCACGCGCCGGCCGATTCGATTTTCACTTCACTTGAATCATCCGCGATAGATCGGCGCGCCGCTCGGCGAGGCCACCGCGCCACCATCGACGAAGATCTCCTGTCCCTGAATGTGCGCGGCATCGTCGGAGGCGAGGAACAGCACCGTCTTCGAAATGTGATCTGGTTCACCAATGCGCCCGAGCGGCGTCGTCAGCGCGATACGCTTTTCGAATGCCTTCTCTGCTTCAGGCGTTGCAATTGCAGCACCCCAGATCGGCGTGCGGATCGCGCCGGGCGCGACGACATTCACGCGGATACCACGCGGCGACAGCTCCGAAGCCATGATCCGCGCCATCGCCCGCACGCCGGCCTTCGCCGCGCCATAGGCGGAGTAACCGGGAATGCCGAGCACGGAGATCACCGAACCGTTGAGAATGATCGAGGCGTTGTCGTTGATGTAGGGCAGCGCCGACTGCACCGTGAAGAACACGCCGGTGAGATTGGTGCTGATGACCTTCTCGAACACCTCGAGCGTCGCCGATCCCAGCGGCGTACTGCCGGGAATGCCGGCATTGGCGAATACGATATCGAGCTTGCCGAATGTCTCGGTGCCCTTCTTGATCGCAGCTTCCGTCGCGGCGATGTCGGTGGCGTCAGCGGCGAGCGCGATCGCATTAGGGCCTAGTTCTTTTGCAGCGGCCTCCAGCGTCTCCTTGTTGCGTCCGGTGATGATCACCTTCGCGCCCTCGGCCACGAACAGTTTCGCGGTTGCCAAGCCAATGCCGCCGTTGCCGCCGGTAATCAGTGCCGTCTTGTTCTTCAGCCTCACGCTCGCCTCCAGTAGTTTCATAATGCAACTACATTGCCATCTAGGCCGGATGGTTTTATGATGCAACCACACATCCGCGTGATCGGCGCCGAAATCGGGCGAAAGCGACAGGACCAGAGCGATGGTGAAACGAACGAGCTTTGAGGGTGACGGTTGCCCGGTCGCGCGCTCGCTTGAGGCGATCGGCGACTGGTGGACACTTCTGATCATCCGCGAAGCGCTCCTCGGCGTGCGTCGCTTCGGCGAATTTCAGAGCAAGCTCGGCATGGCCAAGAACATCCTGTCCGCGCGGCTGCGCTCCATGCTCGACCACGGCATTCTGGCGACGGCCCCTGCCTCCGATGGCAGCGCCTATCAGGAATATGTGTTGACGCCGAAGGGCCGCGGCCTCTTCCCGATCCTGGTTGCGCTCCGGCAATGGAGCGAGGAGTTCGACGATAGCCCTGAGGAGATCGACACCATCATGGTCGATCGCGCGAAAGGCCGCCCGGTGAAGAGGCTCGAACTGCATGCCGAGGACGGACGGCTGCTCGGCGTCGGCGACATCACGCTGAAGCCGAGGCCGGCCGTGAAGCGGCGACGATCAGCCTGATAGGCGCGCGCTGCCCGCATCGTCATTGCGGCTCCCCCATTTTTGAGATGCCGCGCGAACCGGTCCGCGATAAACTGCCGATCGTATTGAGGGGCCTGTTTTGGCGATACCTGTTGATACAGAGCGCAGGCTGGTGGCGATTTTTGCCGCTGACGTCGAGGGATATAGTCGCCTGATGGGAGCCGACGAAGTCGGGACCTTGCGCGATCTGACCCAAAGGCGCGGCGTCCTCGACGGCCTGATTGCGGCGCATCGCGGCCGGATAGCCAACGTCGCCGGCGATAGCGTGCTGGCGGAGTTTGGCAGTGCCGTTGACGCCGTTCAATGCGCGGTCGAAGCGCAAACCGCGTTGGCGGCAGCCAATGCCACGACGACACCTGAGCGTCACATCAACTTCCGGATCGGCATTCACATTGGCGACGTCATGGTCAGAGGCGGCGACCTCTTTGGCGATGGTGTCAATATCGCTGCGCGCCTCGAGGTGCTGGCCGAACCGGGAGGCGTGTGCATCTCCGATGACACCTACCGGCAGATACGCGGCAAGGTGAATTGCGCCCTTGAAGATATCGGCGCGCAATTTCTGAAGAATGTCGCAGATCCCTTGCGGGTCTGGCGTATCAGGGTCAATGGCGCTGCGCGTCCGGCAGCGCCAAAGGCGTCTCGTTTGTTGCGCCGCCTCGCCGCAATTCTCGTCGCAGACGTGGCGGGCTATTCCAGCCTGGTCAATGCCAATGAGACCGACGCACTGAAGCAGCTCGGTCGGCTTCGACATGACATCATCGAGCCCTATATCGCGCGGCACGGGGGCCGGCTGTTCAGGGTCAATGGCGATGCGTTCCTGGCGGAGTTCAGCAGCGCGGTTCAGGCGGTCGCTTGCGCCATGGCCATCCAGACGGAGGCCGAGCAAGTGGCTGCCGCGCTCGATGACATCAAGAGATTGCGCCTGCGCATGGGCATTCACGTCGGTGACGTCATCGTGGAAGGTGAAGACCTCACGGGAGACAGTGTGTATATCGCCGCGCGCATCGAGAGCATCACGGCACCCGGAGGCATTTCGATCTCCCGTGCCGTTCACGACCAGGTCTGTGACCGGATCGATGCGCGTTTCGACGACAAGGGCGAGATCGCGCTCAAGAACATCCTTCGGCCGATGCAAGTGTTCGGCGTTGCCAGCGAGACGCAAACAAAACAGACAGACCCTGATTAGGCACAGAACCACGATGGCGAACGCTGCTAAACCGGACGAACGAGCAGGCTGGGAACTCATATGGCGGCACGGCAACGACCACCCGCGCTACGGCAGTTACGTCACGCCTGACGCCGCCGTGACGGAATGGGCGGCAACCCTCGTGGCAGGAAGTTTCATCCTGGATCTCGGCTGTGGCGTTGGGCGACACGTGGTCTATCTCGGCGGATGCGGCTTTAGCATGGCGGGCATCGACATCTCTCCGACCGGCATTCGATTGACGCGCGAGGCGTGCGCGGATCGGCGGATCAGTTTCGTGGGACAGGTTTCCGACATGACGACGTTGCCATGGGCGGACGGAACGTTCGATGCGGCGCTGTCGATATCGACGATCCACCATCACAAGCGAGAGGAGATCGCACGGACGCTTGGACAAATCCGGCGCGTCCTCAAGCCGGGAGGACGGCTGCTGGTCGATTTTCCCTGCACGGACGGCCTCGATTATCGGCAATTGCGCGAGCGTGTCGCTGCCGGGCAGATTGCCGAAATCGAATCCAACACCTTCGTCGACCCGCGTCCCGATCTCGATGAAATGGATGACGACTTCCTGCCTCATCACTATTGCGATGAGGACGATGTGCGCGATTTGCTGCGTTCCTTCGAAACTGTCCGGCTGTGGGCAGACCTGCGCAGGTCGCACGATCATGTGGCTGTGAGAGGCAAATGGGTAGCTTCAGTACGTCGTCCCCTGGCGGATTGAGCCCCGGAGAAGACCCTCACGACAGCTTGCGCTTACTCCGCAGTCGCAAATGCTCGTCGGCCTCGAGCCTGGTCATCCCCAGGAGATAATGCAGCACGTCGAGCTTGTGGCGCTCGGCGAGCGCGCGTAGGGCGCCCACCTGCTCGGCGATGAAGGCGACGGCCTCATCGGCCCCGCCCTCGCCCGGTTCCTCATTGCGCGAACGTGCTTGTGCGCCCGACGCGGCGCGCGCGCGTTTCTGTCCTGGCTTTGCCACCAGCCCCACCCGAATCCCATGCCCCACGGCAACATTAAGCCGACACCGGCCACAACTCCAAGGTGGTATTTCGCAACTTTCTCGATATGAAACTTTTCCCAATCCGGGGGCTTTCAACACCCTTCGATTTGACAGAGAGGGCCTCACCACCCATGTTCGGGTCGAAAGGGCCGACGCGAATCTCGTCGATTTCGGCCCAATATTTCCCCGTAAGTTACTGGAACTACATGAATATCGTCATTGTGGAGTCGCCGGCGAAAGCCAAGACGATCAACAAGTATTTGGGCTCGTCCTATGAGGTTCTGGCCTCGTTCGGCCATGTCCGCGACCTGCCCGCGAAGAACGGTTCCGTCGATCCCGACGCCAATTTCAAGATGATCTGGGAGGTCGACCCCAAGGCGGCCGGCC
>Ga0207671_10005345_pt1 | contig 11881 bp, 11 predicted proteins | sample KBSC24metaG_FD_184352 | JGI IMG/M metagenome (GOLD analysis project Ga0207671, IMG submission 184352) | Corn rhizosphere microbial communities from Kellogg Biological Station, Michigan, USA - KBS C2-4 metaG (SPAdes) (version 2) | ecosystem: Host-associated > Plants > Roots > Rhizosphere > Soil... | reverse complement strand
GGCCTCTTTTTCTGCCTGCGTTCTATCCCTTACGGCTTGTTCCTGGTCTCTTTCGGCCTGCTTCTTGTCGCGGACAGCCTGTTCCTCGTCACGCTCCGCCTGCTCTCTATCCTTTTCTGCCTGTTCCCTGTCCCGCACGGCCTGCTCCCTGTCGCGTACTGCCTGGGCGCTGTCCCTCTTCATCTGGTCCACGATACGCTTCACCAGATTGTCGTATAAATAAAAACTGTCCGCGGGTATGATCTTTCCATTGACATAAAGGCTCGTCAGCCGCCCCTGGCTGATGGTCAAGTTATACAGAGCGTCGCTTTTGCAGGTGGCAATGATCTGGGGTGGTGTGGTGGATGAATCCACATCGATGTTCATGTATTGCTGATTGCCCCAGTAGGACGAGCTGGAATGGATCGTAGTCGTGGATCTCGTCTCCTTCTTCTGCGCCTGTAATGCAGGGGCAAAGGAGATCAGTGCCAGGGCAAAGAAGCCCCAGCTCAAAATTGTCTTTTGCATTTTTTAAGCTTTTAGGTTAACAATGGGTAAATAAATAATTATGGGGAGGTGTGATTCTGTTTGGCATCCCGCTCGGCCTGTTCCCTGTCCCGGATGGCCTGTTGTATATCCAGTTCGGCTTGCTGCTTATCACGAACGGCCTGTTCCGCATCCCGCACCGTCTGGCGCTTATCGCGCTCGGCCTGTTCCGCATCCCGGTCAGCCTGCGCCTTGTCCCGGATGGCCTGCTGTTTATCCAGTGCGGCCTGCTTTTTTTCGCGTACGACCTGCATAGCATTATCCATAACCTGTTTCTCCTGCTGGACAAGTTCGTCCTCCTCTGCTGTCGCCTTTGCGTCAACCATCATCTTTTCCACCTTAACAACCCGCCTTCTCGTTGTCACAAAGACTGGTTCTTCATTCTCCTTTGTCGGCGGCGCCTCTATGTCCGTCTCCACCTTCTCCGGATGCTGCAGCGGCGGAGGCTGTACAGTCTTCGTTGGTGTGTCGACAAAAAACCTGTACTTCCCTCCTGGTATCTGCGCCACCTTTACAAGAGAGGTGGAAGAGTTTCCGGATGTAGCGGCAACCAGCCCGGAGATAAGGACAAAGCTTATCGCAAGAAATACTCTTTCAACAGGGTCCAGTGTCTTGTTCGTGCTTTGCGCAATGCGCATGACCCGCCGCACCAATTGATCCTTCTTCCCCGGGAAGGCAGTGGTCACTCCCGCCAGCCGCAGATCGTGCTCTTTAAAGCTGATGAGTGCGCGAATAAATCCTGCCCTGTCATGGGTCCGTGCGATGGCTATGTCATCACAGCAATGTTCTCTTTCCTGCCTCAGCAGCGAAGACATCCAAAGACAGCCGGGGTTAAAGAAAAAGAAGTTGACAGTTACATTCTGTATAAAATTGACGATATAGTCGTTGCGGCGGATATGCGCCAGCTCATGCAGCAATACGGCTTCTATCTCTCCCTCGGGCAACCCGGTGATAAGCCCCAGCGGCATCAGGATCATGGGCCGCAGATGTCCGATGACCAACGGCATTTTCACGATCTGCGACTCCACCAGCCGCACTGCCTGCCGAATACCCATCTGCCGGCACAACTGATCTACCCTCTCCTGCCAGTCCCCGGGCGCAGCGCTGATCCCATAATGCCGGACACGCTGGGAATAGAGATAACCACCCGCCATATGCAGCGACTTGATAGTAAAAACAAACAGCCATACCCACACGATCAATACAGCATACTCCGAACAATATCTCCCCAGGGCCCCGATCCATGCAGCCATCCGGCCCCCGTTGTCCGCCGCGGCGGCGACGGTTCCATTCCCCTGCGACGTTCCGGCCAGCTCATACAGGAAAGTGCCACCGCTGACAGCAAGAAATAAAAAGAAAAGGATACATATTATATTATAGCGCATCGCCGCACTCGCCTGTCTTGTCAACAGCAGGGCGCCGCCCGTGATCAAGGCGAAAAACAATCCCTGCCAGAGGGAATGTATCAATGTCCAGCAGATGGCTTGTATCATAAATTATTTCTTTTTCCCGGGTGTTGGTTCGTTGACATTCATCTTATCCAATAGCTCACGCAGGTGTTGCAAATCCTTCGCCGAGGTCTTTTCATTCCCCAGCAGGGCCAACATCATATTGCCTACGGAGCCGGAATACATGGTATCTATAAACCTGTTCAGCAGCTGCCCCTTCGTCCCCTTTTCCTCCAGCGCGGCGCTGTAGACATGCTTCATGCTCGACTCATCCCGCTGCAGCATTCCCTTTTCCGTCATCAGCTGCATAAGCTTGAGGGTGGTGGTATATTGAGCAGCTTCTCTCCCTTCGTTCAATGCGTCGTGTACCACCCGGACGGTCGAAGGACCATGCTGCCACAATACCTGCAATACCGCCAGCTCCGCCTTGGTAGGCTCCTGTCCATCGGTCCCCTCCTTTTTAAATCTTTTCATAGACCTAAGGTACGTAAAAAAACGTACGTTCAAAATATTAGGCCAACTTTCTTAGAAAAAATATTCAGGTAGCTATATTCGTTCCATGAAACTGACCCCGCTCGTCCTTGTACCGCTGATCCTTTTGTCCTGTCATGGGCCCGCGTCATCCGATACTACGCACCCGCCCGACTCTTTGAAGACGGCCACGAGGGGTGTCGATGCGGGGAAAAGCGCTCCGGACTCCAGTCAGCCCGGGAGCCGTGATTCAATCCAGCCGGCCAGGGTCGACACTCCCGCCACCCCCATGATCGCCAAAAACTGGCTCGGCACCTGGAGCAACGATGGTATGTTTGGCGGCGGTGAGCTGAAGATCACAGCGATAAAAAAAGGCGCTTTTACTTTTTCCATGGAAGCCTCCGATGGGGGCGCATCGGGCATGTTGGAGGAAGGTTCGGCCAAACTGCAGGGATATCATGCCATGTATACAAAAAAGGAATATGAGGGCTCCTGCCGGATAGAATTCACTTTCGAGGGCGATTCCATCTATGTAGACCAGCAGGAAGGTACATGCGAAGCCGGAGCGGGGGTATATTACAGCGGCACCTATTACAAAAATCCACCCAAAAGGCCGGAAGAAACGCTGCTCAGCCTGGGTATGCTGGACAACGAAGCCCAGGAGAAGAAATTCAGGGCATTGGTAGGCGACGACTACAAACTCTTTGTCGGGTCCTCGCAGATGGTCTTCGAAAAGGAGAAGGACAAGGACAGCCTTGGCGCGGTCGTTCACCAGGCAGGGGTAAAACACGAATTCACCGAGAGAGAAAATATTATCCTTATCAACGGCCGCCAGGATATCTGGGCTGCGGTCATCGATGGGGATAGCGTGAAATATTATACAAGCCGGCCCGATTACAAACATCGTGTCCCGAAGACCATCGATAGCTGGCGGGAAAATTTTAATGAGAAACCCATCGTCTTCAAATGATGCATAGGCTATTTGCAATATTCATCTGCATGATTGGGCTGGTTGTGTCCGTCCAGTCACAGCAAATTCGCTCTACCCGCGAGGAAGCCCTCGAATGGCTGAATACGGTGAAGCTGCCCGACACCAGTCTGTACTGGCCGAACGTAAAGAATCGACTATTCCTGGAGAATCTGCGCATAAATGTGATACACCCTGTGGGGATGTACCAGGGCAGCAGTACCAACTTCTGCGGCTACGCAGCGCTATCTTACCTGCCTCTCAACTACGATCCTCTTCAATATGTCAAGTTCATGCTGGCCCTTTACACAAATGGGGAGGCAAATTGGAACAAAGTAAAGTTCACTCCCTCACCGGAAGTGATGCTGGCCGCGGGCACGCTCCATTTCAAAGGGGTGCTGGACATACATCCGGCGGACCAGATGTGGTTCCTCGTACTGGCGGATCGTTTTAGGAGCTATCTGAACGTCTTTCATGCAAAATTCCATACGGGCTCCGAAAATACTTTCTGGGCAGCCTGCAATCTTGGCAAGTTCAATCGGATGGTCAGACGGTTGATGGGCTATAAAATAAAGGCCATCGGTTCGGACCTGCTGCGTCCCAGCATACGGGACTTATACGCCTATCTGCAAAAGGCCGTGCATTCAGGCACCACCTTTCTTTATGTCAACAATACCTATCTGCATGTAAAAAATCATAACAAGTCCCGGTTCGGCTTCCCCACCCATTTCATCGTCCTGACGGATATTCAAAAGGAGGATGATGTGCTGACCATCACCTATTGGGATTATGGAGGAAGGACCCTCCGGCAGGTGACGACAAAGTTTTTAAAAAAGATACTCTATGGAGTTACGTATATTGTAAACGACAAAGATGAATAATAAAAAAGGTCATATCATCCTTTGTGCTCTTATCACGCTGCTTGCCTCTTCCTGCAAGACGGTGAATATTGCTCACTATTACCATCGTCATCAATCCATCCTGGATAGTATCGAGCTGGTGTATACCCATGCCTATGCGCATAAGCCTTTTTCCGTAGAGTTTACGGACAGGGCGTTCGACCGTGTGTCACTGGAGCTGACCACGGATACGCTCACCTATATTTATGAGTTCTGGGTGGGAGAAGACCGTATGCAGGACACACTGCGTAAATATGGATTTGATCCCGCGGCCATCAATGATCTGATCACCCGTATGCGCTCGGTGGATTGCACCTGGGTCAATAACCTGGACTATTATACGGAGGAGCGGAAACACTATCTCACCTATATCTCTTTGTGGCCGCGCACATTCAACTTCCCCTTTGTCAATAAGAAGTATTATATCCTCACCTATTTCCAGCAACCGCAATACTTTGACAGCGACGGCAATCTGCTGGTGGGCCGCAAGCTCCGCAGGGTACGGAAGATCAACGCGGAGGTCTTCCGGCGTATCAACGACAGGGTCTGCTATACGTTGTCGGACAGGTTTCGTTAAGGAAGTCTACCCTTTCTTTAGCGTGTCTTTCACCCATTGCTCCAATTCACCCTTGTCATCCAGGGTGATGAGTTTCTGCATGTCCTTGTTCTTCTTAAGCCCGCCCTTTTTATAAACTTTGATGGCGCTCCGGATACCCGCAAGGTTGCATTGCACCCTGTCTTTGGAGTAATTGTTCTGAAGACAATATTTTGTCCAGCCGCCCATGAACATCACCATCAGGACTTCCGTGCCTTTGGTGACAAAAGGCATCATCTTGGCATCTATCGTGACGGATACCTGCGGCGCATTGGTGAGCCATCCTACGAGCAGTGTGGTCTGCGCCTGGCGCTTATCAGCGTCCTGGTCCAGCGGAGTGTCCTCCAGCCAGTTGACGGTATTGATCACATTAGGCTCGCTGGCAGTATATTCTTCTTTTGACTTGGGAAGGGTCTCCAGCAATTTGTCGGTTTGAGCGGAAAGACGCTGCGTACATAGGATCGATCCCGCAATCAGCAGGAGGTTTAGTAGGAGTTTCATACTCCAATATAGTCATCCTTTCCGGGTGATGCAAGGGTGATTTAACCCTTTAAATTTACCACCACATTGATGGTCAGCGCCACGATCACGGTATTGAATATAAAGGACAGTATTCCATGGATTAGTACCACCCTCCGTATCTTGCGGGAAGAGATCTGGATATCCGACACCTGAAAGGTCATTCCGATGACAAAAGCAAAATAAGCGAAGTCCATATAGTCGGGGGCCTCATTGCCCGGTATATCCAGCCCTTTGGCCATCTCTCCCTTTTTCGTGGCATGGTCCCCGTAATAAAGGTGGGCGTAGCGGCTTGTAAAAAGGATATGCAGCAGTATCCATGAAAAAGTGACGCCCGCGATATAAATGGCCGTCTCCAGTCCTTCGCTCAACATCCAGGCGGTCTGGTTCTTCAACAGGAGCAGCACGCCACCCAGACTGCCTACGATGGCGATAATGACGATGGTGAATACCACGGGCCGGCTCGCATCCTCCCGACCGGCCAGGACCCGTAACTGTTGAGGACATACGGCGGAGAAAATAGCCAGGCTGATAGCGATCTCGCAGAGACTAAATATATCCCAGGCCACCATCGTACGTGTAAATCCTTCCATCCGGACGGGGAGCGTCAATAAATAGCTGGCAACTGCTATGGAGAGACAAATGAGCAGCTTGTAGATGGCTCTGATCCTGTAAAACCAATGCGGGGCTTTGATATATTCGCTCATACCTGCTAATTTACGGTATATTTAAGTAAATCATTTGTTATGGCCCTCCGTCTGCCCGTCCTTGCCCTGCTGCTGGTATCCTGCTCCTTCGCCCACGGGCAGGAGTATAATCCTGCCGTGGATGTGAAAGATTATAAATTTTTGCTCGAGGTGAATGATCACAACGACAGCATCACAGGCAGGGCCATCATCGATGTCCTGTTTAAGACGCAGGCAACCGTTTTCCAGCTGGACCTGAAGAATATCGACAGTCAGGGGAAAGGCATGCGGGTAACTATGATAATGTCTTCGACAGGGGCCACGCTCTCCTTTAAACATGAAAAAGATCATCTTATCATCAACGACAAAGTTGACCAGGGCACGCGTCGAAGATATTTCGTCTATTATAGAGGCATCCCGGCCGACGGTTTGATCATCTCTAAAAACAAGTACGGACACCGTGGTTTCTTTGGGGACAACTGGCCTACCCGCGCCCATAACTGGCTGCCCTGTGTAGACGACCCGTCGGACAAGGCAACGGTGACATTTACCGTCGAGGCGCCGGATCATTACACGGTGGTTGCCAACGGAGAGCTGATCTTTGAACACCCGATGCCGGATGGCATGAAATCTACGAGATGGGAGGAATCCGCCCCTCTGTCCCCCAAGATCATGATGGTAGGTATTTCCGACTTTGCCGTAGATCATCCGGGCGACGTGGAGGGCGTACCGGTGTACAACTATCTCTACCCCGAAGACAAGACCATCGGCTTCCACAGCTATGCCAATGCCCTGAAGATCCTCCCCTTTTATATCCACCACATCGGTCCCTACCCATTTGAAAAATGCGGCAACATACAATCCAAGACCCGCTTTGGCGGATTGGAGAACGCCAGCGCCATCTGCTATTATGAGAACTCGGTGACTGCCGGCGATATCGAATCCCTTATGGCGCACGAAATAGCGCACCAATGGTTTGGCGATGCGGTAACGGAAACACAATGGCGGCATCTCTGGCTCAGCGAAGGGTTCGCCACCTATATGGCGCATTGCTACCTGGAGAGTCAATACGGCCCCGACACTCTAAAGGCAGGTATGCGGAAAGACAGGGTCACGGCCATCAACTTTGAAAAGAAAAGACTGACGCCGGTAGTGGATTCCACCGAAAAGCACGACTATATGGAGCTGCTGAACCCAAACAGCTATCAGAAAGGGGGCTGGGTGCTGCACATGTTACGCCGGAAGATAGGCGACTCTCTTTTCTGGAAGGCCATCTCTACTTATTACAGCACCTACCGCAACAGCAATGCCTCCACCGAAGACCTTGAAAAGATCGTGGAGACGGTCAGCGGACAGGACCTGCATACTTTCTTCCATCAATGGCTGTATACACCGGGCCATCCTTCTGTCCGGCTGGAATGGCATTATGACGATGCCAATTCTGCCCTGTTCATCACCACCACACAATTGCAGCCAATACCTTTTGAATTCCCGATGGAGTTGTCCATCGACGGCAAGCTGCACACTATCCAGCTAACGGCTAAGACAAATCAGGTCCGGATACCGCTGGTTGCTGAGCCGTCAACGATCATCCCGGACCCGAATGTGGATCTTTTAGCTGATTTTCAAACGACGGAATCCCATTGACAGTCGGTGATCGTTGACGACGCTGCTAAAATATCTTTATTCTTTCAATATCTTTCTTGTTTCGCTCCAGCCGGCGCTTTGCATCCGGATGAAATAGAGTCCTGTCGGCATTCCGCTGAGCGAAATGGATTGCCGCATCAACCTCTCCTCTTTGCTGTATTCATAGCGCTTAACGGTGACGCCCACAGCATTGATCACCTGCACATTGATGAGGCCGGTCAGGCTGCTGAATATCTCCAGGTTCACCTGGTCGCCCGCAGGATTGGGATATACGCTGGCATGATCTGACGGATTCGCCGTTGCCGAATCGATCTGGAATTTGGGTATGACATAACTATATACATCGTATTTTAATTCACTCCAGCAACTGGGTTTTGGGAACGCATGGCCAGGGTATAGCTGCTGCTGGTCGGGTATACAGCGGATACGTATTCGCAGGAAAGACTGCCCCTTTGTCAACCGCGGGGGTAACAGGAACTCATCGTCGCGGAATTGCCGGTCGGATGTCTGTACATGATATTCCCGCTGCCCTAGCTCATCAGGTGGTTCCGAATACATACAGGTATTGGCGCCCGCCAGGTACCATATACCGGCCTTCTGCCAGCCGCCCGTAGTTTGCACATACACTTCCGCCGTTTGGTTGGGAAAGCTGTAGTCCAAAGTTCGCCGAAGCAACACCCCCACATTGGCGGGGTCGAGCCTGACGGTAAATTCCGATACCCCCAGCGTGTGCCTGCCATCCTGTTCACTTGCAGGATACAGCTCAGTGCCGGCCTTATAGCCGGGTATCTTGCTGACATCGATGCCATATACGCTTTCTGGCAGCGAGTCGGGCCCCCACTCATAACGGGAAACCACTGTCTCTACGGGCGACGCATCGGGAGAATAATAATTATGTTTATTCTCGTCGAGGACCTTGCCAATGTCCAGCGAGTCGGTCTTGATCAGCGAGGGCGCAGGCAGACCATACCAATAGGTCACGGCCTCATAATGCTCCAGGCTGACATCCTCGCTATGTTCGAAGCGGATGATGGCGCGCCGGCCAAAAGGCATGATATCCGCCATCAGGAACCTATAGGCTGACTCAATAAGATCTTTGTCATTCACCGCCGAGGCCTTGTCTTTCGAGCCACAGGGATGGCCAGCCAGGGGCAGGGTCATTTTCTCTCCGCCCCAATAATCACCGCCACCAGCCCATTCTTCCGTACCGGTGCCCTGGGCCTGCGGTGTCTGACTGTCGTCGAAGAAGAATCGGGGGTCCCCTTCCAACGTAGACAGATTAGCGTTATGGCTAAAGATAAAGGAAGTCCCTGCAAAGCTGCCGGACCAGTCGGCGTGTCCCTCGATACCCTTTGTATCCAGCCAGACCATATCCTGTCCCAGCACGGGTTCCGGTATATCCACATAGGTGGCGTGGAAATAGCTGCTGAGGTTGGCGGCCGTTGTTAGCGGTTCATACCTTATCTCGTATTCAAGAGGAACGCCGGCTGCACCGCCCACTATCTCTAAACGCGCCTGCCGAAAGAAAGGCATGGGATAGTAACAGGCCAGTTCCACCTCATTATGTGGATAATCATACCGTATGTTGATGGGCAGCCCTTTTACAAAATATTCCTTTTTTCCCTTGTTGAAAAACGTCCCCGCCCCAAAGAAAAGACATAAAGGCGCATTGACGGATGGATAGGACGCATCATCCCAGGTGATTCTCAGCCGCAGTCGTTCGATATCGACGGCCTTATCCAGCGGAATTTTTAGTTTGAGTGCCCGTATGACGGACGGCCCAACGACAAGGGCATCCAACAGTACACTCTGCCTATCCAATACCACCTCGCCCCGCGTGGTAGCGATATCTTTTGGAGCGATGTCAGTCCCCGCCCCGCTCATCAGCGTAGCTGCATCAAACGTACTCACAGGCAGCTCGCCGGTAAATAAATGATATATATAATATCCCGTTCCATAAAAGGTCCGTGAATAAGCAATCCGAAACGAATCCTGGAAAGACATAGGTGTCCAGATCAGGTCGGCCCCCTTGGCGGTGGTCCACGTCCAGTCCATGGGCTCATGAAAAACATCACCTGGGATGAATTGGGACCTTTGCACGGTCCTTATAGCATTCACGGGACTGTCGGTAGCGGTTTCCTTCACGATATGGTCTTTGCCGTCAATGGTAAAATGCCAGGGGCTTCCATGCCAGTGATTGGCCCTGAAGAAATAGAACATCCCCTGACCCTTTACATCCAGGGTCACATTCTCGTCCTCCTTGTTCATAAAAAGAAAATGTCCAGCATCGCTACCCCTGCTCATACGATCGTAGGTGCTGCGCATATACGCCCGGACACCAATGCGCTGCTGCGGCAGCAGGTCCCATCTCCGATAGGCCTCCACCCCTGTGGGCGATTGCTGCGCACAGAGCATCATCGGACAACATATAATTACCAACCACCGAAACATATTAGTTGATTGGATTAACCCTTTAAATGCGGAGCTTTGATATGTTCGGACATACCTGCCAATTTACGGTATATTTATGTAAATCATTTGTTATGACCCTTCGTCTGGTCATCCTTGCGCCGTTGAATTGTAAAATCGGACGCTCTTTTTACGAGGTGGCAAAATGGACCACCGAAAAAAGAGGATTGACCGGCGCCAATATCAAAAAAAGCAAGAACCCCGCCTGAGCGGGGTTCAACTTCATTTATACTGCATCCGACAACGAACTAAAAGTAAAGTCCCTTGCCTTGATGGGCGGCACGAGGTAGCTCCGGTAGGACTCCACGCTGATGCTCCTCTCCGGCCGGCCCAGCGTTTCCACATTGTTCAACATGATAACAGGGCTCTCATTGAACCGGAAGTTCTTGATGGGGAATTTCACTTCGCCATTCTCGATATAGAAAGTACCATCACGGGTCAGGCCGGTGAGCAGCAATGTCTGCGGGTCCACCATGCGGATATACCAGAGACGTGATACGAGTATGCCTTTTTCCGTGCTCTTGATCATTTCTTCCAGCGAGGCGGTCCCGCCATCCATAATGACATTGGACGGTCCCGGTACGGGGTCCACCTTTTTCTTGTCTGCCCAAAACCTCGAGTAGCTGAGGTTCTTTACTACCCCCTTCTCGATCCAATTTCTCCTCGTGAGCAGCTGCCCCTCTCCATTCCAGGTGGCGGAAGGAAGCTCGGAATTGAAGGGATCGGAATAGATATTTACCTTCGTATCCATCAGCTGTTCTCCCAGCCGGTTGCCACCGCCGGCCTTGCTCATAAAACTCCGACCTTCATCGGCGCTGCGGGCATCCAGTCCAAAGAAAAGGTTTTCCAAAAGATACGCTACGGCCACGGGCTCCAGGATCACGGTATATTTTCCCGGCTCGATGGCCTTGGCGCCAATAGAACCATTGGCCTTGGAGGTAGCGATCTTCGTAGCGGACAGCGTATCCAGCTTGCCGATATCATTATATCCCCGGGCAGCATAGCCGGAGCCGGTGCCTTCCTCGTTACGGGTAGTAACGGAGAACACGACGTCTGTGTCCTTGTTATAGGCGAAAAGTCCTTTTGAATTCATGATAGCATTGAAGCTGGTAGTATTCTCCAGGTAGCCCGCCGCCTGTAGTTTGGCATCCTTGCAGGTCTGTATGCTCTTTCCTACAGCTTCTGCTCTTGTGTCGGGTGTGACAGCAGCCGTCGCAGGCACATAGGTGATCGACTCGGGAAAATCCTGCGGCCCCAGCAGCGGCATATGCTCGGGATTCTCCGGAGCTAATTGAGCCAGCTCTTCCGCGCGGCGTACGACCTTCTCCAGGCTGGCGTCGTCGAACTCGTCGATGGTGGCGATGCCTGATTTCTTTCCATAAATTGAATTGACGACAAGGGTCAGCTGACTGACATCACCTGCAGTCGAGACGGAATTGCGGGCATACCGGATATTTCCTCCATCGGAGCCCGAAAGAGAGACCTGGCATTCCTCCGCCTTGGAATAGCTGAGCACTTTCTTCAGCAGTTGTTGTGCTTCATCTTTTGATAAAATTGCCATATAAGAAATTAGTTGAAGTAGTGATTAGATTTTACGGGCCGTATTGATAACATTCACTCCATTGAACCGGGCTGTCGAGCTGCCATGCGATACC
>Ga0207671_10005342_pt1 | contig 11886 bp, 10 predicted proteins | sample KBSC24metaG_FD_184352 | JGI IMG/M metagenome (GOLD analysis project Ga0207671, IMG submission 184352) | Corn rhizosphere microbial communities from Kellogg Biological Station, Michigan, USA - KBS C2-4 metaG (SPAdes) (version 2) | ecosystem: Host-associated > Plants > Roots > Rhizosphere > Soil... | reverse complement strand
GCGGCGCAACCAGGCCATTACGCCGGGGCGGGAGATGACGCGCTCGCGGACCGACGCCGCGCACAGGCCATAGATGACGAAGACCACGAAGGTCATGGCCATGAAGGCACCGCTCAATTCCAGCATCCGCGCCAGCACCTGTGCTTCGTCCGCCGCGACGAACTGCGGCAGGAAGGCGAGGAAGAAGATCGAGAGCTTCGGGTTGAGGATATTGATCAAGAAGCCTGTGACGATGACCCGGCTGCTCGAACGCTCCTTGATCTCTCCGTCGACGGCAAGCGCCCCTGTCTCCCGCACGGCCTGCCAGGACATGTAGAGCAGATAGGCCACGCCGCACCATTTCAGCGCGGCAAAGGCCAGTGCGCTGGTGTGCAGCACGGCGGCAAGGCCAAGCATCGCCGCGACCATATGCGGCACGATCCCGAGCGTGCAGCCGAAGGCCGCCGCCACGCTGGCGCGCGAACCGCGCGTGAGCGCTGCGGCCAGGGTGTAGAGAACGCCGGTGCCGGGCGAGGCGACGACGATGAGCGAGGTGAGCAGGAAGGACCAGGACATGGTCAGTCCCTAACACCCCTGACGTTTGCCGAGAAGTCACGACCCGGTCAGCAAGGCCCGAACGCGCCTCAGTTCAACTGGGCGATCTCGGCTTCCCTGAGCACGTCGAGCGGCGCCCAGGGCTTGGCCCAGAACTTGGCGCCATCAGGCAAGGCCTGCATCAGGGGACGCCCCGAGGTGACGACGACGTCGAGCTTCGGATTGCGATCCTTGGCGACGTGCGCCAGCTCAACGCCGCTCATGCGGCCGGCAAGTTGCACGTCGGTCAGCATCAGGCAGAGCGCGCCGGCATTCTTGTCCAACACACGCTCGGCCGCTTCAGCACTTTCGCACTGGATGACCTGGTAGCCACTTTCCTCGAGGAGGAGGCACAACATCTCCCGCTGCATGGGATCGTCTTCGACGACGAGTGCTGTCGCCGGAAATGGTTTTGATTGTCCCATTGGTGGCTCCCAATGCTTGGCCTTGTCCAGGTAACCCATGTTAAGACAGGAACCGGACGAGGGTTCTGTTCCAATCTGAAAAAATGTAAATCCTTGTTCCGTTTCGGGGCTCGACGGGAGGCATCATGACGGTCATTCGCGGCGCAGCCGCCATCACGGGCGCGGCGAGCGGCATCGGCCGCGCGCTCGCCATCGAACTTGCGCAACGCGGCTGCGACCTCGCGCTGGCTGATCGCGACGAGGCCGGGCTGAAGAGCCTGGCGACGGAACTCGGCGCGCAGCGCAAGATCAGCGTGCACCGCGTCGATGTCGGCGAGCCCGATGACATCGCGCAATTCGCGACCGAGGCGATCGCGGCGCATCCCGCGCTCAACATCGTCGTCAACAATGCCGGCGTGGCGCTGATGGGGACGTTCGAGGAGATCGACCAGGCTCAGATGGAGTGGCTGTTCGACATCAATTTCTGGGGCGTGGTGCACGGCACCCGCGCCTTCCTGCCGCACCTGAAGACGAGGGGCGAGGCGCACATCGTCAACATCTCCTCGATCTTCGGCATCATCGCGCCGCCAGGACAATCGGCCTATGCGGCCGCCAAATTCGCGGTGCGCGGCTTTTCCGAGAGCGTGCGGCACGAGCTCGCGGTGGCGGGCAGCCCGGTCAAGCTGTCGGTGGTGCATCCCGGCGGCGTCGCCACGTCGATCGCACGCTCCTCGCGCACCGGCGTCGGCGTCACGGACAATGCGCGCCGGGCGCAGATGATCGACCGGTTCGAGACCGCGGCGCGGACGACGCCGAAGGACGCGGCGCTGCGCATCATCAGGGGCATCGAGAAAAACGAGCCGCGCATCCTGATCGGCAACGATGCGAGGTTCATGGATATCCTGCAGCGCTTCCGCCCGGGGACGTATTGGGCGCCGCTGCAGCGGAAGCTGGAGAGGATGGCGAAGGGGAAGTAGCGGCGCCTCATCCTCCGCTGCCGTAGGGTCGGCAAAAGCGAAGCGCGCCCACGACTTTCGACAACGGATGGGAATGGTGGGCACGGCACTTTGCGCCTTTGCCCACCCTTGTATTAGCGCGCCGGACTAGAATGTCCTCGTTCCGTGAGGAATGGCCCAGCCCGGGTGGCCGCCCGAGCTGGGCCGCCGATCGATCGGATCGATGCCCACCGAAGCCTTGAGGGCTGCGTTTGTAGCAAGATCGCGGTCGGCACTTCATCGGGACCCGCATGGTTGAACGAACTTCAGGTTCGCATCACAAGGGAGGGTCGAGGAAGATGGCCAAACGTATCACGATCTGTGCTGGAATCGATACCGGCAAAGACAAGCTCGACGTGGCGCTCGATGGCAGCTCGGAGGAGCTGCAGATCAAGAACACGGCGGAAGGCCACCAGGAGTTGGTGGAGTGGCTGAAGCACCACAGGGTCAAGCGGGTTGGGATCGAGGCGAGCGGTGGTTATGAGCAGGCGGCGGTTGCCGAACTGCGACGTAAGCGGTTTGTCGTCATCGTGTTTCAGCCGATCCAGGTCCGCGCCTATGCCACGTTCCATTTGCAACGGGCCAAGAACGACAAAATGGATGCTGCGTTGATTGCGGCCTGCACCGCCGCGGTCAAGAAGATCCACCCAGCTCCGGACCCCCGGCTGCAGCCCTTTGCCGTGCATCTGACGATGATCGACCAGATCAAGGAGGACATCGCAAAGCTCAAGAATCGGCTGGAGAGCTGCCGTAACGAGCGTATCCAGAAGTTCTGGAAGGAGCAGATCGCTCTGTTGGCCAAGCACAGACGAGCCGAGTTCAAGGCCTTGGTGGCCGCGATCCGCAAGCATCGCGATCTCGCCGCACGGCTCGATCTGATCTACAGCGTTGGCGGCAGCGGCTTGCCGACCGCGGTCGCCATCTTGATCAGGATGCCCGAGATCGGTCAGATCACCCGCGAGCAAGCCGCGGCCCTCACCGGACTAGCGCCTTACGATGATGACAGCGGCAAGCATGTCGGCGCCCGTCGGATTGACGGCGGACGCCAGCGCTTGCGTCAGGCGCTCTACACCGCAGCTCTTCCGGCATCCTTCCGCTGGAACCCGCAGCTCATGGCCCTCTACAGCCGGCTGATCGCCGCCGGCAAGGGCCACAAGCGCGCGCTGGTCGCCTGTGCCAGGAAGCTGATCGTCATCATCAACGCCGTCGTCGCCCGCGGAACACCGTGGGTCGCTGAACCGCCCAAAACTGCGACTGTACCCGCCACCTGATCGCGTTTCTTTGTTCGATCAGGCGACCGTTTCTTCGTCCCGACCTGCCCTCAACACGACGCCGCGCGCCGCGGCCGTCAAGGATGGCCGTCGCGCCTATCTCACCTCACACCGACTGCCACCAGGCCACGCCTGGACGGCCGCAAGCACGGCGTCATGCTCGCCGGAAATCGGGCGTGCTTTAATGGTTGCTACGAGACCGAGCGTGTAGTTACTGCCCCACCAGCCGGTCCGCAAAATACCCGATCGTCTTGCGGTAGATCACCGCCCTGTTCCACTCGCGCATCGCGTCGAAATTCGCCGAGCCCTCGTCGTAAGGTTGACCCATCTTGAAGCCGTTCGTGTGCAGGAGGTTCGCGGTCGAGGCGAGCACGTCGGCGACGCTGTGGCGGAGGTCGACATGGCCGTCGCCGTCGAAATCGACGCCGTATTTGATGTAGGACGACGGCAGGAACTGGGTCTGGCCGATCTCGCCGGCATAGGCGCCGATGAGGTCGCGCAAGGGCAGGTCGCCGCGCTGCACGATCTTGAGCGCGGCGAGCAGTTCGCCCTGGAAAAGTTCAGTGCGGCGGCAATCATGCGCGAGTGTCGCAAGCGTCCGGATCACCGGCAGCTTGCCCATGTCGCCCTTGCCGAAATCGCTCTCCAGGCCCCAGATCGCAACCAGGATCTGCCGGGGCACGCCGAACTGCTGCTCGATGCGCGCCAGCAGCGCGGCATGACGCTGCAGCAGCGCGCGGCCGCCATTGATGCGGCCGGGTCCAACGCGGGTCGAGACATACTGCTCGAAGCTCTTGTTGAAGGTGTAGCGCTGGCGCCGGTCGAAGGCGAGCACGCTGCCGTCCTGGGTGATGCCGCTGAACGCCGCGCTGGTTACGCCCGCCGAGACACCGGCGGCCTGCGCTTCCGCCGTCATGCTAGCGACAAAGCTGTTGAAGTCGCCGCCGCAACGCGCGGCCTGCGCCGAGCCGCCGGCCAGACAAACGATGGAAGCAACAGCAAGAGCGTATCTCAACATGCGGGAAAATCCTCAAGGGCCATGTGCGGAAGGCGGCGCGCGATCATGCCCGGGAACTGGATTCGCGTCAAAGCGGCACGGAACCGATCATCTCGGGTGTCAACCGGCGTCCAAACTTGACCCCTCGTATTGCCGCATCCGCGAATGTTACCGTGATGGCGCCGTTGCCCATGACGATCCGATGTCGATTAATCGGTCGCGCCAGATCGCTTTCCCAGCTTGCTCGACGAGAGGGGCTGTGGTCGGGTCGGGCCCTACATAGCCCGAGCCGTCCACAACCCCGGGCGTTGGGGCAGCGGTCGTGGAGTCGTCGAGCGGGCCTTGGGCGACCAACCGTTCGGCAGCTCTCCGTCTGAGCGCCCTCAGCAGGCGTTGCACAATCGAATGCTGTCTCTTTCCGAACTCCTCGGGGTATTTCTCACTCAGCCGGCCGACAATTGCGAGCGCCGTGAGCTGCGGCTGCTCTGCGACCCAGGCTTCGATCGCGGCAAGATGCGGGTCGAGCTTGGACGGCATGCGAACTCTGGTCTTATAGGGCCGACGAGTTCGCCGGTGCGTGGCACGCGGCTCGCCGACCTTCACCGTCTTGCCCAGCGTCTTCGCGAACGTCGCCGCGGTCGCTGGCGGGGCGCTAGTGTGAGCGGGTTGCAGGCCGCGCGCCTGTCCGGCACGGCGATCGACGCGATTGCCTAGTTCCTCTTGGGTTGCGCGAATCTCCGCCAGCAGGGCGACCGGATCGAGCGAGCGATACTGATCGCGGAGCCGTTTCTTCACGGCCGAGGTCACCTTGGGATGCGCCAATGCCCGCTCATAGGGCGCCGATGGAAGATGATAGCGCTTGATCACTTTAGCCCCTTCGCGACGCTTCTCCTTCAGCTTGAACGACGGCTGGAAGAAGTTGACGTAGAGCCGTGCCGCCGCATAGAGGCGGCCCATCATACGCGCCGTCTCGACGCCATCGAAGCGGCCATAGCCCATGAGGCGGCGGACGACGGCACCATTCTTCTGCTCGACGAACGCCTGATCGTTCTTCTTATAGGCGCGCGAGCGAGTGACTTCGAGCTTCTGTTCACGACACCATGGCACGACGACATCGTTCATGAAGGCGCTGTCGTTGTCGAAGTCCACGCCGCGCAACAGCCAGGGGAACAGGCTCTGCGCGCGGTTGATCGCCTCGACGACCAGCGAACCTTCTCGCGTCAGCAGCGGCAGACATTCCGTCCAGCCGGTGGCGACATCGACCATCGTCAGGGTTTGGATGAACGAGCCAGCTACTGACGTGCCGCCGTGAGCGACCATATCGACCTCGCAGAAGCCGGGAACCGGGCTGTTCCAGTCATTGAACGTGCGGATCGGGACCTCGCGCCGGATTGCCGAATAGAATCCGGCACGGCGCCGCCTGCCGCCGCTCGCCGCGATCTTCACATCGACGAGCAGGCGATCGATGGTGGCGGCGCTGATAGCCAGAACACGATCACGGTCCGACTGGCCAAGCTGCAATCGGCCATGCTGCTCGAGGGCAGGCAGCAAGGTCGGGATCATTACCTTGAGCCGCTTGCCGCACACTCGATCCGACGCTTCCCACAGCGCCGTCAGCGCGTCCTTGATCGTCGCGCCATATCTGCGTCGTCGCTTTCTCGTTGGCTCGACCTCGCCCGATCCAAACGTCTCGCATCGCCGGAGCGTGCGCACCGCATGCTTGCGATGCCAGCCCGTCGTCGCGCACAGTTCGTCGAGGATCCGTCCCTTCTCCACTCGCTTGGCCGACCGGTAACGCTCCGTTACCGCCGAAACCACCTCGCGCCGCGCGCCCATGCTGATCTTTCCCGCCATAGACGCCACCGAACCAAGTCGATGGCACCGACCCAATCATCGGCGAGAAGTTATCCAGTAACATTCTGGGTGAGGCAATGCGCCCCCTAAGCCGGGGGATCGGCGTCCAAAATTGACCCCCTACAGATAGGTCTGTTGCGCTGCCTGCTTTGGAATGAAGCAGGTGGTCGGGGATGCTGATCGTGGAGACGATTGCGCGGATACGGCGCGAGCACTTCATCAAGGGCAAGACGATCAAGGAGATCGCCCGCGACCTGAAGGTGTCGCGGAACACGGTCCGGAAGGTGCTGAGGTCGGGGGAGACCTCGTTCGAGTATGAGCGGTCGGTGCAGCCGCGACCAAAGCTGGGGCGATGGGCATCGGAACTCGACGGGTTGCTGTCGGCAAACGCAGTCAAATCCGCACGAGAACAGCTGACGTTGATCCGGATCTTCGAGGAGCTGCGCGGCCGAGGCTATGACGGCGGTTACGATGCCGTACGGCGTTACGCCCGACAGTGGAGCAAGGAGCGCGGGCAATCGACAGCGGCTGCCTATGTCCCGCTGAGCTTTGCGCCAGGAGAGGCCTATCAGTTCGACTGGAGCCACGAGGTGGTGCTGTTGAGCGGCACCACGGTGATGGTGAAGGTCGCCCACGTCCGGCTCTGCCACAGCCGCATGCTGTTCGTGCGGGCCTATCCGCGCGAGACCCAGGAGATGGTGTTCGACGCCCACGACCGGGCGTTCGCGCTGTTCAAGGGCACCTGCAGCCGCGGCATCTACGACAACATGAAGACCGCGGTCGAGACCATCTTCGTCGGCAAGGATCGCCTCTACAATCGCCGCTTTCTGCAGATGTGCAGCCATTACCTGGTCGATCCGGTCGCCTGCACGCCGGCATCGGGCTGGGAGAAGGGCCAGGTCGAGAATCAGGTCGGGCTGGTTCGGGAGCGCTTCTTCACGCCACGGCTGCGGTTCAAGACGTTGGACGAGTTAAACGCCTGGCTGCTCGACAAGTGCATCGCCTACGCCAAGGCTCATCGGCATCCGGAGCTGGCCGAGCAGACGATCTGGGAGGTGTTCGAAGCCGAACGACCCAAGCTCGTTCCTTATGCCGGCCGCTTCGACGGCTTCCATGCGGTGACAGCGTCGGTCTCGAAGACCTGTCTGGTGCGCTTCGACAACAACAAATACTCGGTCGCAGCCAGCGCGGTCGGGCGCCCGGTCGAGGTCCAGGCTTACGCCGACCGCATCGTGATCCGTCAGGATGGGCGCATCGTTGCGGAGCACCCACGATCCTTCGGACGTGGCGAGACGACCTACGATCCCTGGCACTATGTGCCGGTGCTTGCTCGCAAACCCGGCGCCTTGCGCAATGGCGCTCCCTTCAAGGACTGGGTGCTGCCGGCATCGATCGAGCGGATCCGGCGCAGGCTCGCCAGCACCGACGATGGCAATCGGCAGATGGTCGACATCCTCAACGCCGTGCTGACCGATGGTCTGCCGGCGGTGGAAGCCGCCTGTGCCGAAGCGCTCGGCCATGGCGTCCACTCCGCCGATGTCGTGCTCAACATCCTGGCCCGGCAACGCGAACCCGCTCCACCGGCAAACATCATGACGCCGGCTGCGCTGACGCTACGCCATGCGCCGATCGCCGATTGTGCCCGTTACGACAACCTCCGGAGGACCACCTGATGGAACGAACTCAAATCTTCGACCTCATGGGCGAGCTCAAGCTCTACGGCATGAAGGCTGCCTTCGACGAGATCATGGCGACCGCGATCAAACGCCAGCACGAACCTCAGCGCATCGTCGGCGACCTGCTCAACGCCGAGATCAACGAGAAGCAGGCCCGGTCGATCAAATACCAGCTCACCATCGCCAAGCTCCCGCTCGCCAAGGATATCGCCGACTTCCAGTTCGACGGCACGCCGATCAACCAGACGCTCGTCAATGATCTCGCTGGCGGCGGCTTCATCGCCCAGCAACGCAACGTCGTGCTGGTCGGCGGCACCGGAACCGGCAAGACCCATCTTGCCATCGCCATCGCCAGGAGCTGCATCCGCGGCGGCGCCCGCGGCCGCTTCTACAATGTGGTCGACCTCGTCAACCGCCTCGAGACCGAGACCCGCAGCGGACGTCAGGGCCGGCTTGCCGAGCATCTGACCCGGATGGACTTCATCGTCCTGGACGAACTCGGCTATCTGCCTTTTGCCCAGTCCGGTGGCCAGCTTCTGTTCCACCTCGTCAGCCGCCTTTACGAACGCGCCTCCGTCATCGTCACCACCAATCTCGCCTTCGGCGAATGGCCGAGCGTGTTCGGCGATGCCAAGATGACAACCGCGCTGCTCGACCGGTTGACCCATCACTGCGACATCGTCGAGACCGGCAACGACAGTTGGCGCTTCAAAAGTCGAGACGACGATCACATCACCCGCGCTCGTCTCGCCTCCGCTATCCCGGCCAGCTCCGACGAGACGAGCGCTACCGCTAAATCCCGCCGCACGAAGGGGTCAAAATTGGACGCCGATGAGGGGTCAAGTTTGGACGCCGGTTGACAAGTAGGCGAACTGATAAGTAAAAGCGACAAAGCTTATCAGTCTCGCGAAACGCTTATCACCAACGCAAAACGAAGTTCCCCGGGAGCGACAAGCTCTTTCTGTGTCTGCTCCCTGACTTAGAGCGGACAGGGGGAGGGGAATGCCGATGGTTGGCTTTTGACCGATTCTGTTGAAAAAGGCTGCAGTTGCGACTCAGAGGTAGCGGTGATTCAGTCTGTCCAATCGGCAGGACTGAAGATCATGATGGGGCATCGGCAAGTCGAACAGGCTGCTTTGTTCTACGAGTTCTCGCTCGAGAGGCACGTGCCTTCCGACCATTTGCTTCGCTCGATCGATAGATTTGCCGATCTTGAGCAGATCAGGCAGGATCTGGCGCCCTTCTACAGTGCGATCGGCCGGCCTTCGATTGATCCCGAACTGATGATACGGATGCTCTTGATCAGCTATTGCTTCGGTATCCGATCGGAGCGACGTCTGTGCGATGAGGTTCACCTCAATTTGGCTTACCGCTGGTTCTGCCGGCTCGGCTTGGACGGTGCGGTGCCAGATCACTCGACGTTCTCTAAGAACAGACATGGTCGCTTCCGAGAAAGCGATCTCTTCCGCCGCGTGTTCGAGAACGTCTTGCACCGTTGTATCGAGGAACGGCTGGTCGGCGGTGAAGGATTTGCGGTCGATGCGAGCCTGATCAGGGCCGACGCCAATCGGCAAAAGGGGATTGAAGGCGACAAGGGACTTCCAGCGGAGGCGGCAAGCCGAGCGATAAATGAGTACCTAGCCGTCCTCGATGATGCCGCTTTCGGAGCAGCGACCGAGGTCACCCCGAAGTTCGTATCGCCCGCCGATCCGGCGGCACGCTGGACGGGCGCGCATGGCGGCCAAGCTTTCTTCGCCTACTCGACAAACTACCTGGTCGACGTCGATAACGCGATCATCGTCGACGTCGAGGCAACGACGGCAATTCGGCAGGCGGAGGTGTTGGCTGCCAAGCGCATGATTGAGCGGTCGCTCGCACGATTCGATCTTTATCCGAGCCGGCTCCTTGGCGACAGCGGCTATGGCTCGGCCGAGATGCTCGCCTGGTTGGTCTACAAGCACGGGATCGAACCCCACGTGACTGTGTTCGACAAGTCGGCCCGCACAGACGGTACCTTCTCGCGCGAGGACTTCACCTATGACCACACCAGCGACGTCTATACCTGCCCCGACGGCAAGATGCTGACAACAACCGGAACACTGGTGAACGACGGCGCGACGATGCTCTACCGAGCGAGCAAGCACGATTGCACAGACTGCGCCTTGAAGGATCGCTGCTGCCCCAAGGACTTGGTCCGCAAAGTGTCTCGCTCGATCTACGAGGGCGCTCGCGACATGGCGCGCCAGATAGCACGATCATGGGAGGGCCGGACCTCACGCCGGTTGCGAAAGAAGATCGAGATGCTGTTCGCGCACCTGAAGCGCATTCTCAAGCTCGACCGTTTACGATTACGAGGCCCAAACGGCGCACGCGACGAGTTCACTCTCGCAGCCACCGCGCAGAACCTTCGGAAGATGGCCAAGCTGATCGCGATGCCTGCCGCAAGGCCAGCATAGGACCAACTCGATCTCATCCTGGTTCAACGATTACAACGGATTACTGCCGACCTTTTTCAACGAAATCGGCCCGATGCTGACCTACGCTCAGAACGCGGCGACGTCTGTTTCCGGCAGGTGAGCCGACCAAGGCGGGCACGCTGCCGAGGGCAGCGTTTGACCTGAAGCGGCCCAAACGTTTACTGACCCGCGATCGAACGCTGCTTATTGGCATCCGCCTGGATCAGGCTCGCGTCTACCGCAAAAGCCTTCGCCACCAACCAGACCGGCCACAATGCATGCCTCGACGATACGTTCGAACAGGCGACGAACGGTATTTCCCTCGCGGAATCGCTCATTGCGAGCCCGCGAGAAGGCCGAATGATCTGGGATAGCATCCTCGATGCCGAGCTTGCAGAACCTCGGTAGGCGAGGTTCACCTGCACTCCACGGCAAAGTAGCCGCTCCGAGCGGATCGCGAAGACATATCCCACGATCAGAATCCGGATCATCGGGCGACCAATGGACAAGTAAAGAGCAGCTAGTTCGCCGCACAGCCAAGATAGATCGAGAGCAGTGTCGATCTTCCGCACCAGATGATCTTCGGAATCGCGTCGCCTAGCCAGTTCCAGTCCCGGATCATGACAGGCGGTTGATCATTGCTTAGTGGGCGAGGCGCCGCGCAACGCCTTTACGTTTTGCAGTATGCTGTTGGTGATGCTTGAAAGGATCGATTTCGCTTCAGCCCGGATTCCTGATGGTAAATGCTTCATTCCATGAGCGGCATCGGCATTCAGCACATCAAGAATCGCTTTGGCCTTCGAGAGGTGTGGATCGTCGCCCGCACTGGCGAGTAAAAAGATAAAGCAACTTGTGGACAAAGCCTCTAACGCGGCAAACCGTGCCAAGATCTCATTCTCATCCATGCTTTGCTTTCCCGATGGTGTTCCCATAATTCGACGCTGATCGGGCCTCAGCTCTGGCTTCATGGATCAATCAGCGTCCATCGCTTCACACGAATATCCTACTCGAAAGGGCTTGCTGTAGTCAGTCGGCTTTCGGATCGGTCCTTTTTGACATTCTTCCGTCGCTTCGGCGAGACCCGCGCTGCCGCACGCCGCCTTCCGCCTGGGACTAACATCAGAGCATGATCCGGTAAGCGTGAAACAGCCTTCCTAAAAGATGATGCTCAAACAAAGACCTGACGCGATGACAATTCAACCCAATCTCACTGCGCTTAGTGTCCTGATTCCAAAGTTAGTCCAAAGGCGGCGGCGCTGTCGCGTGCTGCGGGAATCGGTTGATTTCCGCCACAATCAAGGACAGGTCTGGTTCTGCTTGACCAACGCGCCGTCCGGGCACTGAATGAGGCCCTTGTGTTTGCAATATGCGGAGCAGTTGTCGTAGACCCTTTTGGCTTCGCTCTTCGGCGACACGTTCGACAGAAGAGGCACGCACCTTTTGTAACATGGGTCAACTGTGTACCCGGTATCAATCGTGGTGCTTCCGGCAAAGGAAGTGACGGAGGGCGCAACCGCTATCACCACAAGCCCCATCCTCACCCAGAATTTTGATCTCATTGTACGCTCCAAGCATCATTGCCGTGATTGCGTTACTTGCAAGGAAAGGCACCAGCCGGCCTCACGTCGAACCTTTCCTCTTACGAAGGCGGCTCGTGCCT
>Ga0207671_10005340_pt1 | contig 11892 bp, 10 predicted proteins | sample KBSC24metaG_FD_184352 | JGI IMG/M metagenome (GOLD analysis project Ga0207671, IMG submission 184352) | Corn rhizosphere microbial communities from Kellogg Biological Station, Michigan, USA - KBS C2-4 metaG (SPAdes) (version 2) | ecosystem: Host-associated > Plants > Roots > Rhizosphere > Soil... | reverse complement strand
GGCCTGTTCCTGGCCTTGCGGGCAGCTGCCGGCGAAGGCAGGTGCTGCGGCGGCGAAGGTGGCGGCGGCAGCCGCAATGCGAAGAATGTTCGAAACGTTCATATCCCAATTCCTTTGCGTGACGATCTGGAAATTACGATTGTCCGCGCTTCGGGGATAATTGGATGACTGCATCGATTTGATGCAGGAACGGCATTTCAGATCATCGCGCGATCCCACCATCCTGAGCCCACCAGCTTCAGGAGAAGGATCAGATGAACATCCAGCCCATCGAACAGTTCATTGCCGCACCCGAGCTTTCGGGCCGTGTCGCGATTGTCACCGGATCGACCAGCGGCATTGGCCTCGGCATCGCCCGCGCGCTTGCGTCTGCCGGCGCGGACGTGGTCGTCAACGGCTTGGGAGATCCCACGCAGATCGATTTCACCTGCGCCGACCTCGAAAAGGAAAGCGGCTCGCGTATCGTCTATAATCCCGCCAACTTGCTCGATCCGGACGGAGCACGCACGTTGATCGAAGAGACGGCGCGGGGCTTCGGCCGGGTCGACATCCTCGTCAACAATGCCGGCATCCAGCATGTCAGCCCGATCGAGGATTTCCCGGTCGACAAATGGGATGCGATCATCGCGCTCAACCTTTCGGCAGCCTTTCACACCACGCGCGCCGCGTTTGGCATGATGAAGGAGTCCGGCTGGGGCCGGATCGTCAACATCGCGTCCGCACATGGGCTGGTCGCGTCCCCGTTCAAGGGCGCCTATGTCGCAGCAAAGCATGGGGTGGTGGGGTTGACCAAGGTGGTCGCGCTGGAAGGCGCGCGGCACAACGTTACCTGCAACGCGATCTGCCCTGGCTATGTCTGGACGCCGCTGGTCGAAAACCAGATCGGCGACACCGCCAAGACGCGCGGGATCACGCGCGATCAGGTGATCCAGGACGTGCTGCTCGCCGCGCAGCCCAGCAAGCGCTTTGCCGAAGTCGATGAACTTGGCGCGCTCACCGTCTTCCTCTGCAGCGAAAACGGCAAATCGATCACCGGAACGGCACTGCCGATGGACGGCGGCTGGACCGCACAATGAGGAGAAATGCCATGATACACACGTCACTCATGCCAGCGTTGGCAGCCTTCTACGCAGGGCCTGGCGCGCGGTAGGTCATCCCGCCGCGCAGCCAACCGACGCGGCCTATCCTGGGCTTGCACCTCGGCAAGGACAAACCCAGAGGCGTGCTCGCGGAACTTCGCGAAGCAGGATGCCATGACTGAACACCGCCCCCAGGTGGTGATCGTCGGCGCCGGCTTTGGCGGTCTCGCGGCGGCAAAGGCGCTCCGCAAGGCGCCAGTCGATGTGACGATCGTCGATCAGCGCAACCATCACCTGTTCCAGCCGCTGCTCTATCAGGTGGCAACGGCGGGGCTGTCGCCGGCCGACATCGCCACGCCGATCCGGGCGATCGTCAAGGACAACGCGAATACGACGGTTGTGCTCGACCGGGTGAATGGCGTGGACGCGACGACACGCCAGGTAACGCTCTCCGGAGGCCGGTCGGTTCGTTTCGACTGGCTGATCCTCGCGACTGGCGCACACCATAGCTATTTCGGACGTGACGCCTGGGCCGAGCATGCGCAGGGCCTCAAGACGTTGGACGACGCCACTGCGATCAGGCGCAAGGTGCTGCTCGCGCTGGAAAAGGCGGAGACTGAAGGACAGGGTGACGGACGGCAGGCACTGCTGACATTCGTCGTGATTGGCGGCGGCCCGACGGGCATAGAAATGGCCGGCGCCATTGCCGAGCTGGCGCGCCGCTCGATCTCGAAGGACTTTCGGAACATCACGCCGCATTGCTCGCGCGTGATATTGATCGAGGCGGGCGAACGGCTTCTGCCGACCTTTCCCCGCGCGCTTTCCGAAAAGGCACGTCAATCGATCGAGGGCCTGGGTGTCGAAGTGATGCTAGGCCATCCAGTCAACGATGTTGCGGCCGATGGAGTCAGCGTCGGCAACCGTTTCATTCCAACCCACACCACCATCTGGGCAGCCGGAGTGCGCGCATCGCCTGCAGCCTATTGGCTGGGCGCAGAGTGTGACCGGGCAGGACGGATCGTCGTCGGGGACGATCTCAGGGTCCCGGGCATCGACCATGTTTTCGCGATCGGCGATACCGCATCCTGTCCCGGTCCCGGCGGCACGCCGCTGCCGGGCGTCGCGCCCGTCGCCAAACAGCAGGGCAGGCACGCCGCGCTGTCAATCATCCGGGCGCTCGAGGGCCGCACCGTCGCGCCCTTCCGCTATCGCGACTATGGCAATCTCGCCACCATCGGACGTCATCGCGCGGTGATCGACTTCGGTCGCCTGACGATGTCAGGCCCTGGCGCCTGGCTGCTGTGGTGCGTGGCGCACATCTTCTTTCTGGTCGGCTTCCGCAACCGCTTCGTCGTCGGGGCGAGCTGGCTCTGGAATTATCTCACCTTCGAACGCGGCGCCCGGCTCATCACCGGTGACGCCGCACCGTCAGCCTGAAAGGAACGGCATATGCGTGACATCATTAAGAAGGAACTTCACGGACTGGGCCAGCAGGTGCTGGTCCTTCAGGGCGGCGGCGCATTGGGCGCCTACCAGGTGGGCGTCTATGAGGCGCTGCACGAGGCTGGAATCGAGCCGGACTGGGTGGTTGGTACGTCGATCGGCGCAATCAACGCGGCGATCATCGCGGGCAATGCACCGTCGGAGCGCATGGGCAAGCTGCGGGCGTTCTGGAAGCGCGTCGAGCACGGCCATTTCTTTGACGACATGCTGCCGGCAATGATGTCCGCACCGCTGCGCACCTTCAGCGCGGTAGCCCAGGGCATACCAGCCTTTTTCAAGCCCAATGGTCTTGCGTTCCTCAGTCCGCATACGACGCTTGGCGCCGAAGGGGCCGCTTATTATTCGGTCGATCCTCTGCGCGAAACGCTTGCCGATCTGATCGATTTCGAGAAGGTCAATGCGGGCCCGACGCGGCTAACGGTCGGCGCCTGCAACGTACAAACCAGCGAGATGGCCTATTTCGATTCCCGCGACATGCCGCTCGACATCCGGCATGTGCTTGCATCCGGGGCCCTGCCGCCCGCTTTTCCGGCCGTCCGGATCGATGACGAGCTCTACTGGGACGGCGGCATTCTTTCGAACACGCCGGTTGAAGTCGTGTTCGACGATAATCCACGCCGCAATTCGATGGTTTATGCCGTCCACATCTGGAACCCGCACGGCCCCGAGCCGCAATCGATTTGGGACGTGATGAACCGGCAGAAGGATGTGCAATATTCAAGCCGCGCGGCCACGCACATCAAGCGGCAGCGCCAGATCCACAAGCTGCGGCATATCATCACGGAGTTGTCGGCGATGATCCCGGAAGATCGCGCGCGCAACACCGATATCCGCGAGATGGCGTCCTATGGCTGCTCGACACGCATGCATGTCATCCGCCTATTGGCACCGGTGCTTGATTATGAGGATCATAGCAAAGACGTTGATTTCAGCCCGTCAGGCATTCGACAGCGCTGGCAGGCGGGATATCAACATACGATGCGGACGCTTGATCGCGCGCCATGGCGCGAGGAGGTCGATCCGCTCGAAGGCTTCGTGCTGCACGAGGCGATGGGCGGCGAGATGGTCCATACGCCGGCGGCGGATTGATCAGGAAAGATGATCCCTGAGCGTGGCAATGGCATTGCGGTGAATGGCGTCGGTGAAGAGGTTGCTGGCAACTGGATGTGATCCGCAGCGGATAAGCACAAGCTCCGCTTCGGGCTCGATGTAGAGCCGCTGCCCGAACACGCCCAGAGCGGCGATCGAAGCATAGGGTTCGTGACCTATCCACCAGAAGCTTCGGTAGGAGCCCTCGCCCCGATCACCGTAGCGGGACTTGGCGAATAATCGCCGATGCCGCCTGCGAGCAGCCCGCCGAGCAATGTAGCCTGCCCCGGTTCCTGCAGCCACTGCGCGAGGCGGGCGAGATCGCGCATGGTCGCGTTCAACCCCGTGCCGGCGATCTCCATGCCGGCGGTATCGAGCAGCATATAGGCTTCGTCGGCGCAACCAGCGGGTTGCCAGATCATGTTTTCGACCAATTCGACAAGCGATCGACCGGTGAGACGCCGCAACATCAAGCCGGCAACGTCCGCCACGGGGGTGCGGTAGAGAAATTCGGCACCAGGCCCAGTGCCGGATCGCACCAGTTTGGGGAGCGCGGCTGCGACACCACCCAGTCCTCGTTCGGGCCGCCAATAGGAGGCCGAATAAAGATGCACTTCGGCGTCGGGATCGTCATAATTCTCATCGAAGTTCGCGCCGTCGGTCATGTCGAGCAGATGGCGCAGGCTCGCTTTGGCAAAGCCGGTTCCTCCAAGCTCCGGAAGGCAATCGGCCACCCTATGGGACGGATCGATAACACCGGCGCTGATCAATCGTTCGGCCACCAAGCCGACGATCGACTTGGCGATGGAAAAGAGCATGTGCGGTTTGGCAGCCGTCATGCCATTTCCGTAATATTCGTAGGTGATCTGTCCATGATGTAGGACTAGCAGTGCATCAGTGTAGGTCCGTTGCAGGAAATCATTCCAGCCAATCCGATTGCCCTCGCCATCGTCGAAACGGAGGCTGCCCAGATCGACCGGCATGACGGAAAGTGCGCGAGGCGTAGGGCTGGGGGAAAGGGCGCGCGATGGCACCAGCTCCCGCGTGTGCTGGAACGCCCAGCGCGAAAAGGGATAAAGTCGCCAATTCTCGCGGGTTACGCGATATTCCGCCGGCACGTCGGGGCCGGGTCCAATTCCGGCACTTTGCCAATCGAGAGGAGGCGGTAGGTTCACGCGGTGGGGGGATAGCGCAGACTTGCGCGCTTTTCACGCCGCCACCGCCAAACGACCCGCCACAGGCTTTCGGGCCGGTGTCCCAGGGCGCGATTGGCCGCGCCGATTTCGAACAGCAGCGCATATTGCCGCATCAGCGTCCGCCAAGCTCGGAAAAGCGTCATGCGGCTATCCCAGATGTGGGTGGCTTCCGCCCCTGCGCCGTTGAACTCGACGATGGTGAAATCCTCGCCCCGGCGCATGGCCTCGAAATCGGTGAAGCGGATATCGAAGCGTCCGAAATGGAAATCCGGGATGCAGTCGGCGATGCGGTCGAAGCGCTCCCGCAGCGCTTCGGTGATCCAGCGATTGCCGTTCCGAAAGATCGCGCCGCGACAATGATTGCCGGCGAAAACGAGGCGAATGGGATGGCCAGCGGAGGGTACCTCGTTCAAGCGTCCGGCGAAGCGCGGCAGATAGAGTTGGGTCAGCTGGCCCGCACGGGCATCACCGCGAATAAGCTGCTCGATCGTACTGATGTCATCACCGATCACATGCGGAAAATATTTGAGCGTGAGCGAGAATATTTGTCCCTGCCTCTCGCCCGGCTTCCGGACGTAGAAAACCCCCGCTTCCCCTTCCGCGTCGATCAGCTTCTGCAGGATCAGGCATTCGCCCTTCGGATATGCTGCGAGATAGGCAAGCAGTTCCCGTTCATTGTGCACAGGCCGCACGCCGGCGCCGCGGCACCCCATGTCTGGCTTCGCGACAATGGGGTAGGAAAGTCCGGCCCGGGCCATTCTGACCTCGGCTTCCACGAGCTGGGTGGCTGCGGCCCCGGCGCGGTAGAGAACGACATAATTCGCAAGCGTGCTGCGTTCCTCGCCGCGCAGCTGATTGAACACATCGCGCTTCGATTCGCCGACGAGTCCGCCCGCCGGCATGCGCGGATTTGCCAGCAAGGGAAGCCGGAGCCTGCCATGCCGGATCGCGAGCCAGCCGATCCAAATCCACATCGGCAGATAGAAGAGCCAAGCTGGCCAAAATTCAAAATGCGACAAGGCGGGCGCCGTACAATCGAACGGCGGCATGGCGCGGGCGATAGGCCCTTCCTCACGCATAAGCGCGCACCTTCGGGGCAGTTTCGAAAGCGCGGCTACGCGTCAGGCCGTTCCGGAAAAGCTGTTCGAACAGGTCGCGCTGAATCTGGCTACCGCCCAGCGACAGAAGCGATCTGCGGACTTGGCCAATAGCTAGAGCGGCCTCCCGCCACTGCTCTCTTGCATGCGCAACCAGCCCGCTCGCAAGAGCGCCGACAAGGGAATGGTCATGCGCGGAACGAGCTTGCAGTTCATCTCGCAGCGCGTTGGCACTTTCATCCCGACCCGCGCGGGCCAGGGCATAAAGATAGTGGAGATCAAGAAAGGCGCTGATGCGATCGGTCATATGTGGCTTGACGTGCTCGGCCACATCATCCCAACGATCTCCGACGTCCACGCCGTGCATCTCAAGCCGCGCAAGCAGTGAGATCGCGTTGATCTGGTCCTGGCAATGTTGCTTGCGGACGCCCCAGACCCGATCATCGAACAACCGCAGCGCGTCGGACGGTTCATCCAGTTCAAGTGCGAACAAGGCGGCATGCCACCAGTTGTGGGTCAACATGAACGATGAGCAGCGGCTCCAGCTTGCCGCATGCGCCCGTAAGAAGGATCGGCCTTGTACCCAATCTTCGCGAGCAGCATGGACATGAGCAAGCGCGTGCTGCGCCCAGGGATCGTTGAGCGGATTGCGATCGAGTGCGCGATAGGCGAGCTGCTCGGCCCGGTCGGTCTCACCGGCCTGATCGAGTGCATAGGCCAGCAGCCCCGATGCAAATCCGCCCTCCGGCTCAGCCATGGCTGCGATCGATGCCGTCCGCACCATGCCGGCGATGTCGCCGATCCCGAGTTGAAGGATCTGGCAAAGCTTCGCGCTGATGAGGTCGTGCGGGTATTCACGCACGACATCGTGGAGCAGCCGGATTGCGGCAGCGTCGTCGCCGGCGGCCCATTGCCCGATCGCGGCGATGATCTGACGCTCCCGCACGCTCGCGAAGCGGGCCAGCGCTTCGGCTGCCGCTAGCCGGGGGGCTGCTTGGGCGTGGCCGTCACGGCTCATCTGGGTCAGGAAAAGCGCGGCGGCATAGGCCTGGGCAAGCGCGCAATCGGGATCATGGGCGAGCGCCTCGAATTCACGCTGGCATGGCAGCCGTGGCTGAGCAGCTCGGCGCCGAAGCGGTGAATGGCCTGAACCGCGGCAAGCGATCGCGTCGTGATCGCGATTTCGGGTGTGTCGATCATGCGCCGGCCCTCCCCAGCGGCAGCCAGCCGGCAATGATATCCCGGCTGAAGACCAGCAAGATTGCTGCGGATATCCAGACGCCGCACGCGAGGCCGAAGAGCAGCCCGCCATCGCGGGTGCCGTCCGCGTTTAGGACGGAAATGCCCAACGGCGTGAACAGGTGGAACAGGATTGCTCCGGAGATCACCGCAAGCGCCATCAGCGCGCCGATCGGCCTCAGCCACTGCAGGTGCGGCAGCAGCGCTGCCAACAATATGACCGAGGCGATCAATTCCGCGCTGCCGATCACATATTGCGAGAAAATGCCGCGCGGCGCGAACAAGCCCGGAAGTCCCAGGCCCCCGGCCCAGGCATCAAGCGTGCCGAAGATATATTGGGTTTCGGGCGCGTTGGTAAACTTGAAGAAAAGCGACTGGATGAAGACGAACGCGATGTAGAGCGTGAGCACGATCGGTGTATAGGTTCGGACCATGACGGCATCCTCCATTCGATGTGGGATGCTTTTCGATCCTGCCGCGGATGAGGTGAAATGCCCGTCGGTCATCATTACGATGCGCCAAAGCTATTTTATCGCCGATGCTCGCCCAGCCATGGTTATCCGTGGAATGGGAGGTATCCATGGAAGCTGGCACCATCGCTGATTTGATCATGGCGACTGCCGCCGATCCGATCGCCACGAGCGCAGCGATCATTTTTGCGACGCTGCTGGCTGAGGACGCCACCGCGGTTATCGTGGGCGTTCTCGTCTCCCAGGCCGTTCTTCCGCCGATGATAGCGCTGGGCGCGCTTCTGGCCGGTACGATCGCGGGCGACCTGATGCTGCACGTGGCGGGCCGTTATGCAGGTGATACGCGCTGGGGAAGATCAATCCTTGAAAAGCCAAGGGCGGTCGGTTCGATCAGTGCCTTGCGCAGCGCGAATTTTTGGGTGGTCGGTCTGGCGCGGTTCATTCCGGGAATGCGGCTGCCGGTCTTTTTTGGCAGCGGATTCTTTCGCTTGGACTGGCGGAGTTGCTTTGCCGTGATCGTGATGACCGGCTGTATCTGGACCCCTGCGCTGTTCTGGGTCAGTCTGAAAGCTGGCGACGCGGCAAAGAGCCTCATCGACGACGGCCTCGGGCTTTCCGCCGCGCTTGCAGCAGGCCTACTATGCATCGGTGTCTTAATGACAGGGGCACGCATAGGCGTGCGCGTTCAGCATCAAGGCGCCGCCTCTTGAAACGCCGCAACGACTGTTCCCACATCCGGATCCGAGGAGACCTCGCATGACGCACTATCGAAAAACAGCCGAAGCCGTGGCGGCGCTTACGCCGGAACAATATCGCGTCACCCAGCAGAGCGGGACTGAGCGACCGGGCACGGGAGAATATCTCCACAATAAGGAGCCGGGCATCTATGTGGACATTGTGTCGGGCGAGCCCTTGTTCGCATCGACTGATAAATATGAATCCGGATGCGGTTGGCCCAGCTTCACCAAGCCGATAGAGCCGGCGAATGTTGCTGAACTCCGTGACACGAGCCACGGCATGATCCGCACCGAGGTGCGTTCCAGCAATGGCGACAGCCATCTTGGTCATGTCTTCGAGGATGGTCCACAGGATCGCGGTGGGCTGCGCTACTGCATCAATTCAGCTTCGCTGCGGTTCATTCCTCGTGATGATATGGAGCGTGAAGGCTACGGTGCTTATCTCGATCAGGTTGTTGCTCCCTAACCGGCACGTCGGTCGGCTGCCTCAAGGGCAGCTATGTCCTTTGGCGGTCCCAAATCCAGCCGGTCGGCAACCCACCCCACAGCTGTCATAGAGTTCAGCTCAATCGATGGCAGTTCCTAGGAACAGCGAAAGATACCGAACGGCGACCATTAAGCACCTACCTGCCGCCGATTGCTGCTTCCCTGCCGGCCGTCGCGATCATCCTCTTGCCAGCCTCGCGCTGGTCAAGCCCGATCGTCCGCGCGGCCATCCATTCCGGCACATGCCAGCGCTCGGGAAGCGATCTGGCGATCGCCCCTGGCAGGATCGCCATCAGCAGCATTGCTCCGGCCGCGGCGGCGAAGCCGGTGGTGATGAGTAGCCGCTGCTGGTGATGCGCAGCGCGGCCATGATCGACCATCGCATCGATGCGACCGATCGCCCGGATCAGCTCGTCACGCGTGTCGTGCAGCTGCTTCCGGTCCGCCGTGCGTGCTGCCTCACTGGCGTCTGAGATCTCGGCCGCCATCGCAGCTGGCGACAGGCTGATGGCAGGACTGTGCTCGATTTTCCCAATGCGCTGTGTGACATCCCTCAGAGCGGCGAGCATCGCACCAAGCGTCTCGCTATAATCGGGGATGCGCTCACGTGCGGCGGTCAGCCCTTCCACTGCCGCGCGTGCAAGGCTCACCTCGCGGCGTAGGTCCTCGAACGCCGTGGCGGCATCCGAGGGGGCAGTGAGGCTGGGTTGGTCGGTCATGGGCCAAGCTTATCGGCTTAACCCCCGCCCGCGCGAGAGGCCGGGACTGTTCAGGAGCTCGTGGGACAGCGATGCTCCGTCTGCCTTGCTGATTCCGAGGTCTTTCACGCGGTTGCGCAGCAGCGACTCGAGCTGGGGGTCCCGGTGCAGGCTCTTGGCCATATCGGTCAGGCTGCGCCGGATCCCATCGCTCGCATCATAGTCACCCTCGCGCTCGAGGGCCTGGAGCCGACGCAGATTATGCCGCCAGGCCGCGACGAACTGATCGGCACGCTGAGCGCTCTCGGTCCTGAGCTCAGCCTCAAACGCCATTGCGCGGATCGCAGCGGCGGTCCTGCCGTTCGCCGCCTGGTCGATCAGCCCATGATCGGCGTTGAAGGCGCTGCGCAGATCGCGTGCGGCATCAGGCCGGATTGCATCGAGCGCCCTGCCCGCGTCCCGGAACGCGGTACGCTGGTGGGGCAGTTCCTCCATGCCGCGTGCACGCATGCGCAGGATGTCGGCTGCGGCGCGCGCATAGCGCTCGACCGCCCGGTCGAGCGATGTCGCCTGCGGCGCGGGTTCGGGGGCAGGTGTGAGCTTCAGTCCGGCGAACGGATTGCGGGGCGGTGGCAGCTGCGCCGGCTCGGGTGTCGGCGCATAATCCGACACCATGTCCTTACCGCGCTCGCGTGACAGGGTGGCGACGAGCCTGCCCTGATCCGTAAAGTCATCCCGGCCATAATGGAGCTCGACCCGGTCGCGATGGCGGGACAGCGCGACATAGGTAGCGTGGGCGTCAAGCCTCGGGGTCGCCAGCACATGCACCTGGTCAACCGTCATGCCCTGCGCCTTGTGGATGGTGGCGGCATAGCCATGATCGACATGGGGATAGTCCTTGAGATCGAACCCGACCGAGCGGCCATCATCGAGCAGCACCGCCATGCCTGTGGGCGTGATGCTCTCGAGGACCCCAAGCGATCCATTCTTCACGCCAAGCGCGCGCTCGTTCTGGAGGAACAGGATGCGGTCACCGCTCGCGAACATGCGCTCGCCCCGCTCAGTTTTGATGGCGACCTCCTCTCCTAAATCTCCACTCTCACGCATCTGTCTGCGTGCCAGCGCATTGAGCGCCTGCACCTCGTCATTGGTATGGGTGAGGATGATCCGGCTGTCGCCGGGTGACGCCAGCCGATCGCGATCCCAGCGCTCGACCAGATCGGCGCGCGCAGCTTCACGGGTCTCAGCCGCATGGACAGCCCCATGCTCCGCATAGGCTTCAATTGCCTGGTCCGTGCGCTCGGTCGCCAGCCAGCGGGTGGCATCGCGCTGCCAGTCCGCCTTCTGACGCCGCACATGGGTGAGTTCATAGGCGCCATGGCGCTCGGCGATCGACCGGAACGCGGCGCCTGCTTCGATCGCCTGCAACTGCTCTGGGTCGCCGACCAGTACCACCTTGGCGCCGCGCTTCTCGGCTTGCGCGATCACCCGCTCCATCTGGCGGGTGCCGATCATGCCGGCCTCGTCGATCACCAGCACGTCTTTGGAGGTGAGCAGCTCACCACCTCGCGCCCACTGATGTTCAAGGCTCGCGATGGTGCGCGACGCGATGCCCGAACCTGCCTCCAGGTTCTCAGCGGCGATGCCGGAGAGCGCCGCACCCTGCACGCGGTAGCCGGTGCTCTCCCAGGCGTCGCGTGCGACCCTCAGCATGGCGGACTTGCCGGTGCCGGCATAGCCGACGATCGTACTTATGGCCTTGGGCCTGGTGACCTGCTCAAAGGCGTCGCGCTGCTCGGCGGAGAGGATGAGCCCGCGCGCCTCGGCACGTGCGAGCGCGCGAGCTTGATGATGATCGGAGACGATGTGACGCCGGCTCGCTTCAAGCCTGACCGTGGCGCGCTCGAGCCGCTGCTCAGTCTCGAGCATCGCGCGGGAAGTGAACCGCTCCTGGCCTGTGCCGTCCTTGCCAAGCTTCACCAGCTCGGGCGCAGATCGCACCGCTGCCATCACCCGGTCGAACTGCTCCTTGCCGTCTGAGTGCCGGTGCACGAACCTGGCAAGATCACGCGTGGTGAACGTGGCTTGCTGGTGGGTGATCGCCTCAAGCGCGAGGGCGGGATTGGCGATGAGCCTGTTGCCATTGGCGCGGGCGATCGCGCGGTGATCCTCGATCCGCTCGCGCGCCAGGCCTTGCGTCCCCATGCGCGATGCGGCCGGGCCGATCTTGTGCTGGGGCTCGAGATCGATGCCCTGCGCTTCGAGGCTGCGATGATCGACGCGCGCATCAATATCGAG
>Ga0207671_10005338_pt1 | contig 11894 bp, 9 predicted proteins | sample KBSC24metaG_FD_184352 | JGI IMG/M metagenome (GOLD analysis project Ga0207671, IMG submission 184352) | Corn rhizosphere microbial communities from Kellogg Biological Station, Michigan, USA - KBS C2-4 metaG (SPAdes) (version 2) | ecosystem: Host-associated > Plants > Roots > Rhizosphere > Soil... | reverse complement strand
TCAAGCGCTCCGCGGCATTTCGATTTTTCGGATTCAAGGCCAGTGACCGCCTGTAGTTGTCGATGGCCAGGTTTTGCTCGCCGAGTCCTTCGTACGCGTCGGCCAAGCTGTCGTAGGTGTTGGCACTCTGCGGGAACAGAACGGCATTCAGTTTGAATATTTCCAGGGCCTGAGCCTGCCGCCCCTGTCCGCGCAGCCTGTATCCCCAGGCGTTGACATCTTCTTCGCGCAACTGGCTCTTTGCGGCCGCGTGTCGGGAATCGTTGACGATGTCGAGGGCATGGTCGAAGCCCGCCTTCGTCAACTCGCCTTCGAGCTCGCGGATGACGCGGGGTACGCCGAAGCCGACCGCATCGCGGATGTCCGGAACGAAATAGCTGGCCACCTCGTCGACGAAGGCCTCGGGATGGGAACCCTGCAAGTTGGTCAGAATCACCACGGACAGATCGTCGTCCGGGTAGATGAAAAACGCGGACCAATTTCCTCCGATCGGCGCCACGGCTCCGTGCGCGGTACGGACGATCACCGGCCAGCCCAGCGCGTAGCCGTTCAGGGGCCCTCCAAAACCGCCATGGGATCCGTTGTTGAGTACGCCGGGCGTCCACATCGTGCTCAGACTGCCTTCCTTTCTTAGCAATCGCCCGTGCTGGAGAGCGATGATCCAGTTGGCGACTTGCTCGGCAGAAGTGTTGATCCCGTTCGCGGGCAGTAGGGCAGGCACCGATTCGTAGAAAATATTCATCGGCACGTCCGCATCGCCGTTGCCGGTGGCGATGCGCTGCAGCGTATAAGGTTGGGCTCGATCCTTGATGATGTCCGAGAAGCCGCCGAATTGGGTGTTTCGCATATCGGCGACATCGAATTGCCTGCGAGTCACGAACTGCACGAACGGTTGGCCGCTGGCTTTTTCGATGATCTTGCCGAGAAGCAGATAATTCGTCTGGTTGTAGCTGAATCTCTCCCCGGGGGCGAACTCCATGGGCAAGGCATCGGCTTCGCTGACAAATGCCTCCGGATCGGTGTCTCGCACAAGTTTTCCGCTCTTTTGATCAACGATGTCGGGTATGCCGGAAACGTGCGTCAGCAGCTGGCGCAGCGTCACCGGCCGCCACGACACGGGGAGGTTGCAGAGGTATCGCGAAACCGGCGCATCGAGGTCCAGCTTTCCTTCCTCCACGAGTTGCATGACAGCCACCCCGGTAAAGGCCTTGGTGATGGATGCAATCGAAAACGGCGTTCTTGGGGTCACAGGAATGGAATGTTGGACATCCGCGAGGCCATAGGCGCGCGTCAGGACCAGTTTCCCGTGCTGGACTACGGCCACCTGCATCCCGGGGATGTGGCGTTCCCGCATTTCTTTCTGCACGAAGGCATCTATCCTGCCGCGCTCGCGCGTGGTTGAGGGCTGGCCGAAGGCAGTCGATGCGAACAGCATGGTTGCGAGGAGCGAAGCCAGGCGCATGAGTCGTAACCCTTTTGGAAAAGAATGGCCGGCTCGATCCCTTTCCGGGTACTGCGAGCGGCATCACATGCCGAACCTTGTTCGCGGAACAGGCAAGCCGCGTGGCCGCTGCTGCGGTGAGCTATCGGGCGCGCATCCGGTTTGCCGCCTATCCGCCTTGCGTTGCCGTTGCGCAATACGGGGGCGTCGGCATCGTACGCGCGACGCAGTGCTTGTAGCTGGCGGGCAGGCCGCTAAGCGACTTTGACTCGCCCTTGGCAAGGGTGAAATCCGCGATGCGGTGCGTCGTGCAGGTGCTTGCGCGCGCATCCTTGCCGTCGTCGTGGCAGTCGCTCGTGAACACCGCGTAGTAGCAATGTCCGCTCGCGCTCTCGTTGCAGGCGAATTGGGTAATGCCCGGCGTCGATTCGCGAATGGCCGAGTCGAGCACATCGACGCCGTTGACCGTCGTCGTGGTGATCGAGGTGCTGGGCGCATAGTTGCAACCGGCGAGGATCAGGGGCAGCGTGGCGATGAAGGCTATCGGGCGCATGGTCGGATCTCGGTAGGGAGCGTTACATCGAACGGAACAGGGTCATGAACGGCTGGCTCACGGTCAGCGTCTCCGGCCGCGTCTTCAGCTTCACCGTGCCGCGGCCGGTGTCGTCGCGCACGATCGAGGCGATCGCCTTGAGGTTGACGATGGTCGCGCGGTGGATCTGCTTGAACACGGTCGGATCGAGCAGGCCGAGCAGCTCGCGGATCGGCGTGCGCAGCAGTGCTTCGCCGTCCTTGGTCATCACGACTGTGTACTTGTTGTCAGCCTGGAAATAGGCCACGTCGTCGACAAGGATCAGCTTGGTTTCCTTGCCCGTGCTCGCGGTGATCCAGACCAGCGGCGGTTTGTCGACGATCTGCGGCACGATGCCGAGCTGGCGGATGACCGCAGCAAGCGCGCCCGCGTCGCTTGCACTGCGTGCCTGCAGGCGCGCGACCGTTGCGGCGAGGCGATCGCGCGCGATCGGTTTCAACAGGTAATCGACCGCACCCTTGTCGAAGGCATCGATTGCGTACTGGTTGTAAGCAGTGACGAAGACGATCTGCGTTTGCGGACTCGCGTCGGCGCTGGCCGCGGCGACTTCGAGCCCGGTCAGCCCCGGCATGCGGATGTCGAGAAAAGCGACATCGGGCTGATGCTCGGCGATTGCTTCCAGCGCCTCGCCGCCGTCCTCGCACTCGGCGACGATGTCGAGCTGCGGCCAGACTTCGCGCAGCAGGCCGACAAGCGACTCGCGCAGCAGCGGTTCGTCTTCGGCGACGACGCACTTAGGCATGGTTCGCTCCCGTTGCGGCGGCGTCCGTCGAAATCGGCACCGTGATCGTCGCGGCGACGCCATTGGGGAAATTTGCCGCGATCACGAACGATGCCGCCGTGCCGTAGGCGAGCTTCAGGCGTTCGCGCACGTTCTTCAGGCCGATGCCCGTGCCGCTCGATTGCGCGTTGAAACCCTGGCCGTCGTCGGCGACGGTGACGGTGAGCTGGCCCGCGTTCTCGCGCGCGAGAATCCAGATCGTGCCGCCGCCGTACTTCGGTTCGAGGCCGTGCTTGATCGCGTTCTCGACCAGGGTTTGCAGCATCATTGCCGGGAACGCTGCCGACTTGAGGCTTTCCGGCACTTCGATCTGCAGCTTGAGCCGATCGCCCATGCGGATGCGCAGGATTTCCAGATAGGCGCGCGAGCGCTCGAGTTCCTCGCCGAGCGTGGACGGCGCGTTCTCGGGGCGCGGCATCGAAGAGCGCAGGTAGGCGATGAGGTTGCCGAGCATTTCGTCGGCACGCGCGGGATCGGTGCGCGTGAGGATCTGCGCGTTCGCCAGGGTGTTGTAGAGAAAGTGCGGTTCGATCTGCGCGTGCAGCAGATTGAGCTTGGCCACGGCGAGTTCCTTCTCCGTGCTGGTCTGCTGCGCACTGGCCTGCTCGCCGCGCCGGCGCTCGGCGATGCGGCGCGTGATCGCGCGCGTCAGCGCTTCCGCGTTTTCGAGGTTAGAGCCATCGTCGAACTGCAGCCAGTCACTGAAGATGCCGCCTGCCGCCTCGCAGATCAGCAGCGCGCTGCTGGTGCCGTTCGCCGGCGTCAGCGTGGCGAGAATCTGGTGGCGGCGCACGACGAGGAAACCGAAGTCGATGCCGGCGAACATGTAGGCCTTGGGCGCGACCGGCTTTTCGATGTGCGCGCGCAGGTTGAGGCTGTCGCGCGTGCTTTCGTCGACGTTGACGTTCGGCAGTTCGCGGATCGAGGCATCGACGATCGCGAATGCTTCGGCGGTGTCGAACGGAATCTCGATCTGGCGGCGTTGGCGCTGGCTCAGCGCGTCCGCATCGATGCGTCCCTTGATCAGCTGCACACGGCGCAGATGTGCGATCGCGTGGATGACCTTCGCCGTCACGAAGCCGATGACCGCGACGGCGAACAGCCAGTCGAGAGGACGGATGTGCGGAAAGCCGACGATGTGCCAGAGTGCCGTCACGGCCAATGCCGCGATGAACCAGACTAGCGCCGTGCGCCCGATGAAGAGAAGACCTGCCATGACCGCGAAGTTCCATCGAAACCGATTGGGGCGCAGCATAGCCGCGCACATCGCGGATGTAATGCGGTCTGCGACGAAACCGCGATCGCTTGTGACAAACCCATTGTTTGACGGAGTGAAAAAAGGGCCGCTTGCGCGGCCCCAGGCTGAAACCGTTTTCCGCGTGCCGCTTATTTGGGCTGCGCGCCGTCCTTCTTCGCCCAGCGACTGGCCGGCACTTCGTCGGCGGTGATGAAGCCGTCGCCGTTCTTGTCGAGCTTGGCAAAGCGGGCCTGCGCGGCGGCGAGGTACTGGTCCTTGGTGATCGTGCCGTCGCTGCCGACCTTGGCCACTTCGCGATCGGCGAACTTCTCGCCGCGTTCGCCAGCGCCGTGCGCGGCGGCGATCTGCGCAGCCGTGATCTTGCCGGCGCCTTGCGTGTCAATGGCTGCGAAGCGCGCCGCGGCTGCGGCCTGGAATTCCGCCGACGAGATCTTGCCGTCGCTGTCGCTGTCCATCTTCTTCAGCATGTGGGCGAACGGTGAGGGGTGCGTGGCGGCCGTGGCGGTGTTCGTGCCGTTCGATTGCGCGAATGCAGCGAACGGCGCCGTGGCCAGTGCGGCGAGCAGGGCGAAAAAGAGGGTGCGTGACATGGTGTTCTCCGTTGTGGGAAAGGGTGGCTATGGCCACAGCGGATACAACGCCGCCTCGCGCAAGCCGTTTACTGTGGCGCGGTAAACGAACGTTAGCGAGTGCGGGATTCTTTGTGCAGCGTGCTGCGCCGGCGAGCAGCGGACCTCCGTGAGCAGCGCGTCGCTGCCTCCGTCACAGCTGCGGCCGGCGCGCGCTGCGGAACACGCCGAGGCCTTTTTCGTCTCCCGCATTCATGTACTCGATCGTCATCGTGCCGTCGGCGAACGCGACCGTCGAGCGCGAACCGGGCATCGCGCTTTCGCCGGGCGGGGTCATCAGGAATTCGTCCCCGGACCAGTGGCTCAGGTCGAAGGTCATGTTCTGCGGGCCGATGCGCAGCTTGAGCGCACTGCCGGCGACGAGAATTTCTGCCGGTCCATAGAAGTCGCTCGCGTAGCTGCCGGCATAGCGCGCGAGCGGCTGTGCGGGTACGGCGTCGGCCGGCGGCGCGGGACAATCGAATCCGCCGTCGAGCTTCGGCGCGCAGGCATGCTCGCCGGTCGGCGCGAGGATTCCCTTGAACGCGCCCGCATACAACTCGTCCCACGGCAGGGTGATGCGGCCAAACTGGACGAGGTCGGCGAATTCGGCGTTCAAGGTTTCCGGCGTGCCGGTCGGCAACGCGTTGGTCAGCGTGACGATGCCGATGTTGGCCGACGGAATCAGCGTATACGCCGTCGCCGCGCCGAGCGCGAATGCGCCCGAGTGCGTCAACACGACGCGACCCGAGCCGGACTCGCCGACGTTGAAGCCGTAGCCATAGAACGACGCGCGCGAGCGCGGATTCGACGGTGCGGCGGCAACGACCTGCGGCGAGATCGCCGACAGCAACGCCGCACCCGCGATCAGTTGCGTGCCGTTCGCGCAGCCGTTGGCGAGCACCATGTTCATCCAGCGCGCGACGTCGTTGACGCTGGAACTGACGCCGCCCGCTGGCGACTGCGCATCGGGATCGCGCTGCGACGGCGTGACGACGAAGCGGCTGCCGTCCTTGACATGGCCGACCGCGCGGTTCGCGCGCGCGAGGAAATCGGCGTAGCGCGAACTGGTCGAGTTCATTCCGAGCGGCGCGTACAGCGCCTGCTGCGACAGCGTGGCCCAGTCGCTGCCGCTCGCGGCGGCGACCGCTGCGGCCGCGGCGGTCATGCCGAAATTCGTGTAGGCGTAGTGCGCGCGGAACGGCGCGAGCGGTGCGTAGCGCAGCTTGTCGAGCATCTGCGCACGATTGAAGCCGAGATCTTCGAGGAAATCGGCGATGTGTTCGGGCAGGCCCGAGCGATGCGCGTACAGATCGCCGAGGGTGACGTTGTTCGTCGCATACCACTCCGACAATTTGAATGCCGGCATCAGTTTCTGCATGCGCGTGTCCCAGGCGACCACGCCGGCGCCGACCTGGTGCGCGACCACGGTCGCGCCGATCGATTTCGACATCGAGGCGAGCTGGAACACCGTGTCGGCATCGACCGGCGCGCCAGTGTCGAGGCTGCGCACCCCGTAGCCTTTCGCGAACACGGTCTTGCCGTCGCGCACGACGGCGACAGCCATGCCGGGGACGCCGCTCGAAGTCATCAGCTTCTGCGCGAGCGCATCGACCTGACCGACGGCGGCATCGATCTGCGCTGCGGGTATGTCGATGCCGGAAAACTCGTTCGGAACCACAGGAGAATCGGCCGCGCAGGCCACAGCCTGTGCATCCGCGTGGGCGAGGTTCGCGCAGCCAGTGGCTGCGAGCGCTATCGCCGCCACGCATGTGATACGCAGCATGCCGGCGCGGAAAGTCTGTGTTCGGCAAGCCGAAGTGAGTAGGGTGATCATAGTTTTTTCTGCGGTGAAAATGAGATGGGGATCTTGTCAGCGCGATCGAGAGCGCTGTTCGCGGCCCTCAATACGTCATCGCCGTGTTGCGATTCCAGAATTCCTCGCGGCGCAGATCGAGCCGCTCACGTGCGATGTGGTCGGCGATCTCTTTTTGCATGGAGGCTGCTTCCGCCTCGGACAGCTCCTGTCCCTTGCTGCGATAGATGTGGTGTCCGAGGGCGGCGATCTGCTCGACCGTCAACGCCGACGCGCTGGTGACGTACAAATTGGCGAGTTGTTGGAATGATGGCTTCAGGGTCGGATCGACGAGGCGGAAGGCGAGCCTCAGGCTGCCTGCCGATTGCAGGCCGGCATCGCCGTCGTTGGTCCACAAGCCGGACAGGCGCGAAGTCACATCGATGAAGCAGAGCGCGTGTCCGTCAAAGTATTTCTCGACAGTGAAATTGTCGTAGATACCCCAGCCAGCGGGGACAATCGTTTGGTAACTATTTCCAGCCACACTCTGGCTATTGTCCGCGAATACGAATCCGAGGGCGGCAACAAACAGTCCTGCCGTGCAGAAGTTGCCCGCATAGGCGAAGTCGCAAGCATGCAACACCACCTTGACTATCGGATTGCTGGCGGTGAACGCGATTTTGAAATCAACCCCATTCAATATCGGTTGATCTCCACCATGATAATTGGTGCAAGTATTTATGGTGCGCCATTCATAACCGGCATTGAAAGTGAAATCGATGGAAATTCCGGTCAGGTGGCCATCGGGAACGGCGGGAGGGGGAGGAACATCGGGGAATGGATGGCCCGACGGAAACGGGACCACGGGAACTTGGACGTAGTCGTTGTGGCCGTTGTTGTGTTCCTCCCAAAAGAAGCCGATGTCGTGGCCCTCCGGGACGCCATGCGGGCCGGACCAGAGCACGCGATCGAGGACGACAGGCGGCAGGGGGACGGGAACGTTCAATGGGTCCAGTGGATATTTCGCCCAGATGTGCAGGAAATCCGCCACCGTGATCGTCAGCTGGCTGTTCTTATCGTTTTGTACATTCTTGTCGGACCACTGCAGGCACTTCAACGCCGCGTGGGCCTTGCGGTAGCTGTCGTCGAAATCCGCCGGGTACCATTCGGCGAAGCTTGTCGAGCGTCGCGCCTGGTAGTCCTGCTCGAAGCCGTCGAGTGCCGCCTGCAGCGTCGTCGAAGCGTAGGCATAGCAGTCGAACGCCAAATCAGGATTCTTCGTGTCCTGCTTAAGCGCGGCCTGCCAAAGACCGAGGAAGGTATTCAGGTCCGTCGCTGCAAACCCGTACTGGTCGCCATGCAGCAACACGTCGTGGAGCACGCCAAAGTACAGATTGGTCGCTTGCACGTAAAATGGCAGCATGGTCCAAGCGGGAACCGTCGAGTTCAGGCCGCCGAACGTGCGCAGATTGGTCTCCATGAATTTCTGAACGTCGTTGGCCCGGCGCTGGATGTCTCTCTGCTCCGCCTCGATGTTGGCGGCGCGCGCAGGATCCGACACCGGCTGCGCGAGATACCGCGTCAAGTTGCGCACGTGCATTTGGTAGCCGTCGAGGCCGTAGATCAAGTCCTTCAGCGACGCGATCTCGTTCTTGGCCAAGCTCTGGTAGAGGTCGTTGAATGCGGTCGAGATTGATTGGTCGATCAGCGCTTGCACCTTGTCCTTGATCAGCTTCCAGATATCGTCGGCGGTCTGGCCCGGCGTGGGCGAGGACTGCGGCCAGAGCCAGCTGAGCAATCCGCCGATCACGATGGCGAACGGCGCGATTTCCGGATTGATCGCGGCGAACGAGACGATTGAGTCAATGACAATCTTGCTGCCGGTCCAGGGATCGGCGACGGCAGGGACGTAGTCCGCTCGCGGATTGACGCGTGGCGGTTGGTCGAGACAGGGCGCACGCGCACCACCCTGCGTGGGTAGCAGCTCACGGCCACAGATGCCGCGCAGAGACGGCGATACGGCCAAGGCGCGATTCATCGCCCATGGCGCGCCGATGGTCATCAATGCGCCGAGCGAAATGCGGCGGAGCACTTCGCGGCGCGTCAGCATCAGGTGCCTCACATCGTGCTGTGGAAGCGCAGGCGTGTGATCCATGACGTATTTCTCCTATGGGGAGGGTGCAGCGTGAGTTTGCCGCTGCAATCCTAAGAAAGCGTCAAAGACAGGCGCCGGCTATCACGGGTGCAACTTTTTTCAGGAAAATGATGCCCTTGCGATCATTTTGAACGCCGAAAAGTGTGAACGGTTGCGTGAATCGACGTTTCTAGGCCACCGAGAACGCATCGCGCGTCAGGTTTTCCGGCACCGTTTCGCAGCAGGCCACGTCGTCCTCGATGCGGATGCCGCCGTACTGGCGGAAGTGCTCGACCCTGTCCCAGGCGATGTCCTTCGCTTCGGGCTTGGTTTTGAGTTCAGCCAGCAGCAGGTCGATGAAGTAGAGGCCCGGTTCGATCGTCACGACCATGCGCGGCTCGTGCATGTGTTCAGCCTTGGCAACGAGATCACCTACAGGAGTGCGCTGGAATTCCAGAACGTGTCGCGCTTTGCTTGCAGGCCGTCGCTCGAAATGCTTTGAGTGATAGCGTCTTTCAGTTGAGCGGCTTGGGATGCGGTCAGGTTGACTCCCCGGCTTGCGTACCATTTCGTACCCAGATCGACGATGTCGTCGACCATCAGCGGTTTCGGGCTGACCACGTACATGTTCGACAGGATGCCGACAGAGGGATACATGTTCGGATTCTTCGGGCGGAACGCGAACATCATCGTCCCGACCGACCAGAGGCTGTTCTGATAAATGCTGGCCCACATTTTGGTCACCGCGGAGCTGCGGAAAATATCGCAGAGGATATGACCGTCGATCGCTGCGGTTTCCGACTTGTTGCTGATCAGCGGGAACGTTGTCCCGTCGCAGCAGTTACTGGTGACCTGCTGATATCGTCCGACGATCCGAGAGTCGTCGGGCCAATCGACGCCGCGTGACGGTGCGGGTGGGGCAGTATAAGGCGCTACGTTTTCCTGCACGAATTCAAGACCGCCGATCAGCGTGCCAGCTGACTCGAATAAATCGCTGTATTCGCTGATGCCTTTTGCGGACAGATAGTCGCAAGTGTGAATGTTGACCTTGATCACCGGATGATCGGCGTCGATGGCCAGGTTGTATCTGCCGCCGGTACTGGGCGGGGCGCCGTTCCAGCTCAGCATGTGTTGCTGAGGGAGGCGCCAGGAAAAATTCGGAATGCCGCCGCTGTTGTTTTGCGAGGGCATATGCTCGACTTCGTCGAAATGGATGTGGGTGAGCAGGCCGTCCGGTGTCTTTTGGCTGTCCGCAGGATTCGGTACTAAGACGTTGCCGCCTGTAATGTTGACCGGAGTGTGGACGAAGAAGTAGCCAGGTTTCGCAAGACAAAAGGTGCCCACGCATTGGTCGACGTAGTCGTATTCACATTCGATCCCGATGTCGCGGGTGTCCGGCAGACCGTAAGGACCGCACCAAAGTATGCGATTGATAGTGAATGGCGTGGGCGGGGAAGCGGGCACGGGTGAGGATGGGTCGGGCAGATGTTTCCACGCTTCGAGGATGTCCTTGACTGCCACGGTATACTGATTGACCTTCTCGTTTCGGAGTTTATCCGGACCGTAGAAAGCGGCAACTAGGCCACCGTGCTGTTGGTCGTAGTAGGTAGTGTCCGCGATTTGGTCGGGAGTGAACTCGTGTATCGTCCAGGAGTAGTCCGCCGTCGTCGCCTTCTTGTATTCGTCCTCGAAAGCCTGCATCGCCGTTGCCAGCTCGGTAGCGACGTAGCTGAGGTAATTTTTTTTGCCCGCGTCGCTGTGATTGGGGTCGATCGCATTTTTCCAGGCGGCGACAATGAGGTTGTCCGACAGCCACTCCGAGTCGATGCCGTAATTCGACGCGTTGCGAATCAGATCGAAGAGGAAGGTGATATGCAGGTTGGCCGCCTGCACGTACAGTGGCAGCACTTTCCATCCCTCGATGCCGGGCGTGCCGTTGCTCGGAATGCCGGTGAACTGCGGCATCGAAAGCTCGAAGGTATTCTGGATTGCCAACGCCTTGCTCTTCAGTGCGTTGATTTGCTCTGGTGTTGGGGTGGATGCATTGGCCACAGCATGGACCATGAAACGGTAGTCCTCAAACAGCGACTGGAAGCCCGAAACGCGGTTGGTCAGCTCGCCTTGGTAGTAGTTCTGGATGTTCGCGTCGATGAGGTTCTGGACTTGTTTTTTGATCAGAGACCAGATATCGGGCAAAGGGGTGTTCGGATCGGCACGCTGGGGCCACATCAGATTGAGTATTGCGTAGAGCAGGGGGCCAATGATGGGGATGCTGCCGAGGATCGCTCCAAGAATGATAAGCAGTGCGGTCATCGGGTCTTCGACAGCCGGCGTGTAGTTGAGCGCGCCCAGACCCGTACCGATGGGAGGCGGCTGATCAAGGCACACTGCCTGACCGCCAACCTGATTCGGGTCCTTGTGGCGGGAACAGATTCCGCGGAGGGACTGTCCACTAGCCTGCGTTATCACCCACTGCGCACCCACGGTCATCGTCGCGCCGAGCGCAATGCGCCGGAGCATCTCCCGGCGATTCAAGCCGTGGCCGCAATTCGTATCGCCGACGTTCGTCACCGTGTATATTTTTCCCGAGCTCATTTCACTACCCCTGTGCAGTAAGTGACGTTCGAGGTGGGCTTTGAAACAGAGCATGTACCCTGACGTCGTCAAGGGCAAGCGCAGCCGCTGGTGAATCGCTACGTACCCTAACCATTCGGCCCGAATCGCAGCATCCCCCAATCAGGGTAGTTCTAGTTGGGAGTCACAGAGAACGGGGCTATCTTCGCCGCGAAAATTTTTGGCAACGGGCCTCCAGCGAAGGCAGGCCGGCTACGTGGGCAAATGAATAGCCGCCAAGGCACATGCGCATGTCGCACGACTTCGTGCGCGTCGCACATGATGAGACCAGAGCGGTATCCGAAGACGATGCCTCGAGTCACTCCGCGGAAGATCGGTCGCGAGGCGCGCTACGACCTCGTCGGCAAACCATTGCCTGCAGGTTTATGAGTTTCCCGATGGATACTCTCGCGCGACCGCGCGACCGGGGCCGCACTATGCGGCCGCCGCGAATGCGTCGCGCGTCAGGTTTTCCGGCGTCGCCTCGCCGCAGGCGACGTTGTCTTCGATGCGGATGCCGCCGTACTGGCGGAAGTGGTCGATCTTGTCCCAGGCGACGTCCTTGGCCTCGGGCTTGGCCTTCAGTTCGGCCAACAGCATGTCGATGAAATAGAGGCCGGGTTCGATCGTCACGACCATGCGCGGCTCGAGCGTGCGAGTCATGCGCAGGTA
>Ga0207671_10005334_pt1 | contig 11897 bp, 8 predicted proteins | sample KBSC24metaG_FD_184352 | JGI IMG/M metagenome (GOLD analysis project Ga0207671, IMG submission 184352) | Corn rhizosphere microbial communities from Kellogg Biological Station, Michigan, USA - KBS C2-4 metaG (SPAdes) (version 2) | ecosystem: Host-associated > Plants > Roots > Rhizosphere > Soil... | reverse complement strand
CGTTGAAGTAGAAGCGGCGCCACCAGCTGTTGGCATCGGTGCTCGTTCCCGGTGCGCCGCACGAGAGCGCATCGTCGGCAACCGGCGCGTTGTCGCTCATCTGCGCGATGTCGATGCCGGCGCCGCCGCCGAGCACGATGTCGCGGCCGCGCAGGCCGGAGGCGAGGCGGCGACCTTGCGAGAAGGCGTGGCCGGCGATCGCTTCCGAGCGCGCGGGCACACGTGGCGCCGCAAACGTCGGTGCGGTGTCGTAGCCGGGAATGTCATAGGTCAGCGTGCCGCCGCCGGCGTTGGCGATCGACAGCGATGCCGTCGTCGTCCCGCCTTGGTCGAGCACGACATCGATGCTGTCCGGCGCGACGACCGCGGCAGGTTGCGTCGGCAGCACGCGCGCGGCGAGCGCGACCGTATCGATCCACCAGCCGTTGTCGCCGTCGGCGGTGCCCGACGCATTGCTGCCCAGGCGCCAGCGGAAGCTGACCGCCTGGCCGGCAGCGGAGTCCGGCAGATCGACCGTGGTGGTGACGAAATCCTGCTGCTGACCGGTCCATGCCGGACGCGCGCCGAGCGGATTGCCGGCATCGCCGAGGCTGCCGTTGTAGCCGGCCTCGACGAAGCTGCCGCCCGCATCGACGATGTCGACGAAGGTGCCGCCGTTGATCGAGATTTCCAGGACGCCGCCGTCGAGACCTTGTTCGACGTTCCAATGGTGGCGGAAGCTCAGCTGGCCGCCGGCTGCATTCACCGTGGCCGTCGCGCTGACGAGGTCGGACTCGGCCGCCGTCGCCGCTTCGCTCGCATGCGCGGCGTTCGGTGCGGTGTCGGCGCTGTCGGTTTCGGTCTGCCACGGCGAGCCGCTGCCGCTGCTCGACCAGCCGGTCGGCAACGCGGGCGCGACGACGCCGTCGAAGTTCCACGAAGAGGCGTCGGCGCAGCCGCCGGTGTCCGAATCGATGATGTGGATGTCGTCGAAGTCGGCTGTGCTGCCGGCCGATCCGCCTGCCGTCGTGGACAGCATGCCGAACGAATCGATGAACGATGTCGTGCCGGTGGTCGCGGCGATATTGGTGCCGGTGAAGATCGACACGCCATCTAGGCAGATCTCGATCTGCGCGTTGCCGCTGTTGTCGGCGATGACCTTCACCTCGTGGTAGGCATCGTCGGTGATCGTGCCGGTGGTCGCGACGAACTGTCCCGGCTGCAGCGCCTGGATGCTGCCGTCGGGATGGAAGAAGACGCGCGTGACGGCGAGCTGGTTGAACGGATCGTAATTGGTCGCGGCGGCGCTGAGCGGCGAGAACTCGGTATCCGAACCCGCGCCCGACTGGTGCTGCGCGTAGCGTACCGTCGCGATCGAGAACGCGCGGGTCCCGACGCCCATCTGGACCGGACTGAAGGCAGCCGTGCCGATCTCGCTGCCATCGGACGTCAGCCGCATGTGCTGCGTGCCGTCGTAAGGATCGACGTCGGAGACCGCCCAGTAGCCGTCGAAGTCGGCCGTCCAACCCTGCTGGCCGTCGAGTTCGCCGACGCTGTAGTCCGGCGCCTCGAAGGTATACACGACGGCATCGCCGCCGCCGTTCGCGACCGGTGCGACCGCATGCGCCGGAGCGGCGGCCGCGGCGATCGCGCCGGCACCCATCGCACAGGCCAGCAGGCGCTCGCGTGCGGCCTGCAAGTTCGGGAAAGCCTTCATCGAATCGTTCCTCTTCAGTGAATGTCGTGCCGATGGGATGACCCGTTCGTGACCGGGTCCTGACGCCGATACCTCGCCGGCCGGACGGGCCGGCGCGTGCGATTGCGATTGTGTCGGGAGCGTATCCGCCGGCGGTGCGGGAGCGTTTCGCCCGTGTTCGGGTTGCGTTCCGGTGGCGTTCTTGTCGCGTTCTGGCGCGATGTCCGGGTTGTGGGAGCGTTGGTCTTGCGGTGTTCGACGGGCGACCCGTAGCGGATCTATCTGAGTCGACCAGGCGCGGCGATCGGGTGTCATGCAGGCCTGCGCGTAAGCGCTGGAAGTGATTTCGCCTCGTTATTTTTTCTGGTCGTCACTCTGGCGAAGTTTCGTATGCGGAGCTTGTTCGACGGAACGCGCCATCGAGCCGAAGGCCATCCTGCCTGGACACCCCTTCGGGTCTCGCCTCGACACGGAGGACAGAAGTGACGTTCAGCACACGCGAAATACGAGTCTGCGGCAGTAGCTTTTCAGGTGCGTATGCAACTGTCGCCACGACGATATTGTTCGCTCCCCTTCACGGAACCTCCGCAGTGATTGGCGGGTTGCCGTGCGCTTCCAGCATTCGAGACGATTCAGCGCCGGTCGCCGGCAGCTGACGTACGAGCACGAGCACGCATTTCATGCAGAGAATCAATGTTCTGGCTAGTGAACAGGTCGAGTCATTCATCGAGCGCGAGATCGCCGCTGCCTCCGTGCAAAACAGGCCGGGATGTCTCGAGCGACCCCTCGCTTTCGGACAGATCGCGCCTTGGCGATCCGTCGTCGCCTTGATGGGTCTGGTCTGCGTCTGCTTCGCCTCGGTCGTCTCGGCGCAGACCGCTGCAGCGCCGCGGCCGCGCGACCGGGCGGAGGCGACCGAGGTCGTCCGCGGCTTGCGGAAGATCGTGACTCCCAACGGCATCGAGAACGCGCAGATGCTGCGGATCGGCGGCATCGACCAGTACGTCACGATCCGCGGCCGGGACCGGCGCAATCCGGTGCTGCTGGTCCTGCACGGCGGTCCCGGCTACGTCGAGACACCGCTGTCCTGGTGGTACGCCCATGAATGGGAAGAATATTTCACGGTCGTCGAATGGGATCAGCGCGGCGCGGGTCGTACCTATCTCGATAACGATGCCGAGGCCGTAGCGGCGACCATGACCCCGCAGCGCTTCAACGACGATGTCGACGAGATGGTGCAATGGCTCCGTAAGAACCTGGGCAAGTCGAAGATCTTCGTCATCGGCCACTCCTGGGGAAGCTATCTCGGCGCGGAACTGGCGCGGCGCCATCCAGAATGGCTCTACGCCTACATCGGCACGGGCCAGGCCGCGGATGTTCCGGAGAGCGAGCGACGGGGCTGGGCCTTTGCGATGGCGGCGGCGGAGGCGGCCCATAACGATGAAGCGATCGCCGAACTTCGCGCCATCGCGCCCTATCCGAAGACTCCATCGCCGTTCAAGGAGATGGCGGTCATGCATCGCTGGGTGGATTACTACGGCGGCGTCATGGCCTACCGCCAGAATCAGGAGGACGAGAGCCACGCGGGTCGGCTGTCGCCCGACTACACGGACGTCCAGGCGCCGCACATCTATGACGGCAACGAGTTCTCGGAGACACACCTCTTGCCCTTCGTCTCGACCCTGGACCTGTCGAAGCATCTCGACTTCAAGTGCCCGATCTTGCTGTTCGAGGGACGTTTCGACCGCACCGTGAACTCGGACGTCGCCCATGAATGGTTCGAGAAATTCCGCGCGCCGCAGAAGCGCTTCGTCTGGTTCGAGCACTCCGGTCACGAGCCCATGAGCGAGGAACCCGGCAAGTTCACGCAGTCGCTCATCCGCTACGCGCGACCCCTGGCGGAAGCGGCGGGCGACGTCGCGCCGGACTGAGGAGAGCGTTCGGGAAGATTGCGAGGATCGGCGCGTCGGCTCGACTCATGGCGACAGGCTCTCGTTCGGGCTGGCGCTTCCGGTGCGGGGCCGGCGAGGCGGATTGTCTGGGCTCGGGCGGGATCGATGGTCTGTCTGCTCTCGACCCGAAGCGGCACTTGGGTGACCGGCTTTTGAAGCCTTTGCTGGTGCTTTCCGCTGAGCGCCCTGGCCTCGGGATCTCGTCGTTTTCGAAGAACACTAAGGTGAGCCCTTGCTGTAGATGTTGCTTTTGATTTTTGCTCTGAATGTCGAGCGCCAGGTAGAACCGACAACAGGCCAATCACTCTCGGTATTCGACTGTCGGAGGCGGAAGACACGGATCAGGCGACTGCCATCACTGACGATCGCTTCAGTCAGACAGCCGATTCAAAGCATCGCCAGGGAACCAAAGTTCGTCATGGACACGTGTCATGGCAACATAGATGGCCTTGATGTGCTTATCCCTTGCTTCCCTTGCCCTCACATTTGCGGACGGCGTAAAGCAACAGCTCGACATGGTGACGACGCTGAACTCCAAATTTTTGCAGTGCTCCAGTAGGCCGAGCACTAAGCTGGATTGACCGCCGTCGCTTTGCCCCCTTATCAGTCCGTCCAAGTTATCTTCACGGAAGCCTCGGTCGAAAAGACGCACGACATTGGCGTAGCCCTGGCTTTCTATTTCATGCGACAGCTCGTCCCAATGCTCAAATTTCCGCAATTCATAGCTCTTGGGGCAATCACCGCTGCGTCGAAGCAATATGGCGTCACGCGCAGCTTCAATCAACGATTTTTCGGAGGCTTGAACAAGTCGGAAGCGGGCATTCCCGTCTTTCAACCTCAGTGCGTCCTCCAACATCTTCCAAACGCTGCCATACACGCGAAGGCCGGTCGCGGGAAGCTCATGATGAGGTGCGTAGGCACGCGGACGCGTGATGTGATCACGTGATCCCACGATGGTGCCATCAACAAGTCGCTCGCTGTGCTGATCAATCACCGATTGGAATAGTGGCGTGGCTTGGTCGCCAGTCCTTACCGACTGAACCATGGTCAACGCCTTGGATTGCGGGTCCTTAGGCACGCTTCCTGACAGGCACTGGTAGGGATCTCCCATTGCTACCCACCCCTGCGGATAACGGCGAAGCAAGGAATACCAGGGCGCCGGAAGATCATGGGCCTCGTCCAGAAACAGCATGCCCATAGGTGGGATCTCGGCACCACTGACATCCAGCCACTTCACTAGGTGGTAAAGCCTGAAGTCAAAAGCCTGTTCCTCTTTGGCTGGCAACAACGCGGACATCAAGCCCCACACTCGTTGTGCCCAGGCGATGTAAGCGAATACGTCCTCCAACCGTCCTGTCGAGATGACCTTGCGAACGTGTTCGGTTGTGATCTCACGGTCGGCACTGAAGCACCACTTGTTGATGATGCGGTGGACCTTCGACAAGGTGACGGTAGTTGACTCACCAGGGATTGCAGGAAGACCGACTGCCTCCACCTGCCGACTAACCGACCAAGTAGTGCTTCCTACGCGGGGAGGATTGACCCACCGAGTGCTCTGGTTCCGGATAAAGGTTTTCGCGATGTCCGTCGCCAGCTTGAACAAAGTCACGCTGCGTATCTTCACGGACGTCCCCACTCGCCGCGTGAATGCTTGGCTATGTGCTTCCGTAGGAGCCAGGTGGGTGTAGGCGCCCCCGCCACCAGCCAATGCAAGCAGCAAATGAGTCTTCCCCGTTCCGGCATAAGCCGTCATGGTGAAGTGCTCGTCCGATGCGGCCACGATCGCCGTGGCGGCCCTTGCTTGATCTTTCGGGCCACGCAACATCAATCGTTGGGGAACATGACGGGTGATGGTTTCGCCATCGCCGTCGCCTTCATCCTCCGCCTCGAAATCTTCGTTCTCATCCGCTGTGTCTATGACGAGCTCATAGTCCAATAACGTATCTCGACAGTAACTCTGAAACGCTTCGGTATAGCGGCCATTTGCCCCGCACCAAGCACGGGATGCCATTTGCTCGTCTGACGCGAACCGGATGCCACGATCCAGTAACGTGCCCAGCGTATCGGCGAGCACTTGCTGAGCAATTTCGTCACGCAATTCCCCAAGGCACATTTCAATTACATCACCTGGCGTATCCAGGAACTTCTCGTAGATATCCGCCAGAGCGCGCGATAAGTTGGCGCGAGACATATCTCCCGCTCGGCCGGCCATCATCACCGCAAAAAGTCCGACGCGCTCAATCAACTGATCGGGGACGGTGCCATGAACAAGGAAGCCCTCAGCCACTTTTTGCGTGACCGGAAGGTAGTAAGTGGAAATCTTGGGTGCCTTGGTGGTCATGGATGGGTCACTCGAAAATGCTGGAGAAATCGGCCAAATCATCAGCCTCATATGACCACGGAATTGCAGGGTGAGCCTGTTTCCAAGCCGCCTGGATGCCGTCCAGGTCCTTCAAACCCGTTGCGACAGCGAAGTCATAGTAGGTCTTGATGGTTGCCCCTTCACAATCGGTGGCATCACCGCGGAAGCGATTCTCTATGGCGCGCGTCAACGTGAACCATCGGCAACTGTATGCCCTCCCATATCCTGCGTCTTCATCCTCGCCTTCTGGCCGGTCTTCGTCATTTTCATTGGTCGATCCGCGGATGGAGAGGTCATCGATAATTTCTTTCCAACGCAAAATCTCCGCTTGGCGAAAACACAGAGGCTCCACGGCAGCCAACCCCGCCAACACGCCCACAAGGTTGACCCTTAAATCTCTCGCTGGGACGCGATACACCACATCCACTCGCTTGTCTCCGACCACGAAAACGGTTCGCCAGTGATCCAGAACAGGCTCATGGAAATCCCTCCCGTCGACTTCAACCGCAATCCGGCGGCCATTCCTGTCCGTCAGCACTAGATCCAAGCGAAACGGCCCTACCCAAGTGTCCACCCAAACCTGCGTCTGAAACTTGGTTGTCGGATCAACCGACGACCTCAGGCGCTCACCAAGACATTCCTCGGCAGGGCTCTCATACATCCCCATCAAGATGGCGGGTATGCGCCTCAAAACTTCGCTGATGTGCTTCATGGCCATGGGATCAGTCTACCCCCGACATTCTCATCGGAAGAGACAACAAGCCTGTGGATAAGCTGGGGCCATTTGTGGATAAGCTCTGATCACCATCACGGAGAATTAGCCGCAGGCGACCGGCTGTCATTCGTAATAGCAGTGGCCTCCGAGTCTCAAGTTCCATTTTGGCCCTGCAGCGTCCGACTGTCGATGCGACACCCCGGCTGGCTCAAACGTTGGATGTCCGCTCATGGCCGAAAGCAGTCATCCGAACAGCGCACATGCCATTCAACAATTCGCCTCATCGGACGCTTGGCCATTGTCTCCGTGCATCGTTGCTGGGCTGCCGCCAAACGACGTGTTGCAGCAGACGCCGAAGACATCGTACGTTTCAACCAACCACAGCAGCCGGGCGCCACTGAGCACGGCGTCAGGCGACATCGTCGTGGCCGTTGAAATCGCGTCGGCATTCGACCAGGGCAGACTCTACGAGCGGTCCTCGCGTCGACCTGCCGGCAGAATCGGAGAAGGCCATTGATCGAGCTTCCCGTAAGAGATCCATGCGACCTTTGCGTGGCAGCTCGCGAAGAACGGTGGAAGATCATCGACGAAAGCGAACATGCGCTCACCGTGATCAATCCGTTGCAATTCGAAGCGGGTCAATGCTGCGTCATCACGCGTCGGCATGTCGCGATGCTGCTCGATCTGTCTCACCAGGAATGCGCGGCCATCCTGGTCTCGGCCAAGAGAGTCGCGCAGGCGCTCGTCGAGACGTACAAACCCCTCGGGATCCTGACGTTCCAGAACAACGGGATCTACAGCGGGCAAGAGACACCGCACTTCCATTTCCATGTCGTGCCGCGGCAGAAGGGCAGCGACTGGGGCATAGGGCCGCCGCAACTTGCGACGTTCGATGGCGCCGGACGTCAGAGGGGCACGCCACACGATCCCAGCGGAGATGCGCAGCGTCGACAGCGAGTTCAGGCTTCGGCCGGGCAACTTGCCGAAACCGTGGACCTGATTCGTTCGAATCTGCCGAAGTAGCCAGGCTGGCCATTGGGGATCGGCTGCTTCTGGCCGGAAGCGGGTTCCGAGAGGTTGCTCAGCCGGCAGAAGGGTAGCCGGCCGCTATGAATGCTTCGATCGACGCCTGGGTTTCCCTTCCTGCTCGGCGATGAGCTTTTGCAGGTAGGCAACCCCTTCTTCCTCCGGAAAGAACGCGATCACATGCGCAACGGTCAGTCCGTAGCGCTTGCGCAACGCCGTGAACTCCGCTTCGGCTTGCAGCAGGCGGGCGTGAGCGGACGGTTTCGTCGGTGCGGGCTGCTCTTTGCCTGGTGTGTTGTTCTTGCGGTCCAGCGCAGCGAGCTCCTCCTGGAACTGGCGAAAGTCGTAGGTACTCGGCTTCATAAGAGAGATCGGTTGAGGATGGCCAATTTTCGCACGATCGCGTGCTTGCCATAGCCCCCGTCTTTCTCCGCAGGTATGAGACTCGCCAATCCATGTTCGTGATCGAGCGCGGTTCGGCTACCATCCTCCTGCGTTAGGGGTAGGATGCCCATCCGGCCGACGACACAGGGTGGCGCCAATGAAAACGTTGCTCCAAGCCTGCCTAGCGGCCGCGCTCCTCGGCCTCGCCTCGGGCGTGCTGGCGTCTCCGACGATCGAGCTCAAGGACGGTAGCCGCATCGAGGGCGAGATCCAGAGCGTCGAGAATGGCGTGTACACCGTGCTTTCGCCCAGCATCGGCACCGTGCATGTCGCGCAATCGAACATCGCACGCATCGTATACAGCGGCGACGTCTCGAATACGGCGGGGTCGTCCGACAAATCGCCGGCGCGCGACGCTGCCTTGGCCAACGAAATTCAGCAGCGGCAGACGCGCCTGGCGCAGGATCCTGCAGCCATGCAGTCGATCATGAGCCTGCAGTCCGACCCGCAAATCCAGGCTGTCCTGAACGACCCGGCGATCGCCAAGGCCATTCAGGATGGGGACTACGCAAGCTTGCTCGGCAACGCGAAGATCCAGGCATTGGAAAGCAACGAACATGTGAAACAACTCCTGCAGCAGCAGGAGCATTGACCGGAAAAGCCGTACCTATTTCGCGAAATTCGAGAACGCACTCCGGCCCTGCGGGCGCTTTCCTTCGCTCGACGGCTATCGCCCCAAAACCAAACTTCACGAGCGCTTTCATCCCGACGCCGCCGATCGGCCGATCGCCTTTCGCACAATCACTCCACGGCGTGCGCCGCCGCCTGGCTCTGCCTGTGCTCGCTGCGCACCGCACTCGGCAACTGGCCGACGACGCGCTTGAAGGCTCGGCTGAACGACGCTTCGGAGTCGTAGCCGAGCCGTTGGGCGGCGACGGTGACGCGCATGCCTTCGCGCGCGATCCACTGGCGGGCCCGGAACATCTTCACCTTGCTGACGTACTTGGCCGGACTGTCGCCGACGGTGCGCGTGAACACCTCGGCAAACGTCGATCGTGACGCGCCCATGAGTTTGGCCAGTGTCGCGACGCTCCAGTCGCGTTCCGGTTCGGCATGGATGGCGGCCATGACTTCGCCGATGCGCGGACATTGCACGGCGGCGATCCATCCGGTCGAATCGTTGCAGCCGCACTCGACCCAGGCTCGGATGATGCTCGCGGCCAGCACGTCCGCCAGGCGCGCGAGGATTCCGCAGGCGCCGATGCGGTCGAGCGATGCCTCGTGCTCCATGGCTTCCAACAAAGCGGGGACGGTGGGATCGCGCCTGGCCAAGGCGCCGGCGTGCATCACGTCGGGCATCATCGCGAGCAACGGATGCAGCGGGTCGAGGTTGAAGCGCATGGCGCCGCAGAACATCACGCTCGGCTCGGCGGCGGCGTCGCCGGCGTCGCCGCGAATGAGATAGATGTCGTCGGCCACCGGCACGCGGGCCAACCGTTCGATCTCCACACTCGGCACATCGGGTGCGCTGGCGAGCACATGGAAGCTGCCGTGCGGCAGCAGCACCGCGTCTCCGGTTTCCAGGCGCATCCATTCCGATGCGGGCGTGCGCAGGAAGCAGCTGCCTTGCGCGACGAAGTGGAAGCTGGCCTCGCGCCGGGCCGGGAAGGCGACCGACCACGGTGCCTGCATGAGGCAGCGGCCGTACTCGACGCCTTCCAGTCGCAACCCCAGCAGGACCTGCGTGAGCATGTCGTGCGCGACGGTCGACGCTGGACCCGGAGGGGGTAAGGGGTCGGTGAAATGGACAATCATTTCGGATTTTCCAACATGGAAACGCCGACAGGATACCTCCAAACTGGCATCCCGTTTCCACAAAGCCCCCAACCGTGTCCTCGACCCTCTGTCCCGAATGCCCCGATCTTCCTCTTCCCGCTGATACCGTTACCGCGCCGCGCTGGGCCGCCGTCACGACGCTCGCGCTGAGCGTATTCGGCCTGGTCACCGCCGAATTCCTGCCCGCCAGTCTGCTGACCGCGATCGCCGCCGACCTCGGCGTCAGCGAGGGAGCGGCCGGCCAAACGGTCACGGCGACGGCGCTGGTCGGCGCCATTGCCGCTCCGTCGATTCCGGTGCTGACGAGCCGCCTCGATCGCAAGCACGTGATGCTCGCGCTCATCGCGTTGCTGGTGTTCTCCAATGGCCTTGCCGCCTCCTCGCGAAGCCTGTCCGTCCTGCTCGCTGCGCGCGTGATGCTCGGTGTCGCGCTCGGCGGCTTCTGGTCCATGTCGGCCGCGTTGGCGATGCGGCTGGTGCCCGAGCATCACTTCGCGCGTGCGATGTCGATCGTCCTGACGGGCGTTTCGGTCGCCACCGTCTGTGCTGCGCCGATCGGCGCATGGATGGGCGAATGGTGGGGATGGCGCAGCGCCTTCGTAGCCGCGGGCGCGGTCAGCGTAGCCACCCTGATCGCGCAATGGTTCTCGCTGCCGGCGCTGCCGCCGAAAGCGAATCCGGATCTGCGCGTACTGGGTCAGCTGCTGACGCGTCCCGCCGTGCGCATGGCTTTGCTGGCCGTGCTGCTGGTGATTTCCGGACACTTCGCAGGCTTCACCTACATTCGTCCGCTGATGGAGAACATCACGAAGCTGTCGGTGGGAGCCATCTCGGCGATCCTGCTCGGCTACGGCATCGGCGGCTTCTTCGGCAACTTCGTCGGCGGCTACATTGCGGGTCGCAGCGAGCGCAACGCCATCGTCTTCGGCGGCACGCTGATCGCCGTATTGGCCGCCAGTTTGCTGATGGCCGGCCAGTCGCCCGCGATCACTGCCATCGCCATCACGTTGTGGGGCTTCGCCTTCGGCGCGTTTCCGGTCGGCTTCCAAATCTGGATCGTTCGCGCGGCTCCCGATCAAGCCGAAGGTGCCGGTGGCCTGCTGGTCGCTGCGTTCCAGATCGCGATCGCCACGGGCGCGATCGGCGGCGGCTTGCTGGTCGACCACGTCGGCGCGAGCGGAGGTCCGCTCTTCGCCGTCGTCGCGATGACCGTGGGGACGCTGCTGACGCTGCAATACGGTCCGAGCGCCGGGGCGGGGCAGGGCAGCGCTCCGACGCTTGCCGAAAATCGCGCCGATTGAGGATGCCGAGCAATGCCCATGACGATCGACGCCACCCGCAACCGCCGCATCCTGCTCGCCGCGCACCCCAAGGGTCTGCCGACGCCGCAGGACTTCCGTCTCGATACGCAACCGATCCCCACGCCGGCGGACGGTGAAGTGTTGCTACGTACCGTCCACCTTTCGCTCGATCCCTACATGCGCAACCTGATGGACGAAGTCGGTCCCGGCTACGCGCCGCCCGTACCGCTGGGCGAGCCGATGGTGGGCGGCACCGTCAGCCGCATCGTCGCTTCGCGCAACCGCCGCTTTCGCGAGGGCCAACTCGTGCTGGCCAATGCCGGATGGCAGGACTACGCACTGTCGGATGGCTCGGAGCTGCGCGTGCTGGACGACACGATGCAGCCGTCCCTGGCGCTCGGAGGCCTGGGGATGCCGGGTTTCACCGCGTACGTCGGCCTGCTCGACATCGGCCGTCCTCGACCCGGTGACACCGTCGTCGTCGCGGCCGCGACCGGCGCCGTGGGCGCGCTCGTCGGGCAGCTGGCCAAACTCCAGGGCGCGCGCGTGGTCGGCATTGCAGGAGGCCCCGAGAAGTGCCGCTATGCCGTCGAGACATTGAACTTCGACGCCTGCCTCGATCGCCGCGACGGGCACTTGCGCGAGC